>Ga0307508_10000023_pt1 | contig 177362 bp, 157 predicted proteins | sample 9_EM_MG_FD_203089 | JGI IMG/M metagenome (GOLD analysis project Ga0307508, IMG submission 203089) | Populus trichocarpa ectomycorrhiza microbial communities from riparian zone in the Pacific Northwest, United States - 9_EM | ecosystem: Host-associated > Plants > Roots > Unclassified | place...
GCCGCGAGCTTATGTCCAGTTCATCGGCACGCTTCTGGCTGCGCCCCCCAGGCCCATTGCCGTCGCTGGCCGGTTCGGGTCTGGCAACTGTTCATAACTGGGTCCTGTGCATAACGCTGCATTGCTGCCGTCGCCATCGCGAGACTGAGGACTGCGACGGCTGGACAGCGCCTCTCAATCTGACGGCTGCCAGTGACCGTTCCAATGCCATGCCGACAGCAGTCCCTCCGCATCTCGGCGCCCCCTGTCACCAGCCCGCGGGCCAGTCGCAAGCCATCTTGCACCCCTCGGCCGCTACATTGCATGCGTTGGAGACAAAACCAAGACACGCATGACACATGCCTCGATCAAGGCCCCGATGGCGGGCACGGTGGTTCACGTCGCGGTCGCTGCGGGTGAGGGTGTTACCGCTGGCCAGCTCTTGCTGGTGCTCGAAGCGATGAAGATGGAGCACGAGATCCGCGCGGAGGCCGATGGCCAGGTGTTGGCCGTGTCCGCCCGCAACGGCGAACTGGTGGGCGAGGACGAACTGCTGGTGACGCTCGGCCCGGCCACGCAGGCAGAGCGTGCGGTGGCCGACGTGCCCGGTGCGGCGCAGCAGGCCACTGGGCTGCGTGCCGATCTGCAAGAGGTGATCGACCGCCACGCGCTGACGCTCGACGCGCGGCGCCCCGAGGCCATCGCCAAGCGCCATGCGTCGGGCATGCGCAGCGCGCGAGAGAACATCGCCGACCTGTGCGACGAAGGCAGCTTCATCGAGTACGGCGCGCTGGCCTTCGCCGCGCAGACGCGCCGCCGCCCGCTCGACGACCTGATCCGTAACACGCCGGCCGACGGCATGGTCACCGGCATCGGTAGCATCAACGGCGCGCAGTTCGGCGAAGAGGCGGCGCGCTGCGTCGTGATGTCGTACGACGCCACCGTGCTGGCCGGCACGCAAGGCATGCGCAATCACCAGAAGACCGACCGCATGCTCGGCATTGCGCTCGCACAGAAGCTGCCGGTGGTGCTGTTCGCCGAAGGCGGCGGCGGGCGGCCCGGCGACACCGATTCGCCGCACGTGGCGGGGCTGGACTTGCACACCTTCGCAAGCTACGCGCGGCTGAGCGGCCAGGTGCCGGTGGTTGGCGTCGCGGCCGGCCGCTGCTTTGCCGGCAACGCCGCGCTGCTGGGTTGCAGCGACGTGATCATCGCCACGCGCGGCAGCAACATCGGCATGGGCGGCCCGGCGATGGTCGAAGGTGGCGGGCTGGGCGTGTTCACGCCGGAGCAGATCGGCCCGAGCAGCGTGCAGCACGGCAACGGCGTGATCGACGTGCTGGTCGACGACGAGGCGCAGGCCGTGGCGGCGGCGCGGCAGTACCTCGGTTTCTTCCAGGGGCGCACCAGCGGCTGGTCGGCGCCCGACCCGCTGCGCCTGCGCGATGCCCTGCCCGAGAACCGCGTGCGCGTGTACGACGTTCGCGAGGTGATGAACGGCGTGGCCGACACCGGCTCGCTGCTCGAGCTGCGTGCGGGCTTCGGCGTCGGCATCCTCACGGCGCTGGCGCGCATCGAGGGCCGACCGGTCGGGCTGATGGCGAACAACCCCGTGCACCTTGGCGGCGCCATCGACGCCGATGCGGCCGACAAGGCCGCCCGCTTCATGCAACTGTGCAACGCGCATGGCCTGCCGATCGTGTCGCTGATCGACACGCCCGGCTTCATGGTCGGGCCCGAGATCGAAGAGAAGGCGCAGGTGCGCCACGTGAGCCGCATGTTCGTCACCGCGGCGCACCTGCGCGTGCCGTTTCTCGCGCTCGTGCTGCGAAAGGGCTACGGCCTGGGCGCGATGGCGATGGCCGGCGGCGGCTTTCACGAGCCGACGCTCACGGCCGCCTGGCCCAGCGGCGAGTTCGGCGGCATGGGGCTCGAAGGCGCGGTGCGCCTGGGTTATCGCAAGGAACTGGCTGCGGCGGCCGAAGGGCCGGAGCGCGATGCGCTTTACGACAAGCTGGTGGCCGCGCAATACGAGCGCGGCAAGGCCGTCAACATGGCGGCGGTGCTGGAGATCGACGCCGTGATCGACCCGGCGGATACGCGCCATTGGCTGGCGCACGGGCTCGCATCCTCGAAGGTGCGCGACAGGCTCACCGTCCCCATCGACAGCTGGTAACTCCGCGCCTCGCCCCTTCGAGCCGGGCCGGCAGCTTCAGGCCGGCTTGTCGATCTTCGGCTGCGGCGCGTCGGGCCAGTGGCGGGCCTGCACTGCGGGCTGGGCCGCTTCATAGCCGATGGCGGTGTGGCCTGCGGCGGCGTTGTGCTCACCGTCCGTCGCCGGCGGGCTGCCGCCGTAGTACCAGCGCCGCACATCTTCGAGCCAATCGTCATCGTTCGCCATGGTCTTGCTCCTCGGGTGGCCCGCAGGCCGTGGGTGATTGAGCGAGATCGTCCATCGACCGCGCCGCCGCTGCCATCAGGCGAACGATCAAGCTCATGTAGTCCGGCGCCTACATGCGCGCATCGGGCATGCGCCGATGTCCTACGGCGGTGCAGCGCACAGGCCGAGGCGCGGACGCGCGCTTGGCGGGCAGACCCGATTGGCCGCCGACCTGAGGATGCGTCACCTGCTGCGATGGCGTCCGAAACGAGCTGTCGCGGCCAGAGCAACAACAGGAGCACCTCATGAACAAATCCTTCGACTACACCACCGCCTCGCTGGCTTCCATCTCTCTTGCTTGCCTGGTGGTGCTGGGAGGCTGCGGCCCGCAGAACGGAGACGCCGCGGTTGCCGCTGCTCCAGCCAAGGCGACCGCGACCGCCGTGCCGCCCAAGCCGGTGGTCAGCGCCAACCTCGGCGAAGTGAGCCACATCGAAACCCTGACCGAGCGGCCCAAGGGCAGCGGCGTGGGCGCGGTGGCCGGTGGCGTGCTGGGCGGCGTGGCGGGCCACCAGGTCGGCGACGGCCGCGGGCAAGACGCCGCGACCGTGGTCGGCGCCGTGGGCGGCGCCCTGCTCGGCAACAAGATCGAGCGTGACCGCGCCGTGAAGGTGGTGGGTTACCGCGTCGAGGTGAAGCTCGACAACGGCGACGTGCGCACCTTCGAGCGCACCCAGCTCGATGGCCTGCACGTCGGCGGCCGCGTGCGCGTCGATGGCGGCCAGGTGCACGCTGCCTGACTTGCCCTGGCCCTGCAGAAAGGGAGTTCTATCGCGTGTGAGCGCCCGGTGGTGCGAAACTCCTGGCTGCCTGACCGGCCTCACGCCGGCAGGCCATCACCATGGCCTTGTCTTGGATGAGCGCACTGAAAGTCATCCCCTGGAGCGACGTGATCGAAGCGGCGCCGGGGCTCGTGAAAGGCGCCCGCAAGATCTTCACGCGCAGCCAGCAGACGGAGGTGCCTGCGGCATCGGCCGAGCCCGGCAACGTTGATCTGGGTGACCGCGTGTCGCAGCTCGAAGCCAGCCTGGCGCAGATCGCCGAACAGCAAGGCGCCACCGCGCGGCTGGTGGAATCGCTGGCCGAGCAGAACGCGCGCATCGTCGAGGCGGTCGACATTCTTCGCGTGCGAACGCGCCTGCTGATGGGGGCATGTGCCGTGCTCGCGATTGCGCTCGTTGCGGCGGTGGCCTGGGGGGTGCGATGAGCAGCATCCGCATTGGCATCGGCGGCTGGACCTTCGAACCCTGGCGCGACAACTTCTACCCCAAGGGCTGGTCGCAGAGTCGCGAGCTCGAATACGCCAGCAGCAAGCTGACGGTGATCGAGGTCAACGGCACTTACTACAGCGCGATGAAGCCGGCCACCTTCGCCAAATGGCGCAAGGACACGCCCGATGGGTTCATGTTCTCGCTCAAGGCCAACCGCTTCGCGACCAACCGGCGCGTGCTGGCCGAGGCAGGCGAGTCGGTGCAGAAGTTCATCGACAGCGGCCTGGCGGAGCTGGGCGACAAGCTCGGCCCCGTGCTGTGGCAGTTCGCGCCGACCAAGCGCTTCGACCCGATCGACTTCGGCGCCTTCTTGAAGCTGCTGCCCTCACAGGTGGGGGGGCTGCCGCTGCGCCATGTGATGGACGTGCGGCACGACAGCTTCAAGACACCCGAGTACCTGGCCTTCGCGCGCCAGCACAAGGTGGCCACGGTGTTCACCGATTCCGACGACTACCCGTCCTTCGCCGACCTCACCGGCGACTTTGCCTACGTGCGCACGATGCGCTCGCAGTCGAGCCTGGCGCAAGGCTTCGAGCCGGCTGCTCTGGACCAGTTGGCGGCGTGCGCCCAGGCCTGGGCCGCTGGCGGCGAGCCCGATGCGCTGCCGCGCGTGGAGCCGAAGCCTCCATCCGCGCAGCCGCGCGACGTGTTCCTGTTCTTCATCAGCGGCGCGAAAGAGCGCAACCCGGCTGCGGCGATGGCGCTGCTCGAGCGGCTGCGCTAAACCCGCCTGCGCCAGAGCGCGCCACCAAACATCACCACCGCGAGCGCCGCCACCACGAAGCCGATGCCGGCCCACTGCCACGGCGTGACGCTTTCGCCCAGCATCACGATGCCTGCCGCCAGCCCGACGATGGGCACGCCCAGGCTGAAGGGCGCCACGCGGTTGGCCGGGTGGCGCTTGAGCAGGACGGTCCACAAGCCGTAGGCCACGATGGTCGCAACCCAGCCCAGGTAGGCCGCACCGGCCCAGGCATCGGCGCTCGCATGCAGCCATTGCCAGCGCGCTTGGGGCGCATCGAACAGCAGGCTCAGCAAGATGAACGGGACGATGGGCACCAGGCTGCTCCACACCACGAACTGGAAGGCGTCGTAGCTCGGGTGGGCCTGCTGCACCTTGCGCGTGATGATGTTCGCCACGGCCCACATTGACGCGGCGCAGAGCATCAGCACCAGCCCGAGCAAGCTGGTCTCGTGCGCCGCGTTGCCGCTGCCCACGTAGTTGAGCGCGAAGCAGCCCAGCCCCATGGCCGCCAGCATGAGCCCCACGCGCAGCGGCCCGCCGATGCGCTCTTTCAACAGCAGCATGCCGAGCAGCGTGGTGAAGAACACCTGCGTCTGCATCAACACCGAGGCGAGCGCCGCCGTCATGCCGACCCGCAACGCGATGAACACCAGCCCGAATTGCCCGACGCCCTGCGCCAGCCCGTACCAGACCAGCCAGCGCACCGGCAGCTGCGGCCGCTTCACGAACAGCAGCAGGGGCAGGGCCGCGAACAGGTAGCGCGCGGCTCCCAGTTGAAAGGGCGTGAAGTCGCGCAGCGAATGCTTCATCGCGACGAAGTTGGAACCCCAGATCAGCACCACGGCCAGTGCGGCGAGCAGGTCGCGGCCCATCAGGGGTTTGGGGGCGGGTGCGGCAGGATTGATGGCGTTCAGAACGGCTTTCGTCAACGGTTTTGCAGCGGCTGCCGTGGCTTCAGCGCGGCTACGGCCTGCCGGCTGCGCGCTTCAGCTCGATCTCGGCCAGTGCATGCTCGCGGTAGGGCGTGGCGTTGAGTTCGACGGTGCGTTGGAACATGCGGCGCGCATCGTCGGGCTTGCCGGTGAGCAGCATCTGCTGGCCGACGTAGAAATACGCTTCGGTGAGGTTCAGCCGCTCCATGCGCTTGTCTTGCCGTGCGGTCTTCAGCAGATCGTCCTGGCTCGCGTTGCCGGCCAGGTAGTGCACCAGCACACCGGGCCAGGCGGCCTTGTCGACGTTCTCGAGGTAAGGGTCCACGGCTGCCTTGCCCTTGCCGCCGGTGCGCTCGGCCGCGAGGTAGAGCCAGGTCAGTGCGAACACGCGGTCGTCGCCCGAGCTGTCTTGTGCGGCCTGGCGGAACGATTGCTCGGCCTGCGCGAACTGCCCCTGGTAGTACAGCGCGTTGCCGATGCTGCGGTCGAGCATGGCGCGGCTGCTGGGGTTCTTGAACTGCTGCAGCTCGGTCACCGCTTCGTCGGTGCGGCCGAGTGACATCAGGGCCAGCCCGCGCGTGTAGTGCGAGTAGCCGACTTCGGGGGCGGCAGCGAGGGCCTGGTCGGCGTCGGACAGCGTGGCGTTGAAGTCGGCGAGCATGCTGTTGGCGATGGCGCGGCGCTCGAGCAAGGCACCGGCGAGCGGGCTGTCGGGGCCGGCCCGCGTGAGTGTCTCGGTGGCCAGCAGGCGCTCGAGCTCTTGCCGCATGACGATCTCGCGCAGCGTGTCGCTCTGCTGGCCCAGGCTGCGGCGCACGCGCTTCTCGATGTCGGAGTAGGCGCTGTTGAGGCTGTCGAAGTCGAGCAGCGGCAGGCGCGCCGTCACACCGCCGAGCTTGCGCGCGCTCTGCACGCGCTCGCGGTAGCTGGGCAGGTCGTTCGGCAGCACTTCTTCGGCACGGCGGTCGTAGGTGAGCAGGTAGTCGAGCGTGTTGCCCGTCACGTCATAACGCACCGCGAGGTTGAAGTGCTTGTCGCCGACCTCGGTCGGCGCGGGCGGCTGGGTGGTGAACTTGCGCGGCGCGATCAGCCGCAGGCGCTGCTTCACCTGGCGCGGCTGGTCGATCACGTAGGGCATCTCGCGCTTGGCCTCGCGCGGGCCGACGAGCGAGTCCAGCACCTCGAGTGCCGGCACCTCGACGGCAAGCGCGCCGCGGTCGTACTGGCCGAAGCCGGGCGCTTCGTACTTCAGTTCCAGCTCGAAGACATTGGTGTCGCGGTCGTCGCGCACCACTGGCGCGCCGGTCGACTTGAGCCCCGGCAGCACGCGCGCATAGGCACCGGCGAGCGCGCTGGCCAGCCGGTCGACGCCGCCTGCACTCAGGCTGTTGCGCCAGCTCTCGGCCGAGATGCCGCGGGCGCGCAGTGTGGTGGTGAACTGCGCGGCGCGGCGCAGGTCCGAGGCGTCCCACACCGAATCGAACTCCAGGCCCTGCAGCTTGGCCGCTGCGGGCTCGACGCGCGTCAACGCGGTGCTGCGCGGGTCGACCACCAGCGTCATGCCGTAGTTCACCTGGCCGCGCGTGGCGAGCTGGCGGCCTTGCTTCTGGATGGTCGGGTCGAGCCAGTAGACGGTGTCGTCGAGCTTGAGCTGGGTGATGACGTGGTCGAACTGGTCGTGCGAAGGCAGGTAGTCGGCGACGCCGCGGTTGCGGTGCATCGAGATCAGCGAGGGCCGCGCATCGAAGCCCAGGCGCTGCAAGATGGCGTCGAGCAAGGCCACCTTGTCCTTGCAGTCGCCCAGCCGCTCGGCGTAGGTGCGTGCCGGGGCCTTGGGGCGGTGCGAGCTTTCGCCCAGACTCACGCTGAAGTAGCGCACTTCGTCCTGCACGAACTCCAGCACCTCGGAGGCGAGCTGTTCGCGTGGCAGGCCCTTGGCGCGCCAGGCCTCGATGCGCGCCGTGAGTTCAGGCCCCAGTTCGCCGGGGCTGGCGAACAAGTCGTCGGCCCAGGTGGCCACGCTCTGCCAGTCGGCGTAGTCGCTCACGTGCAGGGCCGGGAACACCTTGAACCACGGCGGCACGTTTTCTTCGGGCACCACAGCGGGCACGTTGCGGCGCGTGAGCTGCATCACTTGGCGGCCGCCTTCGGTGCTCAGCTCGGGCGCGGCGTCGGAGCGGATGCCGCGGGTGTGCAGCACGCGGCCCTGTGGGTAGTCGATGCGCAGGTGCAGCTCGTCGACCGCCGCCATGAAACCCAGCTGGTAGGCCTCGGCGAAGTGGCCTTTGAAGATCGGGTTGCTGCCTTGCAGGGTGTAGGCCACCTCGACCGCGTCGCCCACGCGCACGTCGTTCATCACCACCAGCAGCGTTTGCAGGCCGGTCAGCGTCTGGTTCTCCAGTCCTTCTTCGCGGCGCAGCATCTCGATGCGCGCGTCTTTCAGCCGGTCGAGGCGCTTGCCGTCGCGGATCACCACGGCTTCGTGCACCGTGAGCGCCTGGTAGGCCGGGTTGAAATACAGCTCGGCCTTGGACACGACCTGCAGGCCGGAGGCCTCGGTGGCGGTGGAGCGGCTGCGGACGTAGGTCTGCTCCGACGAGTCGGCACCGATCAGGGTTTGCGTGTCGACCAGCAGCAGGCGGTAGCCCAGGCCGCTGCTCGCCGGTGCCGTGCTGGGCGGTGACGCCTTGATGGGCTTGACCCAGTCGGGCGTCTTGCCGATGCGGTAGCCGCTGGGCGCAGCGGCTTTGGCCTTGGCGGCAGGCGCCTGGGTCGCGGCATGCGCGGGTGCCGTCAAGGGCAGGGCCAGCGCGGCGGCCCAGGCAAGTGCGGCGAAAAAAGAGCGTGGGCGGCAGAGGGTGTGCATGGTGGGCTTCCGGTCTGCAAGCATTATCTGCAGCAGCTTCGTGTTGTACTTGGTCGATGAACGAAACCGGTGACGCAATGCACTACTTCGTGACGCTTGTCGAACTTGGCCGCCGCTTCGAGGCACCGGCCGGCCAGCCGCTGCTGCTGTCGGCACGCCAGGCCGGCGTGGTGCTGCCCAGTTCGTGCCGCAACGGCACCTGCCGCGAGTGCCTGTGCCGCGTGGCCGACGGCCGCGTGAGCTACGCGATCGAATGGCCGGGCCTGAGCGCCGACGAGAAGCGCGAAGGCTTCATCCTGCCCTGCGTGGCGCGGCCCGAGAGCGACCTGGTGGTCGAGGCGCCTCGGGCACAGCCCGCTCAGTGAGGCCGTGCGCGCTCGGCCAGCAGGCTGCGGTGCAACGCCTGCTGCCCGTCGCGGCGCGCGGCTTCGATCAGCGTCAGGTCGATCACATCGCGCTGTGCATGGCTGCCGCCGAAGCGGTGCGCCTGGCCGCGCAACGGGCGCAGCAGTTCGACACAGCAGGCGTGGTCGGCACGGCCGAAGGCCCACAGCGCTTCGCACAGCGGCTGGCCCACGTCGCGTGTGAAGGCGGCGTTGTCGCCCGGTGCATCCAGGGCTGACCGCTGCGCCGCGAGCAGTGCTTCGGCATCTGCGTGTCGATGCGCGCCGACGAAGGCCATCATCGCGTGCGCATCGTTGAAGGCGTAGTGGCCAGCGTCGCGCGCGAGCGGCAGCCAACCGTCGGCCACGCTGTGCCAGCGGTTGCCCACGTCGACGCCACGCAGCTGCAGGCGCCACAGCAGCGACGACGCATCGACCAGATCCAGCGCCAGCGGCGAATGGGCGCCGTGGATGGGCGTGTCGAACAGCGCGAGCACCTCGTCGACCTGGTCGAGGCCCAGGTGGTACAGCGCCAGGTGCCACCAGTTGTGCACGGCCATCGCACTCTGCTGCGACCAGTGCGGCGCGCGGCTGCGCATCCAGGCGATGCCTTCTTCGCGGCGGTTCTGCATCTCCATCACGTGGGCCACCGCGTGGTGAGCCCAGGCGTTCAGCGGCTCCAGTTCGAGCGCCTGGCGGCCCGCACGCTCGGCGGCCGCGTAGTCGGCGGTTTCTTCCAGACCGAAGGCGTGCATGCCGAGCAACGCATGGTGGCCGGGCATGTCGGCCGACCACTGCGGTAGCGCCCGCGCGATGCGGTCGCGCAACATGCGCGCATTGCCGGTGTAGAAGTCGATCAGGTGGCCGGCCTGCAGGGCCAGCGCATCGTGCGGGTGGTCGAGCGACACGTCTTCCAGCACGCGTGCCGCGGCGTGCCAGCGGCCGTGCACCAGGTGCTCGACGGCGGCCAAGTGGCCTCGTTCGTTCGAAGAAGCGGGCTCGCGCGAGGCGCATTCCAGCGACTGCCGGCCCACGGCCACCGCGGCGCGCTCGGTGCTCAGCAGGTACATGTAGGCCAGCAGCACCTGGCTCATCACGAGGCCGGGCTGCTCTGCGAGGGCCGCGTTGACACTGGCCACCGGGTCGCCGGTGAAGCACTGGAACTCGTGCAGTGCGCGCTCGTAGGCGGGGTGGGTGGCGCTCATGATGGCTTTTCTGTTGTCAGCGTAGGGGCCGTGATACATCGCGAAAGAACGGCATGTCAACCGCCTGACAAGCTGTCGGCCTTGTGCTGCGTGCCATCGCCGAGGTGGCGCGTGCAATCGAGCAGCTCCACGCCGTGAGGAGCGTTGGCCGCGACGATGGTGACCGAGGTGTTGCCGATCTTCATCGGCATGCTCTCGGCCGATGACAGGTGGTTCGCCAGCAGCTCGCGGATCACGAGGCCGTGCGTCACCACCGCGAGGCTGCCGGGCAATGCGGCGCGCAGCGCGACGACGTGTGCGAAGGCCCGTGCCACGCGCTCGCTGAACTGGCCCGCCGATTCGCCACCGGGTGGTGCCTCAGTCATCGTCAGCGGGTTGAAGCCCAGCGTGTCGTAGGACTGACCGCGCAGGTCGCCGAAGTTGCGCTCGTGCAGCAGCGCGGTGGTCGAGATCGGCAGGCCGGTGGCTGCCGCGATGGCCTGCGCCGTGCTCATCGCGCGCGGCAGGTCGCTGCTGACGATGCCGGCCAGCCGTAGGTCGGCCAGGCGCTTCGCCACCGCCGCGGCCTGAGCGAGGCCGGTGGCGCTGAGCGGCGTGTCGGCCGGTTGCAGCACGCGAGCCACGTTGAGCGGCGTTTCACCGTGGCGGACGAGAATGATCGACATGGCTTTCGCTTTCGCTTTCGCATTCGTTGGGGCAACGCGGCGCCATTCTCGAACCCCGGCAGCAACCCCGCCGCTGCCTTGGCGACGCGGGAATGCCAGACTTGCGGCCTCCCGCCGATTCGCCACAGTGATGCCATGAACCCGCACGAAGCCACGCCCCTGGACCACAGCACGGCCGACCGCCCACCCCGGCCTGCCGCCACGCTGGTGGTGGTGCGCGACGCGCCCGGCGGCATGCAGGTGCTGTTGCTGTGCCGCGCCGAGCGCGGCGACCACAACAGCGGGGCCTGGGTCTTCCCTGGCGGCACCGTCGACAAGAGCGACCGGCAATGCCACGCGTATTGCGATGGCATCGACGATGCGGCTGCGAGCGCGAAGCTGGCCCTGCCTGAAGGCGGGCTCGACGCGTACGTGGCCGGCATCCGCGAGTGCTTCGAGGAGTGCGGCCTGCTGTTCGCCACCGACGCCAGCGGCCGGCTGGTGAACCTGCAAGGCGAAGCCGGAGAACGGCTCAATGCCTGGCGCTCACCCCTGCACCACGGCGAGCGCACGCTGGCCGAGTTGTGCGAATCGCAGGGCCTGAGGCTGGCCGTCGGCGAACTCGAATACTTCAGCCACTGGATGACGCCGCTCGGCCGTGCCAAGCGCTACAACACCCGCTTCTTCGTGGCCGCTGCGCCACCTGCGCAGACCGCCGAGCACGACGGCGTCGAGATGGTCGCGATGGAATGGCTGCGCCCGAGCGAGGCGCTGGCGCGCAGCGATTCACTCAAGCTGATGGGCCCGACGCGTGCGACGCTCAGCGCGATTGCGCGATTCGAAAGTGCACAAGCGCTGATGGCCTGGGCGCGCCAGACCCGCGAGGTGAGCCTCATCAACCCGCGCATCGGAAACGGCAGCCAGGGCCTGCGCCCGGTGCTGCCAACCGAGTTCGCGTGGGCCGAGATGGGCCGCATCGACCCGCTGGGCCACGGCACGGCGTCGTATGAGATCGTGCCCGGCCGTGCGGTGAAGCTGTCGGCCCATGTGATCCGCGTGACGGCGGCCAACGCCAGCGTGATGACCGGCCCAGGCACCAACACCTACCTCGTCGGCGGCGGTGCGCGCAACGAGTGGGCCGTGATCGACCCCGGCCCCGCGCTGCCCGAGCATGTCGAAGCGGTGCTCAAGGCCGCGCCCGGCCGCATCCGCTGGATCCTGGCGACGCACACCCACCTGGACCATTCGCCCGCCGCGGTGCTGCTCAAGCAGCACACCCACGCCGAGGTGCTGGGCCGCCTGCCCGACCATCCACACAAGCAAGACGGCAGCTTCGCGCCCGACCGCGTGCTGAACGACGGCGAGCGGATCGAGGTGTGCCCGCAGGCCACGCTGCGCGTGATCCACACGCCCGGCCATGCGTCCAATCACCTGTGCTACCTGCTGGAGGAAGAGAAGACCCTCTTCACCGGCGACCACGTGATGCAGGCGTCCACCGTCGTGATCAACCCGCCCGACGGCGACATGGCCGCCTACATCGCCTCGCTGCGCGGCCTGCTGCACGAAGACATCGAATGGCTGGCCCCCGGCCACGGCTTCCTGATGGCGCAGCCGCAGAAGGCCATGCAGGCCGTGATCGACCACCGCCTGAAGCGCGAGGCCAAGGTGCTGCAGATCGTGCGAGCGCACGGCCCGGCCACGCTGGAGCAGTTGCTGCCCATCGTCTACGACGACGTCGACCCGCGTTTGCTGCCGGTAGCGGCAAGGTCGCTGCTGGCGCACCTGGGCAAGCTGCATGTGGATGGGGTGGCGGTGGAGTCGGAAGGGCACTGGCGTCTTGTTCGGTGAACCGATCGACCCTGCCGCCACCGTCATTCCCGCGAAAGCGGGAATCCACTGCAGCGAGTCGCCGACAAGCGCCCGGCCCTGGTAACCCGATACCGCTACATGCCACCGGCAATCCCCATCGGATTACCCGGGAGTAGTTACCCGGGAGTAATCGGGTCTGCAAGGCGGCCAAAGTGATACCGCTGCATTTCACCCCTGTCATTTCCCCCACGGCCTGAACCTCATGCTCACCGGCGAACTCTGAGCAGCCATCTCCCGCAGCGCTCCTGTCCGAAATCCTGCGCATTCTTCGGACACGAGCCACCGGCTCTGCGTTAAAAAAGTCGCCTTGTTTTTTTAACGCGCCGGCGCCACACTGCGCACCATGCCCAGCCCTCGCCGCACGGCCCCTGCGCCTGCCGCCCCGCCCCCACGTGCCGCTGCCGCCCGCCGCGGCGCGGCGGCGCCTGCAGCTCCCAGCGGCACGGCCAGCATCACGCAGCTGATCAGCCGGCGCATCGCCAAGGCGGGCAAGGCCGAGCCGGCGCGCGTCTACACCCCATTCGACTTTCTGGACCTGGGCACGCCGCACGGTGTGGGCATGGCGCTGATGCGCCTGGTGCGCGCCGGCAGCCTGCGGCACTTGGCGCGTGGGCTGTACGACGTGCCGCGCCAGCACGCGCTGCTGGGCGAGCTACTGCCCACGGCCGACGAGATCGCCCAGGCCCTGGCGCGGCGCGATGGCGCGCGGGTGCAGCCCTCGCAGGCCATGGCGGCCAACCTGCTGAGCCTGTCGGAGCAGGTGCCGGCGCGCGCGGTGTACGAGACCGATGGCCCGAGCCGTACCGTGAAGGTGGGCACGCTCACCGTGCAGCTGAAGAACCGCCCGCCGCGCCAGGCGCGCAGCACCAGCCCGATGAGCCAGTTGGTGTTCGCCGCCTTGCGCAGCGTGGGCAAGGCGCAGGTCACGTCCAAGCGCATCGCGCACCTGCAAAGCACGCTCTCGGCGGCCGACCGTGCCCAGCTGCTGAAAGACCTGCCGCTGGCCCCTGCCTGGATGCACCCGCACCTGCGCTTCATCGCCGGGCCGGCGGCCCCAGCGCCTGCGCCGCGCAAGAAAGCCAGGAAGGGCTGACGCATGGCCGGCTTTGCCACCTTGCCACCGGCCGAGCGCGCGTTGATCGTCAACCAGGTGGCCGGCCGCCTGGGCGTGGGGCCGGTGATCGTGGAGAAAGACTTCTGGGTGTGCTGGGCGCTGGGCCGCCTGTTCGCCGCGCCCGAGGTGGCGCCGCACGTGGTGTTCAAGGGCGGCACCTCGCTGTCGAAAGTGCATGCGGCAATCCAGCGCTTTTCGGAAGACATCGACCTTGCGGTGTCGCCCACCGCGCTGGGCTTCACTGAGCAGGAGCTCAACGATGCGCCCTCGGCCAGCCAGCGCCGCAAGCGCATGCAGGCCCTGGTGGCCGAAAGCGAGCGCTGCGTGGCGCAACGCTTTCAGCCGGCGCTGGAAGCGGCGTTCCGATCGACGCTCGGCTCACCCTCGGCGGGAGCGTGGCTGAGCTACGAGCTCGATGCCAACGCCGCCACGCCCAACTTGCTGTTCAACTACCCGTCGGTCCTGCCGCAGGCCGGTGGCTACATCGCCAAGCAGGTGAAGCTGGAGTTCGGCGCGCTCACCAACCAGCAGCCCGCCGAGGTGCGTGTCATCACCGCGATGTTGGCCACAGCGCCGGGCACCACGCTCGCCACCGCCTTCGACGACTTGCAAGCCAGCGTGGTGGCGCTCGCGCTGGAGCGCACCTTCTGGGAGAAGGCGACCATCCTGCATGCCGAGTACCACCGGCCTGCGGAATTGGCCATTCGTGACCGCTTTGCACGCCACTACGCTGACTTTGCTTCGCTGTGGCAGCACGCGCAGCGCGATGCGGCGCTGGCGCGGCTCGACCTGCTGGGCGATGTGATCCAGCACAAGAGCCGCTTCTTCGCGTCGAGCTGGGCCCACTACGACACGGCACGCCCCGGCAGTCTGCGGCTGGTGCCACCGCCTGCGCGGCACGCTGCGCTGGCGCGAGACTATGCGCAGATGCTGCCGATGTTTCTTGCGGAGCCACCGTCGTTCGATGACTTGATTCAACAGTTGGCGACGGCGGAGCGCGCGCTCAACGGCAAAGGGGGAGCATGAGCAACTTCACCGCTGCCTGGACGCGGGTGGCCAATACGACTATGAGAACGGCAAGTGCGTTGTTGAGACGAAGAGGTAGCCGATGATGCGAATGCGCCACGTGTTGTTTGCTTTGTGCCTCGTCTGTGCATCAGCATTCGCCGACGACCTCGCGTCGAACGCAGAACTCACCGAACTCAAGAAGCAGGACCAAGCCGCCCGCAGCGGGGGCGTCAACGGCATCGACTGGAAGGTCGTTTCGTCTCAGGACGCAGAGCGCCGAAAGCGCGTTGCGGACATCTTGCGTGCCGGCGGGGTTCGCACGTCAGCGGACTACTTCAACGCGGCACTCATCTATCAACACGGGCAGACGGTCGACGACATTCGGCTCGCGTATTCATTGGCCAACGTGGCAGCCACTCTCGATCCGAACAACAAGATGGCGCGTTGGCTGACTGCGGCCGCATGGGACCGGATGATGATGCGGCTTGGAAAGCCGCAGTGGTACGGAACGCAGTTCAACAAGCCCCAGGACTCCGAAACGTGGCAGCTGTACATGATCGACGAGACGGCCGTGTCGGACGAGGACCGGAAGGCACTTGGAGTGCCGGCCTTGGAAGAAGCCAAGGCACGGGCCGCGAACATTCGATAGCCCTCATGAGTACCTCCCTGCTCGTCCTCGGCGTGATCTTCGGCTCGATCGGGCTGGGCTACTTTCTTTACGGCAAGAAGCAGCGCGCGGTCGTGCCGCTGGTGAGCGGACTCGTGCTGATGGTGGTGCCGTATTTCATCTCCAACACGGTGGCTCTCGTCGTGGTGGGCGTGGTGATCTCGGCGATTCCGTACTTCGTGAGGCTGTGAGCGGCCCGGTGCCTTGTCAACACCCGGTGCACCGCTTGCTCACAGCCTTACTCACAACCTTGTCCACAGCTCAGCGTTTGCGCGCCAGCGTCACGCCGTCGCTGAACGGCAGCAGCGAGAGGTCGATGCGTTCGTCTCGGTGCAGCTTGGCGTTGAGCGCTTGCAGCGCGGTGGTGTCTGCGCTGTTTGACGGCTTGGCGACGTCGCCACCCCACAGCGTGTTGTCGATGGCGATCAGCCCGCCCGTGCGCACGAGTTGCAGGCAGCGCTCGTAGTAGGCGTCGTAGCTGCTCTTGTCGGCGTCGATGAAGGCGAAGTCGTAGTGGCCGGCCTCGCCGGCGGCCAGGCGGGCGTCGAGCGTCTTCAGCGCGGGCGCGAGTTGCAGGTCGATCTTGTGCGCGACGCCGGCCTGCTGCCAGAAGGGCTGGCCGATGCGCGTGTATTCGTCGTTGATGTCGCAGGCGAGCAGCCGGCCGTCGTCGGGCAGGGCGAGCGCCACGCTCAGCGCGCTGTAGCCGGTGAAGACGCCGATCTCGATCGTTCGGCGTGCGCCCAGCAGCTTGACCAGCATCGCCATGAACTGGCCCTGCTCGGGCGCGATCTGCATGCCGGAGTGAGGGTGCCTGGCGGTGACCTGGCGCAGGGCCGTCTGCGCCGGATGCTCGCGCAGCGAATGGTCGAGCACGTACTGGTACAGCGTGTCGGTGAGCTTCAGCGTGCGGGGCATGGCGTACCTCTCAGTTCAGGTTTTCGTGGTGTGCGGCGGCACCGCGTTTCCAGTATGCGGCTGCGCGAATGGCATGGCGGTCGTGGCCTTTCTCTTCGACCAGCACGCGGCGCAGCGTGGCCATGGCGGCGGCCTCGCCGGCGCACCAGGCATAGCCTTCGCCGGAGGGCAGCGGCAGCGCGCGGATGGCGGCGATCAGCGCATCGCTGTCGCCCACCCAGTGCAGCTGCAGGTCGGCCGCGCTTTGAAGGGCGCGGCGATCGGCCGGGTCGCGCACCTGCAGCACGGCGATCGCCTTCGTGCCGGCCGGCAGTTCTTCGAGCCGGCGGGCGATGGCGGGCAGGGCGGTTTCATCGCCGACCAGCAGGTGCCATTCGTAGTCGATCGGAATGATGAAGGAGCCGCGCGGGCCGGCGATGGTGGCTTGCGAGCCGGGCACCGCTTGCGCGGCCCAGCGGGCGGCCGGGCCGGTGGAGTGCAGGTCGAACTCCAGCGTGAGTTCGCGGGCGGCCGCGTCGTGCAGCCGCGGGGTGTAGTCGCGCATCACCGGTTGGCCGTCGGTCGGCAGGATCAGCTTGATGTGGTCGTCGAACGAGGCGCTGACGAAATCGACGAGCGACTCGCCGGCAAAGGTGACGCTGCGGACGTTGGGGCTGATCTCGCTCACGCGCACGACCTTCAGTTCGCGGCGCTTGATCTCGTGCTGCACGCGTTGAACGCGGCGGGTGGAAGCTTCGATGCTCATGGCAGAGTGTTCTTCAAATGGTTGACAATATCTCCCATCATGGTGAAACAAAATGACAATGTCAACCAATCCGGCAAAGGCAGGAGGGATGACTGCAAAGAAGACCACAAAGACGAGGTGCTCGATCTCGTCCACGCCGTCATGCACCAGTACCGCTCGCAGCAGTACCAGGTGCTGCGCGACGGGCAATACGACATCACCCACATGGAAAGCAAGGTGCTCGGCTTCATCGGGCACCGCCCCGGCGCCACGCAGAGCGAGCTCTCGCAGCACAGCGGGCGCGACAAGGCGCAGCTCGCACGGCTGATCAAGGGTCTGCGCGACCGTGAGCTGCTGTTGGGCGAAGTGGGTGAAGACGACCGGCGCAGCGTGAAGCTGACGCTCACGACCGAGGGCCAGGCTGTGCTTCGCACGCTGAGGCAACAGGCCCGGCGCTTGAATGCCAAGGCCGTGTCGGGCATGAGCGGCACTGAGGAAAAGCAATTGCTCGCGCTCTTGCAGCGCGTGAGGGTGAACCTCGATTCAGCGGATTGAGGCTTGCTTGCGCGGTGCCACCGCCAGCGGCGATCAGGCGATGAACAGGTCCACGCCGCGGGCGCTGGCCGGGCGTGGTTTGCGGCGGCGCTCGGTGGCGGCCGCTTGCGGCGTCGGGGTGGCCGGTGCCAGCGCCTGCAGCAGGTCGGCCGCCACGGCCTCGCCGCTCACGAAGTTCACGGCGCGGCGCGAGGCGGTGGCCGGGAGTCGTGCGACGGCCGGCTGCGCGGATGCGGGGGCAGATGAGAGGGCAAAGAGTTCGCGGGGCAGGAAGAGGGCGTCGCTCATGGCATCTCCGGAGGGCGGTTGACTGAGAGCGACTGTGTGCTCCCGCCGTTGGCCCTGCGTTTCACCAGCGCCCGCCATTTGTTTCATTCGTTTCGACGTTTGCCCAGGTTCCCGCCGAAGAGGGCCGCGGGCACGGTGACGATGTAGGAGATGGCGTCGACCCAGCCCGGCACGTCGCTGCCGAGCAGCACTCCGAGCACGATGCCGAGTGCGATGCCGAGCAGCCCGATCGCCAGCGCATTGAAATAGGGGTAGCCGCGTGCCAGGCGGGCGGCGACGTAGCCGCCGACCGCGGTCGTGATCGCGTCCAGAAACAACAGGACCAGCAGGAAGTCGGTGTGCTGCAGCAAGGCTGCCGAGACCTGCTCGGGCCCCATGCTGCTGTCCAGCTCGCTGCTGAAGGCGGCTGTCAGCAAATTGGAGCCGACCAGGCCGAGCAGCAGCGACAGCAGCATGGCGATGAAGACCGCCTTGGGATCGATTCTCTTCATGGGCTCGCGGCGGCGCTGGGATCGGGCCGCAAGCATAGCCGCAGGCGGCGCGCCGGGCCGCGGTGTGGGGCCTTCAGGTCGGTTCAGCGCCCGGGGCAATGGCGGTGGCCGCGATCTGGTGCTTGATGAGGTGCATCGCCATGCGCTTGGTCAGGTGGATCACCACTGCAATCGCTTGGGTGTCAGGTCGCCTGGGTGAACTGCGGCGGGTATTCGGGCGGTGACCAGCTCAGCGGCAGTGCACGCTCGCGCAAGCGCCCTTCATCCACCGTGAAGCGGATCTCGCGCTGGCCGTCTTGCTCGCCCCACACGATCTCGGTGCGGCCGGTGAGGTGCAGCAGATCGCCGCTGTCGTGGTCGATGAACAGCAGCCCGGCGTACGGGTGCGCGGCCAGGTTGCCCAGGGTGTTGAAGAAGTTGTTGCCGCGGTAATCGGGGATCGTGAGCACGGTGGCGCGGTCGGCGTTGTTGCTCACCTGCACGAAGCCTGGCAGACCGCCGCGATGCGACACGTCGACGCCGTCAGCTCCCGCGTGGCCGCGCGCTTGCGGTGCGGCTGAGGCGATGAACAGTGTGTCGGCCTGGCTCACCAATCGGCGAGCCGCCGCGCTGAGTTGGGCATGCTCGACGTGAACGGGTGGCGGCACGCCGCGATCGACCCAGCGCGGCTCGCGTGCCTGGATGTACTTCGGGCAGTTGCCGAAGCTCTGGTCCACCTCGACCGCGAAGCCTCGCGCTTCGATCGCGACCACCGTGCCGTTCATGCGGTTGCGCCGGCGCGTGTGCGGCTCCAGTCCGAGCAGGCCGAGCGGCTGGTCGATGTGCAGCGACCAAGGGTCGCCTGTGCCAGGCAATGCGTGGATGACCAGGTGCTGTGCATTCGGCGCACGAACGAAGCCGGGCTTGCCGGCGAGCACCGACGCCCACGGCCGGCGCTGCGCATCCAGGCTGCCTACCAGCAGCGTCGGCAGCTTCTCGAACAGCTCGGCGTGCTGCTCGGGCATCGCGTCGCGAATCACGTGCTGCATCACGTAGGACGAGCGTTCGTGCACGCCCGCGCGCAGTTGCACTTCGCGTTCACCGGGGTGCACGGTGTTGTTCGTGTCCATGGTCAAGCCAGTGCCTTGTTGCGCACCATGCCGATGAAGTGCGGCAGCGCTTCGATGCGACCGAGCCAGGCGCGCAGCTGCGCATAGGGCTGCAGCGACACGCCGCCTTCGGGTGCATGGGCGGTGTAGGTGTAGAGCGCGATGTCGGCGATGGTGGCGTGCGTGCCGGCGAGGAAGGGCTGGGCCGCCAGGTGCGCATCCATGCGCTTGAACAACGCGCTGGCGATGTCGCCGCAGCGCGGGTCTTGCGGCCGCCCGAACAACACGTTCACGCGCGCATTGCCCGGGCCGTTGAGCAACTGGCCGGCGGCCACCGACAGCCAGCGCTGCACCTGCGCCGCGCCGACGGCGTCGCGCGGCAGCCAGCGGCCAGAGTCGTCATAGCGGATCGCCAGGTAGCTGAGGATGGCGTTGCTGTCGGCGAGGGTGACATCGCCATCCTGGATCACCGGCACCTGGCCGAAGGCGTTGAGCGACAGAAACTCGGGGCGCTTCTGCTCGCCTTTCGTGATGTCGATCTCGATCGCTTCGAACGGCAACTCGAGCAGCGACAGGAACAGCCGCACGCGGTGCGCGTGGCCGGAGAGCGGGTGGTGGTACACGCGGATGGGGGCGGTGGGGCGTGGCATGGCGGTGTCTTTCGGGGGGCGATGAGAAGACGTGACCTTAGCCAGCGCACCGCGAAGACAGAACGCCCGCGGCGCGCACTTGATAATTCCGTGCAGAGGAATACACGCCCATGGACAAGCTGGAAGGCATGCGCATCTTCGTAGCGGTGGCTGACGCGCGCGGCTTCGCGCCGGCCGCGCGCCAGCTCGGCATGTCGCCGCCGGCGGTGACGCGCGCGATCGCTGCGCTCGAAACCCAGGTCGGCGTGCAGCTCTTGCGGCGCAGCACGCGCACGGTGGTGCTCACCGAGGCCGGCGTGCGCTTCCATGCCGACTGCAAACGCATCTTGGCTGAGATCGAAGAGGCCGAGGCTTCGGCGAGCGGCGCGCATGCGTTGCCGCAGGGGCTGCTCTCGATCACCGCACCGACGATGTTCGGCCGCATCCACGTGGCGCCGGTGCTGCTCGGCTTTCTGGCGCAGCACCCGCAGGTCACGGCGCGCAGTTTCTTCAGCGACCAGATCGTGCACCTGCTCGATGAGGGCTTCGACCTCGCACTGCGCATTGCCCACCTGCCCGACTCGGGGCTCACCGCGGTGCGCGTGGGCCACGTGCGCCGCGTGGTGATCGCGTCGCCGCAGTACCTGGCCGAGCACGGCGTGCCGCGTCGGCCGGCCGATCTGGCGCAGCACCAGGCGATCGGGTTCTCGCAGCACGGTGCCGTTGATGCGCGCTGGGTGTTCTATCCGCCGGGTCGCAAGACGAAGTCCGATGGCGAAGAGGTACACCCGAAGATGCGGCTGGTCAGCAATGGCGGCGAGATGTCGATTGCCGCGGCGCTGGCCGGCCACGGCCTCGCGCGGGCGCTCTCGTACCAGGTGGCGGGCGACGTGCTGGCCGGCCGCTTGCATGTGGTGATGGCTGACCATGAGCCGCCGCCGATCCCGGTTCAACTGGTGTCGGCCGACGGGCGAAAGGCCGCTGCCAAGGTGCGCGCGTTCGTCGACTACGCGGCCGAGCGCTTGCGTGCCGAGCCGGTTCTCAACGACAGCCTGGTGTGGCCTGCCTCGCCGTGATCCTTTCCATCCGTCGTCTGGAGTGCTGATGCTGTTCAAACAATCCTTTTTCGCCGCGCTGTGTCTCGTTGCCTGTGGTGCTGCGAGCCACGCCGCGGAGCCTGCGGCCCTGTTCAACGAGGTGTCGACGGCGGTGAGCCCCGCCGAGTTGCAGGCCACCATAACCCAGCTGGTGGGCTTCGGCACGCGGCACACGCTGTCGGATACGAAGTCCGACACGCGCGGCATCGGCGCGGCGAGGCGCTGGGTGCAGTCGCGCTTCGCTGTCTTGTCGAAGGACTGCGGTGGGTGCCTGGAGGTGGTGACGCCATCGCAAACCTTCACCGGCGCGCGTGTGCCGCAACCCACCGAGGTGATGGACATCGTGGCCATCCAGCGCGGCAGTGCCGAGCCCGACCGTGTGATCGTGATCACCGGCCACCTCGACTCGCGGGTGAGCGACATCATGAATTTCACCAGCGACGCACCTGGTGCCAATGACGATGCATCCGGCGTGGCCGCGCTGATGGAAGCGGCGCGCGTGCTGTCCAAATACAAGTTCCGCGCGACGCTGGTCTACGCCGCACTGTCGGGCGAGGAGCAAGGTTTGTATGGCGGCAAGGTGCTGGCCGATTACGCGCGCCAGCAGGGCTGGAAGGTGCAGGCCGATCTGAACAACGACATCGTCGGCAACAGCCATGGCGAAGACGGCGTGCATGACAACAGCAGCGTGCGCGTGTTCTCCGAAGGCACCAAGGCGCTGGAGACACCGGCGCAGGCGAACAAGCGCCGCTACAACGGCGGCGAGCTCGATTCACCGTCGCGCAACATCGCGCGCTACGTGGCGGCACTGGCCGAGCGTCACCTTACCAACCTGAAGGTGCAGATGGTCTACCGCACCGACCGCTATGGCCGTGGTGGCGACCAAGTGGCGTTTCTCGAAGCGGGCTTCCCGGCGGTGCGCATCACCGAAGCGCACGAGGATTACACCCGCCAGCATCAAGACCTGCGCACGGAGAACGGCATTCGCTACGGGGACACGATCGACGGCGTCGACTTCGCCTACCTCGCCCAGGTGACGCGCCTGAATGCGATCACGATGGCCGCGATGGCGAGCGCGCCGATGCCACCCAAGGGCGTGACGATCGAAGGTGCGGTGACGCCGAACACCACCGTGAAATGGCAGGCCGTGCCGGGCGCCGCGCGCTACCGCGTGTGGTGGCGCAGCACCACCGAACCGCAGTGGAAGCACAGCCGCGATGTAGCGGGCGATGCGACGCAGGTGATGCTGAAGAACGTGGTCATCGACGACTGGTTCTTCGGCGTGTCCGCGGTGTCGGCCGATGGGCACGAGTCGCCGGTGGTGTTTCCCGGCGACGCGGGGTCGTTCTAGCTTCGTTCGAACTCGGCCGCAGCCCGGGGCGCATCGACCCACAGCACCTGGTTGCGGCCGGTGCGCTTGGCGTGCAGCAGGCGGTCGTCGGCGGCCTTGAGCAGGCTTTCCATCGAGTCGATTTCTGCGACGGAGTCGGCCACGCCGGCCGAGAAGGTGTTGTTCGTCAGCGAGCCGCTCTCGAAGTGAAACGACTTCGCGCGCCAGGCATTCAACAGGCCCATCACCTTGCGCTGCGCGGCCTGCGCGTCACTGCGCGGCATCAGCAGGCAGAACTCTTCGCCGCCGAAGCGGAAAGCGATGTCGCTCTGGCGCGAGTTCTCGTTCAGCAGCGAGCCGAAGGTGGCGAGCAAGGTGTCGCCGGCCACGTGGCCATGGTGGTCGTTGACCCTCTTGAAGTGGTCGAGGTCGATGATGGCCACCGCCAGCGCCTGGCCGTCGCGCTGCGCCAGCGCCAGCATCTGCGGCAGCACGTCGTTGAGGTGGCGGCGGTTGAAGAGGCCGGTGAGAAAGTCGCGCGTGGCCTGCTTTTCCAGCTCGGCCTGCAGCGCCTGCACTTCGTCGATCTTTTGCGACAGCCGCTGGTTGATGGCTTCGAGCTCCGCACGGGCACGCTCGGTGGCGCGGCGGCGCGCCTCGATCTCGTCCAGGTTCTGCTGCAGGCGGCGCAACTCGACCTGCAGCGACGCAGCCTGGTAGCGTGCGCGCGACGCCTGGTTGCCGCGTTCGATGTTCAGCAGCTGCCAGGTGCGCAGGGCAGCCAGCGCTGGCGCTGCGTTGCCGAGTTGCTGGTGCGCGTCGGCCAGCGCCTGGTAGAAGAGGCAGCGCACGCGCAGGCTCAGGCCTTCGCTCTCGTCGTTGACGACCGAGGGTTCGGCTTCCACCAGCAGGGCGAGTGCCTCGGCCTTGCGGTCGTCGATGGCCATGGCTTCGGCCATGGCCACGACCAGCGTGATGCGCTCGTCGGGCACCTTGTGGCCGGTGTCGTCCTGGCGGGCCTTCTCGACCAGCTCGCGGCCGAGCACCGTTTCACCGGCGCGCAAGGTGGCCAGCGCGAGGGTCTCGAATTCGGCGTTGGTGCGGCCGCGCCCGCTTTCGTCGTGCGGCAGTTGCAGCAGGCGATGGACGTCGGGCACGGCTTCCTGCGGGCGGTCGAGGCCGGTCAGGCAGATCACGCGGTTGATCAGCAGCACGCTCAGCAGGCGCGCATTGCTGAGGCTCGTGGCGCGGCGGATGCCTTCTTCGATGTAGCTCAGCGCCTGGTGGTGGTCGCCGAGCTGGATCAGCTCGTGCGCGAGGTTGCAGTACAGCACCACCTCGAAGCCGTTGCCGCGCGCCGGCCGCGCTTCGTGCAGTGCCTGGTACATGTAGGCAAAGGCCTGCTCCGACTGCCCCAGCGACGAATAGCAGCCGGCGATCACGTTCAGCAGCATGCCCAGCTCGTCGCGCTTGAGCACGCTCAAGCCTTCGGCCCGCAGCGGCATCACGCGTTCCAGCGATTCGCGGTACTTGGCCTCGCGCCACAGGCAGCGCGCAATGCCTACCTCGGCCAGCAGGTGGCCGGCCCGGTCCTTGGTGATGGCGAAGCAGCGCTGTGCGCCCGACAGCTCCTGCGACGCTTCTTGCGGCGTGGTGTACCAGATCAGGTGCAGCCCGCGCACCAGCCTTGCCCAGCCCTCGGCGCCGTGGTCGTGGTGCGCCAGCGCTTTCGACAGCGCCTGGTCGGCCAGCGCGATGCAGCGCTGGGAGTCGCGGTAGAGAAGCTTCCACGCACGGCGGGCCAGCCCCAAAGCCGGGGAGGCTTGCGGCGCTGCGTTCGGCGGCTTCATGGGGCCGGATTCTCACCGGTTTCGATGGAGCGTTGACGACGCATTGGCGACGTGTCGACAGCCGGTGCCGCCGATCAGGCGATCCGGATCTTCTTCAGCGCCGGGTCGTCCGGCGGGTACTTCAGCTTCAGCGAGGTGAAGACCTGTTTCATCACCGTGGCAATCATCAGGTTGCGGTGGGTCTTGGAGTCGGCCGGCACGATGGTCCACGGCGCCCAGGGCGTGCCGGTGGCCGAGATGGCGGCGGCGTAGGCCTTCTGGTAGGCGTCCCACTGCTTGCGGGCCTCGATGTCGCCGAGGGCGAACTTCCAGCGCTTGGCCGGGTCGTCAAGCCGGTCTTGCAGGCGTGCGCGTTGCTCGTCTTTCGAGATGTGCAGCATGAACTTGCAGACCATGGTGCCGGTCTCGGTGAGCATGCGCTCGAAGTCGTTGATGTGGGCGTAGCGCTGCGCCGTCTGCTCGGGTGTGATCCAGCCGTTGACCACCGGCACCAGCACGTCTTCGTAGTGGCTGCGGTTGAAGATCATCACCTCGCCGTTGCCCGGCACCTGCTGGTGGATGCGCCAGAGGTAGTCGTGGGCGCGCTCGGGCTCAGTGGGGGCCTTCCAGCCGATGGTGTGCACGCCCAGGGCGCTCATCTGGCCGAAGACGCCGCGCAGCGTGCCGTCTTTGCCGCTGGTGTCGGTGCCCTGCAACACCACGAGCAGCTTGAAGCGGCGGTCGGCGTAGAAGAGGTTCTGCAGCGCGTCCAGCTCCCGGGCGAGTGCCTCGACGGCGGCCTTGTCGGCCTGCTTGTCGCCACTGGAGTAAGGCTTGGCTCCCGGCGCGATGCCCGCCAGATCGAAGGCTGCGGGTTTGTCGCCGGCCTGGGCGTGCTGGTAGGCCCTGAGCTCAGGAGTGGGTGTGGCCACGGTGGACTCCGCGATAGGTGCTTGACGTATGCGTCAATTGCGAGTTTAGGGCGCGCTTGAACCCTCTGTGCGGGGGGCGAGGCAGAGGCTGTTACCAGCCCTCGAAAACACGGTTTGGCCGCACAATCGCCACCCATAAGGGGCTTGCTCGGCGAGCCCTGCCCAGAAAATATCAGGAGCAACCCGCGTGGCTACGATCAACGTTCCCATCAAGACACCTGAGGCGGTGGCCGAGCTGAGCAGCCGCCAACGCAAGCTGAGTCAGCGCCACCGCACGGTGCTGCTGCTGGTGGATGGCCGCCGGCCCGAAGACGAAGTGCGGCAGCTGGCCCGCGCTGCCGGCTCGCCGGAGAGCTGCTTCGACGAATTGCTCGACATGGGCATGATCTCGCGCCCCATGCCGCTGGAGCCTGAGCCGCCCAAGGAGCCTGTGGTCATGGTCAGCCGCCCTGTGCCTCTGCAGATGGCGCCGCCGCAAGAGACGCTGGGGCCGGATTCGATGGTGAGCGCCTTGCCGCCGTCGCTGAGCCTGCAACCCGAGTCGCACCTCGATTCATCGATGAGCGAGCTGGCGGGCGCTGCCATGGACGCACTCGAATCCGAACCTTTCGACGACCAGGACGCAGCGCTGGAAGAAGCGCGTGCCATTTTGTTGCGTGCGGTTCGTGCCGAAGCACCGGTGGCTGGCTCGCTGACGATGATGCGCCTGCGCCGTGCGCGCACGCGTGAAGACCTCGAGAGCCTGCTGGAAGAAGTCGAGTCGCGCATCTTCAAGCCCTTCAAGGGCCTGTGGGCGTCGCAGACCATGGCCCGTGTGCGTGAGCTGCTTGCGACCCATCCTCCGCTTTCGCTGCCTTCTTCCTGATGAGTTTCCTGGCCGTCGACATCGGCAACACCCGCCTGAAATGGGCCATGTACGCTTCGCCGCAACCGGGTGCCGCCCTGATGGCCCATGGCGCAGTCTTTCTGGAAACCATCGACCAGCTCGCCGAGACCGAATGGAAGAACATCCCAGCACCCGGCAGCATGCTGGGCTGCGTGGTCGCTGGCGATGGCATCAAGCGCCGCGTCGAAGAGCAGCTCGAGCTGTGGGACATCGATCCGCGCTGGGTGGTTTCTTCGGCCCACGCCGCAGGCGTGACGAATGGCTATGACCACCCCAACCGCCTGGGTGCGGACCGCTGGGTCGCGCTGATCGGCGCCTGGCACCTGGTGTGCTCGCGCGGGCGGCCGCGCCCGGCGCTGGTGGTGATGGTGGGCACCGCGGTGACCGTGGATGCGCTGGACGCGACCGGCCATTTTCTGGGCGGGCTGATCCTGCCGGGCTTCGGCGTGATGCAGCGTGCGCTCGAGATGGGCACGGCCGGCCTCAAGGTGCCGACCGGCGAGTTCGTCGACTTCCCCACCAACACCAGCGATGCGCTGATGAGCGGCGGCACCAATGCGATGGCCGGCGCGGTGGAGCGCATGTACCGCAAGCTGCAGGCGCGCACCGGCGAGGAGCCGGTGCTGCTGATGTCGGGCGGCGCATCGTCCAAGCTGTCGGCCATCACCGAGCTGAAGTTCGAGATGGTCGAGCGGTTGATCTTCGACGGGTTGCTGGCGCTTCAATCGCACCGCCTCGCGCTTTGAGCCGGCTTCAGCCGCAGCAATGCGGTATCGCTGTAACCCGGTTTACCTCCTGCCCGTTTTTGCGTGAATAACTCGCGGTCACTGCACCTTCGCCATGAAACCCCATGGAAACCTGAAGAGTGCGAATCCCGATTTGAATGCACGTTAAGAATTCGTATAGTCGCCGCAAAGCTTCCAACCAAAATGTGCGGACAGCCGCCGAGGAGACATGAATGGCATCACCCAGTGCGGCAAGAGCTTTGCGCATTTCGCCCCGTGGCGGGCTGGCTCGGGGCCTCTTGGTCGCCAGCGCGCTTGCCGCCTTGCTCATGCCGCTTCGCACGCTGGCCGGTGAAGTCGAGGTGCTGCATTGGTGGACGTCCGGCGGCGAGGCCAAGTCGGTCGAAGAACTGAAGCGCGCCCTGGCGGCTCAGGGCCATCAATGGCGCGATCTTGCCGTGGAGGGCGGTGGCGGCGACGCTGCGATGGGCGTGCTGCGTGCACGCGTCAAGGCCGGCAACCCGCCGACTGCCGCCCAGATCAAGGGCCCGGCCATCCAGGAGTGGGGGCGCATGGGCGTGCTCGCCAACCTCGACGACGTGGCCGCCGAGCAGCGCTGGGACGCGCAGCTGCCCAAGGTGGTGGCCGAGGCGATGAAGGCCGATGGGCACTACGTGGCCGTGCCGGTCAACGTGCACCGGGTCAACTGGCTCTGGATCAACCGCGACGCGCTGCGAAAGATCGGCACCCGCGCGCCCGAGACCTGGGACGAGTTCTTCGTGCTGGCAGAGAAACTGCAGCGTGCCGGCATCGTGCCCGTGGCGCACGGCGGCCAGCCCTGGCAGGAATTCACCACCTTCGAGACCGTGGCCTTGGGCGTGGGCGGCGCCGACTTCTATCGCCGGGCCTTCGTCAAGCTCGATCCTTCGGCGTTGAAGAGCACGGTGATGGAGCGGGTGTTCACCACCTTCCGGCGCGTCAAGGGCTACACCGACAAGGCAGCGCCGGGGCGTGACTGGAACAAGGCCACCGCGATGGTGATCCGCGGCGAGGCTGCGATGCAGTTCATGGGCGACTGGGCCAAGGGCGAGTTCCTGGCCGCGGGCAAGGTACCGAACAAGGATTTCCTGTGCGTGGCGGCGCCCGGCACCACCCGTTCGTACATCTTCAACATCGACAGCTTCGCGATGTTCCAGCTCAAGAGTGCGCCGGCGCGCGCGGCGCAGCGTGCGCTGGTGACATCGATCATGAGCCCGGCGTTCCAGGAAAACTTCAACCTCAACAAGGGCTCGATCCCGGTGGCGGCCGGCGTGAACATGGGCCGCTTCGACCTCTGTGGCCAGGAGTCCAGCGCCTACTTCACGGCCACCGCAATGATCAACACGCTGGTGCCGTCGATCGCGCACAAGATGGCACAGCCGGCCCCGGTCGAAGAGGCCTTCAGGGACACGGTGGCCGCGTTCTGGAACGACGATCGGATGACCAGCGAACAAGCCATGACGCGCCTGCTCGCCGCTGCGAAGCCGAAACCTTAGAGGATGTAGCGCGACAGGTCTTCGTTCTTGGCGAGTTCGCCGAGTTTCTTGTCGACCTCGGCCGCGCCGAGTGCGATGGTCTGGCCCGACAGCTTGGGTGCGTCGAAGCTCACTTCATCGAGCAGCCGCTCCATCACGGTCGACAGGCGCCGCGCGCCGATGTTTTCGGTGCGCTCGTTCACGTCGAACGCGATCTGCGCCAGCCGGCGAATGCCATCAGGTGCAAGCTCCAGCGTGACGCCTTCGGTGGCCAGCAAGGCCTGGTATTGCTTGACCAGGCTGGCATGCGTCTGCGTGAGGATGGCCTCGAAATCGTCGACGCTCAGCGAATTCAGCTCGACCCGGATCGGGAAGCGCCCTTGCAGCTCGGGGATCAGGTCGCTCGGCTTGCTCAGGTGGAAGGCACCGGACGCAATGAACAGGATGTGATCGGTCTTCACCATGCCGTATTTGGTGTTCACCGTGGTGCCTTCGACCAGCGGCAGCAGGTCGCGCTGCACGCCCTGGCGCGAGACATCGGCGCCACCGCTTTCGGAGCGCGAGGTCACCTTGTCGATCTCGTCGAGGAAGACGATGCCGTTCTGCTCGGTGTTGGCGAGTGCGCGGGTCTTGATCTCGTCTTCGTTGACGAGCTTGGCGGCCTCTTCCTCGGTCAGCAGCGTCAGCGCTTCGGCGATCTTGACCTTGCGCTGCTTGCGCTTGCCGCCGCCGAAATTGGCAAACATGCCCTTCAACTGCTCGGCCATGTCGTCCATGCCGGGCGGGCCCATGATCTCCAGCGTGGGTTTCGGGTCGGCAACTTCGATCTCGATTTCCTTGTCGGCCAAGGCACCTTCACGCAGCCGCTTGCGCATGGTCTGGCGCGCGGTGTTGTCGGCGGGCGGCGTGGCCGAGAGGCCGAAGTCGCTGCGGGCCGGCGGCACGAGGATGTCGAGCACACGGTCTTCGGCGGCATCTTCGGCGCGGCTGCGCTGGCGTTTCATGGCCAGCTCGCGTTCCTGCTTCACCGCCATGTCGACCAGATCGCGGATGATGGTGTCGACGTCCTTGCCCACGTAGCCGACCTCGGTGAACTTGGTGGCTTCGACCTTGATGAATGGCGCGTCAGCCAGCTTGGCCAGGCGGCGTGCGATCTCGGTCTTGCCGACGCCGGTCGGGCCGATCATCAGGATGTTTTTCGGCGTGATCTCGCTGCGCAACGCCTCATCGACCTGCTGGCGGCGCCAGCGGTTGCGCAGCGCAATGGCGACGGCGCGCTTGGCGGCGTTCTGGCCGACGATATGGCGATCGAGCTCGGAGACGATCTCTTGTGGTGTCATCGAACTCATGTCGTCGTTCCGTTCAAGGTCTCGATGATGTGGTTCTGGTTGGTGTAGATGCACAGGTCACCTGCGATCTCGAGCGATCGCTTGACGATGTCTTGCGGTGTCATGTCGGTGTGCTGCAGCAATGCGCGTGCGGAGGCCTGTGCGAAGGCGCCGCCCGAACCGATGGCGACGATGCCGTGCTCGGGCTCCAGCACGTCGCCATTGCCGGTGATGATCAGGGAGGCTTCCTTGTCGGCGACCGCCAGCATGGCTTCGAGCCGCCGCAGCACGCGGTCGGTACGCCAATCCTTGGTGAGTTCGATGGCGGCGCGGACCAGGTGGCCTTGGTGTTTCTCCAGCTTGGCCTCGAAGCGCTCGAAGAGCGTGAACGCATCGGCTGTGGCACCCGCGAAGCCGGCCAGTACCTGGTCGCGGTAGAGCTTGCGCACCTTGCGTGCCGTCGCCTTGACGACGACGTTGCCGAGTGTCACCTGCCCATCGCCGCCGATGGCAACCACATTGCCGCGGCGCACGCTCAGAATGGTCGTGCCGTGATATTGATCCATGGGGTTCAGATTCGGGCGAAGCCCGAGGGTTCAAGTGAGCGAGAAAGAGAAAGCTGCGAGATCGGTCAGACCACGCGTACTTTTACTTTTGCGTGCTCGTTGATGCCCATCGCGCCAAAGAACAGCGCCACCAAGCGGTGCGATTCGGAGAAGGTCACCGAGCGGTTTTCGCTACGGCGCGCGAGCACCCAGTTCAGCAGATCGCCGGCGGCGATGAAGTCGACGCGGATCAGGCGAGCACACGACACGTTGACGATGTTCGCCGTGCCGAGTTCGTCGTTCATCTTGGTCAGTGTTGCGCTGATGTCACCCACCAACTGGCCGGACAGTTCGACGCGGGCAACCTGCACCTGCGCCGAGCCGGGCTCGTCGATGATCTGTGATTCCTGGAAGCTGGTCGACACATCGCTGATCAGCGACATGGGCGGGGACTGCGTGCTCACACTGGCGCCGCTGATCCGGGCCTGGCAGATGGCCGGCTCCCACGACGGAGGCGAAACCTCGTAGGTGACGCAATAGTCGATGGCGGCTTCGTCGAACTGGTCGGGCCGATTGGCCATGCGCAGCACGTCGAGGCGCAGCTGCCAGAACACCGGGTCTGCGTCACGCACGCCAGTGGGGGCGGCGTCTTGCAGCACCTCGATCAGGCGCTCGCCGCTGAGCCAGCGCATGTCCAGCGTCTGCGGAATCCAGCCACGGAAGAGTTCGCTCAGGCGGGCGCTGCCTTCGGCGTCGATGCTTTTCAGCGCGCTCCAGTCGAACACCCAGGGCAGCGGCATCTGCAGGGTTTGCGAGCGCAGCTTGGCGACGGCTTCGGCGTCGATGCTGGGCGGGCAGACCCAGCCCACTTGGCCGTCGACACGCATGCGCGGCTGGCGTTCTTCGCTGGCAGCTTCGGCCACCATCTTGGGCATGGAGAACCATTGCGGCGCGGACCAGCCGAATTGCTGGGCGTAGTCGATCGCCAGGCTTTCGAACTTGTGCTGCTGGCCGATGGCACGGTACAGGTCGAACAGGGCCAGCCAGGTCTCGGCATGCTGGGCACGGCCACCACCCGAACCCGTCAACCCGGCGAGTGATTGCTCGCACAGTTCAAAATCGGCATTGGCGAAGGCGATGACTGCTTCGTCGAGGTCCGGGTCGTGGGCCACTTCGCTGAGTTCGGCGAACTGGCTGCCCAGCGCGGCATTGCCGGCGTCCAGATCAAGCGGCGCCAAAGGGGACAGGCCTGCGCCCTGGGACATGGTGGCGGGTGCTGCAGCCGCGGGTGTGCCGGCCACCGATTTCAGAACAGGGACGGCCGCCGACTGCGAGTTCGGCGCCTTCAGGCTCTCGTCAGGCCGGGTGCGCGCGTAGCCCATGGCCGCAGGCTGCGTCGGTGCTTCGTAGAACGCGGGCGTCCGGCGTGGCGACGGGGAGGCCAGGCCGTCACCCACCATCTGCTGCTCGATCTCGTCGATCTTGGCCTTGACGCCGCTGTCGGGCTTGGCGCCGCTTTCCTGCATGCGGGCTTCGGAGTCGTCAAGGCGCGACGAGCCACCCAAGGCGGCCAGTTGCTCGCCGGTGAGGCCCTCGCGGCGGACCTTGCGAAGCATGTCGAATTCGCGCTTGCGTACGAAGTCATTGCGCCGCTTGCGCTCGATCATCGCCTTCAGCTCGGACTTCGCGTATTCACTTTCGCGTGCGTCTTCTGCGGGCACGCCAAGCTGCGCCCAGTCTGTGGCCGGGTTGGCCACGAACTTGACCACCTTACGGAAGAAGCTGCTGCTGTCTTTCGGATCCGCCATGCTGGAGATTGTGCGCAGGCAATCAGTCGCCGAACATCTTTTGCTTCAGCTCTCGCCGTTGCTGCGCCTCAAGGGACAGTGTAGCGGTCGGCCGGGCGATCAGGCGGCCCAAGCCGATGGGCTCGCCGGTTTCATCGCAAAAACCGTAGTCGCCGGCATCGATGCGGCCGAGCGATTGCGAGATCTTCTTCAGCAGTTTGCGCTCACGGTCGCGGGTCCGCAGCTCGAGGGCGTGCTCTTCCTCGATGGTGGCGCGGTCGGCCGGGTCGGGCACGATGGACGTGTCTTCGCGCAGGTGCTCGGTGGTTTCACCGGCGTTGCTCAGCAGATCGTCCTTGAGCGTTTGCAGCTTGACGCGAAAGAAGTCGAGCTGCTTCTCGTTCATGTACTCGCTGTCGGGCATCGCCAGCACCTCGGCCTCGCTCAGCTCGCGGCCGGACTTGGTCTTCCAGGCGTTGGCCAGCTTCGGGTCGGCCTTGTGCGCTGTTTTGGTGATGTCGATCAGCAGCGAGTTCATCTGACGGGTCGGCGGCCGCGGCGGGGCAAACCGGTCCGCGAAACGGGACGTGGCGGGCGGGATGGGGGCCGGCGACGATGCAGCCGCCGAAGCGCGGGCAGCCGCAGAAAGCTTGGGTTGGGGCACTTTGACGGGCTTGGTAGCCACCGGTGCAGGTGCGGGTACGGGAGTTTTGGTCACGGCAGGGTGTTGGACGGGTACGGGTGCCGGCGCCGCTTTGGCCACAGGCTTGGCGGGGGCAGATTTCACAGGGGCTGCAGGCTTCGCAACGGGCTTGGCCACGGGATGGGTTGCGGGCTTTGCAGTCTTGGCGGGGGCTTTTTCAGGGGTTTTGGCGGGGGCGGGCTTGCTCGTTTTGGCCGCGGGCTTGGCGGCCGTCTTCTTGGCGGCCGGCGCTGGCTTCTTGGCCGCTGGCTTGGTGGGAGTGGGTCGCTTAACCGGGGTCTTGCTCACTGAAGTCTCCTCGCAACGGCGTTTATACCCGCTCTGCAAGGCAGTAAGTTGCCTCGCAGCCCCTGTTGGGCGCCGCGGATTGTAGCCACCTTGCTCGCCTGCGCCGCGCCATATTCAGACCAGGCACCCCTCCAGGCCCTGTTCGAGGATTTCTCGGGGCAAATCAAGGCCGATGAAGACCATCTTGCTGGTCTTTTTCTCGCCCTTGGCCCAGGCCGGCCCGAGGTCGCTGCCCATCAGCTGGTGCACGCCCTGGAAGATGACCTTCTTGTCCGACCCCTTCATATTGAGCACGCCCTTGTAGCGCAGCATCTTGGGGCCATAGACCTGCACGATGGCCCCGAGAAAGTCTTCCAGCTTGGCCGGGTTGAAGGCCTTGTCGGACTTGAAGACGAAGGATTTCACGTCGTCGTCGTGTGCATGGTGGTGAGGGTGGTCGCAGTGTTCGCCATGCTCATGGTCGTGATCATGGTGAGCGTGGCTGTGGTCGTCGGCCTTCAGGAAGTCGGGGTCGATGTCGAGCTTGGCGTTCAGGTTGAAGCCACGCAGGTCGAACACCTCGGCGATCGGCACTTCGCCGAAATGCACCTTGCGCTGCGGCGCCCGCGGGTTCATGTGCTTGATGCGGTGGGTCAGGTCGGCCACCGTGGCGTCGTCAACCAGGTCGGTCTTGCTGATGAAGATCTGGTCGGCAAAGCCGATCTGGCGGCGCGCTTCCTGGCGGGTGTCGAGCTGGTCGTTGCCGTGCTTGGCGTCGACCAGCGTCAGGATGGAGTCGAGCAGGTAGCTCTCGGCGATCTCGTCGTCCATGAAGAAGGTCTGCGCGACCGGGCCCGGGTCGGCCAGGCCGGTGGTTTCGATCACCACGCGGTCGAACTTCAGCTCGCCTTTACGGCGCTTCTCGGCCAGGTCGGAGAGGGTGGTGCGCAGGTCTTCGCGGATCGAGCAGCACACGCAGCCGTTGTTCAGCTGGATGATCTGCTCGCCGGTGTCTTGCACCAGGATCTCGTTGTCGATGTTCTCCGAGCCGAACTCGTTCTCGATCACGGCGATCTTCTGCCCATGCGCTTCGGTGAGCACCCGCTTGAGCAAGGTGGTTTTGCCCGAACCCAGGAAGCCGGTGAGGATGGTGGCGGGGATAAGACTCATGGTGAAACCTGTATTTGCAAGGACGAGGGGGCCAAATGAGGCCGAAAGAATTTGGTTCAAGGTATCAGATGTGTCAAGTCGAGTAAGCTTTTGGGGTCCGAACTTCCCTCTCCGGCCTGATGGCTGACCCTCACCCGAGTCGATACCCCAAAGGCGCTGACAAGCACGGGCACCACCCCGACAAGCGCAGCTTGTTCGACCGCCTGGTCGAATTCGTCTCGCCCGGCCCTGACTCGACAGACGAACTGATCGAGACGCTGGCCGACGCCGAGCAGCGCGAATTGATCGCGCCCGAGTCGCGCATGATGCTCGAAGGCGTGATCCGCATGGCCGACCTGACGGCGGGCGACGCCATGGTGGCCGCCCCTCGCATGGATGTGCTCGACATCGACTCGCCCTACGACGAGTTGCTGTGGGTGGTGATCGACACCGCCCATTCGCGCTTCCCCGTCTTCGAAGGCAAGCGCGAGAACATCATCGGCACGTTGATGGCCAAGGATCTGCTCAAGCTGCAGCGTGCGCCCGAACTCAATTTGCGCACCTTGCTGCGCCCGGCCGTCTTCGTGCCAGAGTCCAAGGGGCTGAACGACCTGCTGCGCGACTTCCGCGCCAACCGCAACCACCTGGCGATGGTGGTCGACGAGTTCGGCAACACCGCCGGGCTGATCACCATCGAAGACGTGCTCGAAGAGATCGTCGGCGAGATCGAAGACGAGTTCGACGACAAGGTCGGCGAAACCGGTATCTACACCCTGGCCGATGGCAGCCACCGCGTGGCGGGCGATGTCGAGATCGCCGCGGTGAACGAGGCCTTCGTCGTCGACCTGCCGGTGGACGAGTTCGACACCATCGGCGGCCTGGTCGCCCAGGCCCTGGGCCGCGTGCCGCGCCGCGGCGAGGCCGTGCCGCTGGGCAGCCTCGTCTTCACCGTGATGCTCACCCGGGGCGGGGCCGTGCGGTGGTTCAAGGTGACGCGTGCGCCGGAAGTCGCGGTGGGCACAGATGGCGCGTGAACGCAGCGCGGCCAGGCCCGCTCCTACCTCCTCGCGGCGCCCGGTGCGCCACAACACATCCACCGACGGCATCCTGATCGGGCTGGACGTTCTGTTGGCGCTGGCGCTCGGTGGCCTGCACAGCCTGCCGACCTCGTATCCGGCCATCTGGTGGCTGCAGATCGTCTGCGCGGCCGGGCTGGCTTGGCAGGTCAGCCGGGCCACGCCGTGGCGGGCTGCGCTGGTCGGCTTGATTTTTGGCGCCGCCTGGCTGGCCGCCGGGGTGTGGTGGCTCTACATCAGCATGCACAGCTACGGCGGGCTGTCGTCGACGCTGGCGGCTGCCGCTGTGCTGGCCGTGAGCCTGTTCCTGGGGCTCTACCTCGCCGTGGCGATGGCCTTGTTCGCGCGCCTGCGGCGCAACCGGCCATTGATCGACGCGTTGCTGTTCGCCGCCTGCTGGATGCTGGCGGAGTTGGCCCGTGGCGTGATCTTCACCGGCTTCCCCTGGGCCGCGGCGGGCTACGCGCACATCGATGGGCCGCTGGCCAACCTGGCTCCATGGGTCGGCGTCTATGGCATCGGTTTCGTCAGCGCTGCGCTGGCGGCCGGCCTGGTGCTGGGCATGCGCGATGTCGGCCAGCGTGCGGCGGGTGCGATGCTGGGGCTGGGCGCCAGCGCCACGGTGATGGTTGCCTTGGCGCTCATCAAGCCCGTGCCATTCACTCAGCCCACCGGCACCTTGACGCTCACGCTGCTGCAGTCCAACGTGCCACAAGACCAGAAGTTCGCCGAGCAGTATCTGCCGCAAACGCTCGCCTGGGCGCAGGCCCAGTTGCTGGCCGCCAAAGGCGATCTGGTGCTAGGCCCAGAGACCATCGTGCCGCTGCTGCCCGAGCAAATGCCTGCCGACTACTGGAAGCCGCTGGCGCTGCATTTCCAGGGCAACCAGGCCGCGCTGATCGGGCGGCCGCTCGGCAGCTTCGAGGCGGGCTACACCAACTCGGTGGTGGGCATTTCGCGCGACACCGTCAAGCGGCCCGAGGGCTTCTACCGCTACGACAAGCACCACCTCGTGCCTTTCGGCGAGTTCATCCCCACCGGGTTCCGCTGGTTCACCGACCTGATGAACATCCCGCTGGGTGACTTCAGCCGCGGCGTGCGCGTGGCGCCCTCGTTCAGCGTCAAGGGCGAGCGCGTGGCTCCCAACATCTGCTACGAAGACCTGTTCGGCGAAGAGCTGGCCGCCCGTTTCACCGACATGAACGAAGCGCCCACCATCTTCGCCAACCTGAGCAATATCGGCTGGTTCGGCGACACCATCGCAGTCAACCAGCACCTGATCATCTCCCGCATGCGCTCGCTGGAATTCCAGCGCCCGATGCTGCGCGCCACCAACACCGGCGCCACCGTGGTGATCGATCACCAGGGCGTGGTGACGCACTCGCTCAAGCCATTCACGCAGGGCGTGCTCGACGCCGAAGTGCAGGGCCGGCAAGGCCTCACGCCCTACACGTGGTGGGCCTCGCGCTTCGGCTTGTGGCCGCTTTGGATCGTTGTGCTTGTATTGATGCTGCTCACTTTGCCGTTGCGCAGGCGTGACTGATCGGCGCGCTCGGAGAGGCGCCCCCTAAAATCGCGCCTTTCCGCTGCCTCTCTCACCATGCTGACCTTCCAGCAAATCATCCTGCGCTTGCAAGACTACTGGGGCCGCCAAGGCTGTGCCTTGCTTCAGCCCTATGACATGGAGGTCGGCGCCGGTACGAGCCACACCGCCACCTTCTTGCGCGCGCTGGGCCCCGAGCCCTGGAAGGCCGCCTACGTGCAGCCGAGCCGCCGCCCCAAGGACGGCCGCTACGGCCAGAACCCGAACCGCCTGCAGCACTACTACCAGTACCAGGTGGTGCTCAAGCCCGCGCCAGCCAACATCCTCGAGCTCTACCTCGGCTCGCTCGAAACGCTGGGTTTCGACCTCACCGTCAACGACGTTCGCTTTGTCGAAGACGACTGGGAGAACCCCACGCTCGGCTGCTGGGGCCTGGGCTGGGAGGTCTGGCTCAACGGCATGGAAGTCACGCAGTTCACCTACTTCCAGCAGGTGGGCGGCATCGAGTGCAAGCCCATCACCGGCGAGATCACCTACGGCCTCGAGCGCCTGGCCATGTACCTGCAGGGCGTGGACAACGTCTACAACCTGAAGTGGACCGAGACGCTGAGCTACGGTGACGTGTACTTGCAGAACGAGATCGAGCAAAGCACCTACAACTTCGAGCACAGCGACGTGGACTTTTTGCTGCAGGCCTTCGCGGCACACGAGAAGCAGGCCAAGTACCTGATGGAGCAGCAACTCGCGTTGCCCGCCTACGAGCAGGTGCTCAAGGCCGGCCACACCTTCAACCTGCTCGACGCGCGCGGCGCCATCAGCGTGACCGAGCGCGCGGCCTACATCGGCCGCATTCGCAACATCTCGCGCAGCGTGGCGCAGAGCTACCTCGAGAGCCGCGCCCGACTCGGCTTCCCGATGGCGCCCAAGGCCTGGGCCGATGAAGTGGTCGCCCGTCTCGACAAAGACACCGACAAGAAGGCGGCCTGAGCGATGACTGTCAAGAATCTGCTGGTCGAACTCTTCGTCGAAGAGCTGCCGCCCAAGGACCTGAAGAAGTTTGGGGAATCATTCGCCGGCGTGCTGGTTGACAGCCTGAAGAAGCAAGGTCTGTGCACCGATCATTCGGCGACCACGTCGTTTGCGTCGCCACGGCGCCTTGCGGTGCACGTGAGCGCCGTTCGCGCACAGGCCGATGAGAAGGCCCAGTCGCTGAAGCTCGTGCCGGTGAGCGTCGGCTTGAACGCCGAGGGCCAGCTGACGCCTGCGTTGCTGAAGAAGCTCGCCAGTCTTGGGGCAGATGCCTCGGTGGTGCCCACGCTCACGCGCAAGATGGACGGCAAGGCCGAGGCGCTGTTCTACGACAGCCTCGTGAAGGGCGTGACGCTGAGCGAAGGCCTGCAGAAGGCCTTCGACGAGACGCTGGCGGCCTTGCCCATCCGCAAGGTCATGCAATACCAACTGCAAGACGGTTGGAGCAGCGTCAAGTTCGTGCGACCGGCGCACGGCCTGGTGGCCTTGCACGGTGCCGATGTCGTGCCGCTGTCGGCGCTGGGCCTGAGCGCGGGCCGCGAGACGCACGGCCACCGCTTCGAGGCGAAAGTCGACCCGATCGAGCTGCTGGACGCCGATCACTACGCCAGGCAGCTCGAAGAGCAGGGCGCTGTGATGGCGAGTTTTTCGGCGCGCCATTCCGAGATCACACGCCAACTTCAGCATGCAGCCGCCAAGCTGGGCCTGGTGCCCATCGACGACGCGGCGCTGCTGGATGAAGTGACCGCGCTGGTCGAGCGGCCCAACGTGCTGCTGTGCCAGTTCGAGCCCGAGTTTCTGGAGGTTCCGCAGGAATGCCTCATCCTCACGATGAAGGTCAACCAGAAGTACTTTCCGCTGCTGGATGCGGCGGGCAAGCTCACCAACAAGTTCCTGATCGTCAGCAACATTCGGCCGGAAGATCCGAGCCGCGTGATTGAAGGCAACGAACGCGTGGTGCGGCCGCGGCTGGCCGACGCGAAGTTCTTCTTCGATCAAGACCGCAAGAGGACGCTCGAATCGCGTGTGGTGGGACTCGACAAGGTCGTGTACCACGGCAAGCTCGGCACGCAAGGAGAGCGCACCCGGCGTGTGCGAGAAATCGCCAAGCACATTGGTGAGCAACTAGGGGGGCTGCGCCTTGCCGGTGACGCTGAACAGGCCGCTCACCTTGCGAAAGCTGATCTACTCACCGACATGGTGGGAGAGTTTCCCGAATTGCAAGGGATCATGGGTGGCTACTACGCGAAGAATGATGGTGTTCCAGAAGCGGTCGCGATTGCAGTTGAAGATCACTACAAGCCGCGATTTGCGGGTGATGAACTGCCGCGCAATCAAGCTGGTCTTGCGGTAGCCCTGGCTGACAAACTGGAAACGTTGGTCGGTCTTTTCGGCATCGGACAAGCACCGACCGGCGACAAAGATCCATTTGCCCTTCGTCGCCATGCACTAGGTGTGGTTCGCATGCTGATTGAACGCAAGCTTGCTCTGTCGATTCCGGCCCTGATCCGCGACGCGACGCCGGCCTTTGGCGGACTCTTGAAAAAGGGTGAAACTGAAAGTGCCGTGCCAGTATGGCAAGTCACCCTGGAGCGATTCATTCACGAGCGGACGAATACGTACCTTCGAGCGGAGCTTGGTTACACCGCGTCAGAGGTTGAAGCCGTACTGCCGGATGACGTCGAATGGCCAACCCTCATTCCGCGACTGGACGCGGTGCGAAGCTTCAGGGCATTACCTGAATCAGAAGCGCTTGCCGCGGCAAACAAGCGAATTGACAACATCCTGAAGAAAAGCGGAGTCGTTGTTGAGGCCGAGGTCGCGCTCGCACTGTTGAAGGAACCCGCGGAAGTCGCCTTGCAAGACGCACTAACCAAGATTGCCCCGCAGGCCCAGTACGCCTTCGAGCACGGCGACTACACCGGCTCGCTGCAGGCTCTGGCCGCACTCAAGGTGCCTGTTGATGACTTCTTCGACAAGGTCATGGTCAACGCCGAAGACCCGGCTCTGCGTGCTAACCGCCTCGGCCTGCTTGCCCAGCTCCACGCCGCCATGAACCGTGTCGCCGACCTCTCCAAGCTCGCCACGTGATGAAGGAGTCCACGATGAACCTCATCATCCTCGACCGCGACGGCACGATCAACGAGGAGCGCGATGACTTCGTCAAGTCGCCGGAGGAATGGGTGCCGTTGCCGGGCGCGCTGGAAGCCATCGCGCGGCTCAACCAGGCGGGCTGGCAGACGGTGATCGCCACCAACCAGTCGGGCCTCGGCCGCGGCCTGTTCGACATGGCGGCGCTGACCGCGATCCACACCAAGATGAACACGGCGCTGGCCCGTGTGGGCGGGCGCATCGGCGCAGTGTTCTTCTGCCCGCATGCGCCGGAAGACCAGTGCAGCTGCCGCAAGCCGCTGCCGGGCCTGTACCAGCAGATCGGCGAGCGTTTCGGTGTGGCGCTGGGCACCGTGCCCGTGGTCGGTGATTCGGTGCGCGACCTCGAAGCCGCGCTGGCGGCAGGCTGCCCTGCTCACTTGGTGCGTACCGGCAAAGGAGCCGCCATGACGGAAGCGCAGATTGCGCAGTTGATCGAAAACGTCCCCGGCACCCAGGTGCATGCCGACCTCGCGGCCTTTGCCGAAAGCATGATCCAGCACGAGCGCTCGGCGCGCGGTGCGGCGGGCAAGAGCGACTCCGGCTTCGGGAGGTTCGATTGATGCGCACCGCGTTCTATGCCTTGCGCTCTGCTCTGTTCCTGTTGTGGATGTCGGTGACGGTGGTGCCCTGGGGCACCGCGGTGCTCATCTATTCGATCTTCGTGCGCGGCGACAAGATCTACTGGCTGTGCGCCGGCTGGTTGCGCACCGCCATCTGGGGCTGCCGCGTGATCTGCGGCGTGCGTGCCCGCGTCACCGGCATGGAGAACCTGCCCGACACCGCCGTGATCCTGCTGCCCAAGCACCAGTCGACCTGGGAGACCTTTGCCTTCCCGACGCTCATGCCCAAGCCGCTGGCCTATGTGTTCAAGCGCGAGCTGCTGTTCATCCCGTTCTTCGGCTGGGCGATGTCGCGCATGGACATGATCCACATCGACCGCAGCAAGCGCGCGCAGGCCTGGACCAAGGTGGCCGATCAGGGCCGCAAGCACATGGCCAATGGCAACTGGGTCATCATGTTTCCCGAAGGCACGCGCGCGGCCCGCGGCAAGAAGGGCACCTACAAAGCCGGTGGCACGCGACTCGCGGTCGACACCGGCCGGCCAGTGGTGCCCATCGCCGTCAACTCGGCGGTGTGCTGGCCGCGCAAGTCGTTTCTCATTCGCCCCGGTGTGGTCGACGTGTCCATCGGCAAGCCGATTGCCTCGGTGGGCCGCCAGCCGGATGAGTTGATGGCCGAAGTCGAAAGCTGGATCGAAGGCGAGATGCACCGCCTCGATCCCGAGGCGTATCTACCCAAGAGCGGAACTTAGAATTCACGCTCATGACTCGCGGCGCACCGGCTCTCCACACATCGCAGCTCTCGCTCTTCGATGAGCCGGTGTCGGCACCAGCCCCGGTGCCGCAGATCGTATTCGCTGCACCCGAGCCGACTCCTCGGGCCCCGAGCCCGCCCGCCGTACCGATCGCCTCCGTGCTCGCCCCTGCCGTCTTCCGCCACCCACAAGCCCAGCGCGAGATTCGTCTCAAGGAGCATTTGGTCGCCTACACCTTGCGCCGTGCCCGGCGCAAGAGCATCGGCTTTGTGGTGGGGCTCGAAGGGCTCAGCGTGGCCGCGCCCAAGTGGGTGGGCATCGGCGAGATCGAATCGGCGCTGCGCGAAAAGGGCGACTGGATCCTGCGCAAGCTCGCCGAGCAGCAAGAACGCCAGCAGCGCCTGCAGGCCGCCAAGGTCGACTGGCGCGACGGCACCAGCATTCCCTTCCTTGGCGAGACGGTGATCATCGTGCTCGACGCGCGCGCCGGCACCACCAAGGCAGGCGCGGTGCTCAATGCGGACGCCGAGTCTCTGCCCGGGGTGCCCAGGCTCACGCTGCACATCGGCCTGCCGCAGACCGCTACGCCCGAGCAGATTCGCGACGTGGTGCAGAGCTGGCTGCAGCGCCAGGCGCGGCGCGTGTTCGAAGAGCGGCTCAAGCACTTCGCGCAGCAGCTCGGCGTGCGATACACCAAGCTCAGCCTGTCGTCGGCGCAGACGCGCTGGGGCAGCGCCGGGGCCGATGGCGCCATCCGCCTCAACTGGCGGCTGATCCATTTTGCGATGCCCAGCATCGACTACGTGGTGGCGCACGAACTCGCGCACCTGCGCGAGATGAACCACAGCCCGCGTTTCTGGGACGTGGTGCGCTCGGTGATGCCCGACTTCGAGCATGTTCGGGGCACCCTGAAGGACGACGCTCTCCCTGTGTTCGACTGAGCCATTGGCGGCGTCTTTTTGGACGCAAAGGGCGCGAAGGAGCGCAAAGAACGCAAAGGATTCAAAGGGTTCCCTTTGCGAACTTTGCGTCTTCTCTTAGCGTTCTTTGCGTCCAAAGAAAACGCCCGCCAAGCTCCGGCATTGAAGCAGGCGGGCACAATCGCCGGCCGATGCATCGCTACTCCTTCCGCCAGCTCTTGCTGGTCGCCTTCATGCTGATCGCCGCACTGCTCAGCGGGGCTTCGCTGCGGGGGCTGTACTCGCTGGAAATCCTGCTGCGCCAGAGTAGCGAGGGCGCACGCCGGGCCGTGGCGCACACCGCCGACGCGCAGGTGCTGGCCGAGCGCACGGTCGCGATGGAGCGCGCCGCGCGGCAGTACCTGGTGCTCGACGACCCGGTGCTGCGTCAGCGGTTCGAAGAGGCCACGCGCGATGCCAATGCGGCGCTGGCGCGGCTGGCCGACAACCGCATTCCGTCGAACCTGGCCACCGAGTGGCGCAGCACGCAGGTCGGCGTCGAGGGGCAGTTGCGCGATCCGACGGTCGAGATGCGCTTGCGCGAGGCGGCAGTGACCACGGCCTTTCGCGAACTCGAAGGCATCAACGCTGCCATTGCGGAGCAGGTGCGCCTGGCCACCGAGGCGCGCAACCAGGTGCTGCTGGATGAACTCGAGGCGGGCCGCGCGCAGCTGGGCCGCCAGATCCTCGCGGCCATCGCCGTGGCGATCGTCATGGCGCTGGGCTTCGGCGTGTGGCTGGCGCGGCCGCTCAAGCGGCTGGAGCAGGCGGTGGTGGGCCTGGGTGAAAACCGGCTCGACCAGCCGATCGAGATCCAAGGGCCGGCCGACGTGCGCCTGGTCGGTCGTCGCCTCGAATGGCTGCGCCTTCGCCTGGCCGAACTCGATTCCGACAAGTCGCGCTTTCTGCGCCACGTGTCGCACGAGTTGAAGACGCCGTTGTCGGCGCTACGCGAAGGCGTGTCGCTGCTCGAAGAGGGCGTCACGGGCACGCTCACCGACAACCAGCGCGAGGTGGTGCGCATCCTGCAGCAGAACACTGCCGTGCTGCAGGCGCAGATCGAAGACCTGCTGCGTTTCAATGCCGCGGCTTTCGAGGCGCGGCGGCTGGTGCGCCGCACCACCGAACTCAGGGCGCTGATCAGGGAACTGGTGGCGCAGCAGCGGCTCCAATGGCAGGCTCGGCAACTGGCGGTGTTCGTCGAGGGCGAACCGCTGGTGGCCGAGGTTGACGCCGACAAGTTGCGCACGGCGCTGGGCAACCTTTTGTCCAACGCCATACGCTTCAGCCCGCCGGGCGCTACCATCCGTTTTTCCGTAGCGCGCGTGCCCGGCCGCGCCTGCATCGACATCGTGGACCAAGGTGTCGGTGTCGCCGCGGCAGACAGGGCCCGTGTGTTCGAGCCCTTCTACCGCGGTGAGCGGCAGCCGAGCGACGCAGCGCGCGGCAGCGGCATCGGCCTGTCGATCGTGCATGAGTACATCACCGCCCACGGCGGCCAGATCGAACTCCTGGACGACGGCCCCGGCGCTCACTTTCACATCGAAATACCGCATGCAGGCTAGGACATTGATTCGTTTCGGAACCCTCGTGAGCTGCACGCTGATGCTGGCGGCCTGCGTGCCGTTCCAGCACCCGGCGCCTCCGCCGCCTGCCGTGCCTGCATCGGCCCCCGCGCCAGCACCCGCTCCGCCGCCCCCGCCGCCGACCGTCGTGATCCAGCAGCCGGACCCGACCGACGTCGCGGCTCGCCGCTTCCTGGCGTATCACGAGCTGATCCGGCAGATGTCGCCCAACGACCTCGTCGGCGAGATCAACCGGCTGAACGGCGTGGTGTCGGCCACCGCCACCGCGGCACCGGCCGACGCGGTGCTCGAGCTGGCGCTGGCGCTCTCGCAGCAGCACAACGGCGGAGACGTGGCCCGCGCAATCGCACTGCTGGAGCCGATCACCCGTTCGAGCGCACCGGAACTGCAGCCCTGGCAAGGGCTCTCCCGCCTGCTGCTGGCCCGCGTGGCCGAGCAGCGCCGGCTTGAAGACCTGCTCGAAAAGCAGAACCAGCAGCGCCGCGAACAGCAGCGCAACCTGCAGCAGCTCAGCGAAAAACTCGAAGCGCTGAAGGCCATCGAACGCAGCATGACCACGCGCCCGGCAGGTGCAAGCGTGGCGCCGGCGTCTTCGCCGCCTGCTGCATCAGCGGCCGCATCGGCACCGCCCGCCTTGCCCAAGGCGCCCTGAACGGCCGGATCGACCATGGCCAACCTGCTGCTGGTCGACGATGACCCGGACCTGCTGAAGCTGCTGTCGATGCGGCTCACGGCGGCCGGCCACCGCGTCACCTCGGTCGAGTCGGCCGAAGACGCGCTGACCCAGCTGGCCGTGGCCCGCCCGCAGCTCGTGCTGAGCGACGTGCAGCTGCCGGGGCGCGACGGCCTGGCCCTGTTCGACGAGATCCGCAAGCGCCACCCGGCCTTGCCGGTGATTTTGCTCACCGCGCACGGCACCATTCCCGATGCGGTCGAGGCCACCGCGCGTGGTGTGTTCAGCTACCTGACCAAGCCCTTCGACGGCAAGGCCTTGCTCGACAAGGTGAACGAGGCGCTGGCCCTCACCGCGCCGGCGCAGCAGGCCAGCACCGGCGACGAAGCCTGGCGTGCAGCCATCGTCAGCCGATCCAACTGCATGGCCGATCTGTTGACCGAAGCCAAGATGGTCGCGGCCTCGGACGCCAGCGTGCTGATCCGCGGCGAGAGCGGCAGCGGCAAGGAGCTGCTGGCGCAGGCGATCCACCGCGCCAGCGCGCGCGCGGCCAAGCCGTTCGTCGCGGTGAACTGCAGCGCGATCCCCGAGTCGCTGCTCGAATCGGAGCTGTTCGGCCATGTGAAGGGCTCGTTCACCGGCGCCGTGGCCAACCACCGCGGGCTCTTCGTCACGGCCGATGGCGGCACCTTGTTCCTCGACGAGATCGGCGACATGCCGCCCGCATTGCAGGTGAAGCTGCTGCGTGTGCTGCAAGAGCGTTCGGTGCGCCCGGTGGGCGCGAGCCAGTCGGTGCCGGTGGACGTGCGCATCCTCTCGGCTACACACCGCGACCTCGATGTCGCGATGGCCGAAGGCCAGTTCCGTGAAGACCTGTACTACCGGCTCAACGTGGTGTCGCTGCACCTGCCCACGCTCTCCGAGCGGCGCGAAGACATCCCGCTGCTGGCCAACCACTTTCTCGCGCGCCTGAGCGAGAAGTACGGCAAGCGCTTCAACGGCTTCGCGCCCGATGCGATGAAGGCGCTCACCACCACCAGCTGGCCCGGCAACGTGCGCCAGCTGCACAACGTGGTCGAGCAGGTGTGTGCGTTGACGACCACGCCGCTGATCCCGCTCTCGCTGGTGCAGCGCGCGCTGCGCGTGCCGACCGTCGAGGTGCTGACCTACGCCCAGGCGCGCGAGCGCTTCGAGCGCGACTACCTGGTCGGCCTGCTCAAGCTCACCGACGGCAATGCTGCCGATGCAGCGCGCCTGGCCGATCGCAACCGTACCGAGTTCTATCGGCTGCTGCAGCGCAATGGGCTCACGCCGGGGCAGTTCAAGGCCGGCGCCGTCGAAGGCGACTGACTCCGCTTCAGCGCGCCGGGTCTGCTTTCAAACGAAGCGCCGGTTCGGACGACTTGAGGCCCAGCCCGGCCGTGCCGGCCAGCAGCACGAAGCCGCCCACCATCGCCACGTTCTTCATGAAGTTGTTCAGCTGCGCGCCGAACTGCTCCGGCGGCGCGGCCCAGAACGCATGCCCGATGAAGGCGGTGGCCAGCGTGAACGCAGCCATCGCGAGCGCCACCGGCTTGAGCTGCCAGCCGGCGACGAGTGCCAGCCCGCCGCCCACCTCGATGAGGATCACCAGCGCGGTAATGGCCTCCGGCATCGGCAGGCCCAGCTTGGCGAAGTAGCCTGCCGTGCCTGCGAAAGCCAGTGCCTTGCGCACCCCGGAGAGAACGAAGATGGCCGCCATCAGCAGGCGGGCGCTCAACAAGACGCGGGTGTCGATGGCTGTCGTCATCATGGGGCTCCTGTTGTGGCTGGCGTTCAATTGACCGTCTGTGCCGAGGGCGCCTTGGCCGTCGTGCTCGAGCGGCCTTGCTGGCGCGACAGCTCGGCCATGAATTCAGGCCCGCTGCGCCATTGGCGATAGAGCGCCATGCGGCGTTCGGTCTCTTCGTTGGCGACCGGGGACTCTTCGCTCAAGGCTGCGTCGTTGAGGCCGGCGCGTTGCCACAGGGCCAGGTCGGCGCGCACTTCGGCGCGTGTCAGCTTCGTCGTGACGTCCGTGTTGACGGATTGTGCGAAGTCGTTCGAGTCGGCGTGTGCGAGCGGTGCCAGGCCGGCGAAGGCGAGAGCGGCGATGCTCAGTGCAAGTTTGGTGTTCATGATCGATGCCTTTCAAAGTGGTTGGGAGTGAAGGCATCGTAGAAAGAGGCGCGGCACAGGATGCTGTCGCCCCGATGACGTTTCTGTCATCTTGCGGCGTGTCGCCGCTGCAGTGCCATTACGCCGCCATTACGCTTCGGCGGCGAGCGTGAAGCCGAAGGTATTGCGGCCCTGCTCCGAGCGCGCGAACACCGAGCCGCGGTGCATCAGCGCGATCGCCTTGACGATCGCGAGCCCCAGCCCGTGGTTGCCGCCCGGGTTGCGGCGCGCGCTGTCGACGCGGTAGAAGCGGTCGAACAGGTGCGCCAGGTGGCGCCCTTCGATCTCGCTGCCGGGGTTGCTGACGGCCACCTGGACCCGCTCGCCTTCGCGCGTGATCGCAACGGCAACCTCGTCGCCCGGGCTGGAATGCTCGATCGCGTTCTGCAGCAGGTTGCCGAGCGCGCGCCGCAGCAGCGCGGTCTCGATGCAGCCCATTTCGTCGCCATGCAGCTTGATGTACACGCCGCGTTCTTCGATCAGCGGCTCAAGGAAGTCGACCACCTTGCCCACCTCGCCGGCGATCGAGGTGGTGACGAGCCGCGTGGCCGCCGCGCCCTGGTCGGCGCGGGCGAGAAAGAGCATGTCGTTGACGATGCCTTTCAGCCGCTCCATCTCTTCGAGGTTGGAGTGCAGCACGTCTGCCAGCTCGGCGGCGCTGCGCTCGCGGGTCAGCGTCACCTGCGTCTGGCCGATCAGGTTGGTGAGCGGCGTTCGCAGCTCGTGCGCCACGTCGGCGTTGAAGGCTTCGAGCTGCTGGTAGGCCGCTTCCAGCCGCGCCAGCGCGCCGTTGAACGAGCCGGTGAGCTTGCTCAGCTCGGCCGGCATCGGCGTGAGGTCGAGGCGCTGCTCCTGGTGGCTCGGGTCGAGCGCCTGTGCCTGGCGCGAGAGGCGCTCGAGCGGGCGCAGGCCGAGGCGTGCAATGCCGAAGCCGAGCAAGGCCACGGCCAGCACGCCCCCGCCGCCGAGCGCGATCAACGCATAGCGGAATGCAACCAGCGTCTCCAGAAAGCGCAGCGGGTCTTTCACCAGCACCACGGTGACCTGCGGGCGGTTGCCGTCGCCGGGCACGACCTTGGTCAAGGTGGTCAGCGCGCAGGGGTGGTTCGGTTCGAAGAGCTGCCCGAAGCCGCTGGTGCGCGCCAGCTGTTCGATGTCGGGGCGCGGTGGGCCGTAGTTGAAGCCCGGCGTATCACTGACGATCCACAGGCGCAGCTCGCTGCGGCCCATCTCGCTGGCGTTGAACTTGGGCGTGAGCCACAGTCGCCATTGCGATTCGTCCTGCACGCGCGTGACGATCGCTTCGGCCCAGCCGCCGCGCAACATCAGTTCCTGGCGCACCTGCTGCATCAGCCCTTCGCGCAGCACGCCGTACAGCGTCACGCCGCCGATCAGGAAGACCGCCGCGGCGCAGAACGCGAACATCGCCGTGAGGCGGATCGACAGGTGGCGTGTCATGCCCATGGGCTGCTCACGTGGCCTCGGCTTCGCGCTCTTCCAGCACGTAGCCCATGCCGCGCATGGTGTGCAGCAGCTTGCGAGGGTAGGGGCCGTCGAGCTTGGCGCGCAGCCGCTTGATGGCCACCTCGACGACGTTGGTGCCGCTGTCGAAATGGATGTCCCACACCAGCTCGGCGATCTCGGTGCGCGACAGCACCTGGCCGGGCCGGCGCGCGAGCGTCACCAGCAGGGTGAACTCCTTGGCGGTGAGGTCGATGCGCTCGCCGCCGCGCTGCACCTTGCGGCCCAGCAGGTCGAGCACCATGTCGCCGATGGTGATGGAGGTCGGCTCCTGCTGGCGGCTGCGGCGCGACAGCGCATGCAGCCGCGCGCTCAGTTCGAGAAACGAGAAGGGCTTGACGAGGTAATCGTCGGCCCCTTCCTGCAGGCCGCGCACGCGGTCTTCGATGCCGTCGCGTGCGGTCAGCATGATGATCGCCACCTGCTTCGCGCGGCGCACGTCGCGCAGGATCTCGAAACCGTCGATGCCCGGCAGCATGGCGTCGAGCACGATCACGTCGTGGCGGCCTTCCAGCGCGGCGTGGCGGCCGTCGATGCCGTCGTGCTCGACGTCCACCACATGGCCCTGCTCGGTGAGGCCGCGCCGCAGGTACTCGGCCGTCTTGGGCTCGTCTTCGATGATCAGCACGCGCATGGCAGAGAGGGCGTTGGGCAAAAGTTGTTCGAGTTTAGTGAGCGCGGCCCTGCGGCGGGCTGACCGGGAGATGACAGATTTGTCATCTTGGCGTGTCTGCGCGGGTTGAGCCCGGCCGCCTCAGTGTCGCCGCGGTCAATGCAGCTGTCGCCAGAGGGTGACATCGAAAAACTCGTTTGCCGGCAACGACTTAGCCAGATCCAGCCCTCGCCCTGTCGCTGTCCGGCGACAAAAACGGCGGTTTTTCGGCGGGTTGGGCGGCCCATTGGGATATCGCCCCCGGGGCCGTCTCGCAACCCCTTGATTGGAGGCACTTTTTCGGCAGTGGCACGGCCGTTGCCCATAGGAGACGTCGCGGCCCATTCCAGCCACCTCATCTCTCTGAAAGCGCCACGTTTTGCCGTTTACCTTGACCTTTCCATTCCCGTTTTCTTCGCCCGTTCGCCGAACCGCGACACGGGCTGTGCTTGCCCTGGCCGCACTGCTGCCGTGCCACGCCGGCTTTGCAGCCGCCTTCGGTTTCGATGACGTCGCCGAGCAGGCGCGCAAGCTGTCGGCCAAGCCGTACGCGGCCAGCACCGTGGTGCTGCCGGGCGAGCTGAAGGACCTGAACTACGACCAGTACCGCGACATCCGCTTCAACCCGCAGAAGGCGTTGTGGCGCAAGGAAGCGCTGCCCTTCGAGGTGATGTTCTTCCACCTGGGCAAGTTCCAGACGCAGTCGGTCTCCATCAACGAGATCGACAACGGCGTGGCGCACCATGTTCCCTTCGACCGCCAGGACTTCAACTACGGCAAGAACAAGCTGTCGCAAAAGGGCTGGGGCGACCTGGGCTTCGCCGGCTTTCGCGTTCACTACGCGCTGAACAACCCGGCCTACAAGGACGAGCTGGTCGTGTTCCTCGGCGCGAGCTACTTCCGCGCGCTGGGCAAGGGCCAGCACTACGGCCTGTCGGCCCGCGGCCTGGGCATCGACACCGTGGGCGGCTCGGGCGAAGAGTTCCCGCGTTTCACCGAGTTCTGGATCGAGCGCCCGGCGGCCAACGCCACCTCGCTCGTCATCCACGCGCTGCTCGATTCGCCGCGTGCCACCGGCGCCTACCGCTTCACGCTGCGCCCCGGCGACGAAACTGTGGTCGACGTGCAGGCCCGCTTGTTTCTGCGTGCCGGCGTGGCCACGTTGGGCCTGGCGCCGCTGACCAGCATGTTCCAGCACGGCGAGAACCAGCCGCGTGTCGACGACTTCCGTCCCGAGGTGCACGACTCCGACGGCCTGATGGTCAATACCGGTGACGGCGAGTGGCTGTGGCGCCCCCTGGTCAACCCCAAGCAGACGCTGGTGACCTCGTTCGCCGTGCGCGACCTCAAGGGCTTCGGCCTGATGCAGCGCGACCGTTCGTACTACAGCTACGAAGACACCGAGGCGCAGTACCAGAACCGCCCGAGTGCCTGGATCACGCCGCAGGGCAACTGGGGACCGGGCCGCGTCGAGCTGATGCAGCTGCACACGCCCGACGAGACCAACGACAACGTCGTCGCCTACTGGGTGCCCGAGCGCGCACCCGCCGTCGGCCAGCCCCTGGACTTCGCCTACCAGCTGCGCATGCAGGGCGAACGCCAGCAGCGCCCGCCCTCGGGCTGGACGGTGCAAACGCGGCGCGGCAGTGGCTTCATCGACTCCAAGGCCAAGCGCGACCCGAACGAAGTGCAGTACGTCGTCGACTTCGACGGCCCGGCTTTGCGTGCACTGCCGGCCGATGCGCCGGTGAAGGCCGTCGTCACGGCGGGCAGCAACGCCCGCATCGTCGAGAGCAACGCTTATCTCAATGCCGCAACCGGCAACTGGCGCATGACCGTGCGCGTCACCCGCCTCCAGCCCGGCCAACCCGCCGAGCTGCGAGCCTTTCTTCAAAACGGCGCAAACGCCCTGACCGAAACATGGACCAACATCATTCAACCCGAGTGAGTCATGACAGCCCCAGGTCTCGGCAAGCCGAGCCCGCCCCCGAGGGGACCAGGAAGCTCGGGAGCGGCCCTTCGCTTCCTGGCACTCCGGCCATGCCGGGGGCCAGCACACCGCCCATCAACCGCGGCTCGATGGTCGCGCAACCTTGGCGCGGCTTCACCCGCAGCCTGGTCGACGTGATCATGGGTCGGCGAAAGTCGACCGACGCTTCTGGCGAGACGCTTCCCTGGGAGCGCGCCGCGACGAATCGCCGCCGCGTGCTGCTGGCGCTGGTGATGCTGTCGGCCGCAGGCGCCACCGCGCTGCTGGCCAACATGCTGCCGATGCAGCAGAACGCCTGGCTGCGCACGCTGCAGATCGGCCTGTACGGCCTGCTCTTCGCCTGGGTGTCGGCGGGCTTCTTCACCGCGATGATGGGCTTCTGGGTGCTGTGGCGCGGCGACACACACGCGATGTCGGCCCACTCGGTGGGCAACGAACCCATCCACCGCGGCGCACGCACCGCGATCATCATGCCGATCTGCAACGAGCAGGTGTCGACGGTGTTCGCCGGCCTGCGCGCGACCTGCGAGTCGCTGGCCGCCACCGGCGCGTCGAGCCTGTTCGACGTCTACGTGCTGTCGGACACCAACAACCCCGAGATCCGCGCCGCCGAGCTGGCTGCGTGGGCCAAGCTGCGCGAAGAGTGCGGCACCGGTGGCCGCATCTATTACCGCTGGCGCCAGATCCGCACCAAGCGCAAGGCCGGCAACGTGGCCGACTTCTGCCGCCGCTTCGGCCGCAACTACCGCTACATGGTGGTGCTCGACGCCGACAGCGTGATGAGCGGCGACGCGCTGGTGAAGCTCGTGCGCCTGATGGAAGCCAACCCCAACGCCGGCATCATGCAGACCGCGCCGCAGGCCTGCGGCCTCGACACCGTGCATGCGCGTTCGCAGCAATTCGCCGGCCGCGTGCATGGTCGTTTGTTCACCGCCGGCATGCAGTACTGGCAGCTCGGCGAGTCGCACTACTGGGGCCACAACGCGATCATTCGCGTCGAGCCCTTCATGAAGCATTGCGCGCTCGCGCCGCTGCCGGGTCATGGCGGCCTCGCCGGCGAGATCCTGTCGCACGACTTCGTCGAAGCCGCACTGATGCGCCGCGCCGGCTACCACGTGTGGCTGGTGCACGACCTGCATGGCAGCTACGAACAGCAGCCGCCCAACCTGCTCGAAGAGTTGCAACGCGACCGCCGCTGGTGCCAGGGCAACCTGCAGAACGCCCGCCTGATCGCTGAACCTGGCCTGCATGGCGTGCACCGCGCGATGCTGTTGACCGGCGCGCTGGCCTACCTGTCGGCACCGCTGTGGCTGGCCTTCGTGCTGCTCGGCGCGGGCATGTGGATGTTCGGCGACCGCACCTTGTTCGATACGCATGAGGCGGTGCCGATCGAAGTCGCCGGCCTGTGGCTCGCCACCGCGCTGATGCTCGCGCTGCCTCGCGTGATGGGCGTGGCCGCCATCGTGATGGCAGGCCAGCAACGCCGCTATGGCGGCACGAGTGCGCTGGTCAAAGGCGCCTTGCTCGAAGGCGGCCTGTCGGTGCTGCAGGCACCGGTGCGCATGATGGCGCACACGCTCTTCGTCGTGGTGGCGCTCACCGGCCTCAAGCTCGACTGGAAGTCGCCTCCGCGCGAAGCCAACGACATCGGCTGGGCCGATGCGCTGCGCCGCTTCGGTTCCGTCAGTGCCGTCGTCGCTGCCATCGTGGGGCTGGTGCTGTGGCTGCAACCGCAGGCCACGCTGTGGCTGATGCCGATGGGCCTGCCGCTGCTGCTCGCCGTGCCGCTCACGGTGCTGACCAGCCGCTCCAACCTCGGCCAACGCCTGCTGGCCGGCCGCCTGCTGATGACGCCTGAAGAGCACACCGCCCCGCACGTGCTGCGCCGCGCCTGGGCGCACGCGCGCCGCGCTGCACCGGCCCTGCAGTGGCGCGACACCTTCACCGACCCGTGGCTCTTCGACGTCGTGCGCTCGGCCATGGGCCCGCGCAACACCAGCTGGGGCAGCCGCGGCAAGGCCCGCCGACTGCTCGTGCGCGGCCTGCTCGTCGACCAGGACACCGAGCGCCTGAGCGCGTCCGACCGCATGCGCCTGCTCAGCGAGCCGCAAAGCATCGTGCGCGTGCGCGACCAACTGGCCGCCAACACCAACATGATGAGGGCCAACTGGTCCGACGACGCGGTCCGCGAAGCCCGCCTGCGAGCCTAGGGCAACGCTGACTCTGAACAAGCCCCTCGCTCTCGCGCTGCATCGCGCGACTGAGGGCTTGCCCGGGTATCGAAGTCTCATCACGCTGGGTGGCCTGGCGCGAGAATGCAGGTGCGTGCCGAGCGGCACGCGATTTGCACGCACCAGCCGACATGCCATCGCCATCGGAAAAGCTGAAGTTCCGGCCCATCGTTCACCTGGAAGAGGCGATCCCGCGTGATCGCCTGACGCGGCGAATCCTCAATGCGCTGCCGAGTTCTGCACGCCTGACGCTGCTGCTCGCACCGGCAGGCTTCGGCAAGACAACCGTGATGGCGCAGATCGCAGCGCAGCTCGCAGAAGACGGCGAGCGTGTCGCGTGGCTCAACTGCAGCCAGCAGAACCGCGAACCCGACGTGTTCGTCGAAGACCTCGGCCAGGCCTTGCTTGCGGCCGGTGTTTCGGGCATTGCCGCGAGCATGGGCCTCTCGGAGATGGCGCATGCGCTGGCCGGCTCGACCGAAGGCATCACGCTCTTCGTCGACCGCTTTGAGCTTGCGTCCAGCGCGCAGGTCGATTCATTGCTCTCGACGCTCGCTGTGCTGCTGCCGCAAGGCGTGCGCTGCATGGTCGGCAGCCGTGTTCCACCTGGCCTGCCGCTGACGGCGCTGCAGGTCGAAGGCCACTTGCGCGTGATCGATGTCGACCGCCTGCGCTTCACCGACGACGAAGCACGCGACCTCTTGAGTGCAGCGCTGCCCGACGCGGCTATGCGCCTCGTGATCGACCGCGCCGCAGGCTGGCCCTTCGTGCTGCAACTCGCCCGCCTGCGGATGACGACCGGCGGCGCGCTCCCGACCCTCGATGCCGGCCGGGCCGGCTTGCCGATCCACGAGGTGTTCGAGTACCTGGCCACGCAGGTGTTCTCGTCCTTGCGCGACGACGACGTGCAGTTTCTCGTCGACGTGGCCATCCTGGAAAGCATCGACATCGCGTCGGCCAACGCCGTGCGCGACCGCAGCGACAGCGCGAACCACATCGAGCGGCTGAAGCTGATGAAGCCGATCGTCGTCGTCAACACCCAGCCGCTCACCGCGAGCCTGCACCCGCTGCTGCGTGACCTGCTGCGCAGCATGCTCGAGCGCGACGACGAGGGCGGGCGCGCGGCCACCTTGCACACGCGTGCAGCGCAGTATTTCGCGGCACGCGGTGCGCTGCACGAGGCGGTCTCGCATGCGGTGCTCGGCGGGCGTCTCCAGCTCGCGGCACGCACGCTTGCCGACGCCGGTGGCATCTGCCTGCTGATCGACCAGGGCGTGGGCCGGGTCAAGACCTTGCTCCAGCTGCTGCCGCCGGGCACGGTGCAGAAGCACCCGCGGCTGCGCCTGCTGCGCATCGCGCAGCTGCTGGTCGAGGAGAACGGCGTCGAGGCGCGGCTCGACCTGGCGCGCCTGACCGCCGGCATGGACGCGCGGCGCGCGCTTGGCGAAGTTGACGAGGCCACTTGGTTCGACCTCTCGATCACCCGCGTGTTGATGTCGGTCAACGAAGCCGAGCACGTGTTCCGCTTCAAGCCGACGGCTGAACTCGAACAGGCGCTGGCCCAGGCGCGCGAGCGCTACTGTGAAGATTCGCGCTACCTCGTGCTCGTGCTCGCGGTCGAGATCCTGATGCTGCAACGCTACGGGCCGCTCGACCGCGCGGAGCGCCGCACGGTCGAGGCCGAGAAGCTGCACCAGGACGGCCACTTCTCGTACAACATTCCGTGGACCTGGGTCTACAAGGCCCGCAACGCCTATGCGCGCGGTGATCTGGCGGTGGCGCAGCAGGAGCTGCTGAAGGCCTCGGGCAAGGAACTCGACATCTTCACCTTCACGCACGGCTCGTTCGGGCAAGTGGTGCACGCGCTGCTCGGCAAGCTGTGCTTCGACCAGGGTGCGATCGACGAGGCGTTCAAGCACTTCGAGGCCATCGCGCCGGTCAAGCTGATGACGCTCTTCGAGATTCACGCCGGCGCGTACGTCTACTACCCTTTGTGCGAGTTCGCGCGCGGCAACGTCTCACGCGCGCTCGACATGCTCGCGAGCGCGCGCCAGATCGCGTTCGACGATGGCTTGCCCCACCTCGACATCCTGGCCGCGGCGCACGAGATCCAGATCCTCGTCGCGACCCAGCGTCTCGCAGAAGCCAACGAACTCGCACAAGACACCAGCATCGAGCACGTGCTCGGCATCGGCCGCGAGGCCGGCTCGCTGCCGGTGGCCGAAACCGAGGCCGTGATCGCAGCCTGCTTCAGCCTCGCGCTTGCGAACGGGAAGATCGATGCTGCCGTGCGGATCGCCGACGACGCACTCGCCTCAGCGCTCCGGTCCGGCCGGCGACTGGCCGAGATCGATGCGCGGCTCATGCTCGCGCGTTCGTCCATCGCCAAGCTCGATCAACCCGCAGGCCGGCTCGCTGTGGAACAGGCGCTGCGCATCGCCGCCCAGTGCGGCGCGGTGCAGGCGTTCATCTGGGCGGGCGCAGAGGTGCTGGGCATCGTGCGCGCCGTCGCGGCATTGCCGCGGCACGACGCGGCCGCGTGGGCGAGCCGCATCGTCTCGGTGTCGGACGAGAGCGTGCAGCGGCGCAGCGCCGCCGACATGCTGTTCACGCCCCGCGAACGCGACGTGCTGCGCGGCCTGGTGAAGGGGCAGTCGACCAAGCTCATCGCGCGCGAACTCGTGCTCTCGCCGGAGACGATCAAGCACCATCTGAAGGCGATCTTCTCGAAGCTCGGCGTTCGCTCGCGCGACGATGTGGTGGCCGAGGTCCGGCGGCGCGCGCTGGTCTGACGCTCGGTCGGGGCTTTACCCAGCACTCTCGCGGGCAAAGCGGGCGACCGCGCCACCGCGGCGCCAGGCGACGAGCCGCATGCCGGCCCAGTACGCCAGGCTTCCGATCACCAGCGAGTTGAGGGCAGGGATGCCGATGCCCGGCAGCAGCAATGCGCTCGCACAGGCGAGGAGCCAGGCCACCAGCGCCACCGGGTTGAAGCGCTCGGATTCGGTGGGCAGCTGCCCCGTCGCGCGTGCCCGCAGCAGTTCGGCGCGGTCGCGGCGCAGCAGGTAGTAGTCGACGATCATGATGCCGGCCACGGGTGGGATCGCGACGCCGAGCAGCACCAGAAAACCGATGAAGTGGTCGAGGATGCCGAGCATCGAGAGCACCGTGCTCGTGATGCCGATCCACCAGGTCACCCGGCCGCGATCGAGCGTGCCGTTGCGTTGCAGACGCAATGCGTGAAGCAGCGTGCTGAAGCCGAGCGACGACGAATAGAGGTTCAGGTTGTTGAGCTTGACCGTCGACACCACCGCGATGGTTGCGCCCAGCCATCCGGTGAGTGCGGACATCAGCGTGACGATGTCGGCGCTGCGCAGCAGCAGCGCCATGGCCACCGCCAGCAGGTTGATGCTGAGCTCGCCCACGAAGGTGGCGATCAATGTCATCCAGAACACGTCTTTGCCGCCGCGCATGAAGCGGCTGACATCGGGCGTGACGATGGCGCCGATGATGAAGCTCCCGGTCACCGCGGTGATCGCCTCGGCCATCCCTAGGTGTCGGCCGGCGGGCGCCGCGGCCAGCAGTTCGGCGAAGCTGTGGCCGCTCAGCAGTTGGAAAGCGGCCCAGAACACGGCCATCAGGAAGAGCGGCAGCGCGATCTTCGCGATCAACGACATCAGCCGGTAGCCCTTGACGGTGATCCAGGTGACGGCGAGCCCGGTGAGCACCGACCACAGCGTCACGTTCATCAGGCCGGTCGCGTGGAAGAGGCCGTTGGCGAACACGCCGTTCTGGACCCCGAACCAGCCCATCAGCGCGATCGCGATCACCGCCCCGACGAGTGCCGAGCCGAGCCGCCCGAAGCCGGCCCAGCAGGCCAGCAAGGTCGTCGACAGACCTTCGGCGCAAGCCGCGGCGCCGAGCGCCCAACTCAACACCTGCAGGATCACCGAGCCGAGGACCGTCGCCCACACGGCCTCCTGGAACGTGAGGCCGAAGCCCAGCGATGCGCCGAGCAGCAGTTGCGGTACGCAGGCGAATGCGCCGAGGCGGATCACGAGCACTTCGAACATCGGGCGCCGCGCATCCGCAGGGACCGGGCGGGTTGCGTGATCGTCACGCGGCGGTTCGAGGTGCGCGGTCATCAGGCTTCGATCGGCGAGTACTCGATGTCATAGCCGAAGTAGCGCGGCCCGGCGAGTGCGATGCCGGCGGGCGTGCGCCATTGCGGGTCGCACGGAAAGCCGATGAGCGTGACGCGCAGGCCGTAGCGCAGCAACTCGGCGGTGACCGGCTCGCCGGTCTCGACATCGAGCATCGCGATCAGGTCGGGGGTGGTCGCGACCGGCGCCCCGTTCACCTCGGCCATCAGGAACTCGTTCTGGAACCGCACCTGGCACCGACTATCGCCTGCGCCGTGAAACCCCGCGAGGGTTGCTGTGCCGCGGTTCCAGCCGCCGGCCGTCAGGCGCTCCACGTCGATGACCTTGCCGTCGAACAGGCGCCGTGCGCCGAGCAGTTCGATCAGGCTCGCGACGGGGTCGAGCTTGTTCTTGCGGGCCGCGATCAGCGTTTCACCGGCGCGCTGCAACATCGAGAGCGAGCCGTGGACGGTCGTGCGCCTGGCTTGCGAGCCGGTCATCGGGTAGAGCACCGTGCAGGCGGAGCCGCCCATGTCGCTCGCAAGCGATCTGACGAAGCGCTCGGTGTACTGGTTGGTCACGGTGTCCATCACCACCGAGTTGCCCTTGTCGTCGCACAGCGCCATCGGGGTCGCCTTGGTGCCGTGCAGGGTCGCCAGCGTCATCTGGATCTCGGGGAAAGCGCGGCCCATCAGGTCGCCGTCGAGCAGGGGCAGGCCGGTCTGGCTTGCCACCGCGAACGGGATCGTCGAGTTCATGCCGCCCGCTTCCGCACACATCACCGCAGTCGCGCGCTTGCCGAAGTACTTCTCGATCGACCTCAACGCGCCGAGGAACTGCTGCGTGCTCGGAAACTTCTCGATCGCGACCGTGGGTGCTCCGACCAGTGCGACCGGCACAACGAACGCGTTGTCGGCAAGCGTGTCGATGTCGATCAGCTGCACCGGCCCGTGCTGCCGCATCATGTTCATCGCGATCAGCTTGCCGATGTACGGGTCTCCGCCCCCGCCCGTGCCGTACACGCTGGCACCGAGGGCGATCGCCTCGATGTCTTCTGCGTTGATGGTGCGCATGTTCAAACTTCTCCAGTTGGCATGTCGGCCTCAGTCGGACAGCAACAGCTCGCCGACCACCTTGACGCGGATGCGCGTGGCGTTGCCCGCCATGTAGGCGAGCGGCAGGTCTTCGACGTCGACGACGACGAGCGTTTCGGGTCTGGCGCCGCCCTTGATCGCGGCTTGTTTCGCCTCGTCGGTCGCCTCGGCGATGGCTGCGTCGCGTTCGATCTCCGCGAGCTTGAAGAGCCGGTCGCATTCGCCGCTCACCTGCGCCATCGCGGCACCGACTGCATTGGCCACGGCGTAGTGCGGCGGCCGCTGGGCGACCAGGTCGCCGATGCGTTCGCGCGCCAGCACGCTGCCGCCGCCGACCACGAGCAGCGGCACGCGTGCGTCCGAGGTTCTGACCCGATCGACGGCCGCGAAGAGTTTCTCCTGCATGCGCTCGATGCAGGCTTTCACGCCTGCGGCGTCGAGGTGCGCGACGAACTCGCGGTTGCCGAACTCGGCCATGCCGCCGGCCACCGCCACGTCGCTCGCGGTCAGCGTGCGGCCACCGAAGATCAGCGCCTCTTCGTGCAGCCGATAGCCGACGCTCTCCGGCCCGATGCTTTCAAAGTCTGCGCTGATGCGCGTGCCGCCGCCCAGGCCGATGCTGTAGACATCGGGCATGCGGAAGTTGGTTCGCACGCCGCCCACGTCGACGGCAGTGCCGGCCGCCCGTGGGAAGCCCTTCTGCAGCACGCCCACGTCGCTCGTGGTGCCGCCGATGTCGATGACGATCGCGTCCGGCTCCTTCGAGAGAAAGGCCGCGCCGCGCATCGAATTGGTCGGGCCCGAAGCGACGGTCAGGATCGGGAAACGCGCTGCCCGCTCGGCGCTCATCAGCGTGCCGTCGTTCTGCGTCAGGAAGAAGGGTGCGTCGATGCCGGCCTGCGCAACGGCGCTGGTGAACGCCGCCATGATTGAAGTCCCGAGGTCGCCGAGTGCCGCGTTCAAGATGGCGGCGTTCTCGCGTTCGAGCAGGCCGACGCGGCCGACCTCCGACGACAGCGTGATGCGCACATCGGGGATCACTTCTCGCACAAGTTCGGCGGCCTGCTTCTCGTGCGCATCGTTGATCGACGAGAACACGCCCGAGATCGCGACGTGGCGGATCCTCTGCGCCGCGAAGGCTTCGGCCACCGCTCGGATCTCGTCGGCGCCGACGGCCCCGATCTCGCGGCCGTCGAACTCGAAGCCGCCGCCGACGATGCGCGCGTCGGCGCGGATCGCGGCTGCGATGTCTTCCGGCCAGCCCGAAAGCGGCGGCAGCGACTGTGTGGCCGGCAACGCGAGGCGGATCACGCCGACGCGGGACAGCGAGCGCCGCTCGATGATCGCGTTGGTGAAGTGGGTGGTGCCGATCATCACGGCGCGCAAGTCGGCGGCGCGAACGCCCGAGCCCGAGATCACCCGCCGCAACACGGCGAGCACGCCGGCCATCACGTCGGCCGAGGTCGCCGTCTTGACGGCATGAACCACCTCGTTGCCGTTCATCAGCACGGCATCGGTGTTGGTCCCGCCGACATCAATTCCTATCCGGTACATGCGCTCGTCCTGCCCGTCAGAAGCGGTACTTCGCACCGATGCCGAACTGCCGGCCCTGGGCGAGCGAGCCGACCGAATAGCCGAGGCCCGCATAGGCCGCGGGGTTGTAGTCGGCGTAGAACTTCGTGTCGGTGAGGTTCTTCACGAACAGGTAGGTCGACCACTTGTCCTCCGCCTCCGAGAGGCCGAAGCGCAGGTTCAGCAGCGTCATCGCGTTCTGCACGTCGGCGTTGTCGATCTGCCAGTAGCGCTTGCTGCGCTGCTCGACATCGAAGCGGGCGAAGCCGCTCATGTTCGACCCGATCGACGTGGTGTACTGGACGCCGAGATTGATCTTGAACGGCGACGCCTTCGGCGTGTAGTGGCCGACCGTGTCGGGCTGCGTGGCGTTCTCCGCGATGCGGCTGTCGGTGGTGCCGATACCGCCGTCGAACTGCAGACCGGTGATGGGCAGGTACTGGAAGTCGACGTCGATGCCCTTGATGTGCACGCGATCGATGTTGTTGATGAATTGCGCGCCGTTCGCCGCGTTGACGTAGAAGTACTGGAAGTCTTTCGAGTTGGCGTAGTAGGCCGAGGCGTTCAGGAACAGCCGCTTGTCGAGCAGCGTCGACTTCAGGCCGACCTCGAAGTTGCTCAGCTTCTCGGACCTGAAATCGCCGAGACCCGGTGCGTTGAAACCGCCCGATCGGAAGCCGGTGCTGTAGGTTCCGTACGCGATCACGGCCTTCGTCAGGTGCTGGGTCAGCGTGAGTTTGGGTTGCACCGAGCTGAAGGCCTTGGCGCGCTCTTCGCCGCTGACCTGGTCGGTCTGGTTGCGCTCGTCCCGGTCGTAGCGCAGGCCGGCCGCGAGCGTCGTCTCGGGCGAGAGGTCTTGCTCCACCTGGCCGAAGAGCGAGTAGGCCTTGTTGTTGTTGTGCTCTTTGCGCTGGAGCAGGTTGTGGCCCGGGCTCAGATCGTCGTACTGGGCGCGGTCGCCGGTCGTGTCGAGGAATGCGCGGGTCTCGAGGTCGCGGCGTGTGTTGAGGGCGAGGCCGCCTGCGATCCAGCGGAACGGCTTGTCGTCGGCCGAGGTGAAGCGCAACTCCTGGCTGAGCATCTTCACACCGAGGTCCTGCCCTTGCCCGGCCTGGAAGCCGAACCCGAGGAAGCCACCGGGCCTGTCGCTCGGGTTGGAGAAGTCGACGTCGCCGCGGTACTTTTCGATCAGGTCGGTGTACGCGGTGATCGCGCTCAGCGTGCCGGCGTCGGTGTGGTACTGGGCCTTGAAGCTGAAGTCGTAGGTGTGGCCCTCGGTCCGGCCGAGGATGTTGGAGCGCGGCGACACGATGTCGTTCGCATCGCCGCTCGCGACCAGGCTGTCCCAGGTCGCGCCGCCGACGAAGTCGTTCGCGCCGACCCGGAAGTCGAGTTGCAGGTCATCGCTCGGAGTGGCCAGAATCTTCGCGCGCAACGAGTTGTCGTGGTTGATCTTGTCGACCTTCTCATCCAGGAAGGTGTTCGAAATCAGGCCACCGAAGCGCCGCGACTCGCCGGCGATCCGGTAGAGGATCTTGTTGTCGACGATCGGCCCGCTCACTCCGGCCGATGCGCTCACGGCGCCGCCGTTGCCGACCTCGAGCCCGCCGAAACCCTCGAGCGTGTTCGTCGGCGGCTTGGTCTCGATCGTGATGGCGCCGCCGATCGCGTTGCGGCCGAAGAGCGCACCCTGCGGCCCCTTCATGACCTCGATGCGCTGCACGTCGAAGAGGTTCATCTTCAACTGCTTCTGGTTGTTCTGCGGCACGCCGTCGATCACCACCGCGACCGGTGAGTCGGCGTTGTTGAGTTGCGAAACGCCTCGGATCGTCACGAAGGAGTTCGAGAAGGTGAAGGACTGGTCGAACGCGACGTTGGGCGTCAGGTTGATGAAGTCCTGCGTCGAGGTGATGCCCGTCTTCTCGATCTGCTTGGCCGAGAAGGTCTTGACCGTGATCGGCACGTCTTGCAGTAGCTGCGCGCGGCCTTGCGACGTTACCGTCACCGTCTCGAGGGCTTGCGATGCCGCCGGCTCGGCCGGTGGCGCAGGCGGGGCAAGCTGCGCATGGGCAGCGGACGCGAGGCCGAGGAGCGCGAGTGCGACCGCTTCGGCAATGGGGTTCAAGGATCCGGGGTTCTTGTGCACGCTGCCCTCCTGGGGTGTTTCAGTTCAGGTTTGTTCGATAGGAAGTCTCAGTGAGGAGGGGCATGCGAACAAGACGACCGCGGTGGGATGCGGCCGTCGAAAATGGGGGGTATGGCATCACCCGTTCGTCACGCGAGCGAGCGCCGGCGCGGCCGTTGTTGCACCCGGCGCGCTGTTCAGCTGCGCTCGAAAACCCGATCTGAAAGCAGCGGCGCGACCCGTACTAGGCAGGCAGCCGACCCGGCCCGGTCGATGCGGCCGACACCGGGTCGACTGCCTGCCGGGCTTCTTCTTGCACCCACTGCATGAAGGCCTGTTGGCCGGCGCTGGTCGGGCGGTCTTTGTCGATGCACAGGAAGTAGCCGCGCCCGGTCGAGACCGGCAGCGCAAAGGGGATGACGAGTTCGCCGTTCTGCAACTCGCGTTCGATCAGGCAGGGTTGGGTGATCGCGACGCCCACGCCTTCCTTGGCGGCGAAGATGAGGTTCATGCTGAGGTCGTAGCCGGGGCCCAGCCGAGGCTCGCCGCCCAGGCCGGCCGCGTCGGCCCAGCGCGCCCAGTTGTCCGGGAAATTGGTGTGGTGCAGGAGCACCTCGCGCGCCAGATCGCTCGGCTGCTTCAGGCGCGGCAGCAAGGCCGGGGCGCACACCGGCACGATGTCGCGGCCCAGCAGGTAGGTGCACTGCAGGCGCGTGGGCCAACGGCGGCGGGGGCGCTTCACTTCGATCCAGACGTCCACGTCGTCGCGGCTGAAGTCTTCGTCGTGGCGGAACTGGCGCATCTCGATGTCCAGTTCAGGATGCAGGGCCTGGAAACGCGGCAGGCGGGGCAGCAGCCACTTGGCGCCCAGGGTGGGGATGACACTCAGGCGCAGCTTGCCCGGCGCGTGCGGCCGCTGGAACAGCGCGGTGGCCGACTCCAGCGCCATCACATGGCGTTCGGTCAGCTGCCTCAGTTGCCGGCCCTGCTCGGTCAGCACAACGCCTTGCGGCGAACGCTCGAACAGGCGGCAGTCGCCCAGGTGCTGCTCCAGCCGCTGCACGGCGCGGCTCACCGCGGCCTGGGTCACGCACAGAACCTCGGCGGCCCGGCGGAAGCTGCCGAGCCGGCAGACCGCCAGAAAGGCATGCAGTTCGACCAATGACGGCGAGAGCAGCTTCATGGTCGCAATTACCTCATGTCATCACGAGCGACGATTATGTCGTTTGATGCGCAAGGCGGGAGTTCTTACGCTGTGCGGACTCCCACACTCCCCTGCGCCATGACACTCGACCGCCGTCAGTTCCTCGCCTCTACCGCCGCTGTCGGCTTGCACGGCCTCGGCCTGCCCGCTCTTGCGGCCGATGCGCCCTATCCGACGCGCCCGATCAACCTGGTGGTGCCCTTCACACCCGGCGGTTCCATCGATGTGGCTGGCCGCCTCGTGGGCGAACGCCTGGCCCGGGCGCTGGGCCAACCGGTGGTGATCGACAACCGTGGCGGTGGCGGCGGCACCATCGGCTCGACCTTCGTCGCGAGGGCGGCACCCGACGGCTACACGCTGATCGTCACCTCGCAGAGCAGCCACGTGGTGAACCCGGCGATGAACCCGAAGATGCCTTACGACGCCGTCAAGGACTTCGCTCCCATCACCCTCATCGGCCGCCTGGCCAACGTGCTGGTGATCAATACCGCCCTGCCGATCCACACCTTCGACGAGTTGGTGAAGTACGCACGGGCCCACCCCACGGCACTCAACTACGCCAGCTCCGGCGCCGGATCGGCCCCGCACCTGAGCATGGAGCTGCTGAAGGCCCAGGCCGGCATTCCCATGACCCACATCCCCTACCGGGGTGCGGGCGTGGCGCTGTCCGACCTGCTGGGCGGGCAGGTGCAGCTGAGCTGGAACAACCTGGCGTCGAACCTGGGCAGCATCCTCAACGGCTCGCTGCGCGCTCTGGCCGTCGCCGCGCCCGCCCGCGTGCCGCAGCTGCCCAATGTGCCGACCTTCGCCGAACTGAAGCTGCCCGACCTGAACCTGACCTCGTGGACCGGCCTGGCCGCTCCCGCGAAGACACCCGACGCCATCGTGCACAAGCTCTACCTCGAAACCCGCAAGATCGTCAGCGACCCCGCCAACCAGGCCACATGGCTCGACAAGGGCTTGATCATTCCGGAAGACATCACGCCCGCCGCCTACCGCAAGGAAATCATCGAACGCATCCAGTTCTACCAGCGCGTCGCCCGCGACAACAAGATCGTGCTGGACGCCAACTGATGCGGCATCTGGAGCTCACCCGGGTCGACGACCTGAAGCCGCTGCACGACGAGCTGGCCGGCTGGCGCCACCATCTCCACCGGCACCCGGAGCTGGCCTTCGCCGAACACCAGACCGCCGACCTGGTCGCCGGCAAGCTGCAGCAATGGGGCTACGAAGTCACGCGCGGCATCGGCCAGACCGGCCTGGTGGCGCAGTTGCGTGCGGGCGATGGCATGAGGCGCCTGGGCCTGCGCGCCGACATGGACGCGCTGCCCATCCACGAAGACACCGGCCTGCCCTACGCCAGCGCCACCCCCGGCTGCATGCACGCCTGCGGCCACGACGGCCACACCGCCATGCTGCTGGGTGCGGCCAAGCATCTGGCGGCCACCCGCCGGTTCTCGGGCACGCTCAACCTGATCTTCCAGCCGGCCGAGGAACGCGGCTTCGACAGCGGCGCGCAGGCCATGGTGGCCGACGGCCTGTTCGAGCGTTTCCCCTGCGACATGGTGTTCGCCATGCACAACCATCCGGGCGCGCCGCAGGGGCACTTCCTGATGCGCCCCGGCCCTTTTTTGGCGGCGGGCGACCGGGCCTTCATCAAGATCGTCGGTGTGGGCGGCCACGCGGCGCGGCCGCATCTCGCGGTCGACCCGTTGGTGGCCTCGGCGGCCATCGTGATGGCGCTGCAGACCGTGGTCTCGCGCAACGTCGACCCCAGCGAATCGGCCGTCGTCACGGTAGGGCGGCTGCGCTCGGGCGAGGCACTCAACGTGATCCCGGCCGAGGCCGAGATCGGCATCAGCATGCGCTCGTTCAGCCCAGCGGTGCGCGCATTGCTCAAGGAGCGCATCACCGCCCTGGTGAACGCGACCGCCGAGGGCTATGGCGCGAAGGCGGAGATCCGCTACATCGAGGGCTATCCGGTGGTCGACAACGCCGCGTCGGCGGTCGCGCTGGCAGGCGAGGTGGCGGCCGAGCTGGTCGGCCCCGAGCGGGTAGACCGCGAGTTCCCCCGCATGATGGGCAGCGAAGACTTCGCCTACATGCTGCAGGCCTGCCCCGGCGCGCTGGTGCGCATCGGCAACGGCCCGGCGGACGGCGGGCGCGGCCTGCACAACCCGCGCTACGACTTCCACGACGGCAACCTGACCGTCGGCGCCGCCTTCTGGAGCCGGCTGGCCGAGCGTTTCCTGGTCTAGCGGCAATACGGTTCAGTTAAGCGGCATGAACAAAAAACCGTTCGGGCTGAGCCTGTCGAAGCCAGCGCAGTGCACTGCGCACCCTTCGACAGGCTCAGGGCGAACGGGCTTAACTGAACCGTATTGGGTCTAGCGGCTGCTGCGTGCGCTTCGTGGCGTGCCGCTCAGGTGGCGGCCCCAGGCGCGGCGCAGCTGCAGGTCTGACGCGAAGCCCGCGGCTTCGGCCGCGTGCGTGACGCTGGCACCGCGCGACAGCGCCTGGCGCGCTCGCTCCAGGCGAATCTTCTCCACATACGTCATCGGCGACACCTCCGCATGGTCGGCGAACAGGCGCAGCAGGTGCCGGCTGGTCACGTGCGCCGCAGCGGCCAGGCTGTCCAGTGTCCAGCCGGCATCGGGCCGCTCGCACACGGCGTCCTGCGCGCGGTGCAAGGCCGGGTGCAGGTGATGGCGGTGCGCGAGCATCGGCGACAGCTCGGGGTCGTTCGGTGTGCGGCGCAGGTAGACCACCATGGTCTTCGCGGTGGCCGCCGCCACGGCGTCGCCGCAGGTCTGCGCGATGAGGTGCAGCGCCAGGTCGATGCCGGCGGTGACACCGGCGCTTGACGCCATCGCACCATCGATCACGAACACGCGGTTGTCGACCACCTGCGCCTGCGGCGCGAGGCCGCGCAGGGTGTCGAGGTACTCGTGGTGCGTGGTGCAGTGCCTTGCGCCGATCAGGCCGGCGCGCGCGGCCATCAGCGTGCCGGCACACACCGTCACCAGGCGGTGTGGCGTGTCGGCTTGCAGCAGTGGGCGCATGTAGCGTTGCAGCCAGGCCGCGGTGTCGCGCGTGGCCGCGTCGGGCTGCTTCAGTGCTTCGCTCGCCTGGCCCATCAGCATGAGCCAGGTCGGGCGTTCCAGTGTGGCGGGCAGCGGCTCCAGCCCGGCCACCTGCAGGCCGACCGAGCTTTCCGCGAGTGCCTGCGGCCCGCAGTAGCGCAGACGAAAGCGCGCTGCTGACCCCGCGCGGACGAGCTGCTGGTTGGCCAGCCGGAACGCCTCGGCCGGGCCAGCCACGTCGAGCAGCAGCGTGTGCGGCGGCACGACGAAGAGCACGTCGATCGTGCCGTCGTCGGCGGCCTTACCTTTGCTGCGCACGCTCAAGCGCCTGCTCCACGCTGCAGATGGTGGCGAAGCGGCCGGTCAGGACCGCGGTGGTGCGCGCCACGATGTCGGCGCTGGCCAGCAGCGAGCCGTCGAGGTGCTTCATGTCGAAGGTGAGCGTGGCTTCGGGCACGAAGTCGACCTCAAAGCCTTCGTCGCTGGCGTGGCGCGTGGTCGTCTCGCAGCATTGCTCGGTGCGGATGCCGGCGACGATCAGGCGGCTGATGCGCTGCTGGTGCAGCCACACCATGAGCCCGGTGCCGACCAAGGCGCTGTGGCGTGTCTTGTAGAACTCGGCCGCCGCATCGAAGGACGCTAGCCCGTCGAGCGGCCGCACATGGCCCGAGGCCAGCGAGAAGGCCTCGTCGCCGTCCACGTGGAAGATGCGCACGATGGGCACACCGCGGTTGACGCAGCCGTCGATTAGCGCATTGGTGCGAGACAGGAAGGCGGGCAGTTCGCGGTCGCTCCAGTACGGTCTGTGGCGAAACGATTGCTGCACGTCGATGAGGATCAAGGCGGTGTTCATGTTTCAGCGATCCTGGGGTGCGATGTGGCGGACGGATGCGGCGAATGCCGCGTGTGTGGTCGGGTCGACCGGGCGGTGTTTGACCTTCGTGCCGGCTGCGTACTGGCCCAGGTAGTTGCCGCCCTTCCAGTCGTGCGCCGGACGAATCGGGCGTGGCGCAAATCCGCCCGCGCAGTTGGGGCAGACATTGCCGAGAACGCCGTTCACGCAGTCGGCGCAGAAGGTGCACTCGAAGCTGCAGATCATGGCGTCGGTGGCTTGGGGCGGTAGCAGCCGCTGGCAGTTCTCGCAAGCGGGTCGCAGTTCGAGCATGTGTTTCTCCGGGGTGGTCGATGGCCTGAACGATAGGCACAACGAGCAACTCCGTCGCGACAATACACGACGAGAAACGATCAGTTCCGGACAGCCGCTCCGCTCAAGCCGGCCACCGCCTGCCGCACGGCTTCGGCCGCCTGGGCCACGACGCTGTGCTTCCAGGCGTCGGTGTCGGTGTAGAACGCGTCGCGCATCTGCTGCTTGATCTGCGCGCCGCGCGCGGCCAGGTGCTCGGGGTGGTTCTCCAGCCACTGGTCGGCGCGCAGTGCCTGCAAGGTCCGCATGAGCGGCAGCGTGCCGTACTCGAGCGCGATGCCGGTGTATTCGGCCTGCGGGCATTCGTCGTAGACGGCGTTCCACATCAGGCCGGTGAGCGGCGCCGAGCTGGAGCTGCCGTCGTAGATCGAGGTGATCTGGTTGCCCCACCAGGCGCGGGCGCGGGCCACGGTGGCTTCATCATTGCGGCCGGCGTAGATGCGCTCGCCGACGCCGCTCGGCCCGAGGCCGGTGTGCAGGTCGATCCAGGCCAGGCGCTGGGCATGCGAGCCGTGTTCGCGCAGCACGTGGCGCAGCGTCGCGTGGCTCCAGCTCGGGCTGCGGCCGCCGAAGAAGAGGCCTTGCGGGTGCTCGTACTGGCCGGTCGACACGGCGGTCTGCGCGGCGCGCATGCCACGGCGCAGCAGGAAGGACAGAAGTGCCAGCTGGTCGCGCCAGCGCGGCGGCCAGGTCGGCGGCACCAGCAGGTGCGCGATCTCGTCGTAGCCGGGGTTGGCCGGCAGGGGCTGGTGGAAGTCTTGAAAGTTGCGGTTCAGGTCGACGTTCTCGTGCGTCGTGCGGCGCCACCATGAGAAGCCGTAGGGGTTGAGCGCGTGGATGTAGACCACGGCTACGCCGGCGTCGCGTGCTTGCGTACGCCAGCTCGCATCGTTCAGCAGCGAGACCTGGATGCCGGAGCCGCAGAAGCCCTCGACGCCATGGCAGGCGCTGCTGATGAGGAGCACGTGCTGCGCATCGGCCGGGCCGTCGCGCACCACGTCCATCGCGAGCGGTTCGCCGTCGCGCCCACGCATCGGGTGGGCGTGGCTTTGCACGTCGAGGTGCGCCGATTCGGCCGCGGCCAGGAACTTGGCGCGCGCGGCAGCGTAGGTCTGCGCGAAGCAGACGGCGATGTCGTCGCCCATGCGCCGTGTCAACGACGGGGCTCGGCCAACCATTTCTCCGCGAGCCGCGCCCACAGCGTGGCACCGAGCGGAATCAGGTCGTCGTTGAAGTCATAGCTCGGGTTGTGCAGCATGCACGGGCCCATGCCGTGGCCGCCGATGCGGTGGCTGCCGTCGCCATTGCCGATGAGGAAGTAGCAGCCGGGCTTCTCGAGCAGGAAGTAGCTGAAGTCTTCGGCGCCCATCGTGGGCTCGAATTCCTGCACGTTGTCGGCGCCGACCACGTCGACCATCACGCCGCGCACGAACTCGGTTTCGGCCGGGTGGTTGATGGTGGGCGGGTAGTTGCGCACGAATTCGAATTCGCACTCGGCGCCGAAGGCCGCGCAGGTGTGCTCGGACATCTCTTTCATGCGGGCCTCGATCAGGTCGAGCAGCTCCAGCGTGAAGGTGCGCACCGTGCCCTGGATCTCGCAGCTGTCGGGCACGACGTTGGTGGCTTCGCCGGTGTGGATCATCGTCACCGAGATCACACCCGGGTCGATAGGCCGCTTGTTGCGCGAAACGATGGTTTGGAAGCCCTGCACCATCTGGCAGGCCACCGGCACCGGGTCGATGCCGAGGTGCGGCATCGCGGCATGCGAGCCCTTGCCGCGGATCACGATCTTGAACTCGTTGCTCGACGCGAAGCAGGGCCCGTTCTTCAGCGCGAACTGGCCGACCTGCATGCCGGGCCAGTTGTGTGCGCCGAACACGGCTTCCATCGGGAAGAGATCGAAGATGCCTTCCTTGATCATCTCGCGCGCACCGCCGCCGCCTTCTTCGGCGGGCTGGAAGATCAGGTACACGGTGCCGTCGAAGTTGCGGTTCTTCGCGTTCGAGAAGTGCTTGGCTGCGGCCAGCAGCATCGCGGTGTGGCCGTCATGTCCACACGCGTGCATGCGGCCGGCGTGCTGGCTGGCGTGTGCGAAGGTGTTGTGCTCGGTGATCGGCAGCGCGTCGATGTCGGCGCGCAGGCCGACGGCGCGTTGGCTGTTGCCGGCGGTGCCCTTCACGATGCCGATCACGCCGGTGGTGCCGAGGCCGCGGTGAATGGGAATGCCCCAGTCGGTCAGCGCCTTGGCGATCACGTCGGACGTGCGCTTTTCTTCGAAGCACAGCTCCGGGTGGGCATGGAGGTCGCGTCGGATGGCGGTGACAGCGGCCACGTCGGCCAGGATGGATTCGATCAGCTGCATGGGGAGCTCCTGGAGCAGGGAGCCGACTCGCTCGTGGCGAGTGGCTCGGGCAGAAGCGTTTCAGTTTACAGACAGATCCAAGGCCCGGATGCCAGCTGGGAGAGTCCGACGGGACCCACCCGGATTGATTTTCAGCGCTGCCGCGCTCAGCGGCGGACCTTGCCGTCTTCGGTCAGCATCGAGATCTCGACGAACTTCGAGGCGACGTGGTCCTTCGCACCGAAGTCCACGTTGAAGCCGCCGAAGTTGCTGCCGCTCATCGACTCCATCGCCGTGATGAAGGCTTCGCGCGTGGGGGACTTGCCGGCGCGCTTGAGGCCTTCGCTGAACACCTTGGCGGCCAGGTAGCCTTCCATGCTCGAGTAGTTGGCCGAGGCATCGCCGCCGGCCTTGGCCACGGCTTCCAGGAATTCGCGCGAGATCGGGGTCGTGCTCGAGAACGGGAAGGGCATGACCTGGCTGACCATGATGCCGCGTGCTTCCTTGCCCAGCTCATCGGCCAGCGCCTGCGTGCCGACGAACGATACGTTGTAGAACGTACCGCCGTAGCCGGCCTTGCGCGCTTCGCGGATGAAGGCGGCGCACGACTTGTAGGCGCCGATCTGCACCACAGTGTCGGGGCTGGAAGCCAAGATGTCCTTGACGGCCTGCGACACGGCGACGGTGTTGCGCTCGACGGTGCCGGTGGCCACCGGGGCCAGGTTCAGCGGCTTGAGCGCGCGGGTCACGCCTTCGAGGCCGGCCTTGCCGTAGGCGTCGTTCTGATAGAAGACGGCGATCTTGTTGAGGTTCAGCGAGGTGAGCTGTTTGACGATCAGCGCGGTCTCGTCGTAGTACGACGCGCGCAGGTGGAAGATGTTCTTGCTGAAGGGCTCGCGCAGCGATTCGGCGCCGGTGAAAGGGCCGAAGAACAGGGCGCGGTTCTCGTTCACCAGCGGCAGGGCAGACAGGCAGGTGGGCGTGCCCACATAGCCGAACAACGCGAAGACGTTGTCCTTGATGAAGCGGTCGGTGTTGGCCTTGCAGCGGTCGGGCTCGTAGCCGTCGTCCAGCGTGCGCAGCTCGATGGTGTGGCCGTTGACGCCACCTGCCGCATTCAATGCATCGAAGTAGACCTTCGCGCCGCGGTTCATCTGGATGCCCAGCTGCGCAGCGGGGCCGGTGAAGGCGGCCGACTGGCCGATCACGAGGCGGCGCTCGGATTGAGCGAACGATGGCAGAGCCAGGGCGACGCTTGTGGCGGCCATGTGCTGGAGCAGGTTGCGGCGTTTCATGATGGGCAATCGGTGAGGTGTGACAAAGTACGGCCTTGGCGTCGCGCACAGTAGTAAAGAAGTGTAAGCCGCGGTCTTTTCCAGCGATCACTTTCTGTGCTAACACGCGACGCACTCGTGTGCAATAGTTGCCCAAATGACCAGCATTACTGTCCGCGCGGCCTGCCCGCACGATTGCCCCGATACCTGCGCCATGCGCGTCACCGTCGAAGACGGGCGCGCCGTTCGCGTGCAGGGCGACCCCAGCCACCCGCCGACCCATGGTGCGCTGTGCACCAAGGTCTCGCGCTACACCGAGCGCAGCTACCACGCCGACCGCGTGCTGTACCCGCTGAAGCGCAGTGGCCCGAAAGGGAACAAAGACGGCAGCGGGCAGTTCGTGCGCGTGAGCTGGGCCGAAGCGCTGGGCGACATCGCCGCGCGCTTCAAGGAGATCGCCGCGCGCAACCCCGAGGCCATCCTGCCGTACAGCTACGCCGGCACCATGGGCCTGCTGCAGGGCGAGAGCATGGACCGCCGCTTCTTCCACAAGCTGGGCGCCTCTCTGCTCGACCGCACCATCTGCTCGTCGGCCGGCGGCGACGCGCTGGCCGCAACTTACGGCGGCAAGGTGGGCATGCACCTGGAGCACTACGCCGAGAGCAAGCTGATCCTCATCTGGGGCAGCAACTCGATCGCATCGAACCTGCACTTCTGGACCTTCGCGCAAAAGGCCAAGCGCGACGGCGCCAAGCTCATCTGCATCGACCCGCGCAAGACCGAGACGGCCGACAAGTGCCACCAGCACATCGCCTTGCTTCCGGGCACCGACGGTGCACTCGCGCTCGGCCTGATGCACGAGCTGATCGTCAACGAGTGGCTCGACCACGACTACATCGAGCGCCACACCCACGGCTGGCCCGCGCTGCGCGAACGCGCGCTGCAGTGGACGCCTGAGCGCACTGCCGCCACCTGCGGCATCACCGCCGACGAAGTGCGCGCCTTGGCCCGCGACTACGCCACCACCAAGCCCGCCGCCATCCGCCTCAACTACGGCATGCAGCGCGTGCGCGGCGGCGGCAATGCGGCGCGGCTGATCGCCATCCTGCCGTGCCTGGTGGGTGCGTGGCGGCACCGTGCGGGCGGCCTGCTGCTCTCGGCGTCGGGCTGGTTCCCGAAAGACGGCAAGGCCTTGCAGCGGCCCGAGCTGCTGGCTGGCCGCATGCCGCGCACCATCAACATGAGCACTATTGGTGACGACTTGCTGCGCAAGGGCGACGACCTGCTGCCGGATGGGCGACGCTTCGGTCCGAAGGTCGAGGCCATCGTCGTCTACAACAGCAACCCGGTGGCGGTGGCGCCTGAGTCGCCCAAGGTGGCCAAAGGCTTTGCGCGAGAAGACCTGTTCACCGTGGTGCTCGAACACTTCATGACCGACACCGCCGACCTGGCCGACTACGTGCTGCCCGCCACCACGCAGCTCGAACACCTGGACGTGCACACCAGCTACGGCCACACCTACGCACTGATCAACGAGCAGGCCATCGCGCCGATCGGCGAAGCCAAGCCCAACACGCAGATCTTTCGCGAGCTGGCGGCGCTGATGGGCTTCGACGAACCCTGCTTCGCCGACAGCGACGAAACCATGGCCCGCGCTGCCTTCAGCAAGCACGTGAGCTTCGAAGCGCTGCGCGAGCACGGCTGGGTCAAGCTGCCATTGCCCGAGGCGCCGTTCGCCGAGGGCGGCTTCCCCACGGCGAGCGGCAAATGCATGATCGACGCGCCCGGCCTGGGCGTGCCCGACCACGTGCCCAACTACGAGTCGGTGCAGTCGTCTCCCGAGCTGGCGCAGCGCTTCCCGCTGGCGATGATCTCGCCGCCGGCGCGCAACTTCCTCAACTCCACCTTCGTCAACGTGAAGAGTCTGCGCGACATCGAAGGCGAGCCGCTGGTCGAGATGCACGAGAGCGATGCCGCCACGCGCGGCCTGCAGGGCGGCGAGATGGTGTGCGTGTTCAACGAGCGCGGCGAATACCGCTGCAAGCTGGCCGTCAACTCGCGTGCGCGGCCCGGTGTGGTCAATGGGCTCGGCATCTGGTGGCGCAAGCTCGGCGTGGACGGCACCAACGTCAACGAACTCACCCACCAGCAGCTCACGGACCTGGGCCGCGCGCCTTCGTTCTACGACTGTCTGGTGGAAGTGCGCGCGGTTTGAGGCGCTGGCTGCTGATGGCGATGGCCGGTGTTTTGGGAATGGTGCTGCTCGCGCTCGGCACGGTGTGCCTGACCAGCGGCTGCAGCAGCATCGGCTACTACGCGCAGGCCACTTCGGGCCACCTGTCGCTGCTCAACAAGGCCAAGCCCGTGCCCGAATGGCTGGCCGATGACAGCGTGCCGCAGAACCTGCGTGACCGCCTGGCCCTGAGCCAACGCATGCGCGACTTCGCCGTCAGCGAACTCAAGCTGCCCGACAACGCGAGCTATCGCCGCTACGCCGACCTGGGCCGCCCCGCCGCGGTGTGGAACGTGGTGGCCGCGCCCGAGCTGAGCCTCACGCTGAAGACCTGGTGTTTCCCGGTGGTCGGCTGCGTGGGCTACCGCGGCTACTACGAGCAGGCCGAGGCCACGGCCTTTGCCGCCGAGCAGCGTGGCGCGGGGCTGGAGGCCACGGTGCAATCGATCCCCGCCTATTCGACGCTCGGCCGGCTGCCCGGCGGCTACTTCAGCGACCCGTTGCTCAACACCTTCATCCGCTGGCCCGAAGGCGAGCTTGCGAGGCTCATCTTTCATGAGCTGGCGCACCAGGTGGCCTATGCCGCGGGCGACACGATGTTCAACGAGTCGTTTGCCACCGCAGTGGAGCGCATCGGCGGCCACCGCTGGCTGCAGGAACACTCAAGCCCCGAAGCGCGCGACGAATACGACAAGCTCGACAGCCGCCGGCAAGACTTTCGCCGCATCACCATGCAGGCACGTGCCGACCTCGACGCGATCTACCGCAACGCGTCATTGAGCGACGACGCGAAGCGTGCTGCCAAGGCCGAGCGCATGGCGCAGCTGCGTGCCGACCATGCGGCGCTGAAGGCCGGGCCGTGGAACGGCTTTGCCGGCTACGACGCCTGGTTCGCGAATGCCAACAACGCCTCGCTCGGCGTGCTGGCCGCCTACAACGAACTGGTGCCGCAATTCGAGCGGCTCTACGAACGCGAAGGGCGCGACTTCACACGCTTCTATGCCGAAGTGAAACGCATCGCCGCCTTGCCGATGGCCGAACGCCGCGCGACACTTGGCAGCTGACAACGGAGACAAAGAACATGCCCGACATCCACATCCGCCGCGAGCACAGCCTGGGCCTGCCCAAGGCCCGCAAGATCGCACTGCAGTGGGCCGAAGACGCCGAAAAGAAGTTCGACATGGCCTGCACGATCCTCGAAGGCGACACCAGCGACACGCTCGAGTTCAAGCGCATCGGCGTGACCGGCACCCTCATCGTCGCCCCCGATCACTTCGAGTTGAACGCCAAGCTCGGCTTCCTGCTCGGCGCCTTCAGCAAGACCATCGAGAGCGAGATCGAGAAGAACCTCGACGACCTTCTCGCTAAAACCAAGACCGCAGCGAAGAAGGCCGTCGCTAAAACGTCTAAGAAGTAGCAAACGCAAAGCAGAAGCGCAGCGACCTGCCCATCAAGCAACGCCCGTGGATCCGGCTCTGCCGGTCCACCAGGCGGCGCCCCTCGGGGGCTGAGCCCGGACTCAAACAGTCCAGTGGACTGTTTGTGCCTGGCGAAGGGTTGGGCCTCCGGCCCAACGCGGCCTGCAAGGCGGCAGCGATAGCGACTGGGGGGCTACTTCAGACTTTCGATCAGGTCGATGTACCCCTGCATGGCTTCGTCCTTCGACTTCCCCTTCACCCCATTCCAAGCATCCCACTTCGCGCGCTCGACCATGTCGGTGAAGCCGGGGCGCTTGGTGTCCACGTCGCCCACGCTGCCCTGCTTGTACAGCGCATAGAGCTGCAGCAGGGTCATGTTGTCGGGTTTCTCGGGCAGGTTCTTCGAGTCTGCGCGCGCCTGTTCGAACTGGGCGGTGAGGTCGGCCATGGTTCTGTCTCCGTTGTGAGTGAAAGTCGGCATTGACGAGGCGCATGTTACCCAGCATCTTGCAGGCCTCACAGATCAGGGAACTCGCAAAAATGGCCCAACCCGCAGAACGCATGTCACGCGTCGATACCGCTTGGCTGCGCATGGACAACGACGTCAACCTGATGACGATCGTCGGCGTGTGGCTGATCGAGCCCGGCATCTCGTACGAGGCCCTGTGCGAGCGCGTGTCCACCAAGCTGCTCAAGTACGGCCGCTTCCGCCAGAGGGTGGTCGAAGACGCCATGGGCGCGAGCTGGGTCGACGACGCCGATTTCGACATCCACCACCACGTGCGCCACGAAGCCCTGGTGCGCCTGCCCAAGCAGGGCGAGCGTGCGGCCCTGCAGGCGCGGGTCGGCGAACTCTCGATGACGCCGCTCGACCGCAGCCGCCCGCTGTGGCAGTTCCAGCTGATCGACGACTACGAAGGCGGCAGCGCCCTGATCGCGCGCGTGCACCACTGCATTGCCGACGGCATCGCGCTGATCTCGGTGATGCTGTCCATCACCGACGGCGGCGCCGAGCCGCCGCCGCGCAAGCGCCGCACTGCGGACGACGAAGGCTCCGATTGGCTGACCGAGGCGGTGATGCGCCCGCTGACCGACGTCGCCGTCAAGGCCATCGGGCTGTACGGCAGCGGCCTGGCCAAGTCGATGAAGCTGCTGGCCGAGCCGCAGCAGCCCTTGCAGGGCACGCTCGACGTGGCGCGCATCGGCTACCAGGTCATTGCGGATGCCGGCGCCATGCTGCTGATGCCCGACGACTCGCCCACGCGCCTCAAGGGCAAGCCCATCGGCGCCAAGCGCGTGGCCTGGGGCGAGCCGCTGCCGCTCGACCAGGTCAAGGCCATCGGCAAGGCGCTCAACTGCTCGATCAACGACGTGCTGCTCGCCTGCGTGGCCGGCGCCATCGGCGGCTACCTGCGCGACCAGGGCGACGACACCACCGGCCAGGAGATCCGCGCCATGGTGCCGGTGAACCTGCGCCCGCTGGAGAAGGCCTACAAGCTCGGCAACCAGTTCGGCCTGGTGCCGCTGGTGTTGCCGATCGGCATCGTCAACCCGGTCGAGCGGGTGTACGCGGTGCGAGCGCGCATGGCCGAGCTGAAAGGCAGCTACCAGCCCTTGCTGGCGTTCGCGGTGCTGGCGGTGTCGGGCCTGCTGATCAAGCCGATGCAAGACGCCCTGCTGAACCTCTTCGCGAAGAAGACCACCGCGGTGATGACCAACGTGCCCGGGCCGGCCGTGGCGCTGAAGGTGTGCGGGTCGACGCTGCGGCAGGTGATGTTCTGGGTGCCGCAGTCGGGCGAGATCGGCGTGGGCGTGTCCATCCTCAGCTACGGCGGCGGCGTTCAGTTTGGGTTGATCACCGATGCGCAGCTCTGCCCCGATCCGCAGAAGATCATCGACCGCTTCGAGCCGGAGTTCGAGAAGCTCCTGATGGTCACCTTGATGCTGCCGTGGGAGTGATCGGCGAATCCACGTCCGGAACGCCCCCCGGGCGGGCCGAACTGCCTCAATAATCGCGTCTTCCAGGGAGCTCAGGGCGTTCACTCATGCGTCGTCATCTTTTCATCTGTCTCAGCCTGTGCAGCGCCTTGTCGGCCTGCCAGAAACCGGGCGGGGCTTCCCCCGCTGCCGTAGCAGCCTCGGCGCCGCAGCTGCTGCTGGCGCGCGAGGACTTGCGCACCGTGCGCCTGTCCAGCCAGACCCAGGGCGCCGTCATCACCGGCACCATCGAGCCCGAGCGGCGCGCCGACCTGCGCGCGGAAATCTCGGCCGTGGTGCTGCAGGTGCTGCGCGAGAACGGCGAGGCGGTCAAGCGCGGCGACCTGCTGGTGCGGCTGGACGACACCTCCATCCGCGACAGCCTCAACTCGGCCGAAGAGTCGGCCCGTGCGAGCGGCCAGGCCTTCGAACAGTCCGAGCGGCAGTTTCAGCGGCTCAAGACTCTGCAGACGCAGGGCATGAGTTCGATGCAGGCGGCCGAAGACGCCGAGATCCGCCGCAACAACGCGCAGAGCGACCTGGCCGCCGCCAAGTCGCGCCTGGTGGCCGCGAAGCAGCAGCTGGCCCGCACCGAGATCCGCGCGCCGTTCGACGGCATCGTCAGCGAGCGCAAGGTGTCTGCCGGCGACACGGCCCAGATCGGCAAGGAGCTGGTCAAGGTGATGGACCCGGCGAGCATGCGGCTGCAAGGGCTGGTGTCGGCCGATCACCTGGCCGAGGTCCGCGCCGGGCAAGACGTCAGCTTCAGGGTCAACGGCTACCCGCAGGCCGAATTCACCGGCAAGGTCAAGCGCGTGAGCGCAGCCGCCAACTCGACGACGCGGCAGGTCGAGGTGCTGGTCGAGTTCGCGGCGGGCAACTCGCCCCGCATGGCCGGGCTGTATGCCGAGGGGCGCATCGCGTCGCGCGGCACGCAGGCGCTGGTGCTGCCCGAGTCGTCCGTCGTCAAGGTGGGCGACAGCGCGCACGTCTGGCGCCTGCAGGGCAAGACCCTGCGCAAGGCCGCAGTGCAACTGGGCGAGCGTGACCCGCGGCGCGGCGAATACGTGATCACGAACGGCCTGGCCGACGGCGACCAGGTCTTGCGCCAGCCCGGCAGTTCGCTCGTCGACGGCCAGACGGTGGAGATGGCCGCAGCGCCGGCCTCTGCTCCCGCGATGCCGGCCGATTTGAAGGAAGGCGCGGCACCCGCGTCCGCAGCCAAAGGGAGTTAGCCACGATGCGGTTCAGTTGAGCCGCATGACCAAAAAACCGTTCGGGCTGAGCCTGTCGAAGCCGGCGCAGTGCACGGCGCACCCTTCGACAGGCTCAGGGCGAACGGGCTCAATGAGCTCAGGGCGAACGGCCCAAATGAGGTAAGCCATGTTTCTTTCTGACTTCAGCATCAAGCGCCCGATCGCGACCATCGTGATCATCATTGCGCTCATGTGCCTGGGCCTGCTCGCGCTCAAGAAGCTGCGCGTGAACCAGATCCCCGACGTCGAGCAGCCGGTGATGGTGGTGAGCATCACCTACCCCGGTGCGTCGCCCGAGACGGTGGAACGCGAGATCGTCGACCGGGTGGAGAAGGCGCTGCAGAGCATCTCCGGCGTCGACGAGGTGCGCTCCACGGCGAGCGAGAGCAACGCGAAGATCGTGATGATCTTCAACTTCGGCAAGAACATGATCGAGGCGGCCGACGAGGTGCGCAACGCCATCGGCACGGTGCGCTACAAGATGCCTGTCGAGATGCGCGAGCCGGTGCTGCAGCGCGTGGACCCCGGCGCCCAGCCCATCATGCAGCTCGCGCTGTCGTCCACCACCCAGACCCACGCCGAGATCTCGCGCCTGGCCGAAGACCAGCTGGCCGATCGCGTGCGCGGCATCTCGGGTGTGGCCACGGTCACCGTCAACGGCTCGCTCAACCGCGAGCTGAGCGTGCTGCTGCATGCCGAGAAGCTGCGCGAGTTCAACGTGTCGGTCACCGAGGTGGTGGCCGCGCTGCGCAACCAGAACGCCACCGCGCCGGTCGGCAAGGTGCGCGGCAGCCTCACTGACCAGAGCATCCGCTTGGTGGGCCGCATCGAGGCGCCTTCAGACTTCGAGCAGATCGTGATCGCGCGGCGCGGCAGCGACACCGTGCGGCTCGGCCAGGTGGCCGAGGTGAAGGACGGCTTTGCCGAGCTCAACAGCTTCAGCGTGCGCAGCGGCAGCCCGAACGTGGGGTTGTCGGTCACGCGTGCGCGCGATGCCAGCACGGTGTCGGTGGCGAACGAGGTGCGAAAACTGGTCGAAGACTACGGCAAGACGCTGCCCGCGGGCACCAAGCTCGAGGTCACGCAAGACGGCGGCAAGGACGCGCAGAACAGCCTCAACAACGTCGTCCACGCGCTGGTGTTCGGTGCCGGGCTGACCATCTTCGTCGTCTACGTGTTCCTCAATTCCTGGCGTTCGACGCTGATCACCGCGCTCAGCCTGCCCACCTCGGTGATCGCGGCGTTCATCGCGGTGTGGCTGTGCGGCTTCAGCCTCAACTTCATGAGCCTGCTCGGCCTGTCGCTGGCGATCGGGGTGTTGATCGACGATGCGATCGTCGTGCGAGAGAACATCGTGCGCCACATGGAGCGCGGCGAGAACCGGCGCGACGCTGCACTCAACGGCACGGCCGAGATCGGCCTCGCGGTCGCGGCCACCACCTTCTCGATCGTGGCGGTGTTCGTGCCGGTGGCCTTCATGCCCGGCGTGTCGGGCGAGTGGTTCCGGCCGTTCGCGCTCACGGTGGTGGCGTCGGTGATCGTGAGCCTGTTCATCTCGTTCACGCTCGACCCGATGCTCTCGGCCTACTGGGGCGACCCGCCCGGGCACCACCATGCGCCCAAGAAAGGCATCAGCAAGCTGCTGGCGCGCTTCAACACCTGGTTCGACCACCAGGCCGACCGCTATGGCCGGCTCATCGCCTGGGCCTTGCACCACCGCATCTGGATGGGCGCCTTCGCGATCGGCAGCTTCGTGCTGGCCATCGTGCTGCAGGCCACCGTGGGCGGCTCGAGCTTCTTGCCCACCTCCGACTACGGCACCTTGGCGATCGAGGTACGCACGCCGTCGAGCAGCAGCCTCGAGTACGCGCGCCTCAAGATGGAAAGCGCCGCTGCGCTGGCGCGCACGATCCCCGAGACCAAGGCCACCAACAGCTACATCAGCAGCAGTGGCGGGCGCATCTACGTGGACGTGGGCAAGAGCACGCAGCGCAGCCGATCGGCCGTCGAGATCGCACGCGAGCTGCGCACGAAGGTGGCGCGGCTGGTGGGTGCCGAGTACGCGGTGCTCGACGACCTGAACAACGGCGCGCAGAAGCCGGTGCAGATCCGTTTCCACGGAACCGATTCGCGCCAGCTGCTGGCCATCACGAACGGCTTCATGGAGAAGCTGCGCACCGTGCCCGGCGCCGTCGACGTGGGCCTCTCGGAGCAAGACCCGCAAGACGAGCTGAAGATCGAGCTCGACCGCGGCCTCGCCAATTCGCTGGGCATCTCGGTCAATGATGCGGCGCAGGCCTTGCGCGTCGCCTTCGCGGGGCTGGAGGTCGGCGACTGGATCGACCCGACCGGCGAGACGCGCGACGTGGCGGTGCGCCTGCACCCCGACGACCGCGTCGACCTGAGCAACATCGAGCGCTTGCCGATCACCGTGACCGGTACCAACCGCATGGTGCCGCTCGACCAGATTGCGCACGTGACGCTGGGCAAGAGCCCGGCGCAGATCCAGCACGCCAATGGCAAGCGCATGGTCGCGGTGTCGGCCAACGTGCAGGGCCGCTCGGCCGGCGAGGTGACGGCCGATGCGGTGAAGATCGCCAAGGCCATCAACTTTCCCGAAGGCTACGGCCTTGAGCTGGCCGGCGCGTCGAAAGACCAGCAGCAGGTGTTCGGCGACATGGGCGTGGCGCTCTTCAGCGGCGTGCTGCTGATGTACATGGTGCTTGTGATCCAGTTTGGCTCGTTCACCGCGCCGCTGCCGGTGATGATCTCGCTGCCGCTGAGCCTGATCGGTGTGGTGCTGGCGCTGCTGGCGGCGCGATCGACGCTCAACCTGATGAGCTTCATCGGCATCATCATGCTGGTCGGTCTGGTCGCGAAGAACGCCATCCTGCTGCTCGACGCCACGCGCGCCGGCGAGGCGCGCGGCATGCCGCGTGAGGATGCGTTGATGGCCGCCGGCCGGCAGCGGCTGCGGCCGATCCTGATGACGACCTTCGCGCTGATCGCGGGCATGTTCCCGGTGGCGCTGGGTCTCGGCGAAGGCGGTGAGTTCTACCGGCCGATGGCCATCGCGATCATCGGCGGCACCATCACGTCGACGCTGCTGACCTTGCTCGTGGTGCCGAGCTTCTACGACAGCATCGAGATCGCACGCGACCGGGCGCTGGCGAAGTTCACGCGGCGGTCGGAGAAGCGTGGCGTTGCGCTCGCGTTCTTGATGACACTCATCGAGGCCCTGCTGGCGCTGCTGCTGGTGCGCTTCGTGTGGCGCTTGCTCGCTCGGGCTGTGCGCATGGTGCGGCCCGCAGCGCGTTTGGGCGAGGCAGAGGTTCGGTAGCCGGCTGCGTCAGCTGATGTCAGCTCGGTGAGTAGGGTCCGGCCAGGCCCGCGTAGGTCTTCGGCAAAGGCGATGCGTAGTCGCCTTGCTTACTCGTGCCCAGGCCCAGGCCGACCAAGCCCTCGGCCAGCTTGACGGCCGCGGCCACGCCGTCGACCACGGGCACGCCGAGTTCAGTCTGCAAGCGCAGGCACAGGTCGGCCATGCCGGCGCAGCCGAGCACGATGGCGCCTGAGCGGTCGCGCTGCAGGGCCGCGCGCGAGCAGGCGAGGATGCGTGCATAGGCGTCGCTCGCTGGGTCTTCCAGCTCGAGCACTGCGATGTCGGTGCCATGGATGCCGCGGCAGCGCCGTTCGAAACCGTACTGCAAGACGAGGTGCTCCGCGATCACGCAAGTCCGTGTGAGCGTCGTCACCACCGAGAAGCCGGTGGCCAGCAGTGAAGCGAAGTGGAACGCGGCTTCGGCGATGCCGATCACCGGGCCACGCGCCAACTCACGGGCGGCGTGCAGGCCCGGGTCGCCGAAGCAGGCGATGACATGGGCATCGGCGCTGGCGGCCTCTCCCAGCCGCACCTGTTCCGACACGCCGGCGGCGGCCCACACGTCGTCGTGGTGCCCTTCGATCGATGGCGCCCCGAAGCTCGGCTGCACGGCCTCGATGAGCGTGCCAGGCGCTGCGGCGGCAGCGGCTGCGCTGCCGATCTTGGCCGTCATCGCGGCGCTGGTGTTGGGGTTGATCACGCGAATCTTCATGCCTGGCTCCTTCGGGTCGACTCGCTATTTTGTATACAAAGTGGCGATCAACGTGAACGGGCTAGGTGCAAATCGTGAGCCCACGGAAAGCCTCAGTGCTCGCCCCAAAGCCGGGCGGCGCAAACGTTTGTCATGGGAGGGTGGTGCATGAGGCGGCAGGCGATGCCGTGTTTTCGCGCCGTTTCGGGGAATATTTTCTGGCACATGCATTGCATACACGCTCTGCATGAAAGTCGACTCGACCCTGGTGCTGACCTCGCTCGTCAAACGCTACGGCAACACGGTCGCCGTCGATGGCATCGACCTCACCATTCCCTCGGGCAGCTACTGCTGCCTGCTCGGTCCTTCAGGTTGCGGCAAGACGTCGACGCTGCGCATGATCGCGGGCCATGAGCTGGCGAGCGACGGGCAGATTTTGCTCGGCGGCAAGTACATCACCTACAGCGCTGCTGCCGACCGCGGCACGGCCATGATGTTCCAGAGCTACGCGCTGTTCCCGCACCTCTCGGTGCTCGACAACGTGGCCTTCAGCTGGAAGATGCGCGGCAAGCCGGTGGCCGAGCGCCACGCCCGCGCCAAAGAGCTGCTGCAGCTGGTCGCGATGACGCCCTACCTCGCGCGCCTGCCCAGCGAGCTGTCCGGTGGCCAGCAGCAGCGCGTGGCCCTGGCCCGTGCCTTGATGACCGAGCCGCGCGTGCTGCTGCTCGACGAGCCGCTGTCGGCGCTCGACCCCTTCCTGCGTGTGCAGATGCGCGCCGAACTCAAGCGCTGGCAGCAAGAGCTGGGCTTCACCTTCGTGCACGTGACCCACTCGCAAGAAGAAGCCATGGCCCTGGCCGACCAGGTGGTGGTGATGAACCACGGGCGCATCGAGCAAACCGGTTCGCCGCGCGAGGTGTTCAACGCGCCGCGCTCCGAATTCGTCGCCCGCTTCATGGGCGCGCACAACGTGATCGCGGCCGAGGGCGGGCCGATCGCGGTGCGCGCCGATCGCATGCGCTTGCAGCGCGAAGCCCACAGCGGCTCGCGCAGTGCCGCGGTGAAGGCCATTGAATACCAGGGCACCTACGTGCAGGTCAACCTCGCGCCGCAAGGCGAGGCGGCCGACACGCAATGGACGGCTACCGTGGCCGATGCCGCGTTCGACGCTTCGCCCTTGCAGCCCGGCGAAACAGTCCATGTCTCGTGGCTGCCGCAAGAGGCCCACTCGCTGGCCTCGGTTTCCTGATTTCTTTCTGATCTCACCCTACCAACGAAGGAGCACACCCCATGTCCGCCGACAACGTCAAGCCTGGCACCTCACGCCGCACCCTGCTCAAAGGCGCCGCCGCGGCCAGTGGCGCGCTCGCGTTCCCGTTCGTGCATGCGCAAGAGAAGCTCACGCTGCGTTACCTGGGCACCGCGGTCAATCAAGACAAGGCCATCGCCGACAAGTTCAAGGCCGACACCGGCATCACCATCCAGTACATCCCGGTCACGACCGACGACGTGACCAAGCGCGCTGTCACCGCGCCCAACAGCTTCGACCTGATCGACACCGAGTACTTCTCGCTGAAGAAGATCATCCCGACCGGCAACCTGCTGGGCATCGACACCAAGCGCATCAAGAACGCCGACAAGATCACCTCGCTCTTCACCAAGGGTGAAGTCGCCGGCAAGAAGGTGGGCGACCAGGGCACCGCGCCCAAGAAGGTGATGTACCTCGAGAAGCCCGACTCGAAGACCTTCTCGGCCACGCCCACGCAGTTCATGACGCTGATCCCCACCGTCTACAACGCCGACACGCTGGGCATCCGCCCCGACCTGATCAAGCGCCCGATCGAGAGCTGGAAGGAACTGCTGAACCCCGAGTTCAAGGGCAAGGCCGCCATCTTGAACATCCCCTCCATCGGCATCATGGACGCCGCGATGGTGGTCGAGGCCTCGGGCATCTACAAGTACCCCGACAAGGGCAACATGACCAAGAAGGAGATCGACCTCACGATCAAGACCTTGATCGAAGCCAAGAAGGCCGGCCAGTTCCGCGCGCTGTGGAAAGACTTCAACGAGAGCGTGAACCTGATGGCCTCGGGCGAGGTGGTGATCCAGTCGATGTGGTCGCCGGCTGTGACCGCCGTGCGCACCAAGGGCATCGCCTGCACCTTCCAGCCGCTGAAGGAAGGCTACCGCGCTTGGGCCGCAGGCTTCGGCGTGCCCAAGAGCGTCACCGGCAAGAAGGCCGATGCGGTCTACGAGTTCATCAACTGGTTCCTCGACGGCTGGGCCGGTGCCTACCTGAATCGCCAGGGCTACTACAGCGCCGTGCTCGACACCGCCAAGGCCAAGATGGAAGCCTACGAGTGGGCTTACTGGATGGAAGGCAAGGCGGCGACCTCCGACATCAAGTCGCCCAATGGCGACCTGCTCGCCAAGGCCGGCAGCGTGCGCGACGGTGGCAGCTACGAGAGCCGCATGGGTGGCATCGCTTGCTGGAACGCGATCATGGATGAGAACGCGTACATGGTCCAAAAATGGAACGAATTTGTAGCGGCATGATGTTGGCCCCCCAGTCGCTTCGCTCCTGCCCCCAAGGGGCGCCGCCTGGCGGCCCGGCAAAGCCGGTTCCGCTGGCGTTGCTTGATGAGCGTCTTGCTCCGCTCGACGGTCGCTTGCTTGCTGGGGTTCCTTTCCGTTCGCCCTGAGCTTGTCGAAGGGTCTGTTTGAAAGTCACTGAATCCACCATGAGCGGGACAAAACCTCTGCGCGTTACGGCTTGGCTTCAGGCCACGCCTTTCACGCTTGTGTTTGTGCTGTTCCTGGTGCTGCCACTCCTGCTGGTGGCAGCGGTGAGTTTCTGGCGCGCCACCGACTACGAATTGATCCCCGCCTTCACGGCGCAAAACTACATCGACGTGTTCACCGGCTGCTCGAACACGGGCGAGCTGTGCACCACCTTCAAGACCTATCTCTCGACGCTGAAGTTCTGCTTCCTCGTGTGGCTCTTCACGCTGTTGATCGGCTTTGCGGTGGCGTATTTCCTCGCCTTCCACATCCGCTCGGTGGGTGCGCAGACGCTGCTCTTCATCCTGTGCACCGTGCCGTTCTGGACGTCGAACGTCATCCGCATGATCTCGTGGGTGCCGCTGCTGGGGCGCAACGGCGTGGTCAACCAGACGCTGCAGGCTGCGGGGTTGATCGATACGCCGATCGAGTGGCTGCTGTTCAGCAACTTCTCGGTGGTGCTGGCCTTCGTGCACCTGTACACGATGTTCATGATCGTGCCGATCTTCAACTCGATGATGCGCATCGACCGCGCGCTGATCGAGGCGGCGCGTGACTCGGGCGCGAGCGGCTGGCAGACGGTGTGGAACGTGGTGGTGCCGCTCTCGCGCACCGGCATCATCATCGGCTCGATCTTCGTCATCACCATCGTGATGGGCGATTTCGTCACCATCGGCGTGATGGGCGGGCAGCAGATCGCATCGGTCGGCAAGATCATCCAGGTGCAGACCTCGTACCTGCAGTTCCCGATGGCAGCTGCGAATGCGGTCATCCTGCTGGCGATCACGCTGATGATGATCTGGGGTCTGACACGCTTGGTCGACATCCGGAAAGAGCTATGAACGAAGGCAAACGCCCCCGCAGTTTCTACGCGCTGGCCGTCGTCTTCGGCCTGTTCGTGCTGTTCCTCTATGGGCCGATGCTGACCATCTTCGTGCTCAGCTTCCAGGGCCCGGAAGGCGGGCTGACGTTTCCGATGCGTGGCGCCTCGCTGCACTGGTTTGCCAAGCTGTGGGAGGGCATGGGCGTGGTCGACATCGCCGCGGCCTTCCGCCGCTCGGTGGCGCTGGGCGCGGTGGTGATGGTGCTGACCGTGCTGTTGGCGCTCGGTGCGGGCCTCGCCTTCCGCAAGAAGTTCTCGGGCTCCGGCCTGCTGTTCTACACCTCGGTGGCCAGCTTGATCATGCCGTCGATCGTGGTGTCGCTGGGCATCGGGCTGCAGTTTCGGCTGATCGACACCTCGCTCAAGGCGGTGCTCGAAAGCGTGGGCCTCGGCGACTGGCTCGAAGGCTACGGCACCGCCATGGGCCTCTACACCTCGGCGCTCGGCGCGCACCTCACCTGGACGCTGCCCTTCGGGCTGCTCATCATGCTGGCGGTGTTCAACCGCTTCAACCCGGCGTTCGAGGAAGCGGCCGCCGACCTTGGCGCCACGCCGTGGCAGAGCTTCCGCCACGTGGTGCTGCCGCTGATCGCGCCCAGCCTGGTGGGCGTGGGCATGTTCGGCTTCACGCTGAGCTGGGACGAGATCGCTCGCACCTCGCAGGCCATCGGCGATGTGAACACCTTGCCGCTGGAATTGCAGGGCCTCACCAGCACCGTCACCACGCCGGCCATCTATGCCTTGGGCACGGTGACCACGGTGGTCTCGTTCGCGGTGATGGGCGGCACGCTGGCGCTGATGAAGCTGCTCAAGCGCAAGCCCACGCAGGCCAGGTGAACCGGCGCGCCGACCCCGCGCGCTGACAGCGCTCATGGCCACACGCAAAACAGCTTCTGCCAAGGAACCCGTGCCCGCGCCGGTGATGGCCGCCGACCGCGTCTACGAGGCCATTTACGCGGCCGTGATCGACCACCGCTTGGCCCCCGGTTCGCGCTTGCGCGAAGAAGAGTTGGCCGAGACCTTTGCCGTGTCGCGCACGCTGGTGCGCCAGGCGCTGCACAAGCTCGCGCAAGACGGCGTGATCCTGCTGCGCCCCAACCGCGGTGCTCAGGTGCCCGAGCCCACGCGCCGCGATGGCGAGCACGTGTTCGACGCGCGCCGCGTGGTCGAGTGCGCGGTGGCACGCCGCCTGGCCGGCAAGCTGAGCGCTGCGCAGATGGCCGAGCTGAAGCAGCTGGTCGAGGCCGAGGCCCGCGCCACCAAGTCGCAGAACAAGCAGGAAGCGATTCGCCTGTCCGGCGAGTTCCACCTGAAGCTCGCGCAGATGAGCGGCAACCCGATCTTCGTGAGGTTGTTGGAAGAGCTCTTGCCGACCACCTCGCTGCTGATGGCGCTGTACAAGGCGCCCGGCGAGCCGATGTGCGTGGCGCACAGTCACCGTACCTTGCTTCAGGTGATCGCCAAAGGCGGCACGGGCGCTGCGGCGGGCACCGAGATGCGGCGCCACCTGAACGAGATCGAACGCTCGCTGTCGCAGCCCGCGCCGCGCGTGGTGGCGCCATTGCGCGACGTGTTCAAGTCTTACCGGAGCGCGGCATGACGCGCTCGCCGCTGCGTTCGCACGAGCGCTTCGCCTACTCGGCCATCACCCGCCGACCGGCGCTGCGCTGGCCCAACGATGCTCGCCTGGCGGTTTACATCGGATTCAACATCGAGCACTTCGCGTTCGGCGAAGGCCTGGGTGCCGGCATCGGCCCGGTGTCGCCGCAGCCCGACGTGCTGAACTACAGCTGGCGCGAATACGGCAACCGCGTTGGCGTGTGGCGCTGCCTGGAGTTGTTCGACGAACTGTCTTTGCCGACTGGCGCGCTGATCAACACTGCCCTGTACGACCACTGCCCCGAGGTGATCGAGGCGTTTGCTGCACGAGGCGACGAACTGATCGGCCATGGCCACAGCAATGCCGAGCGGCAGGGCGTGCTGCCCGAGGCCGAAGAGCGTGCGCTGATCGTGCACTGCCGCGAGCGGATGCAGCAGGTTCATGGGCAGGCGCCTTCGGGCTGGCTGTCGCCGTGGATCTCGGAAAGCCTCGTCACGCCCGATCTGTTGAAGGAAGCCGGTTTTCGCTACACGCTCAACTGGTGTCACGACGATCAGCCGGTGCTGATGGACACCCGTTCCGGGCCGCTGTGGGCGGTGCCTTATCCGCAGGAGCTGAACGACATTCCCATGATCATGGGGCGGCAGATGGACGCGAAGGACTTCGCGCAGATGATCATTGATCAGTTCGATGAGATGTTGCTGCAGTCGCAAAAGCAGTCGCTGGTGATGGGGATTGCGCTGCATCCGTATATCGTGGGGCAGCCTTATCGGCTGCGGCATTTGAGGCGGGCGCTGGCGCATATCGTTTCTCATCGGGGTGAGGTTTGGGTGACGACGCCTGGGGCGATTGTTGATGCGGTCGCTGGGGTTTGATGTTTCTTTGCCGCTTCGCGTGGGTATTTCTCCTGCCTACCGGCGGGTGCGCCGGGTGGTCGCCCCGGCGGGCGAGTCACTTTCATTTGTCGCGTCAAATGAAAGTAACCAAAGCAAAGACGCTTTCCACTTTGCTGTAGCGCTTCGGCTGCTTCCTTCCGCGACTTGTCGCCGGAGAAGTACATCGGACCACCGAACACCTGTTCAAAGTACCCCACCCCACGGCTCGCTGCGCATCGCCACGACGCACGATGCGAAGCGAGATGGGACAGGGAAAGTTTGCGAAGCAAACGACCGTATTGCTCTTGGGCCCCGTGGGAGGCGTCGAGGAGCGCAGGGGTTTGGGGCCGCGCGCGTCAGCGCGCTTCGTCTACTGACTTCGCGCGGTTGTCTGAGCGCAGCGGCCGCAGGCCGCGAAGCGAGTTCGGCGCGAGGCCCCAAAGCACGAGCACCGCAGAGCAGTCGGCCCTAGGCCGACCGCCTCCGTCGGGTCCCCCTTTCTTTGGTGACTTTCTTTCGGGGAAGCGAAAGAAAGTTACTGCCCTGTCGGGGGCATATCCCGACATCAGCCTCACGCAGTGAGAAGAAGCCCCATGCGAATGCAAGCACGGCCCCCGCCGAACCAAGAGAAACGAACCCATGAACATCGACTTCTCCACCCTCACCGAATACCAACGCTACAAACTGATGGCCAGCCTCATCGTCCCGAGGCCCATCGCCCTCATCACGACGCTGAGCGAAACCGGCGTCGTCAACGCTGCCCCCTTCAGCATGTTCAACATGCTCGGCGAAGAGCCCCCCATCGTGATGGTCAGCATCAACCGCCTGGGCGACGGCCAGCTCAAGGACACGGCTGCCAACATCACGCGAGAGAAGGAGTTCGTCGTCCACATCAGCGACGAAGCCATGGCCGAGAAGATGCACCGCTGCGGCGAGCGCCTGCCGTCGAACGTGAGCGAGCTGGCCCACGTCGGCCTGACGCCCTTGCCGTCGCAGGCCGTGAAGCCGCCGCGCATCGCCGAGGCGCCTGTCGCGTTCGAGTGCACGCTGTGGGAAACGCTGGAGACCGCCAGCCGGCAGATCTTCATCGGCCAGGTGCGCTGGCTGCATGCGCGAGACGGGCTGATCGACACCGAGCGCTGGCGTGTGCGCCTGCAAGACTACTTCCCGGTGGCCCGCTTCGGCGCCAGCTACTACGTCACCACGCGAGACCGTTTCTCGCTCGACGGGGCCGAGGCGCCGCCGCAGGCCAATCCCATCGACGAGCTGTGAGCTCCTCAAGTTGCTTTACAAGACTTCATACGAAGACAACGAACGCTTCAGGGAGCCGGACTACCATGCCCCGATTCCAGCGCCACAACGCCCGTGTTCCCCGCACCGGCGGCCCGAAATCACCACGAAGCACCCATGGACAGTCAGCCCGACGAGCGTTCGCTTTCTCCCTCTCAACTCGGTGTTAGACCCCGCCGTCGATGGGTCGGCACCTTGGTCGCGATCGTCGGCCTGGCGGCGCTGGGCGGCGGGGCCTGGTACCTGACGCACCGGCCGGCTGCCACGTCCGCGGCGCAACAAGGTCCCGGAGGGCCGGGCGGACCCGGCGGGCCCGGTGGACCGGGGGGCGGTGGTGGCCGCGCCGGGCGCGGGGGTGCCGGAGCCACCACAGTGGGCGAATTCACGGCGCGCAAGGCCGACATCCCGGTGATGCTCGAGGCACTGGGTACCGTGATGCCCATGGTCACGGCCACCGTGCGGCCGCAGGTGTCGGGCGTGCTGAAGCAGGTGCTGTTCACCGAAGGCCAGATGGTCAAGCAGGGCCAGGTGCTGGCAGTCATCGACCCGCAGCCCTTCCAGATCGCGCTGACGCAGGCCACCGGCGCCCGCATCCGCGATGAAGCCCAGCTCGAGAACGCCAAGCTCACACTGGATCGCTACCGCACGCTGCTGTCCCAAGACTCCATCGCCCGGCAGGACGTGGACACCCAGGCCTCGCTGGTCAAGCAGCTGGAAGGCACGGTCATCATCGACCGCGCCAACGAGGCCACGGCGCGGCTCAACCTCGGCTACAGCCGCATCGTTGCGCCGGCGGCCGGCCGCGTCGGCCTACGCGTCGTCGATGCCGGCAACTACATCACCGCGGGCGACACCAACGGCCTGGCGGTGATCACGCAGATGGCGCCCATCGACGTGTCGTTTGCGCTGCCGCAAGACCGTGTGCCCGAACTGCAGGCGCGCATGGCCGAAGGCGTGAAGCTGCCGGCCATCGCACTCGACCGCACGCGCGTCACCCAGCTCGACACCGGTGTCTTCTCCACGCTCGACAACCAGATCGACACCACCACCGGCACGGTGAAGGCCAAGGCGCGCTTCCCCAATGCCGACGGCAAGCTCTTCCCCAGCCAGTTCGTCAACCTGAAGCTGCGGCTGCGCACCATCGAAGGCGCGGTGGTTGTGCCGGTCACCGCCATCCGCACCGGCAGCCAGGGTGACTTCGTCTACGTGCTGAACGAAGACCGCACCGTGTCGCTGCGCAACGTGAAGCGCGGTGAGGCCACCAACGAATACATTGCCATCGCCGACGGCCTGCAAGCCGGCGAGCGCGTGGTCACCGAGGGAGCCGACCGCTTGAAGGACGGCGCCCGCGTGCAGTTGGCGGCCGACCGTGCGGCGAGCGCGGCGTCGGGCGCCTCGGCGCCAGGGCGGCGTGCCTCGGGTGTCTTCGGCGGGGCCAGCGGGCCGCGCCGCCGGGCCAGTGATGCAGGTGGCGGAGATTGGGCGCAGCGCCGCGCCGCGAGTGGAGCGCAGGGCGACGGGCGTCCATAAGAATGAGCCCGTCTCGTCCGTTCATTGAAAGGCCGGTGGCGACCTCGCTGCTGATGATCGCCATCGTGCTGGCGGGCCTGGTGGGTTTCAGGTTCCTGCCGCTCTCGGCATTGCCGCAGGTCGATTACCCGACCATCCAGGTGCAGACGCTGTACCCCGGCGCCAGCCCCGAGGTGATGAGTCGCACCGTCACCGCGCCGCTGGAGCGCCAGTTCGGCCAGATGTCGGGCCTGCAGCGCATGAGTTCGACCAGCGCGGCCAGCGTTTCCATCATCACGCTGCAGTTCTCGCTCGGCGAAACGCTGGACGTGGCCGAGCAAGAGGTGCAGGCCGCCATCAATGCCGGCAGCTCCACGCTGCCGGCCGACCTGCCGGCTCCGCCCGTCTACGCCAAGGTCAACCCGGCCGATGCGCCGGTGCTCACGCTCGCCATCAGCTCCGACAGCATGCCGCTCACGCAGGTACAGAACCTGGTGAACACGCGGCTGGCGCAAAAGATCAGCCAGGTCTCGGGCGTGGGCCTGGTCACCTTGAGCGGCGGGCAGCGGCCGGCCATCCGCATCCAGGCCGACACGCAGGCCCTGGCCTCGTACGGCATCGGCCTCGACACCTTGCGCACCGCCATCTCGTCGGCCAACTCCAACAGCGCCAAGGGCAGCTTCGACGGCCCGAAGCGGGCCTACACCATCAACTCGAACGACCAGCTGCTGACGGTGGGTGACTACACCAGCCTGATCGTCGCCTACAAGAACGGCGCGCCGGTGCGCATCTCCGACGTGGCCAAGGCGGTCGACAGCGCCGAGAACACCAAGCTCGGCGCCTGGGCCGCTTCGCGCAGCGCCGCCTCGAAAGGCGAGCTGGTGCCGGCCATCGTGCTGAACGTGCAGCGCCAGCCGGGCGCCAACGTGATCGCCACCGTCAACGCCATCAAGAAGCAGCTGCCCGAACTCACCGCCTCGCTGCCCAGTGCCTTGCAGGTCGACATCCTGAGCGACCGCACCACCGGCATCCGCGCGTCGGTCGAGCATGTGGAGCTCGAGCTGGTGCTGGCGGTGGTGATGGTGGTGCTGGTGATCTTCTTCTTCCTGCACAGCGTGCGCGCGACGGTGATCGCAAGCCTGGCCGTGCCGATCTCGCTGATCGGCACCTGCGGCGCGATGTACCTGCTCGGCTACAGCCTGAACAACCTGAGCCTGATGGCGCTGACCATTGCCACCGGTTTCGTCGTCGACGACGCCATCGTGATGATCGAGAACATCTCGCGCTACATCGAAGAGGGCGAGCCGCCGATGGCGGCGGCGCTGAAGGGCGCCACGCAGATCGGCTTCACCATCATCTCGCTGACCGTCTCGCTGATCGCGGTGCTGATCCCGCTGCTCTTCATGGGCGACGTGGTGGGCCGCCTGTTTCGCGAGTTCGCCGTCACGCTGGCCATCACCATCCTGATCTCGGCCGTGGTGTCGCTGACGCTGGTGCCGATGATGTCGGGCCGCTGGCTCTCAGCATCCAAACCTGCCGTTCGCCCTGAGCCTGTCGAAGGGCATCTCCGCACGCCACCAAGCCCTTCGACAGGCTCAGGGCGAACGGAGAGTTTCTCCGGCCGCGTGGTCGCGCTCTACGACACCTGGCTGCAATGGGTGCTGCGCCACCAGACATCGACGCTGTGGGTGGCCTTGTTCACGCTCGGCCTCACGGTGCTGATGTACCTGTGGATTCCGAAGGGCCTGTTCCCGACGCAAGACACCGGCCAGCTGCAGGCGCGCGTGCAGGCCGCGCAGGATGTGTCGTACGCCCGCATGGCCGAGCTGCAGCAGGCCGCGGCGCGGGTCATCATGCAAGACCCGGACGTCGAGAGCCTCAGCTCCTTCGTCGGCGTGGACGGGGCCAACAACACCATGTTGCACACCGGCCGCATGCTGATCAACCTGAAGAAGACGCACGACAAGCAGTCCGACGTGATGCAGCGCCTGCGCGACCGCGTGAGCGGGGTGGCCGGTCTCACGCTGTACCTGCAGCCCACGCAAGACCTGACCATCGACGCCGAGACCGGCCCGACCGAATTCCGCGTGTCGCTCGAAGGTGCCGACACCGCCACGGTGACGCAGTGGGCCGACAAGCTCGCGCAGCAGATGCAGACGCTGCCGCAGGTGCGCAACGTGGTGAACGACGCCAACGCGCAAGGCCTGTCGGCCTACATCGACATGGACCGCGACACCGCCTCCCGCCTGTCCATCAGCGCGAGCACGGTGGACGACGCGCTGTACAGCGCCTTCGGCCAGCGCATCGTCTCGACCATCTTCACCGAGACCGACCAGTACCGCGTGATCCTCGAAGCCAAGCCGGGCCTGCTGACGACGGCGGAGTCGCTCGGCTTGCTGCATATCAAGACTGGCTCGGGAACGGCCACGCCGCTGTCGGCCATCGCCAAGATCCGCGAGCGGCCGGCGCCGTTGCAGATCACGCACGTGGCGCAGTACCCGGCCACCACGCTGGGCTTCGACACCGCGCCCGGCGTGGCCTTGGGCAAGTCGGTCGACGCGATCCGCCAGGCGGCGAAAGACATCGCCCTGCCGGCCAGCGTGAGCCTCACCTTCCTGGGGGCTGCGGGTGCGTACGAGAACTCGCTGTCGAACCAGCTGTGGCTGATCCTTGCGGCGGTGATCTGCGTCTACATCGTGCTGGGCGTGCTGTACGAGAGCTACATCCACCCGCTGACGATCCTGTCCACGCTGCCCTCGGCCGGCGTGGGTGCGCTGCTGGCGCTGATGCTGAGCGGCAACGACCTGGGCGTGATCGGCATCATCGGCATCATCCTGCTGATCGGCATCGTGAAGAAGAACGCGATCATGATGATCGACTTCGCCATCGACGCCGAGCGCAGCGAGGGCAAGCCGGCGCACGAGGCCATCCACCAGGCTGCGCTGCTGCGCTTCCGCCCGATCCTGATGACGACGCTGGCCGCGCTCTTCGCCGCGTTGCCGCTGATGTTCGGCTGGGGTGAAGGCGCCGAGCTGCGCCGCCCGCTGGGTCTCGCGATCTTCGGTGGCCTGGTGGTGAGCCAGATGCTCACGCTCTTCACCACGCCGGTGATCTATCTCGGGTTCGACCGGCTCGGCAAGCGTTGGGGCAAGAAAATCTCCGTTCGCCCTGAGCCTGTCGAAGGGCCGGGTGGCGTGCAGCCAAGCCCTTCGACGGGCTCAGGGCGAACGGGGTAAGACGGAGTGAGCAGCACATGAACCTCTCTCGCCCCTTCGTCGAGCGCCCGATCGCGACGGTGCTGCTCACCGTCGGTGTGGCGCTGGCCGGCATCGCGGGTTTCTTTGCGCTGCCGGTGTCGCCGCTGCCGCAGGTCGACTACCCAACCATCTCGGTCAGTGCCAGCCTGCCCGGCGGCAGCCCCGAGACACTCGCCACCAGCGTGGCCACGCCGCTGGAGCGGCGGCTCGGCGTGATCCCGGGTGTCAACGAGATGACCTCGCAGAGTTCGACGGGCTCGGCGCGCATCAACCTGCAGTTCGACCTCAACCGCAACATCAACGGTGCGGCGCGCGAGGTGCAGGCCGCCATCAACGCCGCGCGGGCCGACCTGCCGGCCACGCTGCGCAGCAACCCGACCTACCGCAAGGCCAACCCGGCCGATGCGCCGGTGATCATCCTCGCGCTCACCTCCAAGACGCGCACGCCCGGGCAGGTCTACGACGCGGTGTCCAACATCGTGAGCCAGAAGCTGGCACAGGTCGACGGCGTGGGCGACGTGGAAATCGGCGGTGGCTCGCTGCCGGCGGTGCGCATCGAGTTGCTGCCCTTCGCGCTGAACCGCCTGGGTGTGAGCAGCGCCGACGTGCGCGCGGCCGTCCAGTCGTTCAATGCCAACCGGCCCAAGGGTGAGGTCGAAGGCAACGGCCACCGCATGCAGATCTACACGCCCAGCCCGACACGTAGCGCGGCCGAATACCGCGGCCTGGTGGTCGCGTGGCGCGACGGTTCGGCGGTGCGCCTGTCCGACGTGGCCGAAGTGAACGACGGTGTGGAGAACACGCGCACGCTCGGGCTCTTCAACGGCGAGCCGGCGATCATCGTGCTGGTCACGCGCCAGCCGGGCGCGAATGTGATCGAGACGGTCGACGGCGTGCGCGCGCTGCTGCCCGAGCTGCAGGCGCAGCTGCCGCAAGACGTGAGGCTGCAGGTGGCCTCCGACAGCACCAACTCCATCCGTGCCTCGCTGCGCGAGATCGAAGGCACGCTGGTCATCTCCGTCGTGCTGGTGGTGATCGTGGTGGGTCTCTTCCTGCGCAGCCTGCGGGCCACGGTGGTGCCGGCGGTGGCAACTGTCGTGTCGCTGCTGGGCACCTTCGGCGTCATGTACTTCCTGGGCTTCAGCCTCAACAACCTGAGCCTGATGGCGCTCACGGTGGCCACCGGCTTCGTGGTCGACGACGCCATCGTCGTGCTCGAGAACACCAGCCGCCACATCGAGCAGGGCATGGGCCGCTTCGAGGCCGCGCTGCTGGGCGCGCGTGAGGTGGGCTTCACCGTGCTGTCGATCAGCGTGTCGCTGGTGGCGGTGTTCATTCCGCTGCTCTTCATGGAAGGACAAGTGGGCCGGCTGTTCCGTGAATTCGCTGTGACGCTGTCAGCCGCGGTGATGATCTCGCTGGTCATCTCCCTCACCACCACGCCGATGATGTGCGCATGGTGGCTGAAGCCGGGCGGCGCTGAGGCCAACCCGCCGGGCCGCATCTCGCGCGCGGTCGACCGCGGCTGGAAGGCGGTGCTGCACGCCTACGAGCGCAGCCTCGACTGGGCGCTCGACAGCAAGCTGCTGGTGATGGTCATCTTGCTGGCGGTGGTCGGGCTCAACGTCTACCTGTTCAAGGCCGCGCCCAAGGGTTTCTTCCCGCAGCAGGACAACGGCCAGCTCAACGGCGGCATGCGCGCCGACCAGAGCATCTCGTCACAGGCCATGGGGGCCAAGATGCGCCAGGTGGTCGACATCGTGCGTGCTGACCCGGCGGTCGACACCGTGGTGGGTTTCACCGGCGGCGGGCGTTCGGGCGGGGGGTTCATGTTCGTCAACCTCAAGCCTGCATCGCAGCGTGCCAAAGAAGGCACTGGCGCCGGGCAGGCCGTGATCGCGCGGCTGCGGCCGCAGCTGGCGCAGGTGACCGGTCTGCAGGTGTTCTTGAACCCGGTGCAAGACCTGCGCATGGGCGGGCGCAGCAGCAACTCGACCTACCAGTACACGCTGAAGAGCGACAACCTGCAGGATCTGCGCACCTGGGCCACCAAGCTGGCCGACGAGCTGAAGACGCGCCCGGAGCTGACCGACGTCGACACCGACCAGGCCGAGAACGGCGTCGAGACCATGGTCAAGGTCGACCGCGAGAGCGCGGCGCGGCTGGGCCTGGTGTCGTCCGACATCGACGCCGCGCTTTACGACGCCTTCGGCCAGCGCTCGGTGGCCACCATCTACGACGAGCTCAACCAGTACAAGGTGATCATGGAGTGGGCGCCCGGCTACACCAAGGGGCCGCAGGCCTTGAACGACGTGTACGTGGCGTCCAAGAACACCACCAGCAGCACGACCGGCACGGGTACCACGACTACGACGGCGACCACCGCCGTTTCGGCCAACCCCGGCCTGCGCGGCGCGTCGACCGGCGCGACCATCAGCACCAGCTCGCGCATCATGGTGCCGCTGTCGGCAGTGGCCAAGTTCAGCGACGACGCCACCGCCACCTCGATCAACCACCAGGGCACCGAGCTCGCGACCACGGTGTCGTTCAACCTGCCCGAAGGCACGACGCTGAGCCAGGCCCAAGAGGTGGTGGTGCAGGCGCAGGCCGACATCGCGATGCCGATCAACGTGCGCGGCAGCTTTGCCGGCACGGCGCTGGCGTTCCAACAATCGAACAGCCAGCAGGTCTTGCTGATTGCTGCCGCGCTGGTCGTGATCTACATCGTGCTGGGCATGCTTTACGAGAGCCTGATCCACCCGATCACGGTGCTGTCCACGCTGCCGTCGGCCGGTGTCGGCGCGGTGCTGGCGCTGCTGCTGTTCCGCATGGAGTTCTCGATCATTGCGCTGATCGGCGTCTTCCTTCTCATCGGCATCGTGAAGAAGAACGCCATTCTCATCATCGACTTCGCGCTCGACGCCGAACGTGCGCGCGGGCTCACGGCGACCGAGGCGGTGCGCGAGGCCTGCCTGCTGCGCTTTCGCCCCATCCTGATGACCACGCTGGCCGCGGCGCTCGGCGCGCTGCCGCTGGCCATCGGCTTCGGCGAGGGCTCGGAGCTGCGCCAACCGCTGGGCATCGCCATCATCGGCGGGCTCATCGCCAGCCAGTTGCTCACCTTGCTGACCACGCCGGTGGTCTACGTGCTGCTCGACAAGCTGCGCCGCCGCTCGCCCGACGAGAAGCACCTGAGCCGCTCGGGCGACGGCGACACCCCACCGATTGCACTGACATGAAATCACGCTGCTTCCTCGTTCTGCTTCCGCTCGCGCTGGCCGCCTGCGCCGTTGGCCCCGCCTACCAGCGGCCCGACATCGCCTTGCCTGCCGGCTACAAGGAGGCGCCCGCCGGTTGGCAACCGGCCGCACCGTCGAACGTCGACGGCACGGCGTGGTGGAAGGCGTTCGGTGATTCACAGCTCGACGCACTGGTGGACCAGGTCGAGGTCTCCAACCAGAACGTGGCCGCGGCCGTGGCGAACTACGCGCAGGCGAGGGCGCTGGTGCGCGTGCAGCGGGCTTCGTATTTCCCCTCGCTCGGCTTGAGCGGCGGCGTCACGCGCACCGGCCGCGAGAGCGGCGTATCGAACAGCGTGCAGGTGGCGCTGGGCACGAGCTGGGAGCCCGATGTGTGGGGCCGCATCGGCAACAGCGTGTCGGCAGCCGATGCGAATGCGCAGGCGAGTGCTGCCGACCTCGCGTCGGCCCGACTGTCCGCACAGGGTGAGCTGGCCACCAACTATTTCTCGCTGCGTTCGTCCGATGCCGAACTGGCGCTGCTGCGCACCACGGTCGAAGGCTATGAACGCAGCCAGCAGATCGCGCAGAACCGCTATGCGCAAGGCATCGCGACCAAGAGCGACGTGCTGCAGGCGCAGACCCAGCTCGCGAACACCCGCGCCGATCTGCTGACGCTGGAGAACCAGCGCGCCCAGCTCGAGCATGCGATCGCCTTGCTGGTCGGCAAGGCGCCCGCCGATCTCACCATTCCGCCCGCCGCCGAATGGAAACCCACGGCGCTCGATGTGCCGCTGCTGCTGCCGTCGACGTTGCTGGAGCGCCGCCCCGACATCGCCGCCGCTGAGCGCGCAGTGGCCGCTGCCAATGCGCAGATCGGCATCGAGCGGGCCGCGTACTTCCCGAGCCTGAGCCTGAGCGGTTCGTACGGCCGCAGCAGTTCCGGCGTGAGCGACCTGTTCAGTGCGCCGAATGCGCTGTGGTCACTCGGTGTGTCGGTCGCGCAGACATTGTTCGATGCCGGCGCGACCACGGCCCGCGTCGACAGCGCCAAAGCCAGCCGTGACTCGGCCATTGCCCGCTATCGGCAAACCGTGCTGACCGCCTTCCAGTCCATCGAAGACCAGCTCTCGACCACGCGCACGCTGGCCGCTCAAGAAACGCTGCGGCGCGAAGCCTCGACCGCCGCCGACGACGTGGAACGCCAGGTGCTCAACCGCTACCGCTCCGGGCAGGTGAGCTACACCGAGGTGGTGACCGCCCAGGCCTCGGCGCTGAGCGCGCGGCGCGCGTTGCTGCAGTTGCTCGCGAACCGGCAGACCACCAGCGTGGCGCTGATCCAGGCGCTGGGTGGGGGCTGGCAAGCGAGTGGAGCGGACTCGGCCAAGTAGCCCGTTTTTCAGCGCACTCTGCTGGCCATGTCTTCCAGGCGTTGAGAGTTGTCGGTGCAGATGGATCGAAAGCGGCTGCTGATGCGTGTGTCGCTGGCGGCCGAACGCCAGAAGGCCAATGCCGCAGGTGCTGCCGCGAGCCAAGGCGTGCGCTGCTCCGGGCGCGGGGCCACCGGCACGAAGTCGCGGCGAGGCAGCTCGCCGCCGGGCAAGGGCGCATACATCATCGGCAGCATGTCGTAGGCCGGCGCCAGTGACAGCATGCCCTGGGGCCTGAAGCTCAGGTTGCCGTTGTGCATGTCGGTGTTGGCGATCAGGCGGCCGAACCACCACAGGCAGGCAATCTGTTGAACCTGCTCGGGTGCCAGAAGGCCGAGCGTGGCCAGCCGGGTTACCAACACCACCCAGTCGGCCGAACCGGCTCCGATGAACGAGGCATCCAGCGTCATCAAGCTCACCAGCGGGCTTCGGCCCCACAGCCCGTGGCGATCGAAGCGCTCGCTCTCCATGAAGGTGCGCCCCGCGTGCTGGACGATGCGGCTGGCCGCGACGTCGATACCGTTCAGTCCGCGCAGGGCTTCAAGCGCCAGGTGCTCGCACACCAGCAGGTCGGACCATCGTTCCACGGTGCTGGACGATTCCACGCCGGAGAATTTGACGATCACGTGCGGTGTTTGTGCGGTCTTGATGTCGCGCAGGGCCGTGAACTTCGGGAATTCGCCTGCAGCGCTCGAGCCGGCGGTACCGGTGGCAATGGCCTCTTCGGCGAGTTGGGCGTAGCGCAGGCCAGTCTCGCTGGGTCGCAGAGGGGCAGCCAAGTGGGCGTGCTGTGCCTGCCATTGGGTGATCGCGGCTTCTCCCAGGATCAGGTTGCCCGTCAGGTCGTGGCCCTCGCGGCTCATGACCACGAGGGCATCGTCGTCGGACCACTTCTGCGGGTCTGGGTCAACCTGCAGCTTTTCACTGTGGGTGCGCGCGAAGAGGCGGCCCATGTAGCCCTGGGGCCGCATGTCTTGCAACGCATAGGGCAGGCCGTCCCACCAGCCATCGCGCGATTCTTCGGGCACGGGCCAGGCCTCAATGTCCAGCATCAGGTGCGTGCCTTGCGGCCTGATCAGTGACAGGCTACCCGCGTCGGTGGCGCGACCTTCCGGGTCGATGGCATAGAGGGGCAGGGGGCGTGCATCGCCGCGCAAGGAGCGCCGCAGTGCATAGCGGCGGCGGCGGGCATTTCCGGCGGCGAGGATGTTGCCGGGTTGTTCATCGAGAACGCGCCGCAGTGTGGCAGTGCTGAGGTCGAGAGCCTCGGCCAGATCCGGCGCACTGATGGGGGCCTTGCGCGACAGCACGGCTTCGAGGCGTTCGCGTGCAATCTGGTTGCGAGGTCTCATATTTGGAGCTTGTTTTGACGCGATTGTTTTACAAAAACTCCTTTTATGTCAATGGTTTATTGAATTTTAAGAGAAAGTTTTGAAGCAATCTTTAGCGCGTTGTCGAGAATCGGTGCACGCCGTTGCCATCCACATGGCGCACCAGCTTGCCGGCATGCCACAGCGCATTCAGGTGGGCGATCGACTCGCCCATCGCGAAGGTGGTCTGGTGCAGGTCGAGCTTGCGTTTGAACAGCACGGGCAGCAGATCGGCAGCGGTCTGCGGCGCCTCGGCGCAGGCGGCCATCACTTCGGCGAAGCGGTCATCGTGGTGTGACCTGAGCTGGTCGATGCGTGTGTGCAGGCCGCGGAAAGGCCGGCCGTGTGAGGGCAGCACCAACGCGTCAGCGGGCAAGGCGCGCATGCGTTCGAGCGAATCGAGGTAGCGTTTCAGCGGGTCGCCCTCGGGCTCGTTCTCGTGGACGCCGACGTTGGTGGAAATGCGCGGCAGCACCATGTCGCCGGAGATCAGCACGCCCAGGGCGGGCGCATGCAGCGAGATGTGTTCGGGTGCGTGGCCATAGCCCACATGGCAGCGCCAGCTGTTGCCGCCGATCGCGATCTCGTCGCCGTCGATCATGCGGCGAAAGCGCTCGGGCACCTTGGGCACCATGGCTGCGTAGTGGCCGCCGCGGGTGGCGATCATTTGCAGCGCTTCGGGGTCGGTGATGCCGTGGCTGGCCGCGAAGGCCGGCGTGATGACCGTTGCCTTGGTGTCGGGGTTGCTGGCCGTGCGCGCGCCGTTGTAGTCGGTGCCGCTGATCCACAGTCTGCATTCGAAGCCGCCGCCGCTCCAGCGCTCGGTGAGCCACGACGCGAGGCCGATGTGGTCGGGGTGCAGGTGGGTGACGATCACACGCAGCACCGGCAGGCCGTCAAGATCGTTGTCGAACACCTGCTCCCAGGCGGCGCGTGTGGCCTCGTTGCTGATGCCGCAGTCGACGATGGTCCAGCCCTCGCGGTCATCAATCCGATCGCGCAGCAGCCACAGGTTGATGTGGTCCAGCGCGAAAGGCAGCGCCATGCGCACCCAGCGCACGCCGGGCGCCACCTCGATCGTGCGGCCGGTTTCGGGCAGCGTGTCGCCGAAGGGGTAAGTCAGCTGATGCTCGAGTGCGTTCATTCGCTACACTTTACGTATACGTCAATTGATCGCCATTGTAGGTAGCCATGCCCGCCCCCGCTGTCACCGAGGTTTCACCCGCGCCCGGCACCACTTTCACCATCGGCGAGCTGGCGCGCGAGTTCGACCTCACGACCCGCGCGATCCGCTTCTATGAAGACTGCGGCCTGCTGCAGCCGCAGCGCAGCGGCCGCAACCGCGTCTACACGCTGCGCGACCGCACGCGGCTGAAGCTCACGCTGCGCGGCAAGCGCCTTGGGCTCACGCTGTCCGAGGTGAAGGAGCTGGTCGACATGTACGAGTCGCCGCGCGACACACAGGCGCAGCTGAAGAAGTTTTTGACGGTGCTGGCGCTGCACCGCGCGCAGCTCGAACAGCAGATGACCGACTTGAACGTGACGCTCGATGAAGTGCGAGCCCACGAAAAAGAAGCCCGACGGCTACTCGCCGAGGGTGACAAGAAAACCGCCTGATTGGAGACACCATGAACCTGCCCGGCCTGAACTTTCAACTCGGTGAAGACATCGACGCACTGCGCGATGCGGTGCGTGAATTCGCGCAAGCCGAGATCGCGCCGCGCGCGGCCGAAATCGACAAGAGCGACCAGTTCCCGATGGACCTGTGGCGCAAGATGGGTGAACTCGGCGTGCTCGGTGTGACGGTGGGCGAGGAGTACGGCGGCGCCGGCCTCGGCTACCTGGCCCACATGATCGCGATGGAAGAGATCAGCCGCGCCTCGGCCAGCGTGGGCCTGAGCTACGGCGCCCACAGCAACCTGTGCGTCAACCAGATCAAGCGCAACGGCAACGAAGCGCAGAAACAGAAATACCTGCCCAAGCTCGTCAGCGGCGAGCACGTGGGCGCGCTGGCGATGAGCGAGCCCAACGCCGGCTCCGACGTCATCAGCATGAAGCTCAAGGCCGAGGAACGTGGCGGCGTGTACGTGCTCAACGGCAGCAAGTTCTGGATCACCAACGGGCCGGACGCCGACACGCTGGTGGTCTATGCGAAGACGGAGCCTGAGCTGGGGGCACGCGGCGTCACCGCTTTCCTCATCGAGAAGGGGATGCCCGGTTTCAGCATCGCGCAAAAGCTCGACAAGCTGGGCATGCGCGGCAGCCACACCGGCGAGCTGGTGTTCAACAACGTCGAGGTGCCGGCCGAGAACGTGCTCGGCACGCTGAACGGCGGCGCGCGTGTGCTGATGAGCGGCCTCGACTACGAGCGCGCGGTGCTCGCCGCCGGGCCGGTCGGCATCATGCAGTCGGTGATGGACAACGTGGTGCCCTACATCCACGACCGCAAGCAGTTCGGCCAGAGCATCGGCGAGTTCCAGCTCATCCAGGGCAAGGTGGCCGACATGTACACCGTACTGCAGGCCGCGCGCGCCTATTGCTACACCGTCGGCAAGAACCTCGACGCGCTCGGTTCCGAGCATGTGCGGCAGGTGCGCAAGGACTGTGCGAGCGTGATCCTCTGGTGCGCCGAGAAGGCGACGTGGATGGCGGGTGAAGGCATCCAGATCTTCGGCGGCAACGGCTACATCAACGAGTACCCGCTGGGCCGGCTGTGGCGCGACGCCAAGCTGTATGAGATCGGCGCGGGCACCAGCGAGATCCGCCGCATGCTGATCGGCCGCGAGCTGTTTGCCGAGACGATGTGACACGCGGCCTGCTTACACTCGTGCCACTCTCTCCCGGCGTACCGATGCCATGACCACGCAGCTCCAAGAACTACTCGACAGCAACCGCCTTTGGGCCCGGCAGACCGAAGCCCGCACGCCCGGTTTCTTCACCAGCCTGCTCAAGCAGCAGGCACCGCAGTACCTGTGGATCGGCTGCGCCGACAGCCGCGTGCCGGCGAACGATCTCGTGGGCTTGTTGCCGGGCGAGCTGTTCGTGCACCGCAACGTGGCCAACGTGGTGGTGCACTCCGACCTCAACTGCCTGTCGGTGATCCAGTTCGCCACCGACTTGCTGAAGGTCAAGCACATCATCATCGTCGGCCACTCGGGTTGCGGTGGTGTCGCCGCGGCCCTGCACGACACCCGCATCGGCCTGGCCGACAACTGGATACGCCACGTGCAGGACGTGCGCAACCGGCACCAGGCCTGGCTCGACACGGTCGACGAATCGCAGCGCGTCAACGCGCTGTGCGAGCTCAACGTCGTCGAGCAGGCGCTCAATGCCTGCCAGACCACCATGGTGCAAGACGCCTGGCAGCGCAACCAGGAACTGGTGATCCACGGCTGGGTCTACGGCCTGCACAACGGCCTGCTGCAAGACCTGCACATGACCGTGACGAACGCCGACGAAACCGTGCCGGCGTACGAAAAGGCCATTGCGTCGGTGCGCGCCCGCTACATCCCCACCACCGCCGCCAACGAGGCCCGCTGATGCGCATGGCGGTGTTCCCCCAGGAGCTGAACGACCTGCGGGCGTTCGACATCGCCAACGCGATGCTCGACGGGTTCGACCGCCACTACACCCTGTTCCGCCAGGCCAGCGCCGAAGCGAAAGAGCGCTTCGAGCGGGCCGACTGGCACGGCCAGCAGCGAGCGCAACGCGAGCGCATCGAGTTCTACGACAAGCGGGTCGACGAGGCCGCCGAACGCCTGCAGACCGAGTTCAAGGCGGCCACGCTGTCGATGAATGTGTGGCAGCAGATCAAGCTGCACTACATCGGCCTGCTGACCAACCACCACCAGCCCGAGCTGGCCGAGACCTTCTTCAACTCGGTCACCACCAAGATCCTGCACCGCAGCTACTTCCACAACGACTTCATCTTTCTGCGGCCGGCAGTGTCGACCGAATACATCGAAAACGAAGAGCCTGCGGCGCTGCCGACCTACCGCGCCTACTACCCGACGAAAGAAAGCCTGCGCGACAGCTGGCTGCGGTTGATCCACAACTTCCAGTTGCAGTGCGAGTTCGAAGACCTGGGCCGCGATGTCGACCACGTGATGTCGGCGGTGGCAAAGGAGCTAGGCGACTTCCGCCCGCGCGCGAACTTCCAGATCCAGGTGCTGAGCTCGCTCTTCTTCCGCAACAAGGGCGCGTATGTGGTCGGCAAGATCATCAACGGCTTCAAGGAGACGCCATTTGCGCTGCCGATCTTGCACACGCCAGGTGGTGGTTTGCTGGCCATCGACACCGTGCTCTTCGGCGAAGACGAGCTGCAGATGCTGTTCAGCTTCGCACGCGCCTACTTCCTGGTGAACATGGAGATCCCGTCGGCCTACGTGCAGTTCTTGCGATCGCTGATGCCGCGCAAGCCGCGCTCGGAGATCTACAACGCACTCGGCCTGCAGAAGCAGGGCAAGAACCTGTTCTACCGCGACTTCCTCGCGCACTTGCGGCACAGCAGCGACAACTTCCGCATCGCGCCCGGCATCAAGGGCATGGTGATGCTGGTGTTCGACCTGCCTTCCTTCCCCTTCGTGTTCAAGGTGATCAAGGACTTCTACCCGCCACAGAAAGACACCACGCGCGAACTCATCAAGAGCAAGTACCTGCTGGTGAAAACGCACGACCGCGTCGGCCGCATGGCCGACACGCTCGAGTACAGCAACGTGGCCTTTCCGCGCGTGCGCTTCGAAGAAGAGCTGATCGCCGAGCTGAAGCACTTCTGCCCCAGCCTGCTCGAAGAAGACGGCAACGACCTGGTGATCCGCCACGTCTACATCGAGCGGCGCATGATCCCGCTCAACATCTACCTGCAAGAGGCTCACCCCGAGGGCCTGGCGCATGCGGTCGTGGAATACGGCAACGCCATCAAGGACCTGGTGGCCGCCAACATCTTCCCCGGCGACATGCTGTGGAAGAACTTCGGCGTCACCCGCAACGGCAAGGTCGTGTTCTACGACTACGACGAGATCGAATACCTCACCGACTGCAACTTCCGCAAGGTGCCCGAGGCACGCAACGAAGAGGAAGAGATGTCGAGCGAGGTCTGGTACCGAGTTGGCCCGCGCGATGTGTTCCCCGAGACCTTCGAGCCCTTCTTGCTCGGCAACGCCAGCGTGCGCGAGGTGTTCATGAAGCACCACGCCGACCTGCTCGACCCGGCGTTCTGGCAAGGCCACAAGGAGCGCATCCTCGCCGGCCATGTGCACGATGTGTTTCCCTACGAGCCGTCCAAGCGCTTCAAGAACCAGCGGCGCTTGCGCGATGGCGCTTCCCCTTCGGGCAACGAGCGCCGCGCGTCGCTCAGGTCGCCCAGCCATTCTTCGATCGACAACAGCCTGGCCTAGGGCCTGTTAACGCTATGAGAGGGCTCACGTGACTCAGGAAACAGCCGCCATCAAGGCGCAAAGCGCAGCTGTAGCACTTGCTACAGTGAGCATTTGCAACGCGGAGGGCGGCTGTTTCCTGAGATCACCCGCAGGGCCGGAGCCTGTGAGGCCACAGGGCGGTGTTGCACGCTCGTTGTGTGCCCGAGGCACACGGCCTCGCGCGCGCCTTGCCCTGTGGCCTCACAGGCTCCGGCGTGAGCCCTCTCATAGCGTTAACAGGCCCTAGCGCTCGGCATCACTTGGAGTCACCACCATGCCTGCTTCGTCCGACGACCCCGTCGTCATCGTCTCTGCCGCCCGCACGCCCATCGGCGGCCTGCTGGGCGATTTCAGCAACCTTGCCGCGCACCAGCTCGGCGCCGTCGCGATCAAGGCCGCGGTGGAACGCGCCGGCATCACCGGCGACGCCGTCAACGAGGTGTTGATGGGCAACTGCCTGATGGCCGGCCAGGGCCAGGCGCCCGCGCGCCAGGCCACGCTGGGTGCCGGCCTGCCTCAATCGGTGGGCGCCGTCACGCTGTCGAAAATGTGCGGCTCCGGCATGCGCGCGATGATGTTCGCGCACGACATGCTGAAGGCCGAGAGCGCCGACGTGATGGTGGCCGGCGGCATGGAAAGCATGACCAATGCGCCGCACCTGATGTTCGCGCGCAAGGGCGTGCGCTACGGCGCGGCGCAGATGTTCGACCACATGGCGATCGATGGCCTGGAGGATGCGTACGACAAGGGCCGCGCCATGGGCGTGTTCGCCGAAGAATGCGTCGCCAAGTACAACTTCACCCGCGAGGCGCAAGACGCGTTCGCCATCGCATCCACCCAGCGCAGCAGATCAGCCAACGAAGACGGCAGCTTCGACTGGGAAATCGCACCGGTCACCATTCCCGGCAAGGCAGGCGACACAGTGGTCAAGTTCGACGAGCAGCCTTTCAAGGCCAAGCTCGACAAGATTCCCGGCCTGAAGCCCGCGTTCAAGAAAGACGGCACCATCACCGCCGCCAATGCGTCAAGCATTTCGGACGGCGCGGCCGCGCTGGTGCTGATGCGTGAGTCCACTGCCCGCAAGCTGGGCGTGACGCCGCTGGCCCGCATCGCCGGCCACACGGTTCACGCGCAGGCGCCCGCCTGGTTCAGCACCGCGCCGGTGGGCGCCATCGACAAGCTGCTGAAGAAGACCGGCTGGGCCGCGAAAGACGTCGACCTGTGGGAAGTGAACGAAGCCTTCGCTGCCGTCACGATGGCCGCGATGCACGAGTTCAAGCTGCCGCACGAGATCGTCAACGTGCACGGCGGCGCCTGCGCGCTGGGCCACCCCATCGGGGCGAGCGGGGCGCGCATCGTCGTCACGCTGCTGGGCGCGCTGCGCAAGCGTGGGTTGAAGAAGGGTGTCGCCGCGCTGTGCATCGGCGGCGGCGAGGCAACGGCTCTGGCCTTGGAGCTGGTCTGAATGGACAAACTGATGGACACACGGCTGATTGCCGTCGGCGAGAAGGTCACGCGGCGCATGCGTTATTCGCGTGACGACATCGCCCAGTTCTCGCGCATGAGCCTGGACGAGAACCCGCTGCACCTTGATTCGATGGTCGCGCAGCGGGCGCGCTTCGGCGAGATCGTCGCGAGCGGCCAGCAGACTGCGGCCATTCTGATGGGCATGCTGGCGACCCACTACTCGCGCAGCGACGACGGCGTGGCGCGGCAGATGATCTGCCTGAACATGAACTTCGCATTCAAGGCGCCGGTGTTCGCCGAGCAGGAGATCGTGCTGCAGTGGCAGGTGTCGTCGGTCACGCCCAACGTCAAGCTCCAGGGCCTGGTCGGGCTGCTCGACGGCCACGCATCGGTGGCGCACGGCAAGCCGGCCGTGGTCGCGCGCGGCACCATTCTCGTGAACTCGCCGGCATGAAGGTTCTCATCGTCGGCGCCTCCCGCGGCATCGGCCTCGAGTTCGTTCGACAGTACCGCGCGGCCGATGCCCTGAGCGCCTCGGGCCTGGCCTGGCAGATCGACACCGGCGACAGCGTGGCCCACATGCGCCGCGTGATCGCCGCGCTGACGCCATCCGACAACGGCCGCTTCTTCGACCACGACGGCACACCCATCGACTGGTAACCCATGAGCCAATTCTGGAGCGATGTCGTTCACCAGCTCACGCCCTATGTGCCGGGCGAGCAGCCGCAGATCGCCGGGCTGATCAAGCTCAACACCAACGAGAACCCGTACCCGCCCAGCCCCCGCGTGCTCGAAGCCTTGCGCATGGAAGTGGGCGATACGCTGCGCCTGTACCCCGAGCCCACCGGCAAGGTGCTGCGTGCGGCCGTGGCACAGCAGATGAAGCTGAAGCCCGAGCAGGTGTTCGTGGGCAACAGCTCCGACGAAGTGCTGGCCCATGCCTTCATGGCCTTGCTGCAGCACGGCGCGAGGCCGCTGCTGTTCCCCGACATCAGCTATGCCTTCTATCCGGTGTACTGCCGGCTCTACGGCATCGCTCACCGCACGGTGCCGCTGGATGCGCAGTTGGGCCTGCGCATCGACGACTATGTGCAGCCCGATGCCGGCGCGATCATCTTCCCCAACCCGAATGCGCCGACCGGCCGTGCGCTGCCGCGCGCCGAGATCGAGCGCCTGCTCGCGGCCCGCCCCGACACCGTGGTCGTGATCGATGAAGCGTATGTGGACTTCGGCGCCGAATCGGCCGTGCCTTTGATCGACGCCCACCCCAACCTGCTGGTGGTGCAGACCTTGTCGAAGTCGCGTTCTCTGGCCGGCTTGCGCGTGGGCTACGCGCTCGGCCAGGCACCGCTGATCGAAGGCTTGACGCGCGTGAAAGACAGCTTCAACTCCTACCCGCTCGACCGCTTGGCCACGGCCGGTGCGGTGGCGGCGATGGAAGACACACCGTACTTCGAGCGCACGCGCCGCGCGGTGATCGAGAGCCGCGAGCGCCTGGCCGCTGCGCTGCGTGCATTGCACTTCGAGGTGCTGCCCTCGCAGGCCAATTTTCTTTTCGCGCGCCACCCTGCGCACCGCGGTGCCGACCTGGCGGCTGCCCTGCGCGAGCGCGGCATCCTCGTGCGCCGCTTCAACGAGCCGGCGCGCATTGCCGACTACTTGCGCATCAGCATCGGCACCGATGCGCAATGCGATGCCCTGGTCAAAGCGCTGACCGAGTTGACCGAGTCACTGACGGAGTAACCCATGCTGCTGTCCGAAGACCACATCGCCATTCAAGACGCCGTGCGCGCCTACGTGCAAGACCACATCGCGCCGCAGGCTGCACAGTGGGACAAGACGCACCACTTCCCTGCGGCTGAGTTGAAAGGCCTGGCGGCGCTGGGCTGCTATGGCGTGGCCGTGCCCACCGAGTGGGACGGCGCGGGGCTCGACTACCTGAGCCTGTCGCTCATCCTCGAAGAGATAGCCGCCGGAGACGGTGCCACCTCCACCGTCGTGAGCGTCAACAACTGCCCGGTGTGTTCGATCCTGATGGCCTGGGCGAACGATGCGCAGAAAGAACAGTGGCTCAAGCCGCTCGCGCGTGGCGACATGCTTGGCGCCTTCTGCCTGACCGAGCCGCACGTCGGCTCGCAGGCCGACGGGCTGAAGACCACCGCTGCCCGCGATGGCGACCACTACGTGATCAACGGCGTGAAGCAGTTCATCACCAGCGGCAAGAACGGCGACGTGGCAATCGTGATGGCGGTGACCGACAAGGCCGCAGGCAAGAAAGGCATCAGCGCCTTCATCGTGCCGACGAAGACACCCGGCTACACCGTGGCCCGTCTCGAAGACAAGCTCGGGCAACACGCCAGCGACACCGCGCAGATCGTGTTCGAGAACTGCCGCGTGCCCGCCGCCAACCTGTTGAGCGACGAAGGGCAAGGCCTGAAGATTGCGCTCTCGGGCCTCGAAGGCGGGCGCATCGGCATCGCGTCGCAGGCCGTGGGCATGGCGCGCGCGGCCTTCGAGGCGGCGCTGCGTTATTCCAAGGAGCGTGTCGCCTTCGGCAAGCCCATCTTCGAACACCAGGCCGTGCAGTTCCGCCTCGCCGACATGGCAACGCAGATCGAGGCCGCACGCCAGCTGATCCACCACGCCGCGAGTTTGAAAGACGCCGGCAAGCCGTGCCTCAAAGAAGCCGCGATGGCCAAGCTCTTCGCGAGCGAGATGGCCGAGCGTGTGTGCTCGGATGCGATCCAGGTGCACGGCGGCTACGGCTACCTGAGCGACTTTCCCGTCGAGCGCATCTACCGCGACGTGCGCGTGTGCCAGATCTACGAAGGCACGAGCGACGTGCAGAAGATCCTGATTGGCCGCGCGCTGGCCTAAGTTTTCTTCTTGCGCGCGCCGGTCGGCTTCGCACCTTCAGGCCGCCGCGCCATCACCCATTCGTAGAAGCCCTGGGCAGCAACCGACAGGCCGCGGTCGCGCCGCCGCACGAGGTAGAGGTGGCGCACGAGCCCCGGCCACGAGAGGCGGCGCGTCACCAGGCCGGGCACCTGGAAGTGGAACAAGGTCAGCCACGGCACGACGCTGATGCCCAGGCCGGCGCGCACCATACCCATCACGGTGGCGAGTTGGTCGACCTCGAGCACGCTGTTCATCATCTGCGGCTGCGTGGCGGCGTCGAGGTACTGGCGCACGCTGGTCGTGCGCGACAGGTGGATGAAGGGGTAGGGCGCCACGTCGCGCGGGCGCACCTCCTTCAGCTGCGCGAGCGCATGGCCGGCCGGGCAGACGAGGTGGAAGTCGTCGCTGCAGAAAGGCTCGGCGCGCAGCTCCGGCGTTTCGGCGCGCGTGGCGGCGAGTGCAAAGTCGGCCTCGCCGCTGCGCACGCGCTCGATGCAGGGCTCCGACAGCACATCGGCCACCTGCATCTCGATGCCCGGGTACTCGGCGCGAAAACCCGCCAGCACCTGCGGCAGCCAGCCCGCGGCAAGAGACGGCAGCAACGCGATCGACACGCGCCCGCGCCGGCGCGCGGCCTGGTCGCGCACGCCGCTCAAGGCGCTGTCGAACTCGTCGAGCACGCGCCGCGCCGAAGCCTCGAACTCGCGGCCTTCCACCGTCAGCTCCACCGAGCGCGTGCTGCGGTCGAAGAGACGCAGCCCGACCGCTTCTTCGAGCTGGCGGATGAGCGCGCTGAAGGCAGGCTGCGACAGGTGCGATTGCACCGCGGCGCGTGTGAAATTGCGCTGCTCGGCCAGCGCGATGAAAGCGCGCAGCTGGCGGGTCGAGACGTTCAGGCGGCTTGCTGCATTCATCTGCATTTCAAATCAACTCATCTGAACATACGAATTCTCATATTAATGGGCATTGCCTACATTGCGCTTGGATTCGCATCAACAGACACCCGCGGCCAAGCCCGTCTGGACAGGAGACACATGAACCGCGAACTCTTGCGCATCGGCTGCGCCGCCGGCTTTTCGGGCGACCGCACCGATGCGGCCGCGCCGGTGGTCGACGCGTTGATCGCGGCAGGCGGCCCGGCCGTGCTGATCTTCGAGACGCTGGCCGAGCGCACGTTGGCGCTCGCGCAACTCGCACGGCGCGAGAACCCCGACGCCGGCTACGAACCGCTGCTTGACGAGTTGCTGCGCCCGGTGCTGGCGCGGTGCCTTCAGCATGGCGTGCGCATCGTCAGCAACTTCGGCGCGGCCAACCCCGTGGGCGCAGCGCGGCGCATTGCCGCACTGGCACAAGAACTCGGCCTGCGCGCGCCGCGCATTGCCGTGATCGAGGGCGACGACCTGATGGGCGACGCACACCGCGCCCTGTTGGCCGACGCGCTCGGCCCGCAGGCGCAAGGCCTGAAGATCGTCTCCGCCAACGCCTACCTCGGTGCCGAGGCCATCGCCGATGCCTTGCTGGCCGGTGCCGACATCGTGGTCGCCGGCCGCGTGGCCGACCCGTCGCTGACCGTCGGCCCGGCCCTCGCGCATTTCGGCTGGGCGCGTGACGACTGGGACCGGCTCGCCCGCGCGACGATGGCCGGCCACCTGCTCGAGTGCGGCGCCCAGGTCACCGGCGGCTACTACGCCGACCCCGGCTACAAAGACGTGCCGGGCATGGCGAGCCTGGGCTACCCCATCGCCGAGATCGATCCCGACGGCCACTGCGTCGTCACCAAGCCGCCCAGCACCGGTGGCCGCATCGACGAGCACACGGTGAAGGAGCAGCTGCTCTACGAACTGCACGACCCCGCCGCCTACCTCACACCCGACGTGGTGGCCGACATCGGCGAGGCGCAGGTCACGCAGCTCGGCGCCGACCGCGTGCGCCTGAGCGGCGTGCGCGGCCATGCGCGCCCGGCCACGCTGAAGGTCAACGTGTGCCACGAGACCGGCTGGCTCGCCGAAGGCGAGATCTCGTACGCCGGGCCGCGCGCCGAAGCACGCGCCCGCCTGGCCGCCAAGGTCTTGCGCGAGCGATTGAAGGGCATCGGCCCGATGCGCGCCGACCTGATCGGCGTCAGCAGCGTGTTTGCCGACGACGCCGGCGACTGGCTTGCCGCCCACACCGACAGCGGCGCCCGCGACGTGCGCCTGCGCGTGGCACTGCACCACGCCGACCGCCAACAGGCCGAGCGCCTGGCGCGCGAAGTGACTGCCCTCTACACCTGCGGCCCGGCCGGCGGCGGCGGTGTGCGCACCGCGCTGCGGCGCCGCCTGGGCACGGTGAGCTGCACCGTGCCGCGCGGCAGCGCGCCTGGCCGCTATGTCTTCCTCTCTTGATGCCCGAGACAGGAGCCCACCATGCCAACCACGCTCACCGTACCGCTCTACCGCGCCGCGCACGCACGCACCGGCGACAAGGGCAACCGCTCCAACATCAGCCTGATCGCCTGGCACCCACAGCTGTGGGAGTTGCTGGTCAAGCAGGTGACCGAAGCGGTGGTGGCGCGCCAGTTCGCCCACCGCCGGCCGAGCCGCGTGGTGCGCCACCTGCTGCCCAATTTGCATGCCATGAACTTCGTGCTCGACGACGTGCTCGACGGCGGCGTCAACGACGCGCTCAATCTCGACAGCCACGGCAAGGCGCTGTCCTTCCTGCTGCTCGACCTGTCGCTGCAAGTGCCGCTCAACCTGGGCGATTGCCTGGCCGGCCACAGCGCTTCCACACCCGATGTGACCCCTTGACCTGAACAACGACGGAGACCGAACCATGAACACATCCACCCACCGACGCAGAATCACCACCAGCCTGCTGCTGGCCCTCACGCTGCCAGGCGCTGCCTGGGCGCAGGCCTACCCGGCCAAGCCCATCACCTTCGTGGTCCCGTTTGCGGCCGGCAGCGCCACCGACCAGCTTGCGCGTGCGCTCGGCCAGTCCATCACCACCGACACCAAGCAGGCCGTGGTGGTCGACAACAAGGCCGGTGCGAGCGGCATGATCGCCGCGCAGAGCGTGGCCAAGTCGGCGCCCGACGGCTACACCGTGCTGATCACTTCCAACACCACGCACGCGGCCAACGAGCACCTCTACAAGAAGCTGCCCTATGACCCGGTGAAAGACTTCGCGCCCCTCACTGCGCTCGGCAAGGGCAGCCAGGTGTTGGTGGTGAACGTGAATTCGCCCTACAAGACCGTGGGCGAGCTGCTGGCCAAAGCCAAGGCCGAGCCGGGCAAGCTCGCCTTCGGCAGCGGAAGTTCGTCCAGCCGCGTGGCGGGTGAACTCTTCAAGCAGATGGCTGGCGTGGAACTGCTGCACGTGCCCTACAAGAGCAACCCGCTCGCCATCACCGACCTGCTCGGCGGCCAGATCGACCTGATGATCACCGACACCTCGACCGGCGTGCCGCAGGTGAAAGGCGGCAAGCTGCGCGCGCTCGGCGTGTCGACGCAGCAGCGCACCGCGCTGCTGCCCGACGTGCCGACCATCGACGAGGCCGGCGTGAAAGGCTACGACATGGGCTACTGGTTCGCAGCCTACGCACCGGCCGGCACGCCGCCTGCGGTGGTGAAGCGCCTGCACGATCTGCTGGTGGCCGGCACCGCGAGTGCATCGGCCAAAGCCTTCTTCGACAACAGCGGCTCGGTGCCCTTCACCACCACGCCTGAAGGCCTGGCCAAGTTCCAGGCCGGTGAGACCGAGAAATGGGGCCGCGTGATCAAGGCGGCCGGCATCGAAGCGGAGTAGAGAAGCCTCGTCCTGGGGGCGATGTGGCCGGCGAACGGTCGGGCGTTTTCCACCGGGCCTTTCGCGTTGCTCGACCCAAGCTGGCGACAAGCCCGAAATGAATGCGCGTGAGTGTCGATTTCGGGCTTGTCCGTTCGTCGTGGTGAGTGGGTTGCGGCTTCGTCGGAGTGCAAGGCCCACCGGGACCACCCAGGCAAGCTCGATTCCCCATACTGACCGGCGAGGCATCATGAAGTTTCTTCTTACTTCCGCGGGCATCAAGAACGCGAGCATCCGCGAAGCGCTGCTCGACCTTCTCGGCAAACCGATCGCCGACTGCAAAGCCCTGTGCATCCCGACCGCGGGATACGGGCACCCACAGTGCGGCCCCGAGAGCGCGTGGCGTTTCATCAGCGGCAACGAGTCCACACCCATGTGCGAGCTGGGGTGGAAGTCCCTGGGCGTGCTGGAGCTCACCGCGCTGCCCAGCATCGACAAGGAACGCTGGGTGCGCTGGGTCCGGGAGGCCGACGTGCTGCTGGTGAACGGCGGCGACGCCCTGTACCTGTGTCATTGGATGCGGCAGTCCGGGCTCGCGGACCTGTTGCCTTCGCTGCGCGACACGGTCTGGGTGGGCTTGAGCGCCGGCAGCATGGTGATGGCCCCGCGCATCGGCGCAGACTTCGTCGGCTGGAAGTCGCCCACCGGCAGCGACGACACGCTGGGCGTCGTCGACTTCTGCATCTTTCCGCACCTGAACCACGAGGCTCTGCCCGAAAACACCCTGGCCGACGCGGAACGATGGGCGGCCGCCATTCCAGGTCCGGCCTATGCGATCGATGACGAAACGGCGATCAAGGTGGTCGACGGAAAGGTGGAAGTTATCTCCGAGGGGCACTGGAAGCTGTTTGCCCGCTGACAGCATCCGGCCGACGCCGCCCTATCCGCGCTGACGGGTCAGACAGAGGCGGCCGGTTCAATGCGCGATCGGTGGTGCCGCCACGAGCCCCGGATCGCGTTCGACACGGTTGCGTCCGTTGGCCTTGGCGCGGTAAAGAGCAGAGTCGGCCCGGTGCAGCAGGCTGTGCATGTCGTCGTGCATGGGGTCGAGCACGGCGATGCCGATGCTCACGGTGATCGACACCTCGCCGCTTGCGACTTTCACCGCGTTTGCCGACACGGCGCGCAAGATGCGTTCCGAGGTGTGGTGGGCGTTGTCCAGGTTGGCGCCAGGCAGCAGCGCCACGAACTCCTCTCCGCCCCAGCGGCCCAGATGGTCGCCATCGCGCAGCTCGGCTTGCAGCCGTTGCGCGACCGCGGCCAGGCATGCATCGCCGATGCCGTGGCCGAATCGGTCGTTGATCGACTTGAAGTGATCGATGTCGACGAACAGCACGCCCAGCCCGCTGCCGCCGGCGCGAGCCTCGCTCGCCAGTGCGCGCAGTTGCATCTCGATCGCGCGCCGGCTTTGCACCCCCGTCAGCATGTCTTCCTCGGCCATCTTTCGTGCGACGTCGCGTTCGCGCCGGAAGCCGAGCACACGGTCGGCGATACCCAGCGTCAGGGCCAACGCTTCCCACACCGCACCGAGCGCGTACAGGTACACCTCGTTGGCCGCGATGTCGACCAGGCCTGCCGCCTGCATGCTGCGCACCGACGTGGCAAAGGTCAACGGAACCCAGCCGGCAAGGAAGTAGTAGCCGTAGCGGTCGCGAGCGAGCGCCGCACGCACCCCGAGGCCGATCATCAGCAGGTTGGTCGCCAGCAGCACCGTCACGATCACCATGCCGAACCGGCTCGCCGGCCACGGCCATGCCGCGATCACGACTGCGGACAGCAGCAAGGCGGTGCGCAGACGATCCATCACCGAAAGCAGGCGAGGCGCATGACGCCCGATGTCCAGGAAGTCGCGCGCGAAACCAACGGCGAAGCCGATCGCCGCCGTGGCGGCGGCCCACTGCCCGTGAATGCCGAGGCGCCCAAGCCAGTCGCCACCCGGCGCGGCATAGAGCAGCCCGGCGCTGGCGGTCATGAAGAGGATCAGGCTCAGCAGATAGCAGGTGTAGTCGGCAAACATCCGCTCGCGCAGCGCGACCCAGTAGCAGCCGGCGATCACCGCGAACGCGATGAGAGAGGCATACATCGCGGCCGACACGATCAGGCGCGTCTTCTCGTACTCGCGCCATGCCTCCCCGGCGACGATGGAGAAGTCGACGTTGACCCGGTGGCCGTGCGCAAGGTGCAACAGCAGCGGCGCGCCGGGCTCGAGCGACGCCGGCAGCGGGAAGACCAGCGCGATCACGGAGCCGTCACGCTCAGGGGGCTGAACCTTGGAGCGCTCGATGCGCGTCCCGTCCGGCAAGACGAGCAGCACCGATCCGGCGACCTGGCCTTCGACGACCAGCAGCGCCTTGGGCGGCAGCGCGCCAGGCGTGATGCGCACCCAGCTGCCGTGCTCCCGGTACGGCAGCATCCTCTGCACGCGCGTGCCCTCGGCCTCCCACAGCGGCGGCACGTCGCTGCGGGCCGATGCCGGCGGCAAGGTGTCCGCCGACAGGTCGGCCGCGATGAGCGTCGCCTTCAGTGCGGCCTGCGCCAAGTCCGGCTGACCGGCGTGGGCCGCGCCGGCCCCGCAAAGCAGGAACGCAAGGCAAAGCAAGGCGAGGCGGCGTAGCGCGACAGTCATGGGCGTCGGGGCGGATTGGAGGCCAAACCGGGGAGCCTAACGTCCCGCGCGCAACTTTTGAGAGGGCTGGACGATGGCAGTGCGACGGATTGCACGGTTGCCATTCGGTGCTATCGATGCCCGGCATGGCCGAGACCTCGTGCGAAGGGTTGAATCCGAGAATCGCGAATGGGCGTTCTCCGTTGTTGTCCTTCGAAATGTCGAATTCGCCGCCGAAAAGCGGTCGTTGCTCTCTCGATTTCAGTGCTCGACCGGTAGCCCCGATCCGCCGTTCAACTTTGAGATCGCCCATCGCTGCGAGTTCTCAAACTCGTACTTCACTTCATACGAGAAGTCGGCATTGAGCTCAACCAGTGCCACTTTGAACGGACTGGCCGACTGAAGCGAATCGCGAATCTGCCCGGCGATCCCGCTCGCCCAATGGATGAAGGGCTTATGAGCGATGACGTCGACGATTTCGATGCCATGCGAGCCGACGAACGACGCCTTGACCTCGATCACGCCGGGTGCATTCGCGATCCGAAGGAAACCGCGCTGCCAAGCCGAATCCATCGTTGACATCTCTTGGGCAAATGCTTTGATGAGTTCAACGGTCAGCGCTGCGTTTCTGGCTTGATCTGGCATACGTGTTTGCTCGCCATTGCTTCGGTTGCCACGAGTGTGCCATTGGGCAGTCCCAACGGCGGACACAAGCGAAAGACGGTGGCCGAGCGCGCGCAGTACTCGATCTCGTCGACGCAGCAACGCAGCAACGCAGTCGAGCACAGAACTCCGCAACACCAGGGCAGGGCTTCACCTGTTCGCGCACATGATCCGAACACCACCACCCGTGCGCAACCCGTCCTTGCGCCGCGCGAAGTAACGCGCGTTGAGATCGTCCGGCGTGGCACTCTCTGCGGAACTGAAACCCAGCTCAAGCAGTTGGCTCTGCAACTGCACCGGATCGAAGGTCGACAGCCAGGGTTCACCGATCGCCGCAATCTGCTGCTCGAGGACTTCATTGATCACGCGCTCGATCGGGTTCAGCATCGTCACCGGGACGCGGTAGTCGAAGCACAAGCAGCTGCCCGCGGCAAAGCCAGCCACCGTGCCGAGCGTCGTCAGCACCGCGTTGGCCGTCAGGTACATGGTCACGCCCATCCAGCTGACGCAGGCCGGCTGGTTGGCCCGAAACCCCGACTGCTGCAACGCCCCGCCCAGATCGTCGCGCTCGAAGTCCACCGGCACGAAAGTCAGCGATGCAGGCACGTCGATCCGAGCCTCGGCCAACAGTTGCTGCTTCCAGCGCTGTGTGCCGGGATGGTCCACCTCGAACACCCGCAGGCCCTCATTGCCGTACGGATTGCGATACGCAAAGGTGTCGAGGCCGGCACCCAACAAGACGTACTGGCGCACACCCGCCGCCACGCAGCGCGCGAGTTCGTCCTCGACGAACCGGCTGCGCGCGACCAGTGCGCCGCGAAGGCCCCGCGACATCGGGTCGTTCAGCACGAACGGATCGTCCCGCAGCGCGGCCTCGGCGGGCGCGCCCAGCAAGGGCAGCGCAATCCGGTCCGGGAAGACCAGCGGCTCGTCAAGCAGCTGATGCACGGCGCGCAACGAGGCGACTGTCAGCGCCGAGCGGCTGGGCTCGCCCTGGCGAACGATGTTGGTTGGCAAGGTGGTGGACATCGGAACCTCCTGTTGTCGTAGAGGACTCATCGTCCACCCTCACGTTGCGTGAGGGTCAAGGGGCCGCAGCCCGCTCCATGTAGCGCAGTGTCTCCAGCGTGAAGACCTGTCCGGCTTGAATCAGCGGTTCGTTCTCGTATGCCGCGAGCAGCCGGGCGCGCAAGGTGGCGTCGTGTCGCACCATCCGGTCCAGCAAAGCTTGCCATTCGTGCGCCAGCTGTCGCGCTTGCGCGGAATGCGGCGGCACGCCATTGGCCATGAGGCGCTCGACGCGCTCGCTGAGTGCGCGCCAGTCCGGATCCAGCGTCTTGTCCAGGCGCTGCCACTCGTCCTCGCTGATGTACTTGGCAAGCACGGCCAGCCGCAGCTGAATTGCCTGGTCGATGTAGTCCAGCAAGGCTCGATCCATCCCGGTTGGCAGCGGCAGACTCGGCTGCTCGCGCAACATGCTGCCCCAGCGCTTCAGGAGTGCGACGTCGCCATTGGCCCAACGCGCCGCCACGTCCATCCATCGCCGCGCCAGCGGCTGCAACTCGATCGAATCGGGCAGCACGCCGCGGTCCATCGCGTCGCGGATCGCCTGCAACAGCGGTGGCCACTCGGCCTGGCTGCGCTTCCACCGCTCGAAGATGAGCTTGAGTTCGGCAGCGCTGAAATACTGCTCGAACGTGTTCATCATCGACAGGCTGGCGAGCCAGTCGGCGATCTCAGGCTGACCACCGCCGGCGAGGATGAGTTGCATCACACTGAGCCGCTCACGCAACGCCTGGGCCCGGACGATCTCCTGATCCAGCGTGCTGATCTGCTGCGCGACGATGGCCGGCAGCGTGACAGCGCCGCCATCAAGCAACTTCGCCACATCGCCAAGCGGCAGACCCATGCGGCGCAGGGTCTGGATGCCATGCAGCCGCGCAACATCGTCACGGCTGTACAGCCGATACCCGCTCTCGGAGCGCCCCGAGGCGCGCAGCAGCCCGATGCTGTCGTAGTGATGCAATGCGCGCACGGTCAGACCGGTACGTTTGGCCAGTTCACCGACTTTGAGGAGCATGTGAGGAGTATCCATCTGCGATGGATAGCGTATCCAGAGAGACAGAGGAACTCAGGCCTTGCGGCGCGGACGGAGTCCCTCTGACCATCCCTGATGGAGGCGTCAAGGTTGACGCCTGCGCCTGCCATCGGCGACCTTGTTGTCGCGAATGACTCCAATGGCCGAGCGCGCATTGCTCGGGGGCTGCCATCGACCCTTCGCGGACTGCGCGCGAGGGTTGCGGCGTTGGAGGTTTTTTTATCGCCAAGGCGCAAAGGACGCCAAGGTCGCAAAGAAGAGGCCGAAGCCTTCTGTATTTCCTTGGCGTCCTTTGCGCTCTTTGCGCCTTGGCGGTAAAAAGAAAGTTGCGCAAAGCACCTATGCCATGACGCGCGCATCGTCCGCAACGGGCCGAGAGCGGCTGAGCCGATGTCTGCTTCGGTTCAGCCCGGCTGCTGCAGCGGCCACCGGCATTGCGCGAGCCGCTCCTGTCATTCGGTAGCTCAACAGGAATGTCGGCATAGCGTGCCTCGCGAATCGGCTTGCCGTTGCCCACTGTCTCGGCTCGGAATCGAGGCCCTTGCCCGACGACTCATCGGTGCTCGACAACCCTTGAGCAGAAGTTCTTGCCCTTCGTCGCAAAACGGATGCGCGCGCCCCGTCGTGGCCGGAAACTCCACCACAGGAGGTATCCCCCATGCGCACAGCTTCTCTCTCAGCCTTGATGGTCGGGTTGGTCTTGGCGACGTCCAGCGGCGCATGGGCACAGGCGAAGGCCAGCCCGCCGTGGACCTTGCCTCAATGGGTAGCCACGAAGGACTCCGGGCCGCGGACCTACCGGTTCACTGTCGACTACCAGAGCGCCAACCCGCAGGGCGTGGTGGTGCAGCGCCAGCGCATCGTGGGCGAGTACACGCGTGGGCTGGCGGGGGGAGAGGTGCAGTGGAAGAATGTCGCCCAGGCAGATGCGGACGGGGCGAGCGGGCCATTCGGCGCGCCCGAGAAGCGGGGCTTCATGGAGGGCTTCCGCTACGTGAACGATCTTGGCGCCACCATGCAGCCCGAGTTCTTCAAGGGGTTCCCTCCCACCGCCGTCTTCGAGCGCAACCTCGTGTGGGACACCGGAATGATGGAGCTGTTCGGTCAGGGGTACTTCGAGAAGTTGAAGCTCAACGAGCCGTACCACGCCATGGCCAACCAGGACGTGAAGATGCCCGCCATGGGGGCCTTCCACAATCGCGATGTCGTGCTTGAGTGGGTTGGGCGCTCTTACCGAAACGGGCAAGAGTGCGCGCTGATTGACTACCGCGCCTTCCTGAACCCTCTGGAGATCGCGACCGGTGGGATGACGCTGCGCGCGCGCAGCGACTACTGGGGGCAGATCTGGGTTTCCCTGAAGACCAAGCAGATCGAATACGGCACCCTCTACGAGGAAGTGCTGGGTGAGATGACGCTGCCCGGTCGGGCCGCCCCGCAGCCTCTCAGCGTCTTTCGCAACGGTGTGCTCGAGCATGTGGCCGCCCCGTAGTCGAACCATGGCCATGGCCGGCAACAAGTGGGTGCTTGCCCTGCTCTGGATCAACCTGGCGGTCGCCATCGTGATCGTGGTCGAGAACGCCGCGGGCCAGTTTGCGAGCCCGCAAGACCTGATGCGCGCGGCCGCCTTTGCGCTCGTCTACGCCAACCTGGCCGGCCTCATCGGCACCCTGGTCCTGGGCGTCTTGGCGGAACGGCTGGCGCAGCGCGGCGTTTCATTGCGCTTCGTGGTGCCGGTGGGCATCGTCGTCTTCACGGCGCTCGGGGGGCTGTTGGCGCAGGCCCTGCTGATGCAACTGGGCTACGGCGCGCCAGAACATTTCTGGCCCGAGTACCTCAACAACTTGCGTGTGGCCACACCGCTCGCGCTGGTGTTCGGGCTCGGCGCGTTTGCACACGCGTCGTTGCAGACCCGTGTCGCGGTCATGGAAGAGAAGCTCCACGCGCAGCAGTTGAGCGACGAGCGAACCCGCAAACTGGCGGCGGAGGCGCGGCTTCAATCGCTCGAAGCCCGGGTCCACCCGCACTTCCTGTTCAACACGCTCAACTCGATCAGCGCGCTCATCCCGGTGAACCCGGTGCAGGCAGAGCAGCTCGTCGGCCGTCTGGCCGTGTTGTTGCGCGCCTCGCTGGACTCCGGCCGCCAAGCGCTGATTCCTCTTCGGGAGGAGCTCAACATGGTCGCAAGCTACCTGGACATCGAGAGGGCGCGGTTCGGCGACAAGCTGCAAAGCTCGATCGACGTGCAAGCCGAGGCCCAGGAGCGGCCGGTGCCTCCGATGTCGGTGCAATCGCTCGTGGAAAACGCCGTGAAGCACGGCCTCATGGCCCGAGGCGAGGGTGGCATCTTCGTGAAGGCCGTTGTGGACGGGCCCAATCTTCGCCTTCGCGTCGAGGTTCGCGACACCGGGCCTGGCTTCGACTTGACGGTGGTTCCCGCCGGCCACGGCCTCGACAACCTGGCGGAGCGTCTCCAGGCCCTCTTTGGCGACTCGGCGGGCCTGCGTGTCTTCCGGCGCGACGAGCACACCGTCGTTGAGATGGCCTTGCCCATCCGATGAGCCTGCGCGCCTACCTCGTGGACGACGAGCCCCTGGCCCTCGAACGCCTGCAGCGGCTGCTCGAGCGCACCGGGCGCGTGGAAGTCACCGGTGCCACCACCGACCCCGAAGAAGCCGTGGCGGCCTTGACGGCGGCGCCGCCCGACGTGTGCTTCCTGGACATCCAGATGCCGCGGCTGAACGGCTTCGAGGTGTTGGGCCGCCTGGCCAGCCCGCCCCACGTCGTCTTCACGACCGCCTATGACCAGTACGCGCTGCGGGCCTTCGGCGTGAGCGCTGTGGACTACCTTCTCAAGCCGATCGACCTCGGGCCGCTGAACGACGCGCTCACGAAGGTGGAGCGGCTGCGCGGCACGGGGCGGCTCGCGCAGGCGGACGTGCAGACGATGGTCCGGCAGCTGGCCGAGGCCCTGCAGGCCGCAAAGCCCACATACCCGGATCGCATCGCCTCGCGGCTCGGCGAGCGGCTCCTGTTTCTCGACCTGGCCCGGGTGACGCATTTCCATGCGGAAGACAAGCTCACGTTCGCGATGTCGGAAGGCAGGGCCTACTGCGTGGACCATGGGATCGGTCAGCTGGAAGCGATCCTCGACCCCAAGAAGTGGCTTCGCATCCACCGCAGCAGCGTGGTCAACGTGGAATGGATCAAGGAGGTCGCGCCGCTGCCGGGCGGGGCGCTCTGTCTCCGGCTCAAGAACGCGGCGAACACCGAGTTGACGGTGGCGCGCGACCGGGCCCGCGACTTCAAGGCGCGCATGGTCGGCCAGGCCACGCCACGGCGTGAATAGCTCTGATCGGAAGCTCGAATGAGCTCGGCGCGCAGTGAGCAGCTCAGCGTGTCGCGGCGGCCGGCGCCGCTTCGGCCATCTCGCGAAGCACTTCGGCTCGGTAGCGTTCGATCAAGCCCTCGGCCTTCATCTGCTTCAGCGCGGCCGCCATGCGCGGCGCCAGCTCGGCATGGCGCTTGTGCACCAGTGGGAACAGCGGGTTGGCACCGATGTCGAGCACGCGGTGCGAGATGTCCACGCCACGCAACTCGGGCAGGGTCTGCAGCGTCGGCAGGGACAGGTCGCCGGTGCAGTGCAGGTCGCTGCGGCCGACCCGCAGCATGCTGAAGCCCTGGGCATCGGTGCCGACGTCGAGCAGCCGCTCGGGCGGCACCACCGTCTTCAGCGCCGTCTCGCAGATGGCAATGCCACGCTGGTAGGTCACGCGCAAGGGCCGTACAGCGAGTTCGTTCAGCGAGCCAAGCTGCAGGCCCGTGTCGATCGAGAACAGCGCCCAGGCGATGTCGTACACCGGTTCGTCGACGCGCACCAGTTCCGCGTGTTGCGATGCATAACTGCCGATGCGGGCCACTTCGCCATCAACGGCGCCTTGCTCGCTCGCGATGGTCAAGCGCTGCAGCGGCATGACCCGGAACTGCACCGTCAGCCCCAAGCGCCGGAACAGCTCTGGATAGATGCGGCGCTGCCAACGTCCGACGAAGGTCTCGGCCTCCTGGGAGGTGCCGATGAAGAACGGCTTGGCATCGCCGCCGGTCTGCGCGAACACCATGCCGGCGCTCAGCAGCCAAAGCGCCGCCAACGCCGCCCACAAACATCGAAAACGCTTCATCAGCATCCCCGCCCATGCCCGTGTTCAGTGTAGTCCTCTCCCTCGAAAATCGGGGCATCGGCGCACTGTTGGCGCAGGCGCGGCAACCGGATTGACCGGCTTCGGCGACGCGGATTTCATGCCGCATCTGGCCCGCCTCTGGCCGATGCCTTCGTGCCCCGGCGATTCGGCATCACCGTGGAATCGCGCATGGCGGTGACCCCGGCGCTGTGAGACGATCACAGCCTGATTGGCTGATAACCATTGGAGCCTGCCTCTCAATGTGCGCCTGTGCTTGAGTCCTTGCTGAGGTCTTGGCGGCGCAGTCGGTTCGCGAGTGGCGCATCGGCGGTGACGCGGCGTGCCGAGCGCCGGCTGGGCCCGCGGCTGCTGGCCGCCATCGTGCTGGCGAGTTCGGGGCTGGCGCTGCTGGCCACTGCGATCCAGCTCGCGCTGGACTACCGGCGCGACATCGAAGAGATCGACGCCCGCTTCGTGCTGATCGACCACACCCTGGCCGACACGCTGGGCCGCAGCCTGTGGTCGATGGACAAGGCGCAGATCGAGCTGCAGCTCGACAGCCTGCACCGCCTGCACGACGTGGAGTTCGTGCGCGTGCAAGGCCAGCTCGGTGAGCAGTTCGCGGTCGGCCAGGAAAGCGGTGACATGAAGCGCCGCGACGTGCAGTTGCGCGCACCGGGTGGCGAGCGTGAGGTGATCGGCACGCTGACGGTCGGCGTGGGTCTTTCGGGCGTGTACCACCGGCTGTTCGACCGTGCGCTCGTGATCTTCGTGACGCAAGCGGCCAAGGCCGCGCTGATCGCGCTGTTCATCCTGTTCATCGTGCGCCGCTGGGTCACGCGCCATCTCGAGCGCCTGGCCGCGCATGCGCGTGGACTGAGCGCCGACAACATGACGCATCCACTCGCGCTGGCGCGCCACTCGGGTCGTGCCGCCGACGAGATCGACGACGTTGCGCAGGCGCTCAACGATCTGAGCCGCCGCCTGGCCGCCGAACTGGACCGGCGCGGCGTGACCGAGGCCGAGTTGCGCCAGCACCGTGACCACCTCGAAGACCTGGTCGTGCACCGCACCGCCGAGCTTCAGCAGGCGGTCAAGCGCGCCGAGGCCGCCAACGCCGCCAAGAGTGAGTTCCTGTCGCGCATGAGCCATGAACTGCGCACCCCGCTGAACGCGGTGCTCGGCTACGCGCAGCTGCTGCGCATGAGCGGCGGCCTCAGCGACAAGCAGGCCAGCGGGCTGGACATCATCCACGCCAGTGGCGAGCACCTGCTCGGGCTGATCGTCGACATCCTCGACCTGGCGCGCATCGAGGCCGGCCGCGCCGAGATGAACCCGGGCGAGATCGACCTGCGCGCCTTCGTGCGAAGCGTGGCCGACATCGTGCGCATCAAGGCCGAAGAGAAGCAGCTTGCACTGCTGATCGAGATCGACGAAGGCTTGCCTGGGCGCGTATGGGTCGACGAGCAGCGCCTGCGGCAGGTGCTGCTGAACCTGTTGAGCAACGCCGTCAAGTTCACCGACCGCGGTGAAGTGCGGCTGCGCGTGGCGGCTGCCGCAACGCCCGGCCTGGCGCTGCGCTTCGAGGTGCGCGACACCGGCATCGGCATTGCCGAGGCCGACCGCGAGCGCATGTTCGAGCCTTTCGAGCAAGGCGGCGAGTTGCATCGCCGCAGCGCCGGCACCGGCCTGGGACTGGCGATCAGCCGCCAACTGGTGCGGCAGATGGGCAGCGAGATCCGGCTCGAGGCCCATGCCGGAGGCGGCAGCCTGTTCTGGTTCGAGGCTGCCGAGCCGCTCGTGTCGCCACCCTCGGCCCCGCCACGAGCGCCGCCGTTCTCGAGCACGCAGCCGTAGTCGGCCACATTGAGCGCGGCGGCTGCGAACTGCTCGACCAGCGGCATCGTCACGCCTTCGGACTTGAGCCGCGCGATGATGCGGAAGACCTCTTCGACGAGGATGGGCGCGAGGCCCATCGATGGTTCGTCGAGCAGCACGATATTGGGGTTGAGCATCACGGCGCGGGCCATCGCGAGCATTTGCTGTTCGCTACCGAACATGGTGCCGGCAAGTGGCTCGCGCCGCTCCTTCAGGCGCGGGAAAACTCCACTGCGCTCAAGATCGGCCTTCACATCGTCCTTGCACAAGCGAGGGTGAGGTCTTGCAAACTCACATACCAAGGGCGGATGCTGGAATGCAAGACCTCATGCCGCAATCTGTGACCCCGAATCTACGAATCTACGAATCGTGCGAATCGTGACCCCGAATCGCGAATCGGTGCTGCTGTTCTAGGGGGCGACGAACGATGCTGCACACGTCACAATTTCCTCGATGGGCCAGCCGGACTACTGCGCTGATTCCCATTGCAATCGAAGGAGCCTGTCCATGCGCCCAACCCGAGTCTTGGCTATGGTGGTGGCAGCGTATGCGCTGCTGTTTCAGGCGTCTTATGCCGGCGCCCAGAGTTGCCGGTGGGCGGGGACGGCCCCTCTGTGCAGTGGTGAATGCAGCGGTGGCGAGACTGAGATCACCCGCCTAGACGCGATTCCTGCTCATTGGGTCTCCCCGTTCGTGAATGTGAATCCTCCATTCGGCAGTGGTTGTGCGACGGGATCGAAGGCACTTTGCTGTACTCAGGTGCGGGGGACCGTCTGCCGGTGGGACGGCACGGCCCCATTCTGTGATGGCGGTTGTCGCTCCGGTGAAGTCGCCGGTCAGCCCCCGCCCGGTTCATCCAGTGGTGCCGCCTGTTGGAGCGGCTCCAAGGCGTACTGCTGCCACAGCGTCGGTTCCACGACAGGCCACACAGCGCTTCCGTTGACTGTGGACACCACAGAAATCATCTACGGGGTCACTCCGAACGGTGACTTGGATTGGTTCCGTCATCTGGGACGAGAAGAAGGAGCGTTCAAATGGGCTTTCGACAAGGCAAGAAAAGTCGGTGTTGGTTGGGCAGCTAAGCATGTCTTCTCCGGCGGCGAAGGGATCGTGTACGCCGTCCTGCAAAACGGTGATCTGATGTGGTACCGGCACACGGGCCGCGGTGACGGCACATTCGCGTGGGAGTTCAACGACGGCAAGAAAGTCGGCGTTGGCTGGAACGTCAAGCATGTTTTTGCGGGCAGTGGCGGCGCCATTTACGCCGTGATGCCGAATAACGACTTGATGTGGTATCGGCACGATGGGCGAGAGGATGGCAGCTTCCGATGGGCCTTTCCTGAAGGGAGGAAAGTCGGGACAGGGTGGGATGTGAAGCACGTGTTCTACGGCGGCGGCGGCGTGATCTATGCCGTCATGAACAACAACGACCTGAACTGGTACCGCCACGACGGCCGATTTAATGGCACCTTCGTGTGGGCATTCCCAGAAGGGAAGAAGGTGGGTGTGGGCTGGGACGTAAAACATGTCTTCTCCAGCGGCGACGGCATCATCTATGCAGTGACGAACAACAATGATTTGATGTGGTATCGGCATGATGGTCGATTCAATGGCACCTTCGTCTGGGGCTTTGCCGAGCCAAAGAAGGTGGGTGTGGGCTGGGACTTTCAGCAGTTGTTCACCGGAGCTACGTTTCCCCGCTAATTGCCATCTTTCGGCTAGACCGACGTCGTGCCGCGCAGGACTTGCGGAAGGTGAGCGTGCCCATAGTGTTCAGGGCGTATGCCAAGTTCGCTGGGTCAGCTTTGGGGTCTTGCAAACTCATATACCAAGGGCGGATGCTTGAATGCAAGACCTGCCCCTCATGCATGACTCTCATGCCGTTCGTGCCTCGATGGCGACAACACCGAGCCGCCGAGGGAGGTGGCACCGTAACGCTACGGGTGCGGGCTTTGCTCCGGCTTTGGGGGCGTGTAAGCGGGAGGGTAGGCCGGGGCCGGCTGAGCGGAAAGAGGGATGCCAAGCAACGTGTCGTGGATGCGTTGAAGGTGTGCGACCTCCAACTTGAAATGGAAACGTGTGTCGCTCCATTGCCGTTCAGCCCAAGTCTTCCCCGCTGACACGATCAGCTCCCCCTCCGGGGCCGCCTTAGACAGTCGACTGGCACAGACTTCGGTCATGCGGCGCAGGCTAATCACGCACGAGACTGCCTCGGCTCCGCAAAGCAGATGCAGCGGAATGGACCTAAGCGAGTCGAGGCTGCGCGCGATGGATGTGCGCCATCCTTGCCACAAAAGTTTGGGAGTTGGCCTTCGAAATCTCGCATGAATGTCGGCCTGAATAGCGACGGACTCAGCGGCCTTTGCGATTGACAGACAGATCGCCAGTAACCGTACGTCATCGGCCACGCGGTCCGCTCGAGCTTGCCGTTGGATGGCTCGGTGCTGCAGTGCGGGAACCAGTATGGCAATGGCCAAGGCGACCAGCGCGCCTATCGCCTGCATCCACGAAGCCCATTCGCCTCGCGGCAGGCATGTGAAGTCCCACTGCGTAACGACGTTAACGCAGTACTCGATGGGAGCTGGTGGAGCCTGTGGGGCGTTCAGATCCATTTCGCCATTCTCCTTGGACTCGACAACACATCGTAGTTGAGGTGGCAGCTTGAGCCGTGATCCCTTCAGGATCGACGGCCCCATGGCGATCAGTTTCCGCATGGGTCGCCCCCCGTGCCTGCGTGCTCAGGGGTTCAAGCCACTGGCTTTCAGCCGGTCAGCTTTAGCTCCACGCCTGGGGCGGCGCTCGTCGCTCACCAAGTCGAGTCTCCCCGGCGGTGCTGGTGGTTGCAAGGGGTTGTTCGCGCCGCAGTGAAGCAGGCGCCAGCAAATGCAATCGGGCGAGAGCAGGGGACGACGCGTATCGGGATCTTCAGTCCGTAACCACTCCAACCCACTAGCTTCAGCCGGTGGTCGTTGACCGAGAGCGGCCTATGTGGCAGTGTCCCCAGTCGACTCGCGTTGCGTCGAGCAATCCAGGCACCGTAGACAAGCTCAGGCGCATCGAACCCTTGCGCCCCTTGGACCGGACTTCGATCCACAACGCGGACCCTGTCCTGAGTTTGTCGAAGGGTCAGCCTGAGCGGCAGGAAGCCACTCGAAGCCGAAATACTCAGTGCCCGCCACCCAGGTACGCCGCCTTCACCGCCGGATCATTCTTCAACTTCTCGGCCGGTCCGTGCACGGCGATCTTGCCGTTCTCGAGCACGTAGCCGTAGTCGGCCACGTTCAACGCAGCGGCTGCGAACTGCTCCACCAGCAGCATCGTGACGCCTTCGGACTTGAGCCGCGCGATGATGCGGAACACTTCTTCGACGAGGATGGGTGCGAGGCCCATCGACGGTTCGTCTAGCAGCACGATGTCGGGGTTGAGCATCACCGCGCGGGCCATCGCGAGCATCTGCTGCTCGCCGCCTGACAGTGTGCCGGCAAGCTGTTCGCGCCGTTCCTTCAGACGCGGGAACAGCTCCATCGCGCGTTCAAGGTCGGCCTTCACGTCGCCCTTGGGCCGGCTGCCGGTGAGCCGTGGGAACGCCCCGAGCGTGAGGTTGTCGGTGACGCTCATGGTCGCGAATACGCGCCGGCCTTCGGGCGAATGTGCGAGGCCGCGCTTGGCGATGTGATACGACTCCAGGCCGTCGATGCGCTCGCCGTTGAGGCTGATCTCGCCACCGGTGGGTTTGATCATGCCGGAGACGGCGCGCATGGTGGTGGTCTTGCCGGCGCCGTTGGAGCCGATGAGCGTGACGACCTTGCCCTTGGGCACTTCGATCGAGATGCCGTGCAGGACCTGCACCTTGCCGTAGCCGGCGACGAGTTCTTTGATGGTCAACATATCTTCGTCCTCAAGCGGCTTGGCCACCGAGATAAGCCTCGATCACCTTCTCGTCGGCCTGCACCTGTGCAGGCAAACCCTCCGCAATCTTCTGCCCGAAGTCGAGCACCGACACGGTGTCGCAGATGCTCATCACCACGTCCATGTGGTGCTCGATCAGGATCACGGTGATGCCGTGCTCGCGGATCTTGCGGATGATGGCGATCAGCTCCTTGATGTCGGGCGCGGTGAGGCCGGCGGCCGGCTCGTCGAGCAGCAGCAGCTGCGGGTCGAGCGCGAGTGCGCGGGCGATTTCCAGCAGGCGTTGTTTGCCATAAGGCAGGTTGCGCGCTTCCTCGTTCAGCAGGTCGGCCAGGCCGACCATGCGCAACAGGCCGATGGCACGCGCCACCGCCGCAGTGTCTTCGCGCTTGTAGCGCGGCGTGTGCACGGCCACGTCGACGAGGTTGCTGCGGAAGGTGTGGTGCAGGCCCACCTGCACGTTCTGCAGCGCCGTCATCTCGCCGAAGAGCTGCACGTTCTGGAAGGTGCGTGCCACGCCCGAGAGTGCGATGTCGGCCGACGTGCGGTTCACCAGCGAGCGGCCGCCGAAGTCGATGCTGCCGGCGGTGGGCACGTAGATGCCGGTGAGCACGTTCATCATCGTGCTCTTGCCCGAGCCGTTGGGGCCGATCAGGCCGTGGATGGTGCCGCGCTTGACGACGAGGTCAACGTTGTTCAGCGCCTTCAGCCCGCCGAACTGCATCAGCACGCCCTTGGCCGTGAGCAGCTCGGGGCTGGCTGACGTGGTGGCGGTGGAGACGGCGTCCTTCGGCGTTTGCGAGGCGTCGACGGCCGGCACCTGCACGCGCGTCTGGATGTTGAGCGCGCTGCGCACGAAGCCGACGATGCCGTCTTGCAGGTAGTACACGACGAAGAGCGTGATGAGCCCGAAGATCGAGAGCCGCCAGTCGGTCATGCTGGTCAGCACGAACGAGAGGCCTGCGAGCGCGATGCTGCCGACGACGGGAATCGCGACCGTCTGCAGCGTGGCCTTGCCGCGGCGCAGCCCGACGACGGCGCCGATCGTCACCACCACCGCGATCAGGATCGACACGTAGCGGAACATCTCGATGTCGTCGAGCAGCTTGGGCAGCATCACGATGATGGTGGCGCCCAGCATCGCGCCGACGCGCGTCTTGCGCCCGCCCATGATCACGGCCAGCAAGAAGAGCACGGTGAGTTCGAAGTTGTAGGTGTTGGGCGAGATGTACTGCTCAGAGTAGGCGTAGAGCGAACCCGCCAGCCCGGCCAGGCCGGCGCTGATGACGAAGGCGTAGACCTTGTAGCGGTAGACCGACACGCCCATGCAGTCGGACGCGACCGGGCTGCCGCGCAACGCTTCGAACGCGCGGCCGAGGTGCGAGCGCAGGATGCGGTCGACGACGATCGCCGAGGCCACGAGCATCACCACCACCAGCCAGAAGAACTCCTGCTCGTCGAGCTTGTGGCCGAAGAGCGGCGGCTTGCTGAGCTTGATGCCCATCGGCCCTTCGGTCAGGAACGTCATCTCGTTGATGAGGATCTGGATGATGGTTCCGAAGGCCAGCGTGACCATCGCGAGGTAGGGGCCTGTCACGCGCAAGGCCGGCAATGCGAGCAGCGCGCCGAACACCGCGGTGACGCCGATCGAGGCGATCAGCGCCACCATCAGCGGCGCGCCGAGCTTGGTGACCAGCACGCCCGCGGTGTACGCGCCGATGCCGAACAGGCCGGCGTGGCCCAGCGACACCTGGCCGGTGTAGCCGACCACGATGTCGAGCCCGAACAGCACGATCGCGTAGATCATGATGGTCTCGAGCAGGTGGATGTAATACGGGTTGCCGACGACGGACGGGAATGCCGCCAGCACGACGATGCCGACGATCGATGCGATCAGGAGCTTGCGTTTCATTCTTAGACTTTCTTGATCGCGGTCTTGCCGAACAGGCCGGCGGGTTTCACGGCCAGCACGATCAGCAGCAGCACCAGGCCGGGCACGTCCTTGTAGCCGGTGGAGAGGTAGAAGCCGGTGGTCGTCTCGGCCACGCCGAGGATGATGCCGCCGAGGATGATGCCCATGCCGCTGGTCAGCCCGCCGATGATGGCGACGGCGAAGGCCTTGAGGCCGAGCACCGCGCCCATGGTGGCGCCGGTCAGCGTGAGCGGCGCGATCAGCACGCCGGCGAAGGCCGCGCTCATCGACGACAGCGCGTACGAGAAGGTGATCACGAGGCCGGTGTTGATGCCCATCAGCTTGGCGGCATCGCGGTCGTTGAAGGTGGCGACCACGGCTTTGCCGTAGATCGAGCGGCGGTTGAACACTTCGACGGCCAGCATCATCAGCACCGCGCCGACGACCACGAGGATCTCCATCGGCAGCACGTTGGCGCCGAGAAACTTCATCGGCGATTCGGGCAGCGGCGACGGGAACTTGAGGTCGTCGCGGCCCCACACGTTCTCGGCCACGTTCTTGAAGATGATGCCCAGTGCGATGGTCGACATGATCCAGCCGAACTCCGACTTGATCTTGATCGCGGGGCGCACGCCGATGCGTTCGACCACCGCGCCTTGCACCGCGCCGAACAGGCACACCAGCGGGATCATGAGCCAGTAGTTCACGCCCAGCCCGACCAGCGTGAGGCCGACCAGCGCGCCGAGCATCAGCGCGTCGCCCTGGCCGAAGTTCAAGGTGTCGGAAGTCGCGAAGGTGAGCTGGTAGCCGAACGCGATCACCGCGTAGATCATGCCCAGCGCGATGCCGCTGAAGATGAGTTGAGTCAGGATTTGCATGGTGATTTCTCTCTGCGCCGTGATGGCGGCGCGTTCGGGGCAAAGGAGAGCCCCTCAATAAAAGACGCCGCCGCGGTTGTCCGGGGCGGCGTCTTTCACGGGCGGTGTTTACTTCTTGACTTGCACCACGGAAGCCTTCTTCTGGTCTTCCGGGTAGGCGTAGATCACCTTGCCGCTCTTGACCTCGCCGAACACCGGAATGTTGGCGGTGATCGCGTCGTGGTCGGTCTTCGTGAAGGGCTTGTTGTAGGTGGTGACCACGCCTTCAACCGGAGCCTTCAGGTCTTCGAGCGCGGCCTTGATCTTCGGGCCGTCGGTGCTGCCGGCTTGCTTGATGGCGGCGGCCAGCAGGTAGATCGAGTCATAGCCTTGCGCGGCCGAGACCGGCGAGTCCATGCGCGCGTTCTTCGGGTTGAAGGTCTTCAGGTAGCTGATGATGAACGACTGGCGCTTCGGCGTGGTCGGCTCCTGGATGAAGGTCTGCGGCATGCGCGCGCCTTCGCCGCCGGGGCCGGCGTTGTCGATGTAGTTGGCCATCGACAGGGTCCACGAGCCGATCATCGGCACCTTCCAGCCGAGCTTGGTCATGCCGTTGGCGATCTGCGCCAGCTCGGGGCCGATGCCGTAGGTGAGCACGGCTTCGGCACCGGCTTCCTTGGCCTTGAGCAGCTGGGCGGTCATGTCCACATCCTTGATGTTGAACTTCTCGACGGCCACGGCCGTGATGCCTTTGGCCTTGAGCGCCTTCTCGAGGTCGGCCTTGCCGAGCTGGCCGTAGTTGGTGGAGTCGGCCAGGATCGCGACCTTCTTGAAGCCGCGGCGGGTGATGGCTTCTTCAACGATCATCGGCGCCTGAATGCTGTCGTGCGCGGCGTTGCGGAAGATGTAGTTCTCGGGCTGGTCGTCGAACTGGTGGGTGATGAGCGAGCCGGTGGCCACGTTGTTGAACACCGGGATCTTGGCTTCCTGGAAGAAGCGCTGCGAAGCGAGCGCCACGCCGGTGTTGATGTAGCCCACCGTGGCGGTGACCTTCTCCTTGTTGATCAGCTCCTGGGCGATCTGCACGCCGCGTTCGTTCTTGGCTTCGTCGTCACGCTCCACGAGCACGATCTGGCGGCCCAGCACGCCGCCGGCCTTGTTGATTTCTTCAGCAGCCAGGCGCACGCCGTCGCGCATGCTGACGCCCATGGACGACGAACCGCCGGTGAACGGGCCGGCCACGCCGATCTTGATCGGGTCGGCCGCCAGCGCCAGCGTGCCGGACGCAGCGAGGGCCGCGGCGAGGGCGAGTTTCGAGAATCGAATCATGGGGGTGTCTCCATCAGTGGGTAGGTGAGGTCATGGCCTCAAGGCGAGGGTGATTATGTGGATCGGCGCAGCGGCGCGCATGAGCATGAGTCCTAGTGAATGCTGCGTAGTAGTGCATAGGGGAAAACGCGAGGCCCGATCTTCTTGCCGCGCCGCAGCACAATCGCCGCATGAAGCTCAAGTCCAAGATCCTGCTGCTGGCGGTGGCGCCGCTGCTGCTGGCCGTCGCGCTGATCGGCGGGCTGCTCGTGGTCGAGACGCAGAGCCTGGAGCGGCAGCAGGCGCAGCTGCTCGAAGAGGTGCTGCTCAACACCAAGCGCGACGAGCTGCGCAGCTACATCACGCTTGCGCTGACCTCGATCGACCACCTCTACGGCGCCGGGCGCGACGACCAGGCGGCCAAGGAGCAGGCCAAGGCCATCCTGAGCAACATGACCTTCGGCGACGACGGCTACTTCTACGTGTACGCCGACGACGGCCTCAACCTCGTGCACCCGCGCCAGCCCGACCTGGTGGGCACCAACCTCTGGAACATGCGCGACTCCGACGGAGTCTGGGTGATCCGCGAGTTGATCGCGCGGGCCAAAGAGGGCGGCGGGTTCCAGCGCTACCAGTGGCCCAAGCCGTCGACCGGCCAGGTCGAACGCAAGCTCGGCTATTCGGTCTACCTGCCGCGCTGGGGTTGGATGCTGGGCACCGGCATCTACCTCGACGACGTGGATGCGGCAGCGGCTCGATTGCGTGGCAACCTGCTGGAGAGCGTGCGCCAGACGCTGCTCGGCCTGGCCGCGGTGGCGATGATCGCGGCGCTCACCGTCTTCGCCGGCGGCCTCGCGCTCAACATCAGCGAGCAGCGCCAGGCCGACCGCAAGCTCAAGGCGCTGGCGCACCGCGTGGTGAGTTCGCAGGAAGAAGAGCGCGCCCGCGTGTCGCGCGAGCTGCACGACCACATCTGCCAAGTGCTGGTGTCGATCAAGTACCAGTTCGAACTCGTCGGCCACCGCCTCGCGCACCCCGGCGACCGCCCGGTGACGGCGATCGACGCGGAGATCAGCTCGCTGTCGAAGGCCATCGCCGAGGTGCGCCGCATCTCGCACGACCTGCGCCCTGCGCTGCTCGATGACCTGGGCCTGCCGGCTGCGTTGGAGCACATCGGCAACGAGCTTGCCGAGCGCAGCGGGCTGCAGGTGCGCGTGTCGCCGCACGTGCAGGAAGAGCGCCTGCCCGAGCTGCAGGCGGTGAGCCTGTTCCGCGTGGCACAAGAGGCGCTGCGCAACGTCGAGCGGCATGCGCGGGCCACGCACATCGACATCCGCCTCGACGACAGCCACGACAAGCTCGAGCTGCGCATCACCGACGACGGCGTCGGCTTCGACGTGAAGAACGTCGAGATGAGCAAGGACCGCGGCATCGGCCTGACCAACATGCGCGAGCGCGTCGAGCGCAACGGCGGCACGTTCGCGCTGGTCTCGCAGCCGGGGCATACCTCGCTGATCGCCAGCTTCCCGCTGGTGGTGGCATGACGACCCCTGGACGCTTCGCGTCGTCCCCCGGGGGGAGCTCGGGCCGCTTGGGGCGGCCCGGCGCTGGCCCGAGATGACCGCGCCGGTTCGCCTCGTGATCGTCGACGACCACTCGCTGGTGCGCGACGGGCTGCGCGCGCGGCTCGCCGTGGTGCCGGGGCTCGAAGTGGTCGGCGAGGCCGCGAGCGGCGTCGAAGCCCTGGATCTGGCGCTGAAGGTGGCGCCCGACCTGATGCTGGTCGACGTGGGCATGCGCGGCATGAACGGCATCGACCTCGCGAATGCGCTGCGCCAGCAGCACCCGTCGATCCGCGTGCTGATGCTGAGCATGTACGACAACCGCGAGTACGTGGTGAGTGCGATCCGCGCCGGCGCGCGCGGCTATGTGCTGAAGGAATCGCCGACCGAGGAGATTCTTGCGGCGATCCGCGAGGTCACGGCGGGCGGCACCTACTTCAGCGCCCACCTGTCCAGCCTGGCGAGTTCGGTCAGCACCGAGACGCCGCAGCTCACGGTGCGCGAGCACGAAGTGCTGCTGCTGCTGGCCCACGGGCGCAGCAACAAGCTGGTCGCGCGCGAGCTCGACATCAGCGTGCGCACGGCCGAGACGCACCGCCTGAGCCTGCGCCGCAAGCTCGGCGTCGATTCCGCGAGCGACCTGCTGAAGATCGCGGTGGCGAACGGCTGGACGACGCTGTAGGGCCTGTTCACGACGCAGCCGCAGTGCGCACCGGTGTTGGGGAAACTGCGCAAGCCAATCAGTGCCCGAGCGGGTAGCCTCGACCTCATGGACACCATCGAACGCCGCATCGACTTCTATTTCGACTTCTCGTCGCCGTATTCGTACATCGCGTCCGAATGGATCGAGGCGCTGGCCGCGCGGCATGCGCGCACGGTGCGCTGGCACGCGATCCTGCTGGGCGCCACCTTCCAGGCCGCCGAGCTGAAGACGCCGGTGGCGCACCCCATCAAGCGCGACTACACGATGCTCGACTTCGAGCGCTCGGCGCGTTTCGAAGGCGTGCCGCTGGCCATGCCCGAGCCGTTTCCCATCGCCACGCAGAATGCTGCGCGTGTGTTCTGGTGGCTGCATGCGCAAGACTTCGAGCGCGCCACCGCCTGGGCACACCACGCGCTGCGCGCCTACTTCACGCGAGGCGTCAACCTCTGCGACAGCACGGCCCTGAAAAACCTCGCGGCCGAGTTCGGCCTCGTGCCGCAGGAAGCCGAAGCCGTGTGGGCCGACCCGGTGTGGAAGGCGCGCCTGAAAGAAGCGAACGACGCCGCGATTGCCGAAGGCATTTTCGGCGCGCCCTATTTCGTCATCGACGGCGAGCCCTTCTGGGGGAATGACCGGCGCGCGCAGATGGAGCGTTGGCTGGAAACGGGGCCGTTCTGAGCAGAAACATCGGCAGCGTCTCACGTGTGAGGCGGGGTCGGCGTGCTTAGAATCGCCCGATTGACGTATACGTCAATCGGGTCAAAAGCAGCAAGGTGATCCCCCTATGAAAAACAGCGACGACGGTTTCGACAGCGGTTTCGGCTTTGTAGATGACGAAGAGGGCGGCGGCGACGCCATCCTCGACCTGCTGGACGTGAGCGCCCAGTGGTTGGTGGCCAACCCCGACCCGCAAGCCTTCATGGCGCGCCTGGCCAGTGAGGGCCCGGCGCTGTTCCCGCAGTTGTTGATACCGCTGAGCGCGGGAGCGAACGCGCCACCGAGCGCAACAGGGGGCGCCGGGTTGTTTCGCTGCCTGGCGTGGGGAATCGCGTCGGCGATGCCGATGCCCAACAACGGTTTCAAGCCCAACAAGCTGCCGCTTCCCGGGCGCAACGATGCCTGCGTGTGCGGCTCGGGCGCCAAATTCAAGCACTGTTGCTCGCCCCTCTTTTCGGCGGTACCGGCGCTGGATCCTGAAGTGCTCGGTGCCATGGTGGTCAAGGCGCTGCCGGCCGGGCGGTGGGCGGCGTTGCCGCACGAACATGTGAGCACGGCCATGGTGGTCACCGCGGCCACCCTGTTGTGTGAAGAAGACCGCGCGGAGGACGCCTTGGCCTTGCTGCGGCCCTGGGGGCAACTGCCGCCGCCCTGGCCCGACAAACGCGCCGACCTGCTCGATCTGCTGGGCGATCTTCTGCTCGATTTCGAGCTGCAAGAAGAGCGCGAGCAGCTTGCACGCCACATGGTTCAGTTCGGCGACAAACAGGTGCAGTCGCTTGGATGGCAGCGCCTGAGCCTGATGGCCACCGATGCCGGCGACGATGCTGCTGCCCGCGAGGCCTTCGAGAAAGCGCAGCGCCTCACGCCCAATGACCCGCGTGTGGCCATTCTTGAAGTGACCACTTTGCTGGGGCAGGGGGAGGCCGAACGAGCACGCGAGCGCGCCGCCTTCCATGTGAAGCGCCTGAGCCGCTTGCCCGACGCACACACCATGGTCGATGCGATCGAAGCACTGGAAGAGCTCGCCGAGGAGAACTCCGCGTTGAGCCAGCACGCCGGCGCCATGCTGGGCGGCGTGCCGCTGCCCATCTTTGAGGAGCTGCGGCAATGGCTCGATGGCCTGCCGCCCCCGAAGCTGCGGCTTACCCTGCCGCCGGCGCCTTGTGACGACCTGGGGGAGCTGCGCCCCACGGCGGCGGCCAAGAAGGCACTGCGCCAGTGGCACGACAGTTTTCCGCTGAATGCGCCGCACATGGCCTGGGAAAGCGTGGGCGATGAGGCGCTCGAAGTTTTCGACAGCACCGAGTGGCTGCCCGTGCTGAAAGCGCAGCCGATTCTGATCGACTGTTTTGATGTGATCGATGGTTTGTTGACGGCCCTGAACCGTGTGCCCTTCGGGCTGGCCTCGGGCTCGCAGGCCATGCTCATGGAGCGCGCGCTGCAGCTGTGGCAGCAGTTGCAAGAGCGCCACCCCAAGGCGCTGTGCGAGTGGGGGCATTGGGGCAACCGGCCGGCTTTGCGCTTGCTGGCCCAGCATATCGGCATCGATACCACACCCAAGGCCGAAGCGGCTTATCCCTGGCTGAGCTATCTGGTCAATGTGCTCAACCCTCACGACAACCACGGCTTGCGCGAACGCTTGGCGGCGGTGCACCTGCGGCGTGGTGAGACGGCGCTGGCCTTGACGCTGTGTGAGCGATACCCCGACGACACGGTGGGCATGACGCTGCTGCATGCGCGTGCCTTGCTGGCGGCTGGGCGTCTGGATGAAGCTGCCGCCCGTCTCGCCGACGCGTTGCAGCGCAATGTGCATATCGCGGAGTTGCTTGTGGACAGCCGCGCGCCGCGCATGCCTGAAGTGCCCTCGTACAAGCTGGGTTCCATCGAAGAGGCGCGCATTGCGTTGTCTGAGCAGTTCGATCTGTGGTGCGATGACCCCGCTGTGAAGCGGTGGCTGCAGGCTCGTCTGCAGCCCGGCCACGGCAAGGCGGGCACCACCGCCGACCTCTTTTGATTGATTGCCACACACCGCCATGCCTGCACTTAGCTCCAAGCTCAGCCCGCGCTCAGAAGACTTCAAGGCCAACGCTGCTGCCATGCGCGTGCTGGTCGACGACCTCAACGCCAAGCTCGCGCAGGTGGCACTCGGCGGCGGTGTGGCACCCAGGGTCAAACACGTGGCGCGCGGCAAGCTGCTGCCGCGCGACCGCGTCGAGATGCTGCTCGACCCCGATACGCCGTTTCTCGAGATCGCGCCGCTGGCCGCCAACGGCATGTACAACGACGACGCACCGGGCGCCGGGCTCATCACCGGCATCGGCCGCGTCTCGGGTGTCGACTGCATGGTGGTGTGCAACGACGCCACGGTGAAAGGCGGCACCTACTACCCGATGACGGTGAAGAAGCACCTGCGCGCGCAAGAGATCGCGCAGGCCAACCGACTGCCGTGCATCTACCTCGTCGACAGCGGCGGCGCCAACCTGCCGAACCAGGACGAGGTGTTCCCCGACCGCGACCACTTCGGCCGCATCTTCTTCAACCAGGCGCAGATGAGCGCGCTCGGCATCCCTCAGATTGCCGTGGTGATGGGCTCGTGCACCGCAGGCGGCGCCTACATGCCGGCGATGAGTGACGAGTCGATCATCGTGAAGAACCAGGGCACCATCTTCCTCGCCGGCCCGCCGCTGGTGAAGGCCGCCATCGGCGAGGTGGTGAGCGCCGAAGACCTGGGCGGCGGCGACGTGCACACGCGCCTGAGCGGCGTGGCCGATCACCTGGCGAACGACGACACGCATGCGTTGGCCATCGCGCGCAATGCGGTGGCGCACTTGAACTGGCGCAAGGACATCGCGATGCGCTGCATCGAGCCCAAGCCGCCGTTGTTCGACGCGGCCGAGCTGCACGGCGTGATCCCCACCGACACGCGCAAGCCGTTCGACGTGCGCGAGATCATTGCCCGCATCGTCGACTCGTCGGATTTCGAGGAGTTCAAGGCGCGCTACGGCGCCACGCTGGTGACGGGCTTCGCGCACATCGAGGGCATGCCGGTCGGCATCGTCGCCAACAACGGCGTGCTGTTCTCCGAGTCGGCGCAGAAGGGCGCGCACTTCATCGAGCTGTGCTGCCAGCGCAAGATCCCGCTGGTCTTTTTGCAGAACATCACCGGCTTCATGGTCGGCCGCAAGTACGAGAACGAAGGCATCGCCAAGCACGGCGCGAAGATGGTCACGGCCGTGTCGACCGCCAGTGTTCCGAAGTTCACCGTGATCATCGGCGGCAGCTTCGGCGCCGGCAACTACGGCATGTGCGGCCGCGCCTTCGACCCGCGCTTCCTGTGGATGTGGCCGAACGCGCGCATCTCGGTGATGGGCGGCGAGCAGGCCGCCAGCGTGCTCGCCACTGTGCGGCGCGACGGCATCGAGGCCAAGGGCGGGGCGTGGAGCGCGGATGAAGAAGCCGCCTTCAAGAAGCCGGTGCGCGACCAGTTCGAGCGCCAGGCTCATCCGTACTACGCTACAGCGCGGCTGTGGGACGACGGCCTGATCGACCCGGCCGACACCCGGCGTGTGCTGGCGCTGGGCTTGAGCGCAAGCATGAATGCGCCGATCGCCGAGACGAAGTTCGGCTTGTTTCGCATGTGAGGCAGGCGATGAGATATCGACCGCGTTATCTGTCGCCCATCCACTGCCTGCTGAGCATGGCACTCGCCTGCATGAGCTTCCTTGCCAGTGCGGCGGGTGGCCGCATTCACATACAGACACCCGCGTCGCTCGATCCGTCGGCCCAGGTGGTCGATGACGTCAAGATCGAATGCGGCATCGAACGCTCATTGAGCGAACAAGCCTTCGAGCGAATTCGCGAGAGCGTTGCCGGCGTGCGGCAGACAGCGCTGGAAGATCGGGTAGCCACAGAGCCTTTTCTCAAGCTGACGATTCTGTATGTTTACGCGACTTCCGGGGGCTCTTGGTCGGGACCCAAAAGCATTGGCCTGCGGGCCGATCTTTTGCTCAAGGACGAGGTCGTCGCTACCCAGGAGTTCAGGCAGTCCTCCATGGGTGGTCTGGCGGGGCCTTTCTCTGGCACCTGCGCGATCATCGAGCGCATCACCAAGGGGTTGGGTGAAGAGCTGGCGGAATGGCTTCCCAGCGTGACCGAGACGCAGCCGGCGCCGAAGAGCAGCGCACCGAAACCAGCGGGCGGTACCGCGGCGACCGTTCGCAAACGGCACCGCGGGTCCGAGCCTGAAACCACGGGCTATGCCGCGATCAAGAACTTCGACGCGCTGCCTCTGCGCGAAGAGGGCAAGAACCGATACCAGCACTACCTCACGCTGCCAGCACCCAAGGCGTTTGCGATTTCGGAGTCGGGGGGCTGGCGCTTCCTGGCCGACAACGCCGACGCCATCACGAAAACGCTGGATGTCTGTGTCGAGCAGCTGAAATCGCCATGCTGGTTGTATGCGGTAGACGACCGCGTGGTGTGGGCGGCCGATGTCAACAAACGCGTCGGAAAGGCGGTGCCGCCTGAAGCCAGTGCGTCTCGGCCTGCGCGTGCGATTCAAGCCAAGCCACCGGCATCGGCGGTAGAGGCCGGCGCTTCGGCGACTGTTGCGCAAAGACCCGCCGCACACCGCCTGCCAATGCCTGATGCCACGGGGTTTGCAAACGGTGAAGAAGTCGAGGCCGTTCCCGTGCGAGCGGCGGGGAAGTTGCGCTATCAGGAATACCTCGGCTCGCCGTCGCCGAAGGCTTTCGTGATCTACGCCGATGGCACCTGGGCGTTCCACTGGAACAACCCCGACGTCATGAGCCAGTTGCTGAACTACTGTGCACGCCAGGGGAAGCTTTGTTGGCTGTACGCCGTAGACAACCAGGTGGTGTGGAATGCCGACATCGAGAAGCGAATCGGGTCGAGTTCACAACTGAAGCCAAAGTGAGCTGAGTGCAGCCATGTCATTCGACGTCCGAGCCTACTTCTCCACCCTGGCGCGCTACGGTGCGTGGGCCACGCGCAAGCTCTATGAGCACATCGACGCCTTGCCCGAGTCCGACTATCGGCGCGATGCCGGCCTCTTCTTCAAGAGCGTGCACGGCACCCTCAACCACTTGCTGGTCGGCGAGCACTTGGTGTGGTTCCGCCGCTTTGCCGAAGGCGTGTCGCCCATGCTCGCATTGAACGATGAAGTGGAGACAGATCGCGTGCGCCTGCGCGAGCGGCTGCTCGACGCGTCGGCGCGATGGGCGCCTTTGATCGAGGCGCTGCCCGAAGCGCGCTTCGCCGATCGGCTCGACTACACGACCACCAAAGGCGTACCGCAGTCGCTGCCCTATGCCGCTGCGCTGGGCCACGTGTTCAACCATGGCACCCACCACCGCGGCCAGATCACTGCGGCCATCACGGCCATGGGTCACCCGTGCCCTGAGCTCGATCTGGTGTGGATGCTGCAAGAGGAGTCGCGCGCATGAGTTCACTCGACATCCAGCGCCTGGGGCCGGTGGCCAAGGTGTTCCTCAACCGCCCCGATGTGCGCAATGCTTTCAACGACGAAGTGATCGCCGAACTCAGCGTGGCTTTCGCGCAGCTGGGCGCCGACACGACGCTGCGCGCCATCGTGCTCGGCGGCCACGGCAAGGCCTTCTGCGCCGGTGCCGACCTGTCGTGGATGCGTGCGATGGCCGGCTACAGCTGGGAGCAGAACCGCGCGGATGCACAGGCGCTGGCCGACATGCTCTGGACCCTCTACAACTGCCCGGTGCCGGTGGTCGGCCGCATCCAGGGCGATTGCTACGCCGGCGGCGTGGGCCTGGCGGCGGTGTGCGACGTATTGGTGGCGGCCGACGTGGCCACCTTTTGCCTGAGCGAAGCCAAGCTCGGCCTGTTGCCCGGCACCATCAGCCCGTATGTGATCCGCGCATTGGGAGAGCAGGCCTCGCGGCGCTACTTCGTGACGGCTGAGCGATTCAATGCCGCGCAGGCGCATGCGCTGGGCTTCGTGCACGCGCTGTGCAGCAGCGATGAGCTTGACGCGAAGGTCGACGAGATCGTCACGGCGATCGTCGACAACGGGCCGATGGCCGCGCGCGCCTGCAAGCGGCTGGTGCAGGACATGGCCGGCCTGCCCTTCACGCCCGAGTTGCGCGAAGAGACGGCGCGCCGCATTGCCGACATCCGCGCCAGCGACGAAGGCCGCGAGGGCGTTCAATCGTTCTTGCAGAAGCGCAAGCCCGCGTGGATCGAGGTCGCTCAGTGAAGACGCGGCGGGCCGAGAGCTGGGCCGTCCATGCCCGCGCAGGGTCGTCTGGGTGCAGTGACCGAAGAATGATGGAGACAGCATGTTCAAGAAAATACTGATTGCGAACCGCGGTGAGATCGCTTGCCGCGTGGCGGCGACGGCGCGGCGCATGGGCATCCAGACGGTGGCGGTCTATTCCGATGCCGACGCGAATGCCAAGCACGTGATGGCTTGCGACGAGGCTGTGCACATCGGGCCGCCGTCGCCGAAGGAAAGCTACCTGCGCAGCGACCGCATCATCGCGGCGGCGCAGGCGACGGGTGCCCAGGCCATTCACCCCGGCTACGGCTTTCTGAGCGAGAACGAAGACTTCGCACAGGCCTGTACCGATGCGGGGCTGGTGTTCATCGGCCCGCCGGCTTCGGCGATCAAGGCGATGGGCCTGAAGGCCGAGAGCAAGCGCCTGATGGCACAGGCCGGCGTGCCGCTGGTGCCGGGCTATCACGGTGCCGACCAGGACCCGGCTTTGCTGCAGCGCGAGGCCGATGCGATCGGCTACCCGGTGCTCATCAAGGCCAGCGCCGGCGGCGGCGGCAAGGGCATGCGCGTGGTCAATGCGGCGGGTGAATTTGCTGCGGCGCTGGCTTCGTGCCAGCGCGAGGCGATCAACAGCTTCGGTGACGACGCGGTGCTGATCGAGCGCTATGTCACGCGGCCGAGGCACATCGAGATCCAGGTGTTCGGCGACGCGCAGGGCCACTGCATCTATCTCTTCGAGCGAGACTGCTCGGTGCAGCGCCGCCACCAGAAGGTGCTGGAGGAAGCCCCAGCGCCGGGCATGAGCGAAGCGCGTCGGCGCGAGATGGGTGAGGCGGCTGTAGCCGCCGCCAAGGCTGTCGGTTATGTCGGCGCAGGCACGGTGGAGTTCATCGCGGAGCCGATCGAAGGAACCAGCGATCTTCGCTTCTACTTCATGGAGATGAACACCCGCCTGCAGGTGGAGCACCCGGTGACGGAAGCGATCACCGGGCTCGATCTCGTGGAGTGGCAATTGCGCGTGGCCAGCGGCGAGCCGTTGCCGCTGAAGCAAGACGAACTGCGCATCCACGGCCACGCGATCGAGGCGCGCATCTGCGCCGAAAACCCCGACAAGCAGTTCATGCCCGCCACCGGCACGCTGCAGGTCTACCGCACGCCGCAGGCGGCGAGCTTCGAGCGTGCCGACGTTCGCTTCGATGCCGGTGTGCGCGAAGGCGACACCATCTCGCCGTACTACGACTCGATGGTCGCGAAGCTCATCGTCTGGGGTGCCGACCGCGCCCAAGCGTTGGCGCGTCTCGATGCGGCGCTGGCGCAGACGCACGTCGTGGGCCTTCACACCAACGTGGCTTTCTTGCGCCGCGTGGTGACGAGCCGCTCGTTCGCGCAGGCCGACCTCGACACGGCCTTGATCGAGCGTGAACGTGCGGCCTTGTTCGATGCTGTTCCGCTGCCGGCGGAGATCGCTGCAGCGGGTGTGGTGGCGCAGGCCTTGGCGAATGAACAGGCGCTGCAGACGGCAGACCCCTGGTCGCGGCGCGATGGCTGGCGGCTCTTCGGCGGCGCGCGCCGGCAGTTCAACCTCGAGCTGCAAGGGCAGCGCCAGACCGTGCTGCTGGAGCGCGCGCACCGTGGTGCGATGACGCTGGTGCTGGGTGACCAGCGCTGGCCTTTCGAGGTGATGGCGCGCGGCGAAGGCCGGCACGACGTGCAGCTCGGCGAGCGCCGCGTCTCGCTGTCGGTCTACGCCGTCGGCGAGCGTGTCAGCGTGTTCGCGCCGGAAGGCTCGGCCACGGTCAGCCACGTCGACGTGCTGGCGCATGCGGGAGAGGGCGCTGCCGAAGCCGGCCGCCTCACCGCGCCGATGCCGGGCAAGGTGATCGCCTTCCTGGCCCGACCCGGCGATGCCATCAAGCAAGGCCAGGCCTTGGCTGTGATGGAGGCGATGAAGATGGAGCACACCATCACATCGCCGCGCGACGGCAAGGTGGAGGCGCTGTTGTACGCGCCTGGCGACCAGGTGGCAGAAGGCGGAGAGCTGTTGCGCCTTGCGGCGACTTGAGGCGCGCTGCGGCTTATCGAGCGATGCGGCTTGCGCCGCGGCGCAGCCACAGCGTGGCGCTGCGCCAGCTGCTTTCTTCGGGCTCGGGTTCGGGTTCCGGCAGCGGTGGCGTGGTGAGGCCAAAGCCCGATGTGTTGCGTGCCCAGGCGGCGTCTTGCGGCGCTTCGCCGTTGGCTGCTGCCGAGGGCTTGGCAAGCTTGCCGGCGTTGACGAACTGCCGCGCCAGCGACACCAGCTCGGGGTTGCCCGAAGCCTGGCAGACGAACAAGACTTCGCGCGCTTCGTCGGTGTCGCTCAACATGGCAGCCACGTTGATGCCTTCACCCAGGTCGTGCTTCAGGATGAAATGGATGCGTGCGGCGATTCGAAGGTGGGCGGGAGTGGACACAGGAAACTCCAGGCAGTTCGGGTATCTTCAACCTCTGCGCTGCAGGTGCACAGCCCTAACAAAGGGGGTATGTGACTTCAGTCAACGACAGTGAGGAATAAGTCATGTTTCATGCGTCATTCCCAAGCCACGTGACCCTGGTCGACGTGGGTCCGCGCGATGGTTTGCAGAACGAAAAACAGGCCGTCGGCACCGAACACAAGATCGAGCTCGTGCGCCGGCTGCAAGAGGCCGGCGTGCGCGAGATCGAGGTCACCAGTTTCGTGAGCCCGAAGTGGGTGCCGCAGATGGCCGACAACGCGCAGGTGATGGCCGGCGTGCAGCGCCGTGCCGGCGTGCGCTACTCGGTGCTCACGCCGAATCTGAAAGGCCTGGACGCAGCGCTTGCAACGAAGCCCGACGAGATCGTGGTCTTCGGCGCCGCCACCGAGGCCTTCAGCCAGCGCAACATCAACTGCAGCATTGCCGAAAGCATCGAGCGCTTTGCGCCGGTGGTCGAGGCTGCGCATGCGCATGGCTTGAAGGTGCGCGGCGCCATCTCGTGTGCGCTTGGCTGCCCGTATCAAGGCGAGGTGAGCGCCGATGAAGTGGAGAACGTCGTGCGCCTGATGAAAGGCATTGGCGTCGACCACTGCGGTGTGGCCGACACCATCGGCGTGGGCACGCCGCGTGCGGTGCAGCATGCGATGGAGCGCGCGCTCAAGCACTATCCGCTGGTCGAGGTGAGTGGCCATTTCCATGACACCTACGGGCAGGCCTTGTCCAACATCTACGCCTGCCTGGAGATGGGCATTCACACCTTTGACGCCAGCGTGGCCGGGCTCGGTGGCTGCCCATATGCCAAGGGCGCCACGGGCAACGTCGCGACCGAAGACGTTCTCTTCATGCTCAACGGCCTCGGCATTTCGACGGGCATCGACATCGACAAACTGGTCGATGCCGGTGCGTACATCTCGGGCGTCATCGGCCGGCCTCCGGCGTCGCGCGTGGGCAAGGCCCTGCTCGCCAAGCGTGAGAAGGCTGCAGCATGAGCGCAGATGGCCTGGCCGACCGGCCCGAAGGTTTCAAGCGTGTGAGCGAGCTGCTCAGGACGCTCGGCCACCCGCATGCACCGGTGTTCCTCGAGATCACCGCGCGTACCGCGCAAGAGGCGGCCGATGCGCTGGGGCTGCAGCTCGGGCAGATCGCCAAGAGCGTCATCTTCAAGCGCAAGCTCGACGGCGTGGCGGTGCTGGTGGTGACCTCGGGCGATCGCCGTGTCGACGTGGAGAAGGTGGCGGCGATCACCGGCGCGGTGGGGCGCGCGGATGCCGACTTCGTCAAGGCGAGCACCGGCTTCAGCATCGGTGGCGTGTCGCCGGTCGGGCACCTCACGCAGCCGGTCACGCTGATCGACCGCGAGCTGCTGCGCTTCGAGGAGATCTGGGCCGCGGCCGGGCACCCGAACGGCGTCTTCAAGCTCAGCCCGGCGCAGTTGCAGGGGCTGACGGGCGCGCCATTGGCCGACGTGACGCCGTCTTGAGGGCTTGAACAGCGTGCGATGTTGCCGCGAATGCGCGGCAATTGGAGCCGTGGGCGTAAGAGTCGGGGTGTTCGCAGCGACGAAGCCTTGTCGCACCCCTCTGGCACCACTCTGCAGGCTCGCCTCATGAACATCTTCATCCAACGCCGCCGTGTGCTGATCGGCGCGGCCTTGTCGGCGCTTGGCGGCATCGCCAACGCGGAACCCGCAGCTCGCAGCTTCACGCTGTCGGGCAAGACGCTCGACGGGCGCCCCTACGACCTGCAGCAAGAGCGCGGCAAGGCCGTGCTGGTTTTCTTCTGGTCGACCGACTGCCCGGTCTGCCGCGACAAGATGCCCGAGCTGCGTGCCAACTACGAGGCTTGGCGCGACAAGGGCTTTCAGCTCGTTGCCGTGAGCGTGGACCGCAGCCTTGCCGAGCTGAAGAGCTATGACAGCGTGGTCAACCGCATGGTGCCGCCATCGCAGCGCTTTCCGCTCTTGTGGCGCGGGGATTTGGCGCACAACGACAATTTCGGCGCCGTCGATCACACGCCAACCTCGTTCATCCTCGACCGGCTCGGTCATGAAGTGAAACAAGTTCGCGGCCGCATCGACCCTGCGCTGTGGGACGATATGGCCGAACTGGTTCTCACCTGACCCGATGCCTGCTACGCCCGCCATCACCGCCGCCGTTCCCAGCCCCTGCATCAGCGTGTGCCGCATGGACGCGCAACGCGGTTTGTGCGCCGGCTGCCTGCGCACGATCGAAGAGATCGCCGCCTGGTCGACGATGGGTGACGAAGCCAAGCGGGCCGTGTGGCTGCTGATCGAGCAGCGTGAACCCGTCACGCCGCTCTTTGCCACGCCGTCGGCATGAGGCACCTGCGCTTCAGCTTCGACGTGGTTTCGCCCTACGCCTACCTGGCGTTCGAGCGCCTGCCGTTGGTGCTGGAAGGGCTCAGCTACGAGGTGAGCTACGAGCCGATCTTGTTCGCGGCACTGTTGGAGCATTGGGGGCAGAAAGGCCCGGCCGAGATCGAACCCAAGCGCGAGTGGACGTACCGGCAGATCGGCTGGCTCGGGCATCGCCTCGGCGTGCCGGTGCAGATGCCGGCACAGCACCCGTTCAACCCGTTGGTGTTGCTGCGCCTGCTGCTGGCCAGCGCGCCGCAGGGCTACACGCCCAATCGCTGGGCGTGCGAGCAGGTGCTCCGCCACGTGTGGCGCGGCGGGGCCGATGCCAATGACGCGGGGCGGCTCGCGTCATTGGAAAAAGTGCTGTCGCCGCGGCGTGATCCGAAGGGCAGCGAGGTGAAAGACGAGCTGAAGGCCGCCACGGCGGACGCGGCAGCACGCGGTCTCTTCGGTGTGCCCGCGGTCGAGGTCGATGGCCGTGTTTTCTGGGGCCTGGACGGGCTCGACATGCTGTCCGCCTACCTGCGCGGCGATGCATGGTTCGATGGCTCGCAATGGGCCGACGCGGCAGCGGTGCCGGTGGGTGTTCGCAGGGTTCCCAAGGCACCTTGAACAAGCCCGCGGCCGAGCGGGAAAAAATTACCGCCGGCGCGGCCCGCTGAGCAGGTCTCAGCGTAAACACTGATCTCGCAAGCCCTGTGAATCTCGCATCAAGAAATGCGAACCAAGGGTTCCACCCTAGTTTGTCAGCTTCACATCAGCGTGGTGTCAGCACGGGGTCAGAGCCTGCCGTGAAGATGCGCGCAGCCTCATCTGTCATGAGGTGCCCATACGAGGAGAGAGATTCATGGCAACTGCATCTGCGGTCGGCAAACCGATGACGAAAGAGGAAAAGAAGGTCATCTTCGCCTCCAGTCTCGGCACCGTTTTCGAGTGGTACGACTTCTATCTGTACGGCACGCTGGCCGTCATCATCGGCAACCAGTTCTTCTCGGCGCTCGACCCGGCTTCGCGCACGATCTTCTCGCTGCTCGCGTTTGCTGCCGGCTTCATCGTGCGCCCCTTCGGCGCGCTCGTGTTCGGCCGCTTAGGCGACATGATCGGCCGCAAGTACACCTTCCTGGTGACCATCCTGATCATGGGCTTGTCGACCTTCATCGTCGGCCTCTTGCCCAACTATGAGTCGATCGGCCTGGCGGCTCCCGTCATCCTGATCGGCCTGCGCATGCTGCAGGGCTTGGCGCTGGGCGGCGAGTACGGTGGTGCTGCCACCTACGTGGCCGAACATGCACCACATGGCAAGCGTGGCGCGTTCACCTCGTGGATCCAGACCACGGCCACCTTGGGCCTGTTCCTGTCGCTGCTGGTGATTCTGGGCACGCGTACCGCAATCGGCGAGGCCGAGTTTGCCAAGTGGGGCTGGCGCGTTCCGTTCCTTGTCTCGGTGATCCTGCTCGGCGTGAGCGTGTGGATTCGCCTGAGCATGAACGAATCGCCTGCCTTCAAGAAGATGAAGGAAGAGGGCAAGACCTCGAAGGCGCCGCTGACCGAGTCGTTCGGCCAGTGGAAGAACCTGAAGATCGTGATCCTCGCGCTGGTGGGCCTCACGATGGGCCAGGCCGTGGTCTGGTACACGGGCCAGTTCTATGCGCTGTTCTTCCTGACCGGCGCGTTGAAGGTCGATGCCGCCACCGCCAACATCATGATCGCGATCTCGCTGATCATCGGCACGCCTTTCTTCATCCTGTTCGGCACGCTGTCCGACAAGATCGGCCGCAAGCCCATCATCATGGCCGGCTGCCTGATCGCCGCACTCACCTACTTCCCGCTGTTCAAGGCGCTGACCGAAGCAGCCAACCCGGATCTGGCCGCCGCACAAGCCAAGAACAAGGTGATCGTGACGGCCGACCCGAAGGAGTGCTCGTTCCAGTTCAACCCGACCGGTACCGTCAAGTTCACCAGTTCGTGCGACATCGCCAAGCAGGTGCTGTCGGCCGGTTCGGTGAGCTACGACAACGTCGAGGGCACCGGTCCTGCCAAGATCAGCATCGGCGACAAGGTGATCGAGTCCTATGCATCGACCGGGCTGCCGGCTGACGAGGTGAAGAAGAAGGATGCCGCCTTCAAGGGTGCCGTGTCTGCGGCGCTGAAGGAAGCCGGCTATCCGGCCAAGGCCGACCCGGCCAAGATGAACAAGCCGCTGATCGTGGCCATCCTCACCCTGCTCGTGATCTACGTGACCATGGTCTACGGCCCGATCGCGGCGATGCTGGTGGAAATGTTCCCGACCCGCATCCGCTACACCTCGATGAGCTTGCCGTACCACATCGGCAACGGCTGGTTCGGCGGCCTGCTGCCGGCGACCGGGCTGGCCATCGTGGCGCAGACCGGCAACATGTACAACGGCCTCTGGTACCCGATCATCTTCGCCTTGATCACCTTCGTGGTGGGCATGCTGTTCGTCAAGGAAACCAAGGACGTGGATATCTACGCGAAGGACTGACGCCGGACGCGAGTCCCGACACAAGTCGGGATGCGTGCCTGCGCGTCAGGCTCGAATTCCTGCAATGAAAGAGTTGAAGCATGTGGAAGTACGTTGTGGGGTTCCTGGTCTTTGCTGGGCTGGTCATCTGGCTGCTCAGCAAGGGCGGTGACGTCGACATGAGCGGCGAGAAGCACGGTGTCGATGCCGAGCCTGCGGCATCGGCCGCGTCGAAGTAGACGACACGACCCCTGTTCGGCAGAAAGCCGGCCAGTCTCAGGACTGAGCCGGCTTCTTTGTTTCTGGTAGAGGTGTTTGCAGCTCGGCCAGGCAGGCCATGCAGACGCAACGGTCGTACTGCTCGCGCAGCATCTGCGTGGTGGCCGCCGACAGCTTGAACTGGCCGCATGCGCAAGGCATGGGTTCTTTCACGCCGCAGTGGAACGCGCCCCCGCAGCGCGGGCAGGCGGCGTTGGATGCGGCTTCAGGCACGGCGGCGGCGCGACAGCACCGCTGTGGCGAGGCCAAGGCCCGTCAGCCATGCCCAGCCGAGTGCGCCGCCGCCGGAGTCATCACCAGAAGAAGCCGGTGGCGTGGTGGTGGTGCCGCCGGCGACCGAGCCGTTCAGCGTGACGGCGCGCGTGAAGACCACGGAGCCTTGCTTGAGCGACAGCGTCAGCGTGCGGGTCTCGGCCGTGGCGCTGGTGGGGGCGTAGGTGACCGAGAACGAGCAGGTGCCGGCCGGCGCAAGCGTCGAGCCGCAGCCGCTGCCGAGCGTGAATGCCGTGCTGCCCGAGCCCAGGCTGGTGCCGGTGATCTGCAGGGTGTCGGTGGTGGCCAGCGAATGGTGAAGCGTCAGCGTCTTGCTGACCGACACGCCCGAAGCGGCGGACGCGAACGCAAGTGCGTTTGCAGAAAGCCCATCGGCGGTGACCTTGGGTGTGTCGGCGAGGTAGGCGGCGATGTGCTGCACCTGATCGACGTCGAGCCCCTTGAACTGGCTCATCGGCGCTTGCGTGGCAATTGCGTTGCCGAAATGGCCGATGGCGGTGTCGTAGCTGATGTCTGCGAATCCACCCGCGGCAGTGCTGTCGCCGGAGATCTTCTTGCGCCGGTCTTGCACGTTGCCGTGGCAGTTGATGCAAGCGTGGGTCAGGTTGGCATCGGGTGCGGCGTTGGGCGTGTCCTCGAACAGCAGCTTGCCCAACGTGGCATCACCGGTTTGCGCGCTGCTCGGTGCGGTCCACAGGGCCAGGCAAGCAAGCGCCGCTCCGACGATCAGCCAGCGGGTCGGGATTCGTTCGAGAAAATTCATGAATGGAAGGACGCGACCGCCCCCCAGAGCTTCCGGAGGCTTGCATTTCATCGCGCCGGCCCACGCGTGTGCGTGCGAGGTTGTTACGCCGTGTGTGGCCACTCGGCAAACGATCTGCCATCGCCGCGTGGAGTTGGTCCATGGCGGTGTGCAGTGTTTGGCATGCGGCAACGCCGTGCGGCGTTGCGGTCAGTCACGCCAGGATGCGTCTGCTTACGAGCAGTGGCACGCATCCAACGAGATGGCGATGCTTCAGGGGCTTGTTGGGCAAGAACGAGGGTGGCGTCGATAAGCTCCTGGGCGCCACGCGGCCATTGGGGCCGGGGCATCGCAAAAGGAGAAGACCATGAACCGAAACTCGCTCGACCACCTCACCTTCCGTGCAGCCTTGTGTGCTGCTCTCACCATGCTGGCCATGGGCAGTGCCCAGGCACAGAACTCGGGCGCTCCGTCATATGCGGGTGCGTCGATCGCATCCACCGACTACGGCACGGGCCTGAAGGTCTTTCTCGGCGGCAAGGTCACGCCGATCTTCGGCTGGGAAGGCCAGATCACCAGCTTCGGCTCCGAGGAATACCGGCCGGGCTACAAGCATTCGGCCACCGCCATCGGCGCGTCGGGCACGGCACACTTTCCGTTGAACGCCAGCCTCAGCGCCATCGGCAAGGCGGGCTTGCACTACGTGCAGCCGCGGCTCAGCGGGCCGGGCACGAGCGACCCCGACAGCTCGATCGAACTGGGCCTGGGCGCCGGCCTGGTCTGGAATTTCTCGCACACGGCCGCGGTGCGCTTCGAACTCGAGAACATCGGTGGCTCGGACGGCAACTTCGCATCCGTGGGGCTGCAGTTCAGCTTCTGACGCGCCGCTGGTTCACGCTTCGCGAGAGCGTGCAAAGTGGGAGTGGGAGTGGGAGTGGGGCAAGCGCAGCGACGCCCCTCATCAAGCAACGCCCGCGGAGCCGGCTTTGCCGGGCCGCCAGGCGGGCCTTGCAGGCCGCGTCGGGCGAGGACGCCCGACCCTTCGCCAGGCACATCTTGTCCACTGGACAAGATGTGTCCAGGCTCAGCCCCTTGGGGGCAGGAGCGCTAGCGACTGGGGGGCCCAAACAGGTTTTTGTGCTGCTCGCGCAGCACGTTCTTCTGCACCTTGCCCATGGCATTGCGCGGCAGCTCGGGCACGACGTAGACGCGCTTGGGCACTTTGAAGTTGGCGATGCGGCTCTTCAATGCGTTGACGATGGCCGCATCGTCGAGCGACGCGCCGGGCTGGGCGACCACAACGGCCACGCCGGCTTCGCCGAAATCGGGGTGCGGCACGCCGACCACGGCGCTTTCGGCCACGCCGGGCATCTCGTTGATGAAGCCTTCGATCTCTGCCGGGTAGACGTTGTAGCCGCCGGAGATGATGAGGTCTTTGCTGCGGCCGACGATGCAGACGTAGCCGCGCTCGTCGAGCTTGCCCACGTCGCCGGTCTTGAACCAGCCGTCGGCGGTGAATTCTTCCTTCGTCTTCTCGGGCATGCGCCAGTAGCCGGCGAACACGTTCGGCCCCTTCACTTCGATGCCACCCACTTCGTTGGCAGCGCAGAGCTTGCCTTGCTCGTCGCTCACGCGCAGCTTCACGCCGGGCAGCGGGAAGCCCACTGTGTTGCCGCGGCGCTCGCCGTCTTTCGGGTCGTAGGGGTTGGACGTGAGCATGGCGGTCTCGCTCATGCCGTAGCGCTCGAGGATGGTGTGGCCGGTGCGTTCGCGCCACGCGTTGAAGGTCTCGACCAGCAGCGGTGCCGAGCCGGCGATGAAGAGGCGCATGTTCTTGCACGCTTCACGCGTGAGGCCGGGCTCGGCCAGCAGCCGAACGTACAGCGTGGGCACGCCCATGAACACCGTGGCTTCGGGCAGGCGCGCGACCACGGCCTTGGGGTCGAACTTCGACAGCCAGATCATCTTGCTCCCGTTGAGCAGCGCACCATGCGCGGCGACGAAGAGGCCGTGCACGTGGAACAGCGGCAGCGTGTGGATCAGCACATCGCCCTGCTGCCAGCCCCAGTAGGCCTTCAGCGTCAGCGCGTTGCTCAGGATGTTGCCGTGCGTGAGCATTGCGCCCTTGCTGCGCCCGGTGGTGCCGCTGGTGTAGAGGATGCACGCCAGATCGTCGGGCTGGCGTTGCGCCGGCGTGTGCTGGTCGCTGTGGTGCGCGGCGCGCTCGAGCAGGCTGCCGCTGCGGTCTTCGTTCAGGGTGTACACGTACGTGCAGCCGGCCTTGAAGGCGATCTGGCTGACCCAGCCGAAGTTCTTGCCGGAGCACACCACGACAGCGGGCTCGGCGTTGCCGATGAAGTACTCGATCTCGGCGGCCTGGTACGCGGTGTTGAGCGGCAGGTAGACATAACCCGCACGCAGCACGGCGAGGTAGAGCATCAGCGCCTCGACCGATTTCTCGGTCTGCACTGCGATCCGGCTGCCGGCGGGCAGGTCGAGCGCGGCGAACAGGTTGGCCATCATCGCGGTGGCGCGGTCGAGATCACGCCAGCTGTAGCAAGCCGGCGTGCCGTCCGCAGTTTCGATCGCGGTGCTGTCCAGGTCGTGAGGGAACTGGCTGCGCAACGCGGCAAAGATGCTGTGGTTCATGGGTCCCCGATGTGCTGGTTTTTATTCGAGCGTGGCGCCTGAGCGTTTCACCACATCGGCCCACCGCTTGATTTCGCTGTTGACGAACTTGCCGAACGCATCGCCGTAGAGGTTCGGCGTGTCGGTGCCGAGGCCGTTCCAGGTCTTTTTCAGTTCGTCAGACCCGAGTGCCTTGGCGAGTTCGCTGCGCATGGCTTCGACCAGTTCCTTTGGCGTGCCCTTGGGTGCCCACAGGCCGTACCAGGTGGCCACCTGATAACCCGGCACGCCGGCTTCGATGCTGGTGGGAATCTCCGGGAAGCCGGGAGCGCGTTTTTCCGCTGCCACGGCCAGGGCCTTGATGCGGCCGTTCTTGATGTGTGAGGCCGAAGAACCCAGGCCGTCGAACATCATGTCGACCTGCCCGGCGATCAGGTCTTGCAGGGCCGGCCCCGCACCGCGGTATGGGATGTGGGTGATGAAGGTCTTGGTCTGCAGCTTGAAGAGTTCGCCGGCCAGGTGATGCGAGGTGCCGTTGCCGGCCGAGCCGTAGTTGAGCTTGCCGGGGTTCTTGCGCACGTAGTCGAGAAAGCCGTGGAGGTCGTTGACGGGCACGCGCGTCGGGTTGACCACGATGACCTGCGGCACGCTGGAGATCAGGCCCACGGGGATGAAGTCGGTCTCGAGGTTGTATTCGAGCTTGGGGTACATGGCGGGTGCGATCGTGTGGTGCACCGCGCCCATGAAGAAGGTGTAGCCGTCGGGTGTGGCCTTGGCCGCGATGGTCGCGCCCAGCGTGCCGCCGGCGCCGCCGCGGTTGTCGTTGAGGAACTGCTTGCCGGTGTTGCGGCTCAAGATGGCTGTGAGCGGCCGCGCGAACGCGTCGGTGCCGCCGCCTGCAGGGAAGGGCACGACCACGTTCACCGGGCGGTTGGGCCAGCCGGCCTGGGCGCCAACCCAGGGGCTGCCGAGCACCGCGGCAGCGCCGGCCGTGCCGCGCAGCGCGGTGTTGAGAAAGCGGCGGCGCGAGGCGGCGGCGTGAGGGTCGTGGCTCATGGCTGTTTCCCGAAGGTGTTGATGGGTAAGGGGGATGGGTGAGGGCTCAAATCAGGCCGGCGACGGCGCGCGAATGCGCGACCTCGCCATGCACGAATTGCTCGTGGCTGGCTTCGATTTTCTGCAGGTCGTAGAGGTAATTGACCATCATGCCGTAGGACTGCTTCAGCCCCTTGCGCGACAGGTTGCCCAAGGGGTTCAGGCGTTCGAGCCGGGCGCCGTTGTCGAGGTGGAAACGTGCGACGGCGTCGCCCTGCGAGGTGGTGGCGTGGTGGATCAGGTACACCGCGCACAGGCGGCTCAAGGCCTCGTGGCCGGCCTCGGGCATCGACTGCAGGAAGGCCGCGTTCGCCAGTGTGCTCAGGTCACCGCCGGTGGCCGCAAGCAACTGCTCGCGCGACTCGGTGATGCGCTCTGCGGTGCTGCGCCGCAGGCCGGCTGGCAGCTCGCTGCCCGCCTGCAGCCAGCTTGCAAAACCGGGGATGGGCGACAAGGTGCAGAAGCGCTTGAGCTGCGGCAGCTCGCGCTGCAGCTGCTCGGCCACGCGCTTGATCAAGAAGTTGCCGAGCGAAACGCCGCGCAACCCAGGCTGGCAGTTGCTGATGGAATAGAACGCCGCCACCTTGAACTGGTCGGGCGTGAGTGGCTTGGCCTGCTTGTCGATCAGCGGCGCGATGGTCGCCGGCATCTCGGGCAACAGCGCCACCTCGACGAAGATCAAGGGCTCGTCAGGCAGCTGCGGGTGGAAGAACGCGAAGCAGCGGCGGTCGGGCTGCAGGCGGCGACGCAGGTCGTCCCAGCCGTCGATCTCGTGCACGGCTTCGTGGCGGATGATCTGCTCGAGCAACTGCGCAGGCGAACCCCAGTCGACCTTCTGCATCTGCAAGAAGCCGGGGTTGAACCATGACGACAGCAGGTGAAGAAAGTCGCTCTCCAGCGCGCGCAGCTCGGGTTGCACGCCGACGCGCGAGAGCAGCTTGCGGCGCATCGAGACGATCTGCGCCGTGCCGCCCGGCGTGCGGTTGATGCGTCGCAGCAGCTCTTGCCGCGGCGGCTCGGCCAGGTGGGTCAGGCGGATCAGGTTCTCGGCCGATGGGTCTTGCGCATAGGCCTGCGCCACCGACAGCACGGCCTGCGGGTCGGGGCTGAAATCGCGCGACAGGCGGCTGAAGAAGCCGCCTTGCTGGTCGTCGGGCAGCGAGCTGAAGCGCGCCACCAGCTGGCGGGCGATGGCCACGCTGTTGGCTTCGCCGCGCTCGGACAGCAGGCGCTTGCAGTCGAGCATCAGGCTGCGCAGCTGGCGATCGTCGCCAACGCGGCGGGCTGCGGATTTCAAGCCGTCAAGCATGCTGCTGTCCTGTGAGTTTTTCGTGGGCGCGCAGTGCTTTCAGCGCGGCCAGCTGGGCCATCAGGTGGTCGTGCATCAGCCGCTCGGCGCGCTCGGCGTCGCGCTGTTCGATGGCGGCTATCAGCACGCGGTGTTCGTTGATCGAGTCTTCGATGCGGCCCGGCAGGTTGAGCTGCCGCCCGCGCAGCAGGCGCAGGAACGTGCGCAGGTCGTTGGTGGTGCGGTCGAGCCAGCGGTTGGCGGCCAGCGCCTGCACGCTGCTGTGGAACTCGTGGTTGGCGCGGTAGTAGCCGTCGATGTTGTGCGTGGCGGCATGCGTCTCGAGCGTTTCGTGCAAGCGGCGCAGCCGGGCAATGCCCTCCGGCGTGGCCTTGCGCACCGCCTCGTGGGCGCAGCGGCCTTCGAGCAGGGCCATCACCGGGAACAGCTCGTCGGCGTCGTCTTCCGACATCTCGGTGACGCGGCAGCCCTGGCGCGGCACCAGCTGCATCAGGCCTTCGGAGGCCAGCACCTTGAGTGCTTCGCGCAGCGGCGTGCGGCTGATCTGCCACTCGTTGGCCAGCGCCAGCTCGTCGATCCACTCGCCGGGCACGAGGTGCCGCTCGAACACCATGTGCCGTAGGCGTGTCGCCACTTCTTCGTGCAGCGAGGCAGGGCGCAGCGGGGTGGCATCGACCATGGTGTTGAGCCCTTGAAGGCGAGGTTCTGAAGAGGCGGCAGTCGCGACTCTAAAACCAATAATTCATAATTACAAGCGCTTTTGACGACGAATGGACGGCCTTCGAAGACCCTTTCCGGACCATCGCTTTACCTTTGTGCCTGGCCCACCGAGTCCTATGCTTGACGCAGTGCAACAAAGGGGGCAAATCCATGGTCAGTGAAGTCACACCGCTCGAGAGAACCCCGCGCGGCACGGTGCTCTACATCGAAGACCAGGAGATCAACGCATTGCTTGTCGAAGCGCAGCTGGCTTCCGTCCTGCCCGGCGTGCGCCTGATCAAGGCCAGCACCGGGAACGAAGGAGTGCGGCTGGTGCGCTCGGAGCACCCCGATCTCGTGTTGCTCGACATGCACTTGCCTGACCTCGGTGGGCTGGAGGTGGTGCGTGCGCTGACGTTGGAGATCTCGGAAGGGCTGAAGGTCGCGCTGCTGACGGCCGACCATCTGTCGATGGACATCCTCAAGGCGATGAGCCTCGGCGCCTATGAATACTGGGTCAAACCCGTCGGCGTGAGCCAGCTGGAAAAAGGCGTGCGCCGCGGCCTGGCCAGCGCGAATGCCGACCCGCGGCACTGGACGCTCGAATCACGCCGCCTGCACGGCCACCACAAGGCGTCGCACTGAGCGGGCTCGGTGCTCAGCGCAGCAGCGAAGCCTCCAGCCGCGTCACCATGTCGATTAGCTTGGGGCGCACTTCGTTGAGCAGGTAGTCCCGCGAGAGGTTGAACGAGGGCCCGCCGCAGTTGATGGCCATGGGCGGGAGCCCGCCACCGGGCTGGAAGGCGCGGGCGATGCCGTTCACATCTTTCTGCCAGTCGCCGAATGAGCAGGTCACGCCCAGGGTGCTGTAGTCGTTGACGGCGCGGTCGACACCGTCGCGGATGTCGGGCCAGGCCACCTCGTCGATCTCTTGAATGCGCTCCATGAAGTCTTGCCGTTCGCGCTCGGGGATCACGGCCAGCCAGGCGCGGCCGATGGCCGAGGTGGCGACCGGAATGCGCGAGCCCACGTCGAGGCTCAGCGTGAGCGCTGCAGAGCTGCGGCAGTTCTCGACGTAGATCATCGACAGCCTGTCGCGCGTGCCCAGCGAGACCATCGAGCGCGAGGCATCGGCCAGCTCCTGCATCATCGGGCGGGCGATCTGCCGCACGTCGAGCCGCGCCAGCATCGCGCTGCCCAGCGACAGCGTGGCCGTGCCCAGGCGGTATTTGCCGCTTTCTTCGACCTGGATCAGGTAACCCAGCTTGGTGAGCGTGGACGTGAGCCGCGACACCGTCGACTTGGGCAGCCGGCAGCGCTGCGCGATCTCCTGGTTGCCGAGCGCCTTGTCACCGGAGCGGAAGCACGAGAGCACGTCCAGCCCGCGCGCGAGCGCGGTGACGAAGTGGCGGTCTTCCTTGGTCTTGGGGCCTGGCTTGCTGGCGTGCGGGCTGCGCTCCATCTTGGCGAACTTGCTGAGTGTTTCCATCTTCTTCCGTCATTCCCTGCGGTGGCGCGCAAAGTGGAACATAAATCCGAAATCGGGTGCTCGTGACAATCCCGAAGCTGGGCGTCGGGCCGGCCCTCATCCGTGCCATCTTCAGGCGCCAAAAGGCGCAATTCGCCTCGGTAGAGTCCGCAAGTTGACAGCCCCGCGGGGAGCATGAACAATTTCGCTCTTGGTTTTATATGCGGAATATTGTTCTGCATTGCAGAACAAAGAGTCAAGCGCGCCTTCCACGAGACAAGCCCATGGACCTGAACTTCAGCCCCGAAGAACAAGCCTTTCGCGAGGAGGTGCGCAGCTTCGTCAAAGCCAAGCTGCCCGACTCCATTCGCCACAAGGTGGAGAACAGCCTGCGTCTCTCGCGTGAAGACCATGTGCTGTGGCAGCGCACGCTGCACGAGCGCGGCTGGGGCGGCCCGGGCTGGGCCAAGGAATTCGGCGGCCCGGGCTGGAATGCCGTCGAGCAATACATCTTCGAAGAAGAATGCGCCGCAGCCGGCGCGCCGCGCCTCATCGCCTTCGGCATCAAGATGGTGGCGCCGGTGATCATGGCCTTCGGCTCGCCGGAACAGCAGCAGCGCTTTCTGCCTGACATCAGCTCGGCCCGCAAATGGTGGTGCCAGGGCTACTCGGAGCCGGGCGCCGGCTCCGACCTCGCGTCAGTCAAGACGCGCGCTGTGCGCGGTGTGGATGCGCAGGGTGACCACTTCATCGTCAACGGCCAGAAGACCTGGACCACGCTCGGCCAGTACGCTGACTGGATCTTCTGCCTGGTGCGCACCGATCCGCAGGCCAAGGCGCAGCGTGGCATCAGCTTCCTGCTGATCGATATGAAGACACCCGGCATCACCGTGCGGCCGATCATCACGCTCGACGGTGCGCACGAGGTCAACGAAGTGTGGTTCGAAGATGTGCGCGTGCCGGCCGAGAACCTGATCGGCGAGGAGAACAAGGGCTGGACTTACGCGAAGTTCTTGCTCGGCCACGAGCGCAGCAACATCGCCGGCATCGGCATCGCCAAGCGCGAACTCGGCCGCCTGAAGCGCATCGCCGCGACCGAGCAGAAAAGAGGCCGGCCGCTGCTCGAAGACCCGTTGTTCTCGGCCAAGGTGGCGCAGGTCGAGATCGATCTGCTGGCGCTTGAGATGACCAACCTGCGTGTGCTGTCCGAAGAGAAGGCCAAGAAGACGCCGGGCCCGGCGGCATCGATCCTCAAGATCAAGGGCACCGAGATCCAGCAGACGATCACCGAGCTGCTGGTGCAGGCGGTTGGGCCGTATGCGCTGCCCTTCGTGCGCGAAGCCATTGCGGCCCACCACGAAGGCGATCACATCGGGCCGGGCTATGCCGCATCGCTCGGCGCGCACTACTGCAACATGCGCAAGCTGTCGATCTTCGGGGGCTCCAACGAGATCCAGAAGAACATCATTTCCCAGCAGCTGCTCGGGCTCTGATCCGCATCAAGAGAGACTCACATGGACTTCAGCTTCAGCGAAGAGCAGCAACAGCTGCAAGACGCGATCACCCGCTTCGTTCAAGGCGACTACAGCTTCGAGCGACGCAAGGGCATCGTCGCCAGCCCCGAAGGGTGGAGCCGCGAGGTGTGGCAAGGCCTGGGCGATCTGGGCGTGCTCGCGATGAATGTGCCGGAGGCGCACGGTGGCCTGAGTTATGGCCCCATCGAGACGCTGCTGGCGATGCAATCTGTGGGCGCGGCGCTGCTGTGCGAACCGCTGCTCGAAAGCGCCGTGATCGCGACCGCGCTGGTGCGCGACTTTGCCAGTGCCGAGCAGCAGGCTGAGTTACTGCCGGCGATGGCTTCGGGTGAACGCATCGTGGTGCTGGCCCATGGCGAAGCACCTTCGCGAGGCGATGCAGCCTGGGTCGAAGCCAAGGCGACGAAGAATGGCGCCGGCCATCTGCTGCAAGGCCGCAAGGCCGTTGTGATGCACGCGGCCGCGGCTGACGAACTGCTGATCTCGGCGCGCACCGAAGGCGCAGCTGGTGATGCGAACGGCGTCAGCGTCTTCCGCGTTGCGCGCAACACGCCCGGGCTTGAATTGAAGGCCTATCCGACGCTCGACGGCCGCCGCGCAGCCGAAGTGATCCTGCATGACGTGAGCGTGCCCGCCAGCGCGTGCCTGGGCACAGCCGGCGCGGCGCTGCCTGCCATCGGCCGCGCACTCGACATTGGCCTGGCCGCTCTCTGCGCCGAAGCGCTCGGCGTGATGGAAGCCACCGTCAACGCGACCGTCGAATACCTGAAGACACGCCAGCAGTTCGGCCAGCCGATTGGCCGCTTCCAGGCCTTGCAACACCGCACGGCCGACATGCTGTTGCAGCTGGAGCAGTCGCGCTCGATGGCCTACCTCGCGGCGATGAACTGCGCGCTTGCCGACGATGGGCAACGCCACCGCACGCTGTCGGCCGCCAAGGTGGTGATCGGCAACGCCTGCCGCTTCATCAGCCAGCAGGCGGTGCAGTTGCACGGCGGCATGGGCATGACGGACGAGCTCAATGTGAGCCACTTCTTCAAGCGCCTGATGGCCTTCGAGCTGAGCTTCGGCGACACTGATTCCCACCTGCAGAGATTCGCCGAGCTGAGCCAGCGCGACGTGCCGCAGGCCGCCTGATCAACGAGACCACGAGACCCACCATGTCTTCCACCAAAGCCGCATTCCATTGGGACGACCCGCTGCTGCTCGACCAGCAACTCACCAGCGACGAGCGCCAGGTGCGCGACGCTGCCAATGCTTACGCCCAGGGCAAGCTCGCGCCGCGCGTGCTCGAAGCCTTCCGCCACGAGAAGACCGACCCCGCCATCTTTCGCGAAATGGGCGAACTCGGCTTGCTGGGGCCGACCATCCCCGAGCAATACGGCGGCTCCGGCCTCAACTACGTCTGCTACGGTTTGATCGCGCGCGAAGTCGAACGCGTCGACTCGGGCTACCGCTCGATGATGAGCGTGCAGTCGTCGCTGGTGATGGTGCCGATCAACGAATTCGGCAGTGAAGCCACCAAGCAGAAGTACCTCCCCAAGCTGGCTTCGGGCCAGTGGATCGGCTGCTTCGGCCTGACCGAGCCCGACCACGGATCCGACCCCGGCAGCATGGTCACACGCGCCAAGAAGGTGGCCGGCGGCTACAGCCTCACCGGCGCGAAGATGTGGATCAGCAACAGCCCCATCGCCGACGTGTTCGTCGTCTGGGCCAAAGACGACGAAGGCGCGATCCGCGGCTTCGTGCTCGACAAGGGCGCCAAGGGTTTGTCAGCGCCTGCTGTGCACGGCAAGGTGGGCCTGCGTGCCTCCATCACCGGCGAGATCGTGATGGACAACGTGTTCTGCCCCGAAGAGAACGCCTTCCCCGAAGTGCGCGGCCTGAAGGGCCCGTTCACCTGCCTCAACAGCGCGCGCTACGGCATCGCCTGGGGTGCACTAGGCGCGGCCGAAGACTGCTGGTTCCGCGCACGCCAGTACGTGCTCGATCGCAAGCAGTTCGGCCGCCCGCTCGCGGCCAACCAGCTCATCCAGAAGAAGCTGGCCGACATGCAGACCGAGATCACGATGGGCCTGCAAGGCTGCTTGCGCCTGGGCCGCATGAAAGACGAAGGCACGGCATCGGTGGAGATCACCTCGATCATGAAGCGCAACTCCTGCGGCAAGAGCCTCGACATCGCCCGCCTGGCGCGCGACATGATGGGCGGCAACGGCATCAGCGATGAATTCGGCGTGGCGCGCCACCTGGTCAACCTCGAAGTGGTCAACACCTACGAGGGCACGCACGACGTGCATGCTCTGATCCTCGGCCGTGCGCAAACGGGGATCGCTGCCTTCTCGAACTGAGTCACGGCGCTTCCAACGAAAGCGGGCTCCGGCCCGCTTTTTCTTTGGGCCGACGGGTTATTGACGCAACTACCATACGAACTGCCGCCGCCGAATGCGATCGCCTTCTTGTTCGGTGCCGTCGGTGCGCCCATCCTCATCGGTGCCGCAATGCAGCAGCACACCGATGCGCCGACCGTCGAAAGCATCGAAGGGCTGGTGCTCTCCGATGCTGCTATCGCGCAGCGCGTGGAGCTGGCTTTGCGCGGCCTGGCTGCACCCTCTGTCGGGAGATCACGATGAAGCTTCTGTTCGCCTGGATCACAGCCCTGCTCGTTACGGCATGTGCGAAGCCGCAGACGGATGTTTATCCTGGCTACGCCGAAGGCGAGAACGTGCGCCTTTCGGCGCCGATCAGCGGCACGCTGACCAAGCTGCTGGTGCAGCGTGGCGACACGGTCGCGGCCGCTGCACCCGCTTTCGTGCTCGAGCAGGAAAGCGAGCGCTCGGCACGGCAAGAGGCCGGGTCGCGCGTGCAGCAGGCGCAGGCGCAGCTGGCCAACCTGAAGCTGGGCCGCCGGCCCGAAGAGTTGCAGGCGCTGCGGGCGCAGTTGTCGCAAGCCCAGGCCGCGCTGAAGCTGTCGACGAACGAGTTCTCCCGTGCGAGCCAGCTGGTCGCCGAGAAATTCAACTCGCTGGCCACCCTCGACCAGGCGCGCGCGGCGGTTGAGCGCGACCAAGCCAACGTGAACGAGGTCAACGCGCAGCTGCGGCTCGCGGTGCAGGGCAGCCGCCGGAACGAGATCGCCGCTGCGCAGCAGGAAGTGAACGCCGCCCAGGCGCAACTCGCGCAGGCCGAATGGCGGGTGCAGCAGAAGACGCAACGCATTCCCATCGGTGGTGACGTGGTGGACTTGCTCTATCGCGAAGGCGAATGGGTGCCTCAAGGCAGCCCGATCCTGAGCCTGCTGCCGCCGGCCAATGTGAAAGCGCGGTTCTTCGTGCCGCAGCCGGTGCTGGGCAGGCTCGCACTCGGCCAGACCGTGCAGCTCTACTGCGATGGCTGCCCGGCGCCCATCGCGGCCAAGGTGAGCTTCATCGCCCGTGAGGTCGAGTTCACCTCGCCCATCATCTACAGCAAGGAGAACCGGGCGGCGCTGGTGTTCATGGTCGAGGCGCGGCCGAGTGCCGAAGACGCGCGCCGCCTGCACCCCGGCCAACCGCTGGAAGTGCGCCTGTGAGCGATGCCGTCGTCATCGACGTGCGTGGCTTGACCAAGCGCTACGGTGACCGCGTGGTCGTCGACCACTTCGACATGCAGGTGCCGCAGGGGCGCATCTACGGATTCCTCGGCCCCAACGGCAGCGGCAAGACCACGACCATCCGCATGCTGTGCGGGCTGCTCACGCCCGACGAAGGCGAGGGCACCTGCCTCGGCTACGACATCCGCACGCAGGCTGCGCTGATCAAGCGCCAGGTCGGCTACATGACCCAGCGCTTCGGCCTGTACGAAGACCTGAGCATCGAGGAGAACCTCGACTTCATCGCCCGCGTGTACGACGTGCCCGATCGCAAGCGCAAGGTGAGCGACACGCTGGAACGCCTGGGCCTCGGCACGCGACGCAAGCAGTTGGCGGGCTCGCTGTCGGGCGGCTGGAAGCAGCGGCTTGCGCTGGCGGCGTGCCTGATTCATGAGCCGAAGCTGTTGCTGCTGGATGAGCCGACTGCCGGTGTCGACCCTGCCGCGCGCCGCGATTTCTGGGATCAGATCCACGACCTGGCTGCAGCCGGTTTGACGGTGCTCGTGTCCACGCACTACATGGACGAAGCCGAGCGCTGCCACGAGCTGGCTTACATCTCCTACGGCAAGCTGCTGACGCGTGGCACGGTGGCCGAGGTGATTGCCGGAGCGGGCTTGACGACCTGGTCCATCACCGGCGGCAACCTTGTCGAGGTGGGCCATCAGCTGCGCGACGCACCGGGCATCAAGACGGTGGCTTCGTTCGGTGCGACGCTGCACGTCAGCGCCGACAGCAGCGAGTCGCTCGAGCGCGCCACGGCGCCGTTGAAAGAACGTGGGCTGAAGATCGAGACCATCGAGCCCAGCCTTGAAGACGTGTTCATCGCGCTGATGCAGGACGCGCAAGACAACTTTGCGGCGAAGGCATCCGCATGAGCTGGACGCGCTTCCTCGCGATCCTGATCAAGGAGCTGCGCCAGGTGCGGCGCGACCGGCTCACCTTCGGAATGATGGTGGCCGTGCCCATCGTGCAGCTGATCCTGTTCGGCTTTGCGATCAACGGCGACCCCAAGCACCTGCCGCTGGCTGTGGTGGTGATGGACCAGAGCGAGTTCTCGCGCAGCTTCGTCGCCGGCCTCGAGAACTCGCAGTACTTCCGCGTGACGCACCGGCCGACGAGCGTGCAGCAGGCCGACGAGTTGCTGGCGCGCGGGCAGGTGCAATTCGTGCTCGTGGTGCCGTCGGACTTCTCGCGCAAACTGCAGCGCGGTGAGCACCCCGCCATGCTGCTGGCGGCCGATGCCACCGACCCTGCGGCCACGGGCAATGCGATCGCGGCGCTCGGCAGCATCGGCCAGCGCAGCATCGGCCGTGAGCTGAGCGGGCCGCTGGCAGCGCTGCGCGCGCCCGAAGCCCCGTTCGAGCTGCGCGTGCAGCGGCGCTACAACCCCGAGGGCCTGACGAGCTACAACGTGATCCCGGGGCTGATCGGTGTGATCCTCACCATGACGATGGTGATGATGACCTCGCTTGCGATGACGCGCGAACGCGAGCGCGGCACGATGGAAAACCTGCTGGCCACGCCGGCGAAACCCTTCGAGGTAATGCTGGGCAAGATCGTCCCCTACATCCTCATCGGCTATGTGCAGGTGACGGTGATCCTGATCGCCGCGCGCCTGTTGTTCGACGTGCCGATGGTGGGCAGCCTCGCGCTGCTGTCGGCGGTGCTGGTGCTCTTCATCGCAGCCAACCTGGCGGTGGGCTTCACCTTCTCGACCATTGCGCGCAACCAGCTGCAGGCCATGCAGCTGACGTTCTTTTTCTTCCTGCCGTCGATGCTGCTGACGGGCTTCATGTTCCCGTTCCGCGGCATGCCGGCCTGGGCGCAGGCCATCGGCGAAGCGCTGCCGCTGACGCACTTTCTGCGCATCGTGCGCGGCATCATGCTCAAGGGCAACGGCCTGGTCGAGATCGCGCCGCACCTGTGGCCCATCGCGCTCTTCATGGGGGTGGCCGGCTCGGTGGCGATGCTGCGCTATCGGCAGACCGTCGACTGAGATGCGGCAGATAAGATGCAGCGCGCTGTTCAGCTCATGACAAGGGAGAAAACCGGATGCATCGCATCGTGATCGTGGGTGGTGGGGCGGGTGGCTTGGCACTCGCCACGCAACTGGGCAAGCGTCTCGGTCGCAAGAAGCTGGCCGAGGTGACGCTGGTCGACGCGGCCCGCACGCACGTGTGGAAGCCGCTGCTGCACCAGCTCGCGGCCGGCAGTTACGACACGCATGCCGAAGAGATCGAGTTCCTGGCGCAGGCGCGCTGGAACGACTTCAAGTTTCGCCTGGGCAACCTCGTTGGCATCGACCGCGTCAACAAGACGGTGCAATTGGCAGCGAGCTACGACGACAGTGGTGCCGAGATCACGCCAGACCAGCAGGTGAGCTACGACACGCTGGTGATCGCGGTGGGCAGCCAGACCAACGACTTCGGCACGCTGGGCGCAGCGCAGCACACGATCAAGCTCGACAGCCCGCAGGCAGCCAAGCGCTTCAACGACCGGTTGATCAACGCCTGCATCCGCGCGCAGAGCGTGCCGCGTGTGGCGGGCAGTGGGCGCCTCACAGTGGCCATCGTCGGCGGCGGTGCGACTGGCGTGGAGCTCGCGGCGGAGCTGCATGCCGCGGCACGCATGCTGGCCAACTTCGGGCTCGACCACATCCACCCCGAGAAAGACCTGCAGATCGTGCTGGTCGAGGCGGCACCGCGGCTGCTGTCGCAGCTGCCCGAGCGTCTGAGCGAAGCGGCGGTGCGCGAGCTGCGCAAGCTGGCGATCGAAGTCCACACCAACGAGAAGGTGGTGGAGGTGACGGCCACTGGCCTCAGGATGGCCAGTGGCAAGGTGATCGGCTCGACGCTCACGGTCTGGGCGGCGGGTGTGAAGGCGGCCGACTTCCTGAACGGCATCGGCGGCGAACAGCCGCTCGAGACCAACAGGCTCAACCAGCTGATGGTCAACGGCAACCTGCAGACAACGCGCGACCCGAGCATCTTTGCCTTCGGCGATTGCGCCGCCTGCCAGCAGCCCGACGGCACCTGGGTACCTCCACGGGCACAAGCCGCCTATCAGCAGGCGATGTACCTGGTACGCGCATTGCCCAAGCTGATGAAGGGCGAGCCGGTGGTGCCATTCGTCTTCAAGGACCAGGGGTCATTGGTGTCGCTGTCGGAATACTCATCGGTCGGCAGCCTGATGGGCAGCTTGACGCGCGGCAGTCTGTTCATCGAAGGCCGATTGGCGCAGCTGATGTACTGGGCGCTGCACAAGCAGCACCAGTTCGCGCTCGGCGGCGTGCGCAAGACGCTGCTCATCACTTTGTCCGAACTGCTCGACCGCACCTACCGGCCGCGCATCAAGCTGCACTGAGGCGACAGAGGCGGGGTCTTGAAAACGCCCCGATCTCGCCCAAAATGCTGGCCGTCGAGAATCGACCTGTTTTCGCACTGAAAAAAATACCGACATGAACAAGCAAACTCTTTCCTTCCAGGCTGAAGTCAAGCAGATCCTTCACCTCGTCACGCACTCGCTGTACTCCAACAAGGAGATCTTTCTGCGGGAGCTGGTCTCCAATGCGTCGGACGCCTGCGACAAGCTGCGCTTCGAGGCGTTGAACAACGCGGCGTTGTACGAAGACGCGCCTAACCTCGAGGTGCGGGTCGGCTTCGACAAGGAAGCCAAGACCATCACCATCCGCGACAACGGCATCGGCCTCTCGGCCGAAGAAGCCGTGGCCAACCTGGGCACCATCGCCAAGAGCGGTACGCGCGAGTTCATGAGCAAGCTTGAGGGCGAGCAGAAGAAAGACGCGCAGCTCATCGGCCAGTTCGGCGTGGGCTTCTACAGCGGCTTCATCGTGGCCGATCGCATCACCGTCGAATCGCGCCGCGCCGGCTTGCCGGCCGAAGAAGGCGTGCGCTGGAGCAGCGACGGCAGCGGCGACTTCGAAGTCGAGACCATCGCCAAGCCGACGCGCGGCACCGACATCATCCTGCACCTGCGTGATGGCGAAGAAGAGTTCCTGACCTCGTGGAAGCTCCGCTCCATCATCAGCAAGTATTCCGACCACATCTCGCTGCCCATCCTGATGCAGAAGGAAGAGTGGGATCCCGAGAAGACCGAGCAGGTGCTCAAGGACGAGTGGGCACCGGTCAACAAGGCAGCCGCGCTGTGGGCGCGCAGCAAGAGCGAGATCACGCCCGAACAGTACGACGAGTTCTACAAGCAGATCAGCTACGACAGCGAGGCGCCGCTCGCCTACACGCACAACCGCGTGGAAGGGCGCAGCGAATACACGCAGCTGCTCTATGTGCCGGCGAAGGCACCCTTCGACCTGTGGAACCGCGACAAGCGCGGCGGCGTGAAGCTGTACGTGAAGCGCGTCTTCATCATGGACGATGCCGAGGCGTTGATGCCGGTGTACCTGCGCTTCGTGAAGGGCGTGATCGACAGTGCCGACCTGCCGCTGAACGTGAGCCGCGAGTTGCTGCAGGAGAGCCGCGACGTGAAGGCGATTCGCGAAGGGTCGACCAAGCGCGTGCTCGGCATGCTCGAGTCATTGGCCAACAGCGAAGACGAAGCCGAGCGCAGCAAGTACGCCGCGTTCTGGAAAGACTTCGGCGCGGTGTTGAAGGAAGGCGTGGGCGAAGATCATGCCAACCAGGAGCGGCTGGTGAAGTTGTTCCGCTTTGCGTCGACCCATGCGGACGAGGGCGTCTCGTTCGCCGACTATGTGAGCCGCATGAAGGAAGGGCAGGAGGTCATCTACTACGTGACCGCCGACACGCTGGCCGCGGCCAAGAGCAGCCCGCAGCTGGAGATCTTCCGCAAGAAGGGCATCGAGGTGTTGCTGCTGGTCGACCGCGTGGACGAGTGGATGCTCAGCCATGTGTTCGAGTTCGAAGGCAAGACTTTGCAGAGCGTGGCCAAGGGTTCTGTCGACCTCGGCAAGCTGCAAGACGAGGCCGAGAAGAAGCAGGCCGAAGAAGTGGCCACTGCGTTCAAGCCCGTGCTCGATCGCTTGAAGGAAGCGCTGAAAGACCGCGCGAAAGACGTGCGTGTGACGACGCGCCTGGTGGATTCACCGGCGTGCCTGGTGGTGGATGAAGGCGACATCAGCGGCCACCTTGCCCGCATGCTGAAGCAGGCCGGCCAGACCGCGCCCAAGTCGCAGCCGACGCTCGAAGTGAATGCTGAGCACGCGCTGGTCAAGCGCCTTGAAGGCAGTGCGCATTTCGACGAGCTGGCGAACATCCTCTTCGACCAGGCGGTGCTCGCCGAAGGCGGCCACCTCGAAGATCCTGCGGCTTACGTGAAGCGCGTCAACGCGCTGCTGACGGCCTGAAGCTCAGAGCGGTAGTCCGCCGAGCGCGGGCTGCCGGATCGATTCGAGCTGTTCGCGCATGCGTGTGGTCTGCTCGCTCCAGTAAGAGCGGCCACCGAACCAGGGGAAGGCAGCTGGAAACGCCGGGTCGGCCCACCGGCGTGCGATCCAGGCGCTGTAGTGAATCATGCGCAGCGCGCGCAGGGCTTCGATCAGCCGCAGCTGGCGCCAATCGAAGTCCATGAAGTCTTCGTAGCCTGAGAGAAGCGCATAGAGCTGGCGCTGCATCGTTTCTCGGTCGCCGGACAGCAGCATCCACAGGTCTTGCACCGGCGGGCCCATCAGGGCGTCGTCGAGGTCGACGAAATGCGGGCCGGCCTCGGTCCACAGCACGTTGCCGACATGGCAGTCGCCGTGCAGGCGAATCGGCTTGTATTCGCCGGCGGTTTCGAAGCAGCGTTTCACTTCGTCGAGCACCTCGTCGACGGCTTGCTTCCACGGGCCTTCTGCTTCGATGGCGATCATGCCGGAGGCCAGCAGCCAATCGCGCGGGGCCTCGCCGTAGCTGCGGTCGTCGAGTGTTAGCCGGTGCTCAAACGGGGCACGAGTGCCGACGGCATGGATGCGTCCGATGAAGCGGCCGATCCATTCCAGTGTTGCGGTGTCTTCGATTTCGGGGGCGCGGCCGGACTGGCGTTCGCAGACGCTGAAGCGGTACGGTTTGCCGTCGATGTTGAACGAGGCCAGCGTGCTGTCGCCGAGCTTCGCTGGGGCAACCACCGGGATTTCGGCCGCAACCAATTCGGCCGCAAACGCGTGCTCTTCCAGAATCTGCGCATCGCTCCAGCGCCCCGGCCGGTAGAACTTGGGCACGACCACGCGGCCATCTTCCAGAAACACCTGGAACACGCGGTTCTCGTACGAATTGAGCTGAATCAGGCGGCCGTCGCCGCGCAGACCCACTGAATCCAGCGCATCGAGCACGGCCTCGGGCGTGAGTCCGGCGTAGGGGGTTTCAGCGGAATAGGGCGTGTCGGACATGGCGCATCGTACGCGCCGGCCTGGCGAGCATTGCGCTCAGTGGCGCGCGTTCGACGAGAGCGGAGGGTTGTCGACAACGACCCCGCCCACATCGTCACGGTCATCGGGGTGGCCGCTGATCAAGGACGACGGGCGGTCCGACAGGGTGCTGTTGGCGAAGTCGCTGGAGGCGAAGGCGTCGAGGCGGCTGTCGGGTGCGAAGAACGAATCCTGGAACAGCGTGGAGTCTTGCCACAAGGCCGTGCGCTCGGCGCGGCGGTTGGCGACCGTGCTGGCCAGCGTGTCGCGAGCCTGATGGAGTGTGTGCGCAGGTTGCGGCGCACGAGATGCAGCACCGCTGTGCGGCACCAGCAACTGCAGTTCGGCGACCGAAGGAAGGTGATCGGTCGGGCAGCGAAGGTAGCGCACCCGGCACGCCGACAGAACCGACTGCTTGATCTGTTGGATGCGGTGCGAATTGCCACGCTCGGCGTCGAGATCGATGACAGCCAGCACACGGCCATTGGCGCTGCAGATCGCGAAGGTCACGTGGTTCGTTCCCAGCAGGTCGTACCAGAAGCGGACTTCGCTCGGGTCGGTGGGTTGGCAGAAGCGGACCAACGGCAGCTTTGAAAGAATGATGTGGTGCGGCAGCGCTTCGCGCAGCAAGCGGTAGATGCGGCGCTCATCCGTGCTAAACACCGGGCGGCCGGTCAGTGCCCATTCCACGGGAAGCGGTTTCGGCTTCGGCTTGCGGTCTTTCATCAGCAAATAGACCAAAGCCAGAACCAGCGCAGCGACGGCGCTCAATACGGCCCAGGGAAGCCAGGGAAGGTTTGGCATGTTCACGACACGGACTCAGGTGAGCGTCGACCATGGCGCCGGTGGGATAGCCAAGAACGGGACGACTGGCGTGGATGCTACCTTGCGCCTACTGACGCAACCCATCCCCGACATGGGTGTGTGTCGGTTTCATGAAAACCCCGTCAACAACCACCTGAGGAAGAACGCTACTCCGAAGCAGTACGGCCCGTTTCGCCCATGTGAGTCTTGACTTCGGACAGAACGTTCAACCAATCATTGAGGCGGTGAGCATGAACCTTGAGTTGGTAGTCCACCTCAGCGAAGTGCCGCCCGAGCATCCCTCCCACCTGCGATGAGATGTTGTCCGGCGGCAACTGCAGCCAAGCTTCGGCTTCAGGTCCATCGCGATGAACTGTCGCGCCGGCGTTGCGGGCGATCTTGAGCATGGCGGTGTTCTCGCTCAGCGCGTGAATGAACAGGCGCTCGCAGCCACGGTTGCGGGCGCGCAGCACCGCATGTTCGAACAGGCGTGCTCCATAGCCTCGGCCGCGGGCTCGCTTGAGGACGGAAACGCCGAATTCCGCTGCAGCCTTGCCTTGCGGCGTCTCGCTCGACACAGGCAGATGGGCAAGATGCGCCATGCTTATCAACTCAAGGCGCCGATTGAAGATGCCAAACACCTCATCGCGTTCGAAGTTCAGTGAGTCAACGTAACGCTGAATTTGCTCGTCGGTGGCCGGAAAACCAAATCGGAGATAGCGGTCACTCTCATCAAGAGACAGAAGGTGCCGAGAGATTCGCTTGTCATGCCGCTTTGCCAGCGAGCGGATGGGCACCCACGACGATCGCGTGGTTCCCCCCTCGCCAGTTGGGCGGGAGAAGAGAGTGCCTGAAGAGTTCATGCTGATCTCTGATTGGTGTAAACCCTAATTTTAGTGCCGCACGATAAATGCTGCCCAATGAGCCAATGCCTACTATTTGGAAGATTCGGCTACACTAGAAGGCTTTCCCGTTCGGCTCTAGGGAAAGAAATCGACTGCTGGTGTTCGAGAGGCTGCCTGAAATAAGCAGCACCGAGAGCGGAAGGCATGTTCGATGATTGAGCCATCCAGCCTCGCCCACGAAGGGCAGGTTCATTGAAAGAAACTCATGAAGACCTTCAGCGCCAAGCCGGCCGAAGTGACGCACGAGTGGTTTGTGATTGACGCCACCGACAAGGTGCTCGGACGTGTTGCCAGCGAAGTGGCACTCCGTTTGCGCGGCAAGCACAAGGCCATTTACACGCCTCACGTCGATACCGGTGATTTCATTGTCGTCGTCAACGCAGACAAGCTCCGCGTGACCGGTAACAAAGCCACCGACAAGGTGTACTACCGCCACTCGGGTTACCCGGGCGGGATTCACGCCACCACCTTCAAGGACATGCAGGCCAAGCATCCTGGCCGCGCGCTGGAAAAGGCCGTCAAAGGCATGCTTCCAAAGGGTCCGTTGGGGTATGCGATGGTCAAGAAGCTGAAGGTGTATGCCGGTGGTTCCCACCCCCACACCGCCCAGCAGCCCAAAGTGCTGGAAATCTAAGGAGCGGTGATGATCGGAAATTGGAACTACGGAACCGGCCGCCGCAAATCTTCGGTGGCACGTGTCTTCATCAAGAAGGGCACCGGCCAGATCCTCGTCAACGGCAAGGCCGTTGACGAGTACTTCGGTCGCCAGACGTCCATCATGGTGGTCAAGCAACCTCTGGTGCTGACCTCGAACGATGGCGCTTTTGACGTCAAGGTCAACGTGCATGGCGGCGGTGAATCGGGCCAAGCCGGCGCGGTGCGCCACGGCATCACCCGTGCACTGATCGACTACGACGAGACCTTGAAGCCTGCCCTCAAGCACGCAGGCTTCGTGACGCGTGACGCGCGCGAGGTCGAGCGTAAGAAGGTCGGCTTGCACGGTGCACGTCGCCGCAAGCAGTTCAGCAAGCGCTGATCTTCGACAAACCCTGCTGGGTTTTCGTGCAAAAAGGCCGCTTTCAGCGGCCTTTTTCATTGGGTGAGGTGGATGCACACACCTGCAAGGTTTGGTCACAGGCTGCGCCGGAGCGCACTTCTACAATCGCGCCTTCTCATGGCCGAAGCGGCTCAAATCTGCCTCTCGAATGCGCTGGAAATTACTTCGCCGACGACTGTCGATCAGTGCGCCCCGCATGATCGTCCGCAGTCATCTTCCCTGGCCTTTGCGCTGGGTGGCTGTGGCGTTGGTATTCGGCTTCTCGGCTGCGCTGGCCTTGTGGGCATTTGAATTCGGTAAAGGCATTGCCGGGCTCGACCGCGACGCCAAAGCTGAACTGGCCCAGTTGCGGATCGAAGTGACGAGGTTGCGCGAAGAGCGCGAAGGCGCGCAGTCGATTGCCAACACGGCGCAAAGCCTGCTGAAGGCCGAGAAGGTCGCGCAAGAGAGCCTTGCGCAGCAGATCAAACAGGTCGAATCTGAGAACCTCGCGCTCAAAGGTGACCTGGGTTTCTTCCAGCGGCTCCTACCAGCCAACGCCGCCGAAGGGTTGAACGTTCGCGCGTTGCAGGCTGAAGCCAAGGCGCCCGGGCATCTGAAGTTTCAGGTGCTGATCATGCAAATAGGCCGCAATATTCCTGAGTTTGTCGGCCGCTACGACATCGTTCTGTCGGGCACACTCGGCGACAAGCCGTGGACGATTTCCCAGCCCGGCGGCCCCAAGCTCTTGCAGGTCAAACAATCCGCTCGGCTTGAAGGCATGGTCAATTACCCGGCAGAGGCTGTGGTCAAGACCGTGCAGGTCAAGGTGACTGACAGCCAGGGCGGCGTCAAAGCCACCCAGACAGTGAAGTTGTGAATACCCCAGGGCGAGTGCGCTGGGTCGATCGTCGTTAACGCAAGGAGTTCGTCATGTTTGCCAAGAAAAAGCAGCCCCCCATTCGCACCTTGATCGGTGAGGGCACGGTAATTCGCGGCGAACTTCTGTTCACCGACGGATTGCGCATCGATGGCGAAGTGCAGGGCGACGTGATCGCCAGCGCACAGGAACACAGCATCCTGGTCATCAGCGAAAAAGCCCGGGTCATCGGGAAGGTCAAGGCTGGCCACGTGATCATCAACGGCCATGTCACCGGCCCGGTCCAGTCCACTGCGTTGCTGGAGCTTCAGCCCAAGGCGGTGATCGTCGGCGACGTGAAGTACGAAGCGCTGGAAATGCATCAGGGCGCCACCATCGATGGCGAGCTGCACCCCTTGAAAGCCGAAGAAAAGCCCGCACTCATCAAGTTGGCTGCTTCCAGCGCCGCCTGAAATTCTTCGGCGGAGTGGATAATCCAGCCATTGTTTGGAAGGATTTGTCATGAGCGCAGTTGCAAGCAACGTTCAAACCCCCGAGGCCGAGATGCCGCCGGTGCCGCTGGTCTTCACCGACAGCGCCGCGGGCAAGGTGAAGGAACTCGTTGACGAGGAAGGCAACCCTGATCTCAAGTTGCGGGTGTTCGTGCAGGGCGGCGGGTGCTCCGGCTTCCAGTACGGTTTCACCTTCGATGAAATCGTCAACGAAGACGACACGCAGATGAACAAGAACGGTGTCACGTTGCTGATCGACGCGATGAGCCTGCAATACCTCGCCGGTGCCGAGATCGACTACAAGGACGACCTGCAAGGCGCCCAGTTCGTGATCAAGAATCCGAACGCGACGACGACCTGCGGCTGCGGCTCCAGCTTCTCGGTCTGACCGTCCAGCTCTGAATCGAGGCCGCCTTTGGGCGGCCTTTTTCGTGCCGCCGCCTGAGACTCAGGCGGGGTAGTAGGCGCCCAGTACGCGTGGCCCCTCGGCGCCGGTAACTGTGCTCAGGTTGCCGGGCTCGCTGTGCATGTGCCTGTACGCCAGCCAGGCGAACGCTGCGGCTTCCACGTGCTGGGCCGGCAGGCCACGATCGTCCGTGAGACGAACAGCCATCGTGGGCAAGTGACGCGCCAATCGCTGCATCAATCGATTGTTCAAAGCCCCGCCGCCACACACCAGTAGCTCACTGGCCGAGCCCGCATGGGCCATCGCGGCCTGCGCGCAGGTGATGGCTGTCAATTCGCACAAGGTGGCTTGCACGTCCTCGGGCCGACACGCCTCGTTGAACCGCTGCAGTCGATTGTTCAGCCAATCGGCATTGAACAAATCGCGACCGGTGCTCTTGGGCGGCGGTGCCCCGAAGTAAGGCTCTTCGAGCAGCACACTCAGTAGCCTCGGCTGGACAGTGCCGCTGGCGCCCCACGCGCCGTCAGCATCGAAGCGCTGGCCTGTGTGGCGCAGGCTCCAGAGATCCATCAGCACATTGGCCGGCCCGCAATCGAAGCCGGTGGTGTGCCCATCGGCGAGCAGGGCGGTCAGGTTGCTGATGCCACCTAGATTGAGTACCGCACGCGTCTCGCCCGGGGTGCCGAAGAGCGCCCGGTGAAAGGCTGACACCAGCGGTGCGCCTTGCCCGCCGGCGGCCACGTCACGGCTGCGGAAATCGGCCACCACAGCAATGCCGCTGCGCTCGGCAAGCAAGGCCGGGTTGTTGATTTGCCATGTGTAGCCGAGACCGGGGCGGTGGCGCACCGTCTGACCATGGCTGCCGACGGCACGGACGGCACCGGCTTTCACATTCGCGTGGGCTAGGAGTTCGGTGACCACTTCGATGTAGAGGGCTGCCAGCGTGCTCGCGGCCAAGGCGGAGCGGTGCAGCTCATCGGGGCCGGATGTGTTGAGTGCGAGCAGTTCGTCGCGCAGCGGTTCGGGGAACGCGCGGTAGGCATGTGACACCACCTTGAGCGAGCCGCTGGACGAGAACTCGGCCAGCACGCCGTCAACGCCATCGAGCGAGGTGCCCGACATCAAGCCTGCGAACAATTCAGCCATCGTCGAATTGTGCAACGGACGGGCGCTTATTCCACGTACGCGGTGTTGTTGGGTGCGGCTTCGGCGGCTTGCAGCTGCTGGCGCATGGATTGCGCCATCGTTGCGAATTGAGCCCGCGAGGCTGCAGACAGCACGATCGCTTCAGAGGTCTTGGCAATCACCAGCGGATCCTGGTGCTGACCCTTCACGCGGAACTCGAAGTGCAGGTGCGGCCCGGTGGCCCAGCCCGTGGCACCGACAGCGCCGATGCGCATGCCCTGCTCGACGTGCTGACCCTTGCGCGCGTCGATGCGACTCAGGTGGCCGTACAGCGTGGTGCGGTCATTGCTGTGGCGAATCTGGATCACGTTGCCATAGCCGTTCTGCCAGCCTGCGAAGTCGACGACACCGTCGCCGACCGTGCGTACTGCCGTGCCGGTGGGGGCACCGTAGTCCACGCCCAGGTGCGCGCGCCAGTTCTTCAGGATAGGGTGAAAGCGCATCGAGAAGCCCGAGGTCACGCGCGAGAACTCCATCGGGCTGGCGAGGAACGCGCGCCGTTTGCTCTCGCCGTCGAAACCGTAGTAGCCGCCCTTGCCGTTGCTGTCCTTGAACCACACGGCCGAATAGTTGCGGCCGTTGTTGACGAACTCCGAGGCCAGCACACGGCCCGAAGCCTGGTTCCAGGTGATGGGTTCGCCGTCGGCGGTGAGCGCTTCGTAGATGACGGTGAAGGTGTCGCCCTTGCGCAGCTCGCGATGGAAGTCGATGTCGGTTGAGAACATCTCGGCCATTTGCGTGGCAATGGGGTCGGGGATGCGCGATTCATCGGTCGCCGCAAACAGCGAGCTGCGGATGGTGCCGCTGCCCAGGCGAATCTGGCTTTCCAGTTCAGCCACTTCAACCTGCGCCTGCAAGACGCCATTCACACGCGAAACGCGCAAACGAGAGAAGTGCGTGCCGAACTGTTCCGGGTTCTCGGCCGGGTAGCGGGCCACCAGTTCATCGAGCTCGCCCGAGGCCGACGTGCGGACGCGAACCATCTTGCCGGCGCGCCCTTCGAGCAGCTTGCGCGCGGTCTTGTCGCTGCGCAGGTAGGCCGCTGCGGCAGCGTCGGCCACATTCAGGCGTGCCAGCAGGCTATCGGCCGTGTCGGCGCTGCGGGTTAGGTCGCTGCGATAGAGCTCGAGCGAGTGGCTGGCCAGGGCTTCGAGCTGCGACGGGATGTTCTCGGGAGTGACGATTTCAGTCACCAAGCGCCGCGGCAGGTCGGCCGCATCGGGCGCGAGTGGCGCAATGCCGAAAGCGGTCACGCCGAAGCCCATCAAGCCTGCGACCAGCACGCCGGTGAGCGTGCGCGGGTGCCGACCACTGAAATCTGCGATGCGCGCCGAAGCCAGGGCTGCTGCGCGTTGTAGTGATGCCAACGAACTCAATTTGTTGATGGGGCCGTGAGGCCCGTCTGCAAGCGCCGCATTGAGGCGGGCGCTCTGATTGGTCTTGATGCTCGCGGGGCGTCCACTAGAATCGTGAACGCTTGGCGAGCCCCTGTTTCGCGGGGTTGTCCGTCGGGTGTGCGGCAGTATAAGCGGCCACCCTTTCCCTCAATTCCCGGAAATCCCCCAGATTCCGAAGCCCCTCATGTCCCAGTCCGAAACTCCGGCCACGCCCTCCAAGCACCCCATCACCGACAAGGTTCTCGAAGCCCTGGCGATCAGCCAGCGCGGCTGTGACGAACTGTTGCCAGAAGCTGACTGGATGGCCAAGCTCGCCAGATCAGTAGCAACCGGCGTGCCATTGCGCATCAAGCTCGGCCTGGACCCGACGGCTCCCGACATCCACATCGGCCACACGGTGGTGTTGAACAAGATGCGCCAGCTCCAGGACCTGGGGCACACGGTGATCTTCCTGATCGGCGACTTCACCTCCATGATCGGCGACCCGTCGGGCCGCAACACCACCCGCCCGCCGCTCACACGCGAGCAGATCGAGGCCAAT
>Ga0307508_10000024_pt1 | contig 176806 bp, 167 predicted proteins | sample 9_EM_MG_FD_203089 | JGI IMG/M metagenome (GOLD analysis project Ga0307508, IMG submission 203089) | Populus trichocarpa ectomycorrhiza microbial communities from riparian zone in the Pacific Northwest, United States - 9_EM | ecosystem: Host-associated > Plants > Roots > Unclassified | place...
GAAAGTTTCTCTGGCCGGGGTTTGGTGAAAACATGCGGGTGTTGAAGTGGATTTTCGACCGGGTGCGTGCTGGCGGACGCGCGAAGGAAACCCCGATCGGCTGGATGCCGCACTACCACGACGTCGAGTGGGAAGGACTCGATTTTTCCGCCGAGCGATTCGAGACCCTGCAGGCCTTCGATCGTGCCGCCTGGCGCGCCGAAGTGCTCAGCCACGAAGAACTTTTCCTCGATCTTCACGCTCATCTCCCGAAGGAACTGATGTTCGAGCGCGAGCTGCTCATCTGTCGGATGTAGGTGGCTATTTTCCCGGCAGACCAAAATCAGTTTGTAACGTATTGCGTTACAAACCGGTTTGGGTGGGAATTTAGTAACGGCTTGCTAAATCAATTCTTGATCAGTGACCAGTCGTCGACATCGACCCATTGATTTGCGCTGGCGTGGGAGTAGATGCCGACATCGCACTGTCCGTTGGTCACGACGATATTGGAAATCGTCCTCTGCGCCCAGCCCGACTGGGCGGTGTTCACGTTCGATTGAATTTCGGTTCCGCCGAAATTTCTGGCGAAAAAGCGGCACGTGCTTTGGCCACCACTGCTCTGATACCAGACGGTCAAAGTGTACGTGCCGTTAGGCAGCCCCGTGACCGTTTGGTGAGTCAGCACGTCGTAGGCCGACGAAAGCGAGTGATGAAACCGAAACCTCCCCGGAGAACGTGAGCCGGAAAGATTGCCGTAGGAACCGGCCGTTCCTCCGCTGCTGCTCCAGCCGGCGAGATCGGCTTGCGCGACTCGATCGGCCTCGAGGTTGGGATTAAGAATATAATTGTTGCCCGCCGCCACGGCCCACGTGCCGGCAGATGCATTTAGATCCAGTTTCGAAACGGAGCGGAAAGTGGGCGTGGTGCCGCTGAAGGTAACCGGACACCACTGGTTGTAGCCGACTCCGTTGCCCGCAAAATCGCACCAACGATCGCCGACGAACAAGGGAACGGTTCCCGAGCTACCGATTGCTGTGACGCAAAAACCGGTTTGGGATACGTGACAGAAATCGGCGTCGGTTCCGGCCATGACGTATTCCGCCATGTAGGTGCCGAGGATGTTGCTGCCGGTGGACTGGAGCACATAGGCGTGAGAGGCGTTCCATCCGTGCAGGTCGGAAGACAGGAAGAAATACCGGTTGCCAAACCGCATCATGCAATTCCCTTCGCGGCCGTTGCCATTGTAGATATTCGCACCGGCTTCGATGTTGAGATAGTCGGAGGCCCGCAGCGGAAGTACATAGAGGTGAGCCCGACCGGATGTACTCGAGCAGATCACATAGGCCGCGCCGTTGTTGTCGACGAATACGGTCTGATCTCCGGTGTTCCCATTGGTGACCGGGATAGAGGTTTGGATGTGATCGTAGACAAAGGTGCCGTTGGGTGTACTGCAGGTGGCGAATAGATCACCAGATCCATTGGTGCCGCTGAATTGAGAGACCAACACATATTTGTTCGTGTTGCTGTTGAAGGCGACGCCCATGCGACCAACCCAGCTCGCGCCGCCCAATCCGGGAGAACTTGCGGTCATGATGTTTCCTTCAAAGGTCCAGTTCACGAGATCGGTCGAAGAGTAACATGTGAAAGCATTGAAGCTGGTATCGCTGTTTTTTCCTCCCGCGGGATTGGCGGCGTAGGTTACGGCACCGTTATATTTTACCCCGTACCAATACCACTTGGAACCAAATTTGAAAACTCCACCGCCTTGGGCGTAGATTGGATTTCCGGAAGTGTCCTTGGCGAAGGCGTCGTTCGTAATGATGGCCGCGTTAAGGTTGATCGCACTCATCATCTGAATGAGTGCGATCGTGACAATCGCTACTATTGATCGGGGGAGAAGTTTGGGGTATGGCATACACATGACGGATACGTGGTTTATTGTTATGGTGAACTGACAACGGAAAAATGGATGGTTTCGATGGGTGCGTTTTCCACCCACGTCGTGCTGACGTCCTGAAAAGTTTCATCGAGCAGCAGTTGGGAACCGGGAGAAAAAGTGGGGGCACTGGAAGCGAGCCACTCAATCGCGCGAACTGGATCCGTTCCTGCGAGCGTTTTAACGCCTGCGCAAAAAAGCTCTTCTTTGAGCAAAGACTCCGGCATCCGTGTTATCCATCCGGAGGCCGCGGTGGGATTACTGATCATCCATGCGCAAACTGTCGTTTGTAGCAGATCCAGTTGCGTGCCGGCCGAATTCATTTTTCCGGTCAGACGGATGGCGCCGGCAGGGTTCTCCCACATCGCCTCTTGTGCCGCGCTTTTCAAAAACGACTGCCGCCACGCGTTGTCGGGCAGGCGGGCGCAATAATAATCCAGGGCGATTTGATCGTGGATTAGTTCGTGGGCAACAGCCCACGCGTGTTCGTCAGTTGCGTCGGCGCGGGCTGCGACCCAGCTGGCCGCCGGGAAAAGGTCGGCTTTCAACCACTGTTGGAGTGCTGCCACCCCAAATCGTGAATGCAATTCCTCCGTCGATAATGCGCGGGTGATTTCGGCCGCGTTGGCGTTGTTCAACATGGCCAGCAGTTCCGTCATCAGTTCATCTTCCGCGCCTTTGTCGGCTTTTGGTGTCTGGCCCAACCGAACCAGTTTCGAACGAATCAACGACAACGTGTTGTCCAGAGAGCTGCTCTCGTACGTTTCGTGCGCCGAACGGAGTGGTGGTTCCGGTGATGTCCCGGATTGCGACGTGACTTGGTCGGCGGATCTTTTCGAAGACGTGGCGGCGGGTGCTTCCGTCGCTTTGCTAAAACGTTTCTCCGGCCAGAAAACAATCGTGACCACCGTTGCGAGTCCGATCGAAAATAGCCGCATCCGGTTCATGCAAAATTTTTTTCCTCACCGCGATTGCACCGGACGGAAAACTTTTCCCGGATCGCCGGTCACGGGTTCTGTCTGATCGGCCAGATAGTCGGTCAAACTATTTTCCGCCTCCATTGTCACCGTCGGTGGATGCGCGCTGAGGAGGTTCGACAGCGCGCCCTTGGTGGCGTTGTCGAGCGAGCGCATGAAGATCATGATGGGCGCACCTGAACCGGTGGCTTGCCCCGTGTAGCGATGATTGAGAATCCAGTCGTGACGGCGCACGTCCCACACTTGAAGCAGCAAGCGGGTGTTGATGGTAAATCCTTCATTGGCGTCGGAGTTCGCGTCGACTTCCTCGACGACGGTGTGGACGGCCCAGATCGCTCCCGCGCGTTTTGCCAGCAAATCGATATTTTCCGGAGTACGGGCGGAAAGTTGGTCGAGCTCGATTGCCGGAGAAATTTTTGCCGCCTTCAAAGTGAGTGCTTCCCCGATCACCTTGAACTGGCGGGTGATCAATTCGGTTTGTTGACGATGGCGAATCACCGCCTGTCGTGGAGTCTGCATGTTTACTGCGTCTCTTGTCGCGTCCAGTGCCGGAAGCAGCAGTACTCCCGTTTCACCCGGCTGGATGGACGTTATGGGGATTCCGGTTTCGTCGGCGGCGGGAAGCGACTGAACCCCGAGAAAAACGACGGCGCCAAGAATCCCGGAATTTAATAAAATACGCAGCGAAATGAACGCGAAATCCCCGGAGGTGAAACGGTGCAGTTTGATCGACATTGGATTCCTTTGAGGTGAACCGTGCAGGAGCGAAGGCATGATGCGGTCTGCTGCGACGGAGGGGTTGGGGTATCGGCGCGCGGAAACGGTGCTACCTTATCGCTTCACGTCGCGGGGTTCAATGGACGAACTTCCGATAAACCTGCACGATCCATCACTCTCACATCAGAGTGAGGATTGTTTGTGTCGTGTATCATGCCCGATTGCCGCGAGGGCATTACTCCACGCGAAAAAATTCGAGAGTTCCAAGGCGCGGTGAATTTCGATGGAAATATCACCGGGCAATCGCGGGATTGCCGCGATCACCTGCTGTGTGGTTGTCGCTGATGTTTTGAAAACTTCGCGAGTCAGCGCCCGACTAGTTTTTGCAAGTGTTCGGGGTAGCGCGCGCCCTGCAGCGTAATCTTGTCTGCAGCAGCATTGATTTCGCGGAGATCGTTCGGTGTTAGTTCAACGGACGCGGCTCCCAGGTTCTCAAGCAAGCGCGGTAGCTTCGTCGTTCCTGGGATCGGCACGATCCATGGTTTCTGTGCCAGCAGCCACGCCAGTGCGACTTGGGCGGGTGTAATCTTCATGCGCGCGGCGATTGAGCTGAGTAAATCGACGACGGCCTGATTCGCCTTCCGGGCCTCCGGCGAAAAACGGGGCACGATGTTCCGGAAATCAGTGGCGTCGAATTTGGTGTTTTCATCGATCTTCCCCGTGAGGAATCCCTTGCCGAGCGGGCTGAAAGGAACAAAGCCGATCCCAAGTTCCTCGAGCAGGGGCATAATCTCCGCCTCCGGCTCCCTCCAAAACAGGGAGTATTCGCTCTGCAGCGCGGTGACGGGTTGGACGCTGTGCGCGCGACGGATGGTCTTCGCGCCAGCTTCTGACAGGCCGAAATGCTTTACCTTGCCCGATTGGATCAGCTCTTTCACTGCCCCGGCCACGTCCTCGATCGGCACATCGGGATCGACGCGGTGTTGATAAAATAGATCGATGACATCGACCTTGAGTCGTTTGAGCGACGCCTCCGCAACTTCTTTGATGTGGGCGGGCCGGCTGTCCAAGCCATCCATGCGCTCTCCGTTCGGCCCAATCTTAAATCCGAATTTCGTGGCGATCTTTACGTGTTCGCGAAAAGGTGCGAGGGCTTCACCCACGAGTTCCTCATTTTTGAATGGACCGTAGATCTCCGCAGTGTCGAAGAAGGTGATGCCACTTTCGACGGCCGATCGGATCACCGAGATCATCGCTTGTTTTTCCCCTGCCGGTCCGTAGCCAGAACTCATGCCCATGCAGCCCAGTCCAATCGCCGAGACTTCAAGGTTACCCGATCCAAGTTTTCTCTGTTTCATAGTTTGCGGTCCTGTTTTGAATTAAAAAGAGAAACGACTGTACGCTATGTTCCCGCATCCGTCGCCCGCGTTCTTGCGCGACCTGTTGCGATATTGCTCGAATCGCGAACGGCGGCGTTAGGCAAAATGTTCGAACGTAGGGCCAGCCCTACAACCTGAGGTGCGGACGCAAGGTCCCACTATCACGCTACATTGGCCGGGAGGTGGTCGATGAGCTTGTCGAGCGTGATGGGGTAATCACGCACGCGCACGCCGGTGGCGTGATGGATTGCATTGGCCACGGCTGCGGCTACGCCGCAAATGCCAAGCTCGCCGACACCTTTGGCTTTCATCGGTGAGGAAATGGGATCGGTCTCATCGAGGAAAATCACCTCCTGATGCGGGATGTCGGCGTGGACCGGCACTTCGTAGCCGGCGAGGTCATGGTTGACGAAGAAACCGTGGCGTTTGTCGATCGCGAGTTCCTCCATCAATGCGGCGCCTGCGCCCATCGTCATCGCGCCAATCACCTGGCTGCGTGCCGACTTCGGATTGAGAATGCGCCCGGCGGCACACACCGCGAGCATGCGGCGTATCCGGATTTCGCCCGTCGCCGCGTCGACCCCGACTTCGACAAAATGGGCGCCGAAAGTCGACTGCTGATACTTCTTGTCGAGATCGCCATATTCAATCGCATCTTCCGCGACGAGGCCGCCCCCACTGGCAGCCTGGGCAAGGGGCGCGCTGCGACCGCCTGACTTGACCTGGCCGTCTGCGAACACAGCGTTAGCCGGATCGAAGCCGAGTTTTTGCGCGACGGCTTCACGCAGCTTGACGCACGCCGCGTAGACGCCGGAGGTTGAATTGTTGGCACCCCATTGTCCGCCGGAACCGCAGGAAGCGGGAAAGCTCGAATCGCCGAGCCGCACCACCACCTTGTCGAGCGAGACCCCCATCATCTCGGCCGCAGTCTGGGCGATGATTGTGTAGGAGCCGGTGCCGATGTCAGTCATGTCGGTCTCGACGATTACGATGCCGCGATTGTCGAGTCGGACACGTGCGGCAGATTTCGTGAGGAGGTTATTGCGAAACGCAGCAGCGACGCCGGTGCCGAGCAACCAGCGGCCATCGCGGGTTTTCGCGGGGAGCGGATTGCGCTTCGCCCACCCGAAACGGTCGGCGCCCATCCGCAGGCACTCGGTTAACCGGCGCTGCGAAAAGGGACGTTCCGGTTTTTCGGGATCGACCTGGGTGTCGTTGAGAATGCGGAACTCGATCGGGTCCATCCCGAGTTTTTCCGCCATCTCATCCACCGCGATCTCCAGCGCCATCAAGCCTGGTGCCTCCCCCGGCGCACGCATGGCATTGCCCTCGGGGAGATCGAGCACGGCGAGCCGCATGGCGGTCATGCGGTTGGCGCCGGCGTAAAGCAGGCGGGTCTGTCCGACGGCGGTCTCGGGGCTGCCATCCGGCAGGTCGCCGGACCAGCTTTCATGGCCAATCGCCGCGAGCTTGCCGTCTTTAGTAGCTCCAAATCGGATACGCTGGATCGTTGCCGGGCGGTGCGTGGTGTTGTTGATAATGAGCGGCCGCTGCAGCGCCACCTTCACCGGTCTCCGGGCGGCACGGGCGCCCAGCGCGGCGAGCAGCACATCGCTCCGCAGGAATAATTTTCCGCCGAAACCGCCGCCGATGTAAGGTGAGATGAGCCGGACATTTTCCTTGGGGATACCCAGTGTCTTCGCCAGATCGCCCACGCCCCAGGCGATCATCTGGTTCGAAGTCCAGACGGTCAGTTTGTCTCCGTCCCACGCAGCGATCGAAGCGTGCGGTTCCATCATTGCGTGCGATTGGTCGGGCGTGGTGTAGGTCGCGTCGAGTTGAACCGGCGCCGCAGCGAACGCGCCGGCAAAATCGCCGACGGCGGTATCCGCCGGGCCGCTGTAGCCAGGTTTTGGTTTGATGGCGGAGTCCTTTGCTGCCGCGAGATTGAAGGCGCCCTTGGCCTTCTCGTATTTGACGCGAACCAGCTGTGCAGCAGAGCGCGCCTGCTCGAAGGTCTCAGCCACCACTACCGCGATGGCTTGATGATAGTGGTCAATCTCGGGGCCGCCCAACAGTTTCGCCGTGTTGAAATCGCCCTTTTCAAGTTTTCCGGCATTTTCCGCCGTGACGATTGCGAGTACGCCGGGTGCAGTCTTGGCTTCCCTCAAGTTGACTGAGGCGATGCGGCCCTTCGCGATGGCCGAACCAATCACGCATCCGTATGCCGCATTCGGTGCGACGTCATGGTGTTCATAGGCGTAAAGCGCGGTGCCGGTTGTCTTGAGCGGTCCCTCAATCCGGTCGGTGGGCTTGCCGATGATCTTGAGCTGGTCAATCGGGTTGGTGGCGGCGGGAGTATCGAATTTCATCGGAAGGTTCCTCTCGCCTGTGCCAGCACTGAGCCAAGCGTGCGCTCGACCAGCGTGAGCTTGAAGGCGTTATCGTGGGTCGGCTTGGCGTCCGCGAGCAGCTTCGCTGCGACGGCCTTGGCGCCATTCGGCAATTCGGCTTCGGCGGCTTCGATGCGCCACGGTTTATGCGCCACGCCACCCAGCGCCACTTGTCCGCTGCCGTCGGGTTGTACAATCGCGCCGACGGAGACCAACGCGAAGGCGTAAGACGCCCGGTCTCGAGCCTTGTGATAAAGATGAACACCGCCCACCGGTTTCGGCAGGGTGACTGCGGTGATCAACTCACCCTGTCCCAACACCGTCTCAATATGCGGCGTCTGGCCTGGCGCCCGATAAAAGTCCGCGATGGGAATACGGCGTGTGGCGCCATCGGGTTGTACCGTCTCGACGGTCGCGCCAAGCGCGCGCAGCGCCACCGCCATGTCGCTTGGATGGGTGGCGATGCAGGCATCACTGGCGCCTACGACTGCAAGCTGGCGACTGAAACCGCCGATCGCTGCGCAACCGCTGCCGGGGTGGCGTTTATTGCAGGGTTGGTTGGTGTCGTAGAAATAGGGACATCGCGTGCGCTGAAGCAAATTGCCCGCGGTCGTCGCCATGTTGCGGAGCTGGCCCGATGCGCCGGCGAGCAGCGCCCGGGACAAGACGCCGTAGTCGCGTCGCACGCGCTCATCCGCGGCGAGATCCGTGTTGCGCACCAGCGCCCCGATGCGCAATCCGCCGTCGGGGGTCGGTTCGATCGTGTCCAAGGCGAGACCATTGACGTCGATCAAGTGCGTTGGAATTTCAATTTCGAGCTTCATCAGATCGAGCAGGTTCGTCCCGCCGGCGATAAATTTGGCTCCTTCGTTGCGCGCCGCGGCCGCGGCTGCCTGTGCGGGCGATTGAGCGCGCTCGTAGGTGAACGATTTCATGCAGTCCTCCCTGCGACTTCGGTGATCGCCTCGACGATGTTAGAATAGGCGCCGCAACGACAGATGTTGCCGCTCATGCGCTCGCGGAATTCCTCCGCCGTCGTTTGTGGCGCAGCGGTGAGGTCGGCGCTGACATGGCTGGGAATACCCGCCTTGATTTCCTTGAGCATCGCCACCGCCGAACAGATCTGTCCCGACGTGCAATAGCCGCATTGATAACCATCGCATTTCACGAAGGCGGCCTGCATCGGGTGCAGGTTTTGAGGTGTGCCCAGTCCCTCGATCGTGGTGATGCTGTCACCCTGGTGCATCACCGCGAGTGACAGGCAGGAATTAATCCGGCGTCCGCCGGCGATGACGGTGCACGCACCGCACTGTCCATGGTCGCAGCCTTTCTTGGTGCCGGTGAGATGCAGATGCTCGCGCAACGCATCGAGCAGGGTGGTGCGCGGATCCAGTTCGAGTGTGCGCGGTTTGCCATTCACCTCGAAGGAAACTTTCGACAAAGCGGAAAGTCCGGCGGTGGGTGGCTGTCCTTTGGCGACAAGAGGCACCATGGCCACCGCCATCGAGGCGGTGCCGGCGACCAAAAACTCACGCCGGGTCATTTCAAAATCGTCGGAACGGGACATGTCGTATTCTCCGGTTGAGGTTGTTCTAATGGCGACACAGCCGGGAAGGTACGGTTCCCATTTCTGCACCGTGTGAATTTTAGCTCATATCGCCGCGGTCTTCTCTCGTGATCTTGCTCAACCTGTCGGAATCTTGCTCTGAAATTTTGGCGCGCGACTGGATTTTTTGGAAGTGAGGTGTCGTTTCGGTCTCGCCCGCTGCGAAGAATGATTCGCCGAAACGCTAGCGTTGCCGGCGGTAGTCTGTGGGGCAGAGCCCCGTTTCCCGACGGAAGAGTTGCGCGAAATGGCTTGGATTGGCGTAGCCCACCTCAATGGCAACCTCGACCACGCTCTTCTTCGTTTCGCGCAAAAGTCGTCGTGCGATATCCATGCGCAAGTTCACCTGATAGCGCGCCGGCGACACGCCCACGCCTGTCTTGAACAAACGGTGGAAGTGAAATTTGCTCAGTCCCGCTTGTGCGGCCAGCCGGCCGAGATTGAGATCTTCGACGAGATGATCGGACATCCAACCGGTGATCTGTTGCAGCTTATATCCGGGGAGTGAAGGGCTCCGACTGCGCGGCTTTTTGACCAGTTCGGCGTAGTTCCGGGCGAGGTGAACTGCGATTGCTTGAGCAAGGCCCTGGACGAAAAGAGGACTTTCCCTCTGACCGATCAGTTCCTCGTGCAAGCGCTCCACCAAGGAATTCAAAGTAGCATCAGTGAAACCCGAGACATCACGCATTTGCGCGTGGATCGCGTCGTCGCCGAACACTTCCTCCAGTGCGCGCTGCATGAGGGGCAGGGCGATGAGCACCACCATGAGTTTGAACGGTTCCGCGGTCAGGGTCTTCCAACGACAATCGTACGGCGCTCCTGCGGTGGTGAGGAAGAATGATCCTTTCTCCACCCGGCACGTGAGCCATGGACCTTTGTTTTCGCGCTCCTGAGTCTCGGCCACGCCAGATGAAACCCACATAAGAAACGGCTCGCAGACAGAAGGAATGGCGAGCGGTCCTCCGGTGGATGGCAGGCTATAAGTGGAGGCCCGTATTTCCCTCCACGCTTTTCCCTGACCTGTTCGAAGAAGTTTTCCACCGAGGTAAAGATCGAGGCTTTCGGCGGAGGTTGTTTCAGGAACAGTCATGACAGATGCGAGACGAGTAATGGATTTTGCGTCCGCAGGCATGACCGGATTGACCTATTCCCAAGTCAAAACGGCAAATTATTTCCGGTCGATGAAACTATTCCTGCGTATTCCAAGCCAGGCTCTGCTACTCGCATCGGGGAATTGCTGACGCTCGAGAGCAGCGGAATGCATGATGATTGAACGCCCTGCATCGCCCGTAAACAGGCTCCTACAACGCAGAAAATACGTGGCCTTCGAGGTCAGCCGCCGGCCCGGGTATCGCCTAGCTTGTTCGGCTCATTGTCCGAGCGCGGTTACTGAAGCCCCTCCAATCCGCGCTCTTACCATTTCATTTCGCCCTTGTTCACTTTGGCACCGAGATCCAATGCGATGCCGAGGCCTGCCTTGGGATAGGCGGCTTTCATTGCTTCAATCAGTGCGGCTGAATTTGGTGCCTTTGATAACTCAACTTCGAAACGCGTGAGATAGTTCCTGGTGTAAGCGATCAGAGAGGCATCCCGTTTTTCGTCCGGCAGCGAATGACCCGGTATTACGGTTTGCGGCTGGAGCGCGATCATTCCATCCAGCTTCTTCATCCAGTCGGCCCGCTCCTGGAGCGTCTGCGTATCGGCCGTCCAGACATGCAGGCCGGCAAAAATATTCACCCCTCCCGCGATGGCTTTGAGCGAAGGAATCCAAACATAACTGCGATTCGGCATCGCGTCATCAAGGCCGCGGATTTCAAGGACCTGATCCTCCAGTTGAATAATATTGCCGGACAGCACTTCCGGCAGGGAAACATTTTGGGGCGCGTTACTTCCCAATCTTGGTCCCCACACCTGCAACTTGGCCTGCAAAGTGGCTTGGATTTTCTTTAACGTGGGCGCAGTAGCCACGATTTTCGCCTCTGGGAAAATCTGTTTAAGCGTTTCGATCCCGAAATAGAAATCGGGGTCAGCCTGGCTGATATAAATCGTTTTCAGGGTCTTTTTGCTATCAAGCACCATGGCAGCGATGCGCAATGCATCGGCTCGCGTGAAGCCGGTGTCGAGCAGCACGGCATCCGTTTTACCGGAAACCAGCACGGCATTGACGTGAAAACTTCCGCTGTCGGCGTTGTAGACCTGGAGCGACAAGGCAGCTGGTGTCTCCGGCTGAGCGGCGGTTCCGCTTGCGACAACGCCGAGGCCGAAACCGAGGGGAGCAATAAGACGCGTGAGAGTTTTCGTGGTGATCATAAATCGATGGTTGAATGCCAGAGGCGATCACCCGATACTATCAGTCATATAAAAACCCAACAAGAGGAGCGTTATTTGTCACTTGGTTACCGCAAGGTAACCTCGATGGCGCGCATCAGTAATGCATCTTGACCTTCCATCGGTTCCTCCGGGCAGTGACGACGCGAAAGACTGTCCTATTCGCAATGTGTTGGATCACATCGGCGATCAATGGAGCCTTCTGGCGTTGTTGACACTCGAGCGCGGCACACTCCGGTTCACCGAACTTCAGCGTGCGATTGGTGATATCTCAAAACGGATGCTGGCAGAGACTCTGCGCAAACTGGAGCGCGATGGTTTTGTCAGTCGAAAAGTTTATCCCTCCGTTCCGCCTAAAGTGGAGTACCGCCTCTGCCCGCTTGGAAAATCATTGGCCGCCCAACTTCGCCCACTGGTTGAATGGGCAAATAAAAATCACCACCAAGTGCGCAAGGCCCGGAAAATCTATAAAGCTCCCGTGCGCGTCGAGGCTCTTTGAGTTGTTGGAGCGACGGAATCGAATTTGATTCCTTGCCGCATTCCTTTGATTTGTCCGATGGACGATTTCATCGCGCCGGTCGCCGGGCCAGACACGCTCTCACTTCCTCATCGCTGGTGGCCAAGAAATCTTCGTACCAATCGCCGACTGCGTAGAATTGTTCGGGTCGTAGCGGACAAACCAATAGATCGACCGCCTGTTCCAGTTCTTCGCAGGTCGATTCTGGTCCGACCGGCACGCCTACGGTGATTCGTGGGCAGCCTGCCTGACGCAGCGCAGTGATCGCTGCGCGCATGGTGAAGCCGGTGGCCAGTCCGTCGTCGATCACGATCACCGGCCGCGAGCTAATCACTGGTGGATTGCCTGGCCGATAGTTCTCTTCGCGACGCCGGAGTTCTTCCATTTCCCGCCGCAGCACGGTCTCCACTTCCGCCTTGGATATTCCGGCTTCGGCAATCAGTGCCTCGTCCAGTAATTTCACGTCGCCCGACGCGATTGCACCCATGGCTAATTCGGGGCGATTCGGGACGCCCAATTTTCGGACGATAAAAACATCCAGCGGTGCTCTTAAAATGTCGGCTACTTCCCGTGCTACCGGCACGCCGCCGCGGGGCAGCCCGAGCACGAGTGGGTTGACGCCGAGATTTTGTCCCTGGAGAGACTCTGCCAGAATCTGCCCCGCTTGGTGACGATCACGATACGGGCCTTCAATTTTCATGGTTGTAGACTCTTGAAAATCGAACCGGGAAGAAGAGCTTGATTTGACAGGAGGTGGCCAACTACCGCAACGGCCGGCCAAATCGGCCGATCAACCGCGCCCCGGCAAGAACGTGAGGGCGGATTGCGGCCTCAAACTCCATCCGATTGCTTCCCCGCCGTAAACCCAACTTAGAAACGTCGAGCGCATATAATTCAAAAATATAACGATGCGGAGAATCGCCCGGCGGAGGTGTGGGCGGCAGATAAGCGACGTCGTTCAGGCTGTTGGTACCCGTCGCGCCACTCGACTGGCTTCCTTTCCCTTCGGCCAGGGAAGTTTCGGTGGCGGGAATATCCCATAGGAGCCAGTGCGTGAAATCGCCCTTGGGCGCATCGGGATCATGCACGAGCAGCGCGAAACTCTTCACTGCCACCGGTGGAGCACTCCATGCGAGTTCGGGAGAAATTCCGTCGCCTTCGCAGGTGTGACGCGCCGGAATCAGTTGATCGTTGCCGAAGGCAGGGCTGGCCAGTTGGAAACCTGTAGTAGTAGTTGTCGTTGTCATGCGCGAATGATCCTTTTGGTTCGGCCGGGTTAATAAATTGCGATTCGGTTTCGGGTATGGAGACCCCTTCAAACAGACAGTCACTCGTGCGGTTTCTTTGTTCCAAGTCTTGGATTCCGCATGATGCTCAGTTGTCTTCGAGGTAGGGCGGGACCGCTGGGCCCGCCGCGATGTCGCTACGTTGCGCTCTCCTTACCGAAAAGAGAAAAGGCATGGAGCGATCGATGCTACTCGCGCTGGAAACAAGCCTTTAGAAAACTCACGTCGCGAAGCCGATCATGCGCGTAGCTGGCACATAATGATATCCCGTATGATATTCAGGCTGGAGCGCGGCATGCCTCTCTGTGATGAATCGCCTGTTTTTCTTCACCCTATGAAAAAATACTTTTGCTTTGCGCTGTGGGCGATCACCGCAGCGACCGGGTTCTCCGCTTCCTCTCCGCGTTATGAATCCAACTGGGCTTCACTGGATCAGCGGCCAATGCCACAATGGTTTCCCGACGCAAAATTTGGGGTGTTCATTCACTGGGGCGTCTATTCGGTTCCAGCGTGGGGTAAGGTGGGGGAGTATGCCGAGTGGTATTGGCACCACATCAAAAGCGATGATCCCAAAGACGCGGTGTGGCGGGATTTTCATGAGAAAAACTACGGTGCCAATTTTGATTACATGGATTTCGCGCCGAAGTTCACCGCCGAACTGTTCGACGCGAAACAATGGGCTGACATTTTCGCCCGCGCAGGCGTCAAGTACGTCGTGCCAACTTCGAAACATCACGAAGGATTTGCGCTCTGGCCCAGCGCCGAGGCGAGCCGGACTTGGGGCCGGCCTTGGAACTCGGTCGAGATCGGACCCAAGCGTGATTTGATGCGCGAACTTGCGGATGCCACGCGCGGCCGCGGATTGAAGTTCGGATTCTATTACTCGCTCTATGAATGGTACAATCCGCTGTGGCGAAAAGATCGGTCGCGCTACGTTTCAGAACATCTCTTTCCGCAATTTAAAGACGTGGTTTCGCGTTATGAACCCGCGATCATATTCAGCGACGGCGAATGGGAGATGACTTCGAAGGAATGGCGAAGTGAAGAATTGCTCGCGTGGCTGTTTAATGAATCCCCGTCGAAGGATGAAGTGGTTATTGACGACCGTTGGGGTAAGGACACGCGGCACAAACATGGCGGCTATTGGACGACAGAATATGCGGCGGGGATGCAGGACGACAGCCATGCGTGGGAGGAAAGTCGCGGCATGGCATATTCCTACGGCTATAACCGCGCGGAACGCGTCGGTGATTATCGTACCGGCCGTGAGTTGATTTTCGTATTGATCGATCTCGTGAGCCGCGGCGGCAACCTGCTGCTTGATATCGGACCGGCGGCCGACGGAACGATCCCGCCACTGATGGAACAACGTCTCCTTGAGATGGGCGAGTGGCTCAAAGTAAATGGCGAGGCGATCTACGGCACGCGTTTCGCGGGTCGCTCGGTGCAATGGTCGGAAGGGGAGCGTCCGAAACAGGAATATGGGGAGTTCATGGTGAAATACAATCTGATGGATCAAGTGGGCCAGACGCCACGCAATGGCAGCGCGGTGAAACAGGTTTTCTTCACCAGGAAACCTGACGCGCTTTATGCGATCACCGCCGGCTGGCCCGGCAAACAGCTTGTGCTTCGCGATATTCGGGTGCCGGCCGGCGCGACCGTCTCCATGCTGGGAGTGCCGGGTGAGTTAAAAATTTCCGTCGCCGGGAATAACCTCTCAATCACCACCCCTGAGCTGGCTCCCGAAGAGGCGCCTTGCCGTCACGCTTTTGTTTTTAAAATTACGGGTGCAACTTTGTTGCTCGATAAATAGAACGGAAAAAAGATTTCGGCGGCGATGAGAGTGTGGTGACCTCGCGTCGTTGATTTTTGGATTGCGCGAAGTCGCGTGAATTAACATCAGCCTCGTTCGCTGCTCTTTTGAGCCGCTTTGTTGCCCCGCACTTTTAAAACCACCCCTTTTGCCAGAGACGTCAGGAACTTAATGCCCCCGCACGACACAGAGCAGGCGCGCTGGTTTTCCCTCGAGGTCCAGCCGCACGAGCCCGCCTTGCGCGCCTATTTGCAGGCCCGGTTTCCGTTACTGCGCGATTCGGATGACGTCGTGCAGGAAACCTACAAGCGCGTCTTGCGCGAAAAAGACACAGGAAAGATCCGGCATATCCGCGCGTTCATGTTCACCGCCGCTCGCAATCTTGCGCTCGATTTTTTCCGCCAGCGGCATCGTGCGCCCGCAGATGCGATCGCGCCTACGAGTTTTGAAAACCTCCCCGAGGAAGCGCCCAATGCGGTTGAAACATTGTGCCGGCAGCAGGATCTCGAGGTGTTGGCGGAGGCCGTGAAGACGTTGCCGGAGCGCTGCCGCCAGGTAATCGTGTTGCGCTACGTCAAAGGCTGCTCGTACAAGGAAATTGCCGCGATGCTCGATGTCTCGGTTGAGACGGTAAAGACGCATATGGCCAAGGGTGTAAAACGCTGCGCGGACCACTTTGAAGAGCGGGGATTGTTGGAAAACCGCTCCTTTCCCGCCGAACTTCCCACTTAAAATGTCCACAGAATCTCCCATCGAAAACGAGGACGTGCACGACGCGGCATCAGCGTGGCTGATCAAGCGCGACGCGGGATTTTCCCCGGGACAGAGCGCTGCGTTTGCCCGATGGCGTGCGGCGGATGGGCGTCACGAGGCAGCATTCGTTCGTCTCGAAGGTACCCGGCAGCTTCTGACGCAATTGCCGCAATCGCCTGCTGCCCAGGCGATGTTGAAAGACCTTGAGCAACTGTACGATTCACGGCGTCGGACGAATTTTCCGGTTCGGCGTATTGCAGCTTGGATGGCGATTGCGGCATGCATCACCTGTGTCTTTTGGTTTTCGCGCTCCGGTGAGATTCCGCCAACGACGTACGTCACGACCAGTCAGACCCAATCGGTGGACTTGTCGGATGGGTCGACCTTGGTGCTCAACCGCGGCAGCGAAGTAGTCGTGAAGTTCCAGGCTACGGAGCGCCGGCTGGAATTACAGCGCGGCGAAGCCCATTTTTCGGTCGCGAAAGACCCAACGCGGCCTTTTTACGTCACGATTGGTGAAGTAACCGTTCGTGCTGTCGGCACGGCTTTCAATATCCGCCGCGATGCCGACCGGGTGGAAGTCATCGTTACCGAGGGGAAAGTGCAATTGACGCGTCAGAATCAGGCGGGGCTTCCGGAGCGTGACCACGCGGCGCATTATTTGGTGGCGGGCGAGCAGGCGATTATCGACCTGACCAACTCACTAACGTCACGGGCTGTTTCCATTGCCGCCACCGGCGAGGAGACGCATTCAAAACTTGCGTGGCAGGTGCCGCGTTTGGAATTTTCCAACACGCCCCTGACAGAAGTCGTTGCGCGTTTTAATCGTTACAGCCGCATGCAACTGGAGATCGCCGATCCGGAGTTGGGAGCGCGATTGGTGGGCGGCAATTTTGATGCGAATAATGCGGAGTCATTCGTTAACCTCCTGATTGCGGGCGGCGATGTAAGGGTTGAGCGGCTGTCTGAGACCCACTTGGTGCTGCATCAAGTGCGCTGAGCGCTGCAGCAGACTATTTTTTCAGCGCGATCCCCCATTCGTGGAATTGCGGCGTCTAAGGAGTGCCGGCGTTTCGCCGGACAACCCCATTCGCAAACCCCCTCAGTCATGTTAAAGATCTTTTTCCGCTTTTTACCGGCTTTCTCAGGCCGGTCTGTACTGGCTGTCTTTTTTATCGTCCTCTCTGGCGCATCGTTGCTGGCCGCGGAGGAAGGCAAAAAGGAGTACCATATCGCGGCCGGTGATGCGCAGACAACTCTCGCGGAATTTGGGAAACAGTCGGGTGAACAAATTGTTTTCCTCGTCGATAATGTTCGCGGACAAAAGACCGCCGCGGTTGACGGCGAGCTGACGGCGCAAGACGCGTTGGGTCGCATGCTCGCGGGGACTAATCTGGTCATGCACCGTGATGCGTCGAACGGCGCCATGGTGGTTTCCCGTAAAGTGGAAATGCGTCCCGAAGAAGTGCGCCCAACGGAACCGAAAAGTACGTCTCCGTTAAAAGACGACGTGGTAGTGCTCTCACCGTTTACCGTTTCGGAAACATCGGCGGATCCTTATCGTGCGTCGGATGCGATTTCGGCGGTTCGCGTACGCGCGGCGCTGATTGATACGCCGAGTTCGATCACCGTGCTGACGCGCGACATGATGGATGATCTGGCGCCGACGCGGTTGTTCGACGTGACCCGTTACGTCGCGGGGGTGCAGGAAGGTCGCGGCATTCAATTCCAGGATCGTATGATTATCCGTGGTTTTGAGACCCAGAACGGAGCGCGCACCGTGGATAACTTTCTTCAGTCGGCCGATGCCGATAACGTCGAGGAATCCATCATCGATCGCATTGAAGTTACGAAAGGTCCCAACGCCATTCTTTCGCCGTCAGGGGCACCGGGTGGTTCGGTTAATGTGATCACCAAGTCGCCGGTTTTCCGGCAGCAGCGGTCGTTCACCGCTCAAGTAGGTCTGTATGATTCCCAGAAAATCACGCTCGACGTGGGTGGGCCTCTTTCTGACGGCGGAAAATTTGCATACCGTTTCGTGGGCTCCGCGCAGGATTCGCGGAGGTACTGGTCAGCCGATGCCCGCATTCGCGGCACCACGATCGCGCCCATGTTGGCGTGGCGTTTGTCCGATAAAACCCAGCTCACAGTGAAACTTGTGGCTGCCGAGCACTGGATTTTCCGTGAACCGCTTTTGATCCTCGATCCGTCCGTCAACGCTTCAACCGACGCTCCTTTTCTCGCTCCCGGAATCTCCCGGAAAGGCCTGAATGGAATCCAACCGTGGAGTCATGTCGGAACGCACAGCGCGGATTTGTTTTCGGTTCTCACCACCAGCTTGAACGAACACATCAGCCTGCGCATCGCCGCCAATGGACGATACTATTTTGAGGATTCCGATCAGGAATTTCTCGGCACACCCGGATTGGGCAGTCGTTACAATCCGATGATGGGCGAACTCACGCAGGATTACACGTGGGCGAAAGATTTGTCGGGCAACTACGTGCCGACGTTCTCCCGTTTTTTCGACCCGGCGAATATTCCCGTCCGCGGCCAGATCCAATGGACGCGCCGGAAGACGGCGAATTTCCAAACGGACGCCGCTGCTAATTACCAATTTGGCGAGGTGAGCTCGCAGTCAGTGGCTGGTCTCGCCTACTCGCGGCAGCAGAGCGACAATCGAGTAAAAGATCCCGGCACGTTGCCTGGTATCGATCTGAGCAAGCCGAGCATCAGTGTGTACCCGGTTTATCCTGCGGCGCTCACTGCCGACAACGGAAGCTCCTACACCAATCTTCAGCTTTATCTCAATCAGCGGCTCGGTTTTTTCAACAATCGCCTCTATGTGACCGGCGGTTTGCTGCGCTATTCGACGGTGACCAAGGCTTGGAATGCACTCACGGGTGCCGCACCGAGCGTGCTTGATGACAGTAAAAATATGTGGACCGCGAGCGCGCTTTTTAAGGTGCGGGATAATCTGTCGTTGTACTACAGCCATTCGACGAACTCGTCGCCAGTCATCGCCAACAACCAGCCACTGTGGCGCGATGGCGTGCAGGACGAAGTAGGTTTCAAAACGGAGTTTCTCAATAAACGTCTTTCGTTAAACGGCTCCTATTTCGAAATTTCGCAGACTAACGTCACGGTGCCAAATCCGGCGCGCCAAACTGATCCGACCGCTCCGGAACAATTGGTTTCCGATTTTGGCAACAAAGGGGTGGAGTTGGAGCTCATGGGCAGCCTGACCTCAAATCTTTCGGCGATTGCCACTTATTCCCACCTGAAGATGCGCGATAATTTGGGCCGCCATGTTCGCGGCGTAGCCGACGACAACGCTGCCGTGTTGCTCAATTATCGTTTCAAAGATGGTGCATTGAAGAATCTGGGTGTGAACTTTGGGGTCAGTTACAGCGGGCGACGCGCGGGTGACGTTCCCGCGATCAACTACACGGCCCTTAATGTCGTCGCGAAAACCAGTTTTTTTCTTGAGCCGCAGTACGTCACGACGTTTGGCGCCGCGTATCGGTGGAACGAAAAATTTCTTTTTCGCCTGAACGTCGACAATGTTTTCGACGACAAGGGTTATATTTCCGTCGCGGGCGGCCGTGTATCTGGCACTGGCATCACCACCGCGCCGGGCATCAACGTGAAATTTTCAACGACGGTGCAGTTCTGAGTGAGCACAGGCGGGTTTAGCCACAAAAAGTCACAAAACATTTCAAATGCGAATTGAGATTTAAAGGCCTCCATAGAGGCGAGAAGATCGTTAGGAAAGCAGTTGTCGAATAACAAGGTGGCGTGTGCGTTCCGTTTTTGCTGGGTGGTCGTCGATTTCCACATCGACGATCCGGTGTCGGTGCGGAGACCGACGCCCACCTTTGATCAGGTATGATCGAAACGAAAAGATTGGTCTGTCTCACTAGCGAAGCGTAAGAAGATGTATCTCGCCCGATTCACTCCCCATGAAAAAGCTCCGCTCACTCGTCGCCCTTCTCCTCGTTTCGTACTGTTGGACCGTCGCCGCGTTCGCCACGGATTTCTCCGTGCGTGATTTCGGTGCGAAAGGCGACGGACGCACACTCGACACGGTGGCGGTCAACGCGGCCATTTCCGCGGCGGCCCATGCGGGCGGAGGCACAGTGGATTTCCCGGCAGGCGATTATTTGTGCCATTCCATTCGGTTGGAGAGCAACATCACGATCCGTCTCGGCTCTGGTGCCACCCTGATTGCCGCGAATCCTCCTGCGGCCGGGGAACCCGGCGGTTACGATGCGGCGGAGCCAAATGACTGGAATCAGTTTCAGGACTTTGGTCATTCGCACTGGAGAAACAGCCTGATTTGGGGAGAGAACCTTGAGAACGTTTCCGTGATCGGACCTGGACGCATTTTTGGCCGGGGACTTAGCCGCGGCAATGGCCGCATCTCGCTTCCCGTCGGGGTGTTTCCGCCTTCGGAGCCAGGTGCGCAATTGCCGGACGTTCTCGCGGCCGATGGGAAATTTGAGTACGCACCGCGTCCTGATTTGAAGCCGGGTCCGTTTGGTTATCCGAATGCCCGTGATACGTTGCCTGACGGGGTGGGTAACAAATCAATTGCACTCAGGCGTTGCCGCAATGTGACGCTCCGCGATTTTACGATTCTTCATGGCGGGCATTTTGGAATTCTCGCCACGGGCGTCGACAATCTGACAATCGACAGTCTCGTCATCGATACAAACCGCGATGGCCTGGACGTCGACGCGTGTAGCAACGTGCGCATTTCCAACTGTTCCGTGAATTCGCCGTGGGATGACGGGATCTGCTTGAAGGCGTCACACGGCCTCGGTGAGGCGAAGGCGGTGGAAAACGTGACCATTACGAACTGCTTCGTGAGCGGTTACGATGAAGGCACGTTGCTTGATGGCACGCGTCAGCGGAAGGGCATGCGCCGTGGTGGACCCATCGGGCGGATCAAACTTGGTACCGAAGCGGGCGGTGGCTTTCGCAATATCGCGATTTCGAATTGCGTGTTCGAGTACTGCCGTGGGCTGGCGCTTGAGCAGGTGGATGGTGGAGTGTTGGAAGACGTCGCGATCACTAACATTACGATGCGTGACGTGGTTAATTCGCCGCTTTTCATCCGGCTCGGCGCGCGCTTGCGTCGTCCCGCTACGAGTGAGCCGGGAGCGGTGCGCCGGATTCTTGTCAGTAATCTCGTCGCCTACAATGTTTCGCCGGACCATGGAATTTTAATAGCCGGGCTCGCCGGACGTTCCATCCAGGATGTGGTGTTGTCGAATGTCCAAATTCATTACGCGGGCGGAGGCACCGCCGCACAAGCCGCCCGCGAAGTTCCGGAATTGGAAAAGGTCTATCCGGATCCGTACGATTTTGGCGTGATTCCCTCGTGGGGTTTGTTTGCCCGACACGTCAAAAATCTGCAGCTGCGTGGCGTGGAGTTGCGAACCATCACTCCCGACGCGAGACCGGCGATTTTTCTCGAGGACGTGGCCGGTCTGCGCGTGCACGATGCCACACTGCTTCCGGACGGAGAAATGTCAGTGGTTACCGGACGAATCACGCGCTAGCGGAATGGGTTTGTGCTTGGGATGCGTTGTGCCCAGCGTCCGGCGCTGTTTTGCATGAATCCCGCCATCAAGATCGTTAAGACCCAGGTTCTCTCGGACAACTGGTACGTGTTGAAAAAGTACACGGTCGAGCACGCGCGGCGAAGCGGTTCGGTCGACACCTACAATCGCGAGGCCTACGATCGCGGCAATGGCGCCGCGATCCTGTTATTTAACCGCAGTGCGGGAACCGTCTTGCTCACCCGCCAATTTCGACTGCCGACCTACGTGAATGGAAATTCCACCGGTATGATGATCGAGGTATGCGCGGGTTTGCTGGACAAAGACTCACCCGAAGCGTGCATCCGTCGGGAAGTGGAGGAGGAGACGGGCTACGTCGTCAAGGACGTGCACAAAATTCTCGAAGTCTATATGTCACCGGGTTCGGTGACCGAGGTGCTCCATTTTTTCACGGGAGAATATTCCACAAATGAAAAAGTCTCCGCTGGCGGAGGCGTCGAGGATGAGGAGATCGAGATCCTTGAGGTCCCTTTGGCGAAGGCGCTGGCAATGATTTCGAGCGGAGAAATCAAGGACGCGAAAACGATCATCCTTCTGCAATACGCCGCACTGCATCGCTTGTTGGGTTGAAGTTTCGCGGCGCAGACGGCGAATTTTCCTTGCGAAATTCACCGTCGTGACGATTTCTTAGGCAGTCTATTAAGGTCAGATGCAGCGTGAATACGTGATTTGATCGTTAGCTGGTTACTGAATAGTCGCTCGAGTGATTTCGGCCGGGTTCGAAAGCAAGGACTGGATTCGTCAGCGCAGTTTCAGGGTCAACTTCAGACAGGTTTGTGCCGAAGTAATGGTGTCGGAAGGCTGCGTCCGGATAGCCGGATCCAGCGTAGGTTCTTTGGTCGGGTACTGTGCAACCATCAACCAATGCGGGCAACCGCGCGGAGGAAATAGCATGCAACTCTCCCAACTTCTCATGGAACGCGAGGCGCTGATGCGGAAAATGCGCCTCTCCAACCTCGCTTATGCTTATGCCGAGCTAAGTCAGGTGGTGGCGCGGATCAATCGCGCTCAACTGCAGGGACTCGTGTCGCTGCAACAGCCGGTTGCCGACCGACCCTGGCCATTGCTGGTGGCCAAAGAGGGCAGCCAGTCCATATTGGAAGAGCATTTTACCGACGAAGATATCGTGGATCTCGCGAATCTGTTCGCATTTGTTTTCCGGGACTGCGCGGGCGAGGTCATTTTCCGATGGGAGGATCTGGCCGGTCGATTTCTCGGGCCGCTCAAAGAAAAACTCGAGCGCGCGGGTGTCACGATCCAGCCGCAAATCCCTTCATCGTCATCGGCCGATCTGGAGGAGGGGAGGGCATCGCCCAATTCCTCATAGTTGGCGGGCCCGACTAGACTGAGTTCGCTCGACGCATGCCGAGGGTGACGATTGCGAGATTCGCTAGCGAACTCGTCGGCATCAGTACGGCGGCGATGAGAGGATTCATGTGACCTGCGACGGCAATGGCGACCACGGTGAAATTGTAGAGGATGGAAAATCCCAAAAGCCAACGCTGGGTTTGTCGGCGTAGCGCGGCGATGGTGAAGAGTGCCCGGAGGCCGTCAATTCCGCGTCCGAGATAATAGAAGTCTGATTTTCCTTCCAGCACACCCCGATGAATGATTGGCGTGCCACGGACAAACGCCGCGTCAAATGCGAGGCTGTCGTTGGCACCGTCACCCACCATCAGCGTATCCCGCTCATCCATTGACTTTATCCAATCGGCTTTGCCGCCCGGTGTTTTTTCGGCAACCGCGTTCGCGCTCGGAATTCCGAGCGTCGAGGCCATCGCATTTACTTTTTTCGCGCGATCACCGCTCAGAATGTAGTGGGCAAATCCCAGCTCACGCAGTTGCTCGAGATCTTTTACCGCATCAGGTCGAACCGCATCTTTAAATCTGAATTGAGCCAGGATGGCGCCGTCGCAGGTGAATTCCGTATCGTTTAGGTCGCCGGGCCGGTCGTTGGTTACGAGCGAAACAGTTGCTCCGCCGCGCCAGCCGGGGCGTCCCAGTGACCAGGTTTTTCCGGTCGCGACGAAAGAAACCCCGCTACCTGGGACATCGCGAAACTCACTTCTGGCTGCGACGAATGAGGGTGTCTTTCCGCTCGCCAGCAGAAACTGGTAAAGGCTTTGGCTAATCGGGTGGGGATTGTTTTCCACGAGGGCGAAAAGAACCGCGCGCGCTTCTCCTGAAAGCGCGTTGATCGCTTCGGGATTTTCAAGCGTGGGCGTTTCCAGGGTGAGCGTTCCGGTTTTGTCGAAGATGATTTTGCGCACCCGCGCCAGCCGGGGCCACACGTCAGCCTCGCGCACAAAGACCCCGCGCCGGCGCAGCGCGACTGTGGCAAGTTCGTCAGTGAGCGGAAAGGCGAGTCCGATTGCGCACGGGCAGGACACGACGAGTATCGCGGTCACTACCGACCACGTATGTGCGACGTCTCGCGTCGCCAGCCACCAACCGAGCCCGGCACAGCTGGCGATTCCGAAAATGCCGATGAGGTAGCCGCGAATGACGCGTTCGAGAAAGACATGTTGAAAGGAATTTCGTCGCGCCGGTTGTAGCAGTTGAGCCAATAATGATTCACGCCACGTCTGGGTGGCGTGGAGGACGATTTCCGTGCGGCCCAGATTGACCGCACCCGAAGGAACCAGTGCTCCTTGGCCGCAATTACGGGGATCGGCCTCACCATTAATCCAAGCGGTGCCGAGCGTCGCGGCTTCCGATTCCAGGCGTGATTCCACCGGGATCACCTCGCCGGATTTCACGACGAATAAATCGCCCGTCGCAAGTTCCTCCACCGCACGCTCGCTCGAGCCGGCCGGCCCCATTACGCGCACTTTGCGCGGCCGTGTGTGGTGATTGAGCAGACGATGACGGTTGCGCTCGACCGCGACCGTCTGGGCCCAGCGGCCGACGAGCATCAGAAGGATAAACGCGGCCACAAAATCAAAATACACCAGCTCTTCGCGGCCAGTGAACCGGCCGTAGAGTGAGCCGGCATAGGATCCCAGGATTCCGACCGCGATCGGGAGATCGATATGCATCACTCCCTCGCGACAAGCCCGCAGGGCGCGTTTGATAAAGTAGGTTCCTCCGGTCAGCAGGCCGAAAGTCGCAAAGGCCATCGACAGTAATCCGAACAGACGCGCATAGGCAAAGGTGTGCTCCATCCCAAAGTAAGTCGGCAGGGTAAAGAGCATCACGTTCATCGAAAACGCTGCGCTAAGTCCGATTCTCCGCGCGAGCAGCCGGCTCTCCAATACCGGTGCAGCGTCACCGGGCGCACCGGGTAAATAATTGAAGGAGCTCAGTGTCCGCGCAAACGCGCGCGCATCAAATTGTCCGCGCGACCCACGCAGCCTCAGTCGTCCGAGCTGGGCATCAACTTCGATCTGAAGAGATCCGGGTTGCTGGTGAAACAGCCGCTCGATCAGCCACACGCAGCCTGCGCATGAAATTCCCTGGATTTCGAGTTCAAGGACGGGTTGGTCCTGAGTTAGCTCAGCTTCCGCCTGGATCACGGCCAGCCAATCGAAATCGTGGTCCCGAAAAACCGCTTCGCCCACTGGAGCAACGATGGGATCGCGGACTTTATAGTATTGATCCAAACCCTGTTCGTGGATGAGGCGATAGACGTAGCTGCACCCTGCGCAGCAGAAGTCCTGGTCATTGGGCGCGTCCGCGGTCAACGGAACACCGCAGTGAAGGCATTGGCGGGCAGGGACGGCTTGCGGGGCGCGCAGTCCACGCACTCGCACCTTCGGGCTCACATCCCCACCCACCAAATTGTTCGCGATCGTACTCATCTCAGAAGCACGCGAAATCCGTGATGCCGGGCCCACCAAGTCCAAGCGTACCGCGCAAGCGCCAGGCGATGACCAATGCGACGGTGAGTGCGAGAAATCCCTGGATGCGGGCCAAGCTGCGCGGCCCCAGTTTCGTCCGCAGCCATTGATAGTTGTGTTGGGCAAACCACAGCAGCGGTACTGTTCCCAGGCCAAAGGCCAGCAGGGTCTCGGCTCCGCGAAGGGCTGAGCCCGAGAGCAACGCCAGTGAGAGTAGAAAATAGAGTGGTCCGCAGGGTAGCAGCGGCGTGGCGAGCCCCACACCCGCAGCGGCGGCAAGCCGCGAACGTCCACGCAGTCGAAGCGTGAGCCAGTGGTGAACACGCGCCAATCCGATTGACTTGGGGAGCCGCTGGTCGAGCCGAAAGGCGACCGCCGCAAAAAACAGGACCAGCAACCATGGCAAGTAACGTAGCGCGCTTTCGCCCACCAACCAGAGCGGGAATTTGCCAACGGCTCCGGCAATTGCGCCCAGCAGACTGTAAGCAAGCAATCGCGTGCTGTGGTAAAGAGTGCTGACCAACTGCGGATCGGCGTCGTCGCGCGCGGCCGGCATGAGCGCACACGCGAGCGGTCCGCACATTCCTGCGCAGTGCAGGCTCGTGATAAGTCCCGCGATAAATGCGGTCCCCGGTCCTGAGATTCCGGCGAGTTCCGCGCTCATCGTTTCACTCCTTTGGTCACGAGGGGCACTTCACGGATTTGTGCGGCATGGGCCGCCCGGAAAGCGAATGCGTACGCGGTGACGATGCACGCGAATCCTCCGATTACGAAAAACCAGAGTTTAACGCTTGATGCCTTTTTCATGATCTTCCTCCTCGAGTAGTCGGGCGTCCGGGCCCATGAATTCGACTTCGCGTTCGAGCGTGAGCTGCCCCACCGCGTCGGTTACCTTCACATTGAATTTGAATGGGCCGTGATAATTTTTTCGCTCGATGAGCAGCACCAGCGGGCTCACCGATTCGGCTAGCGGCGCAAGCGTTACGGGAGTGCCGAAACCGGTTTGTCTGACGCCTGCGGGCAAGCCGTCGGTCGTCACGGTGAGGATGGTGGGCGAAGTTCGCTTGTTGACCAGACGGACCATGAACTGATCCCGGACTTCGTTCGGACCGACAAAATAGGCGGCGCCGCTCATGCGATAGACCAGGAAGCTGATTGGTTTTACCGTGGAAAATGCGAAGGTTGCGGCGCTCGCGCCGCAGAGTAGCAAAATGCCATACACCACGGTACGCGTACGCAGCCATCGCGTGATTCCTCCGGTCAAACCGGTGAACGAATCGTAACGAATCAATCCGGTCGGCCGCTCGACCTTGGTCATGACTTCGTCGCAAGCGTCGACGCAGGCTGCGCAGCCGATGCATTCCATCTGCAGTCCGTGGCGGATATCAATGCCCGTTGGGCAGACCTGAACGCACCGGTTGCAGTCGATGCAAGCACCCGCGTTCGGAATGCCGAGGCGACCGCGTGGCTCGCCGCGTTGGCTGTCGTAACCGATGGCGAGCGTGTGATCATCGCTCAATGCGGACTGAAGGCGCCCATAAGGACAGATGACGATGCAGAGCTGTTCTCGAAACCAGGCGAAATTGAAGTAGAGTGCTCCGGCCGCGATGAACACGAAAAGAAAGGCCCCCCAGTGCTCTCCGGGCGCCTCGTGCAGATAAAGCCAGAGTTCGGGCACACTGACAAAATAGGCGAGGAAGAGGTGGGTGATGACGAGAGACGCCGCAATGTAGAGTGCATGTTTCGTCACGCGCCGGGTGGCTTTTTTCAGTGTCATCGGGGCCGTTGCCAATACGCGACGAGCCGGCGCGTCGCCGTCGATCCACCGTTCAATTCGCCGGTAAACGTGATCGAGAAACACCGTCTGTGGGCAGGCCCAGCCGCACCATAAACGTCCGAATAACGCGGTGAGAAAGAAGAGTGCGAAGCCCAGTCCGGATACTCCAAAGAAAAGAAGCCAGACATCCTGGGATGCGAGCATGAAGCCGAAAAAGTGAAACCGCCGCCCGGCGACGTCCAGGAATACAGCGGGATAACCATTCACTGGAATCCACGGCAGCAGCAGATACACCGCAATCAACGCATAGGCGCTCAGGCGCCGTGCGGTCGAGAAACGACCGCGGACGTCAGCGGGAAAAAGCATCCGGTGAGAGCCATCGGAATTGATGGTAGTGACAGCGTCGACTACCGGCCGATTGCCACCCCGGCGGGGAGCTTGAAAGGGAAGTTTGGTTTGTGCGCTCATGCGTGGAGTGAGCACCAAAATGAAATTGAGCTACTGGTCTGTGGTAGGGCGGGTTATCCTTAACCCGCCGCTGTTGGAGATTCGTTTCATTCTATGATGTTCGTGGATCCTGACGGCGCTTTAGGGATAAAGCGCCCTGCCTTTAGTTGGAGGGCTGCACGGTGATGATTTCGCCTTTTTGGTGGTGACTGAGAATGTAAGCGACGACTTCCACGGTTTTCTTCTGACCGAGGACGGGTTCCCATGCGGGCATGCCTTTGGCGAGGACGCCTTTCGCAATGGTGTTGTAGATTTCCTTCGGCGTTCCACCGTGAATCCAGTTCGTATCGACCAGATCGGGTCCGACCGCTGTGGGATTTTCGGATTTTCCCTTCATGCTCGGGAGATGACACGCGACGCAGAGGGAATTGAACGTTTGCCGGCCCGCGTCGACGAACACGATGTTGCTGCCCATGGCCCAGAGTTTTTCGTCACTCGACACATCGATCGAGCTGGCCATTTTTTCCGCCGAGATGCGCGTGAGCTCGTTGTCCACGAGCATCCCGTCGGAAGGAACGATTCCCGCGATCACGTGGGTGAACCAGTAGACGATCCAAAATATAATCGTCCCATAGAGGGTGTTCAGCCACCAGTTCGGCAGGCGCTGGTCGTATTCCTGAATCCCGTCGTAGACGTGATCGCGGATTTTTGGACCGGTTTCATCCGGCGGCGGCATGGACGATTGCATGGCGGACTAGTCGTTATCGAGCGGTAATTGGGCGAGACGCCTGGCCTCCACCGGTTTCATTTGCGAGGCGCGCCAGGCGGCGGCGAGATAGATGATTGAGGCCACGGCAAGGGCGACCACGGGGAAAATAAGTTGCCAGTCTTCGTAGATAATGCGGCGGAGCATGGGAGGAGGAAGAGTTGAGGGTTGAGGGATGAGAGTTGAAAAGTTGATTTGAGGGGGCTTGATCCTTGTTACTTGCTACTTGCTACTTGTTACTTGTCACTTGGGCTCCAGCCCCGGAGGGCTCCCATTTTTTGCCGAGGCTTTGGAGATAGGCGATGAGAGCGATGACCTCGCGGTCGGCGTCGACGTAGCGACCCTGCTCGCGCAATTCTTTCGCGATGGACTTCGCCTGCTCTTTGGCGAGCGAGTCGATCATCGCCGGTGACCACGCGGGAAAAGGCACACCGAGGACGCGTTGGACGCGGATTTTCGAGGAGAGACTCGCATAGTCCGTCGAGCTGTCCTTGAGCCAGATATAGGACGGCATGTTGGAACCGATGGAAATGTTGCGCGGGTTATCCAGATGGTCGTAGTGCCAGGCGTGATTGTATTTTCCGCCGATTCGCGCGAGATCAGGACCCGTGCGCTTGGAGCCCCACTGGAAAGGATGATCCCAGATGGATTCCCCCAGGCGTGAATAATCGCCGTACCGCATCACGTCGGGAACGAGCGTGCGGATCATTTGTGAATGGCAGTTGTAGCAGCCTTCGCGAAGATACAAATCGCGACCGGCCAGTTCCAGCGGAGTGTAGACGCGCGCCACCCGATCTTCGGTTTGCAACGTGCGATCGATGGTGATCATGGGGATGATCTGGATCAGGCCACCGACGACCACGGCGAGAAAGGTCAGGACCGAGAAAGGCAGCGCATTTACCAGAAGCTGGTCATACCACTCACCCCATTTCGTGCCGCGGGTTTCATAGTGCCCGACGGCGAGGAGGACACAGAACATCGTCGCGACCAGCCCGATGATGTTTAGCCAGCCGGTGGTGAACATCCACACGCACACGCCGATAACACCAAGTGTCGTATAAATGACGGGCGCATTGAAAAAGGTGCGGCCAACCCCCATGCGATTTTCGACTGCGACAGTTTCAACAAAAACTTCGATGGAGCCATTCACCGTTTTCGCGTTCCGGATGCTCTGCCACACGTTGTAGCCCATTAGCAAAAAGCCGGTGAGATAAAGACCGCCGCCGACCACGCGGAGCAGCATCAAAGGTCGGATCGCGTTGAGGGTTTCGATGAAGTTCGGATACTTGAGGATCGTGCCATTCTCTACCGTGGCGTTTACCATCAGGCCCTGGGTGATGCCGGAGGCCCACATCGCGGCGACGTAAAGAAGAATGCCGGTCAACCCGAGCCAGAAATGCAGATTCGCCAGCGATTGCGAATGCAACGGACGATTCCAGAGACGTGGAACCAGCCAGTAGAACATTCCCGCGGCCATGAATCCGTTCCAACCCAGTGCGCCCGCGTGGACGTGAGCGATGATCCAGTCCGTGTAGTGAGCGAGCGCGCTTACCGATTTGATGGAAAGCAGTGGCCCTTCGAAGGTGGCCATACCGTAAAAGGTCACACCTGCGGCAAAAAACTTAATGACCGGATCGGTACGCAATTTCCCCCACGCCCCGCGCAACGTAAGCAATCCGTTGAGCATGCCACCCCACGACGGAGCCCAAAGCATGAGCGAAAAAGTCGTGCCGAGGAGTTGCAGCCAGTTGGGCAGCGCGGTGTTCAGCAAGTGATGCGGGCCAGCCCAAATGTACAGGAATACGAGCGACCAAAAATGAATCACCGAGAGCCGGTAGGAGTACACCGGGCGTTCTGCCGCCTTCGGCAGAAAATAGTACATGATGCCGAGAATTGGCGTGGTAAGGAAGAACGCCACGGCGTTGTGACCGTACCACCATTGCACGAGTGCATCCTGCACGCCGCCAAACACGGGATAGCTGTGGAGCAGTGAAGTCGGGATCGAGAGGTGATTGACGATGTAAAGCATCGCCACAGTGATGATGGTCCCGATGTAGAACCAGATCGCGACGTAGAGGGATTTTTCATTCCGGCGGGCGAGCGTCCAAAAAAAGTTAACGGCGAAAACGACCCAAATCACAGTGACCGCGATGTTGATCGGCCAGATCAGCTCGGCGTATTCCTTGCCGCGGGTCAGGCCGAGCGGAAGGGTGATGGCGGCAGCGACGATGATCAGCTGCCAGCCCCAGAAATGGAGCGTCGAAAGAAAATCGCTCGCGAGTCGTGCTTTCACCAAACGCTGCGTCGAATAATAGATGCCGGCGAACATCATATTGCCCACGAAGGCAAAGATGACCGCGTTGGTGTGTAGCGGACGAAGGCGGCCGAAACTCAGCCAGGCCTGGCCGAAGTTCGCCTGCCAGTAATTTAGCTGGGTGGCGATGAGCACGCCCACCAACATGCCAACGATTCCCCAGATGAGGGAGGCGAGCATGAATTGTCGGACGACCTTGTCATTGAATTCGATGGTGATCTTTTGACCGTTTGTCATGGAGCGCGTGGAGTCAGCGGGAGGGAGAGGAAGCCGTGGGAGGGGCGATTCGCTTCAGACAGCCGGGACAGGGCGCTGATTTTCCGGTGCGACAGCCGCAACCACCTTCGTCGTGATCATGGTGATCGTGGTGAGCATGCTTTTCCACGGGCTCGGTAATCCGGGGCTTTTCTTCTGCCAAGGGCAGGAGTGAATCGTGTTCGGAGCTGGTGAAACGGCGGCGGGTTTGCTCATGCGCAAAAAATGCGATGAACAAAAATGCGAGAACCAGGCTGAAAAAAATGGTGAGTGGGATGACTGACATGGCGTGGAGAGGCTGTTGATATTATCGGCGTCGTTTATTGGCCGCCTGTGCACTTCTTGCCTGACTCATCGCATTTTTTGGCGGACGTGCGGTTCCCGGGCTGGAGACCACGTGCCTGAGGCGCTCTTTTGCGGCCAACCAGATTTCGAGGTCGCGTTGGGCAGGCCGACCTTCCTCCTGCCATTGGTAATAGGCGGCGTGCTGGATTTCCTGCTCGGAAGGGTCGTGTGGTATCGGGTGCGGCTTCATGCTTTCAGACTAGCAGGACAGCGCGCGAAACGCTGCGCAGCGGTTGCTATAACCTATGCAGTCTTTGTTCAACAAATGCACAGTGTCCGGCAACAAATGCGACGTTTCGCCCGACCGCGTGTGTCATCTTGCGCCCATGAACAAAGACACGCTCGTGATTTTAGAATCCCGGCTGCCATTCGTTAAAGAAAACTGGCTGCCCCGACTCGGGGATGAGCCTCACAGCAGTCCGTTGGGACGCCACGAGACGGTGACGTTTCTCATGGATGCGACTTTCATGCAGCTTATTCGCAGCCTTCAAAAAAAACAAAGAGCGGGATTCCGTGGCTGATGCAATGTGCCCCGGCTATCGCTCCTTTGCACCTCTACCTTTTGTGTGGGTTGGGTACGGTGAAAAGGTATTTTGTGACCGGCGAAGAATCGCTCCGCGTGGGTGCAGCCGAGGCGTTGGGGGTGGAATTCGACGAGGTTCTGAAGACCTTCCGCACACTGGCCCGACGTGAAATCCAAGCACTTTGCCTCGCGTGTGAGCATTCAACCTTGCCCAGTTGCGAACTTTGGAAAGAATCGCAGTAGAAAGCGCCCGCACCCATGAGCCTCAGCCCCCGAGAAGCCGCCCGTCAGAACGGTCGCGTCATCTACCTGGAACTATTGGTGCTGGTGTTGTCACTGTTCTCTGTGGGGACGCTTTGTGCGGAGCTTTTCCTGTCGCTCGAGCCTGATACCGTCCTTTTGCTCGCGCGAATCGACGATGTGGTGTGCGGAATATTTCTGATGGATTTCTTGATTCATCTCTGGCTGGCCCCGTCACGGCGGCAATTTCTCCGGCTGGGTTGGATCGATCTATTATCGAGTATTCCCATGGTCCCATGGCTGAGGTGGGGACGGCTGTTTCGGGTACTGCGAATTTTGCGGGCGTTGCGTTCGTTTCACGCGGTCGGTGAGAAACTCCGCGCTGATCGCGCAGGCGGCACCTTTGTGATGGTGGGACTCACCTCCCTGGTTGCCGTGCTGTTTGCCTCGATCGCGACTTTCGAGTTCGAGCAAAATGCTCCTCACGGCAATATTCACTCAGCGGGGGATGCGCTTTGGTGGGCGTTCGCCACAATCACCACGATCGGCTATGGCGATCATTATCCAACCACCGCGGGAGGACGGGTGGTCGCAGTTCTGCTGGTGATTTTCGGGCTGAGTTTTTTTGGAACGTTCACGGCCTACGTCTCCAGTTTTTTCCTCGAGAAAGCCCACTTGAAGGAAGAGTCCGAAATTCATCACCTGCTGCGCGAAGTGAAGTTGTTGCGTGAACAAATTGAACTTCTGAAACCGCCGGTGCCAAGTCCGGCTGCAGAGCCCCAGCAAATTTCGAAAAACCAGGCGCTGCCGCTGAAGCGGAATCATTCGTGAGCACCTAGCCGTAACCATGCAGAAGGATTGCCCGCGAAACACGCGAATGACGCGAAAGCTGATCGAAAACGCTTCACCTGGATTTGTAGCAAGAAGTCACTGTTCAGTGAGGAAATTTCGTTTTTTGTTCTTCCAACCCAACGTATTCATTTCGTGCTCTTTCGTGTGTTTCGTGGGCCCATGCATTGAATCGTTACAGCTTAGTGCTGGGCTGGAGCCCTGAATCTGGCGGAAGTGTGCGTCGCGATAAAGTATCCGATTCCCGCGCAGGCGGTGATGGTCGCGGGGAAAAACAATACGTTATATTTCAGAATCAAAAATCCCGCTGCTCCCGCGATTCCGCCGATAAAAAATCCCGTGAGCAGCACGAGGTAAAGCCCGACTCGACGGCGATCAACGGACTCCCGTCGCGCGAACTGGCCGATGGCGATGCCGAGATCGGTGACGATGCCGGTGACGTGGGTCGTGCGGATGACGGCGCCACTGTAAGTTGTGGCCATGGCATTTTGGAGGCCGCAGGCCATCGCCGCGACGTACGTGCCGACAGCGGCACCGCGGTTGAAAAGACAGGCGGCCCCCACGAGCAAGGCAGATTCGAGCACGAGCGCAGTGCCGTACGGATAACCGCTGCGAAGCGCGGAATGTTTGATGATCAGGCCACTGATCACGCAGCCGGCGAAGAATGAGACGAATACGGCGGCAGTGTGGATGGCTTGAATGCCCTCACCCGAAGCGAGATGAACGCCCAGCATCGAGACCGTGCCTGTGACGTGGGTGATGGCCTGATGTTGGGCGCTCAGGAATCCAACGGCGTTAATGCAACCCGCACAGGAAGCGAGCAACGCCCCACCTCCTAGAATCCATGGAGGTATGGGTTTCGTCAGCACGTTCTTTCCAAGTCGGCAACCTCGCGCATCTTTACGCGCTCTTCTTGCTGAGATTCGCCCGCCACACCGTGGGGGCCTCGCCGGTCACGCGGCGAAACACGCGGTTGAATTGCGAGAGTGACTGAAAGCCCACCTCGTAAGCGACCTCACTGATGCGTTTGTGCGGATTGAGCAGCAAATTCTTGACCTTCTCAATCCGTACCCGCGCCAGATAGTCGGTGAAGGTCAGACCCGTTGCCTGTTTGAACATCTTACAAAAATAAAACGCACTCGTGTTAACGGATGCCGCGACCTGCCTCAGCGACACCTCCTCATGCTGGTGTTCGGTGATATAGAGCTTCGCACGCGATACCATTGGCGATTCGACCTGTTCGGCCGAGACCATGAGTTGATTGCTCAGGGAAGCCAGGTGTTGGGCGAAAATAGTCAGAAGGCGAAGCACCGCGGCGTATTGTTTTTTCTTCAGCACCCGCGTCTGAAAGTACGCTTCCTCCAGTCGCTTTAGGTCCGTTTCCACTCCCATTTTGATCAAATCCCGGGTGAATTTTTTGAATTCATTCTGATTAGGCTGATGCAAAAGAATCTGACCGGTCTGGAGAAATGCCACCAGATTATCGCCCACGCGCACGGGTACAGCCGAGTCACATAGCCCGGCAAAACATTTGAGCGTCTTCGGCTCCAAATGCGCCTGCTCCTCGACTTTTTTCTGCAGTTGCAGACAGGCAGCGCACGATTGATTCGTACTCGCCATTAGCGCGCAGAACGGATTTTCCTTCGGATCGCCGTGATGCGGAAGGTCAAACGCCTGGATGGCGCGCAGATTAAAGGGCAGTCCGGTGGTCTCGCGAAACGCCGTTTCGTAATCGCGATAAATCTGCGAGCGTTTCAATTGCTCGACAAGGACGCGACTGCGTTTGGCACGAGCTTCTGGCGTAGGCACACCAGTATTGTGATACGAGGTATCGATGGTGCAAATCCTTTCCCGCGTCGCTGAAGTTGGAGGGTAGGCTGGTAAGCTCAGGTCTAAACACGAAACCGAATTGCGCTGTTATGTGGCCCGCGCCGGGAGGCGCGGGACCCTGCGCTCCCGCGCAGGGCTACATTGCTGAATGGGACGGAGCACGCCATGAGGTGTCCGATACCAAGGTTAGGGGTGGTTTTTCGACGCAACGATCACGGCGGCCGTCTCGTCAAGACCACCGTTGAGGCCTTCGCGCTGGTGAATGATCTCCCCCTCGGAATTGAGGATGGTGATGAGATTGGAATGGGAAAATGCTCCGTCCGATTCCTGTTTATACTTCACACCGAGTAGCGCCGCGAGCTCCCGGACGGAATCGGTGCCGCCGTGAAGCAGGACCCACGATTCGCCGAGTCCACGCTGCTGACGGTAGTTGGCGAGTGCGACCGGGGTATCGCGCTGGCTGTCGAAGGAGACGAGGACGAACACCGTACGTTGCCTCATTTGGGCGGGAAGTTTTGCCTGGATCGCCTGCATATCAGAGACGATTAACGGGCAGGCGTAGCCGCAGGAGGCAAAGAACATTGCAAGTACGACCGGACGCCCGCGCAGCTGACCGACGGCAAATTTTTTTCCAGCGTCATCAGTGAAACTCACCTCTGCCTGGTAGAGGGAAGTTGGCGTAAAAGCACCGGTCTTCATTGCTTCGCAGCACGCGTCCTTGCTGTTGCCAGACGCTGGGGACGCAACGAATCCAAGTATGGCAACGTCACAGGCTAGGAAAAAGAGAAAAGCTTTCATGAGGAAGGAGGCGGGTTGGGACTGGAGTCGTCACGCGCGCAGCGAAATCCCAGTGAAGTGGTGGTGTTCTTTGCTTTCAGAGACGAACGAAGGGCTTGACGCGCGAACGCGGCGTAATTGGTGGTGTCACTGGCGTTGACCGCGCCGCCACCGCAGAAAAGATTGCGATCCAGTCCGCTATCGGCGCGGGACTCTCCTGTGACCATCGCAGTATTGAAATCATCCACCCATTCCCAGACGAGACCGTGCAGGCCGTGCACACCGTGAAAATTTGCCCTGACGCTGGTCACGGCTGGCAGAATTGCGGGAACCGGGCGGGCGAGCCAGGCGTAGAGGTCTTTGTTTAATTCAGCGTCTTCCTTGCCATTCGCCTTCGAATAACCCGCGGCAGCCGCCAGTTCCCATTCTGCGGTAGACGGTAAACGTTTTTGTTTCCAGCGTGCGTAGGCGCGGGCTGCAAACCACGAGACGCGAACCACGGGGGCGTTCGATGGGGCGCGCCGGCCCGGATCGAGATCGCCCGACCAGTTTTCGAGGTAGGAGGAGTCGGCAAAGAGGCTGCTGACCTGGGAACGCCGCCATTTGGGGTTGGCGGTAACGAAGGCGAGAAATTCCACATTGGTGACCGGATAGGTGTCGATGAGGAATGAAGCGACTGGAACCTGAGACGTTCCAGTGGGCTCACGTAACAACGGGACGAAAACGCCGCCGGGAATTACCTTCATGTCTGCGGAAGGCGCCGCAAGCAGCGGTGCAGCGCATCCGATTGCGACGAGCACAGTGAGCGCGCCAAATGGTCTGGCGATCCTGAGAAACATTCCGGATCGCCGCGAGCGATTCCTCGCAACAGACAGTTTGGCGAACGGAACCATCCTAGGGGCTCTGATTGCGGAGGGCTTTGACTTGATCCGCAGTGAACGCGTCGCCCTGATTGCCCCAAGCGTTGTAGATGTACGTGAGCACATCGGCAATTTGGGTGTCCGTTAGCACCGCCTCTTGCGGCGGCATGGCGCTGTTAATTGTTTTCCCATTAACCGTCACGGGACCGGTCAGCCCTTTCAAGACGACGCGAATTGCGCGATCGCGGTCCGCGAGCATGTAATCCGAAGCGGCGAGTGGAGGGAATGCCCCGGGCAGGCCTTTGCCATCGGGCTGGTGACAGGCGAAGCAGAGGCCCATGTAGACCTGTTTGCCACGTTCGATCCGCATTTCCTTGGTTAACCCAGCAATCGCGGGGTTGGATTTTATTTCCGATGCGATCTTCGCCTTTAGCTCAGCTTCGCGTTTCTCGGACTCCGAGCCTTCCGCGGCCTGTGCGCCAAGGTACACGGCGTCGATTTCCTTGCCGGAGTAAATCACGCGATTTTCGGGGCCGGCCACCTTCAGCATGCCCAACGCGCCCTTGTTGAAAGCGCGGGTCAGAGAATGGTCGACGAGAATGAAGGTGCCCGGGACATCGACTTTCATTTCCACAACGGTTGCCCCGCCCGATGGAACGAGAGTGGTCTGCACGTTGTGGTTGGGAAGACTCAGGCCGGCCTCGGGATACACCTTGTCGAAAATTTCCCCGATGACGTGAAACGACGACGTGACGTTGGGACCGCCGACACCGAAATATATACGGACATGTTCGCCGACTTTTGCGGTCATGGCTTTGTCGCCGACGAGCGAACCCACTGCGCCGTTGAACACAATATACGGCGGGCGTTCGTCGATTGCTTTCGCCATGTCGAATGACTGGAGGCCTTCCTCACCGTATTTGCCTGACGTATAGAACTCGCCCTGCATCACGTAATATTCCTTGTCGACTGGAGGCAGGCCCTCCTTGGGCTCGACGAGAATGAGACCGTACATGCCATTACCAATGTGCATCGGCACCGGCGCGGTGGCGCAGTGGTAAACGTACAAGCCCGGATTCAATGCCTGAAAAGTAAACTGGGAGCTGTGGCCCGGCGCCGTGAACGTTGAAGCCGCACCACCGCCTGGGCCGGTGACGGCGTGAAGGTCGATGTTGTGTGGTAGTTTCGATGAGGGGTGATTGTTTAGGTGGAATTCGACCACATCCCCCTCACGGATACGGATAAAAGAACCGGGCACAGAACCGCCGTAGGTCCAAAAAGTGTATTCAACGCCGTCGGCGAGTTTGCCGACGATTTCACGCACCTCGAGGTTGATGACGACGCGGGCGGAAAATTTCCGCGTAATCGGAGGTGGAACGTGAGGAGGCGAAGTCAGGATGCCCTGCTCGATTGGGAGAGCGACTACTTCTGGCGGAAGGACGACCGGTCCTTTGGTGTCGCCTGCTTCCTCGGCGCGGACCGGGGCAGGCGGGGCCGAAACAAGCAGGGCAGCGAGGGAAAGGGGTAAAAGCAGTTGTGAGACATTCATGGGATTGTGGTAAGAATACGTTGGTTGTGGGGAGTCGGACTATGGGGTGATCACTCAGGGAGGGAGCGCCTGCTCAGCAGCCCTTGCCTCCCATTAAATTCAATTTTTCCAGCCATTTTGCGCGCATGCGTCCGTCTTTGGATTCGACCAGCCCGATAAACGTTTCCCGCACGGGTTTGATTCCGCAAAAGCCGAAAATGCTCCGTTCCAAGCCACGGACGCCGTGTGCGCGAAAAAACCAGCGGTACCAAAACGCCGGCATCCCCATGGTGACGACGACGCGGGCGGATTTTCCCGCGAGACCTTTTTGAGGGAAACGATGGCCTTCGTAGATCAGCGCAAAACCGGGGCGGAGGATCTGCTCAAGAAACGCTTTCAACAGCGCGGGCATCGTGCCGAGCCAGAGAGGGAAGACCACGACGATGTGATCGGACCATCGGATGATGTCCTGGGCGGTCTTGAGTTCCAGAGGGGGAGCACTGGAAGCCCACTCGATCGGATTTCTCAGCACGGGGAAATCCAGCTGTGCGACTTCGATGCGACGGACCTCGTGACCTTTCGCTTCGGCGCCGCGCACGTACGCATCGGCGAGGGCGTGACCGAAATGTCGCGCCTTGGGATCCGGGTGACCCTGGATGACAGCGATTTTGATTTTTTTGGTCATGGCCGGCGCGTCTGGTCGTCCGGGGCCTACGTTTGATTGATCGGAACGACCAGGACCGGGCAGTGCGCTTTGCGCAAGACGCCGTGAGTGGTGCTTCCCACTAACAAGTCGAACACGGCGCCGTGGCCGTGCGAGCCGATGACGATATAGGAGGCTTTAAGCGATTTTGCCTCCTTGAGAATCGTTGGGGTCGGAGCTCCGTGTTCCTGGCGAATTTCGACTGAGGTATGCTTTTTCGCGTACCGGCGGCGCAGGGTTTCAAGTTTTGCGCTGGCGGCTTTTTCGCCGGCCGCGACGACTTCCGCCATGGTCCCGGTGTCGAATGAATAATAATCGTTGTAGAGAAAAGGCGGGGTTTGGACCGCGTGAAAAAGTACCAGGCCTGCACCGGTCAGTTTGGCCAGGGATTGAGCGGCATCGCACACCTGCACCGTGGCGGGAGAAAAATCAACGGGGACAAGGATTGTTTTCATCACGCCCCAGCTTACCGGATCCGCGCGCCATACGCTGCGCACGGGTTGTGCAGTGCTGGGCACTTCTTGCGAACCGGGTTGGGCGCGAAATGCACAGCGATCCACAATTAACGCGGCGTAGGGCGGTGCGGATTGTGGTTTAGTAGACGATCATGAAAGCACTCGTATATCACGGTCCGGGCCACCGGACGTGGGAAGAAAAAACGGCGCCGGTTCTGCGTTGCGCAACCGATGCCATCGTTCGCATCACCACGACTACAATCTGTGGCACCGACCTGCACATTTTAAAAGGAGACGTCCCTGAGGTGCCGATCGGGCTGACGCTGGGACACGAGGGGGTTGGGGTGGTGACGGCGGTTGGCGGTGCGGTTTCCAGTGTGAAACCGGGCGACCGTGTGCTTATTTCGTGCATTACTTCCTGTGGAAAATGTGACGCGTGCCGGCGCGGCATGTATTCGCATTGCGCCGATGGAGGATGGCAGCTCGGTCACACGATTGATGGAACGCAGGCGGAACTGGTACGTGTGCCCCATGCCGATGGGAGCCTGCACAAAATTCCCACCGCCTGTGCTGACGAAGAACCGTTGGTGATGTTGAGCGATATTCTGCCCACCGGCTATGAATGCGGCGTGCTTAACGGCGAAATCAAGCCGGGCGATACCGTGGCAATCATCGGGGCGGGACCCATTGGGCTGGCTTCCTTGATGACGGCACAATTTTATTCACCGGGAGAAATAATCATGGTGGATGGCGATGCCAACCGGCGCGAGGTCGCGCGGACCTTTGGTGCGGCGCATGCGATTCCACCCGAAAACGCGGCGGCGGAAATTCATCGTCTGACTGATGGGCGCGGAGTCGATGTCGCGATCGAAGCCGTGGGAATTCCGGAGACATTTGAACTATGCACGGAGATCGTGGCCGCTGGCGGCCACGTGGCCAACGTCGGGGTTCACGGAAAAAGCGCGGTGCTGCACCTGGAGAAATTGTGGGCGAAAAATATTACCATTCGCACACGGTTGGTAGACACGGTGACCACTCCGCTTCTACTGAAAACAATCGCCGCGGGAAGACTGACGCCGCGACAGCTGATTACACACCGGTTTCCGCTCAACGAGATAATGAAAGCGTACGACACGTTTGGTCACGCCGCACGGGAGAAAGCCCTGAAAGTGATTTTGACCAATCCGGGTGGATAGAGCGTTTTCAAGAACTAGGACTGAAAAATAGAGCGGGAATAGGCAATCTGGGCAAAATGCAGGTGCCGTGGCAGAACGGATTATCCCTAATCCGCCGCGCAGGAGGCACAACTCAATCACGGCGGATTAGGGACAATCCGCCCTACCGCACTACTTCGTGGCACTGGCAGACTGATACGCACCCGGCACATACGCAGTCTGTTCCGGCCAGCCGAGCAATTTGGCGATTTCAGCAGGCAGGTGGGATTGCACCGCCAGCGCCCGGATCGGGCGATAGTTTTTCAGCTCGGGGCTTTGCACGACGGCGCCAGGTTCGAGGTCGAGTGCCTGGCTGTGCGTTTCATACTGCGGAAATTTTTCCCTCAGCTCGGCGAGGGATTTGAATTCGAACTGATTTACCTTACCTTCGCCCGGACTCCACACGACGAGATTGTGCACGACACTGCTGGTCGGACGCACATATACATTGGAGTCCACCGTGGCGAATTGGGGTTTCGTGAGCTTACCTTGGAGCAATTCCACCTGGTCAGCGCGCAAGAGTGCCTTGGGGAAATTGGCATCCGCGATGGAAAGGTTTCCGGAGAAAACATGACCGTCGCGTTTGTCCACATCCGGTCCGGTGGCAGGATGCCAGCCAAAATGATCACCGACCGCGCTCCGTTCGGTGCGCTCGAAGGAGGCAACGGTGTTCACGAAGGTATTCTGATAAACGCGGACGTTCGAGCTGTTGAGCGCGCGCACGCCTTTGTCGCAATTGACGAACACGTTGCCCGCACAGATGGCGCCCTTCGAAATTTCGAAGAAGAAACCGTCGAGACAGCCCTCGACCCAGTTGTTGACGAAAACGCCGTCGACGTTGCCCACGTCATACCAGATGCCGTTCGAGTTGGGTTGATCGATCACCAGGTTGTCGCGACATACCACGCGGTATGACTGGTTGAAGATTTTTACCGCCGAGGGATAATAGCCGGTGATTTCCTCGACGTTGTTGCGCGCAAAAATGTTTTTCTCGAGCAGGCAGTCAGCGGAGGCGAGCACATAGATTCCTTCGGTGCTCGTGTCGCTGATGAGGCAGCGGCGCAGGGTGAAATGATCGCCACGGAAGTATCCGGCGACGCGCGAACAATGGGTGATAGTCACGTCCTCAAGGGTGGTGCCGACGACGTCCTTGCCGAAAGTAGCGGGATCGGCGAGGCCTTCCGGTTCTTTTCCGTCCACCTCGAGCGCGCGGTACGCGTATTGCGTGAAGGTAAGTCCACGGAACGTGTAGCCCTTGTGATCGGATTTTCGTCCGTTAAGTTCGGTCGTGACGCGGACAACGGCGCTGTCGTAGGCAGTAATTTCAACCAGGTGATTCGCCGGGTCCGTGCCGATGTAGACTTGGCCGCTCTCGTAGTCGATAAGGTAGGAATTGGCATCGACCGCACCGTCCCAGCCCACGGCCTTGAGCGGTTTGCCGTCGATGAACACCATGTCGTTATTGAACAGCCAGAGCGGGGTTTTGCGGCCTTCGCGATTTCGCCGCCACCAGTCCTGCGGTTTCATCGGAAACAAAGTCGTCCAGGACGCACGCCACAAACCGTTACTTTGCGTCTCCCACTTGTCGGCGATCCGGGTGCCATTCAGGACGGGCTTTTCGTCGCCATAAGGTTGAATCGTGATCCCTTGATTCAACTTCAGCCCACCGACGCGATAAGTGCCCCCTCGCAAGATAATCGCGTCACCGGTAGTCGCTTTTTCAACGGCCTTGGCGAGGGTGGTGGGCGCCGAAAGTGAATCGCCAGCTGCATCCGATTTTCCATCGGACGCGGCGTAGAGGACGTGCGCCGCATTCGCGGGGACTTCGTACTTTTGCGGTTGCGGACCATACGGTCCGCCTGAGGGCTGGGCCAAAGCAGCCAGCGCGAAAAAAAGGCAATTGAGCAAAACGCAGCCAAACTTGAAGGAAGTAGTCATGAACGGACGGGCAATGGTTGAACTGGGGTGACTCAACGTCGGGGTGACGAGATTGGCGATTCCGGCTCTGCGCTAATTTTGGACGGATTTCACCGTCATTTCATTTTCGCTTCACACGGGCTTCGTTTGGGCAGGGTAGAGTCGGAGAATGGAAATTGCCACAGCTTTGAGGAATATTGCGCGATCCACGGTCGCGAAGGCCGGAGTTCTTTTGGTCTTCGGAATGTTTTTGGACATTGCGCAAGCGGAGCCAAACGTGGATCGCACGTTGTCGCCTTACTTCCTGGTCAAACCGCAAACGATGTCTGCCGGCGCCGGGCAGGATAAAACGGCAGTGCGTGCCGCGGATCCGATGCCGCTCAAGTCGACGCAAGTGTCCGCGGTGGTCGCGGGCGTGATCGCCAATGTGACCGTTACCCAAACCTACGCGAACAATGGCCAGCTTCCGCTCGAAGCGATTTATATTTTCCCCGGTTCAACACGGGCTGCCGTTCATGGGCTCACCTTGCAGGTTGGCGAGCGACGCATCGTCGCCGAAATCAAAAAGCGCACGGAGGCCCGGAAGACGTACGAGGCGGCCAAGGCGGCGGGCAAGACCAGCAGTCTGCTTGAGCAGCAGCGGCCCAATGTGTTTCAAATGAATGTCGCGAATATCCTGCCCGGCGATGAAGTGCGCGTCGAATTACACTACACGGAACTGCTCGTACCGGATGACGGCGTCTATTCGTTCGTGTATCCCGGCGTGGTCGGTCCACGTTATTCCAATCAACCGGCGAGCACGGACGATCCAACCGAACGCTGGGTGGCTAATCCTTATTTGCACGAAGGTGAAACGGACCCGATGCGCTTCGCGATGGACGTGATTCTTGCCCCTGGGGTGGCGATCCAGGCTGCGAGCTGCCACACGCACGTCACGAAGCTTGTATACGAAACCCCACGTACCGCACATTTGTCGTTGGATCCCCAGGAAACAAACGCGGGAAATCGGGATTTTGTTTTCAATTACCGCCTCGCCGGGGCGGCGATCCAATCCGGGATAATTCTCTCCGAAGGACCGGCCGAAAATTTCTTTCTCCTTCAACTCCAGCCGCCGGCGCACCCGGCGGCTGCCGAAATTCCCCCGCGCGATTATATCTTCGTGATCGACATTTCGGGCTCGATGCACGGATTTCCGCTCGATATTGCCCGGCAACTCATGCGCGATTTGCTGGGTTCGCTGCGTGCCGTCGATTCGTTCAATCTGCTGCTGTTTTCGGGTAGCAATCGCACATTGGCCCCGTCCTCGATTCCAGCGACGCCGGCAAACATCGCGTCGGCGATCGATTTGCTCGCTCATTATGAAGGCTCGGGCTCGACCGAACTGCTTCCGGCGTTAAAAGAGGCGCTCGCGCTCCCGCAGGGGGAAAATACGGCGCGCACAATTTCCGTGATCACCGATGGGTACGTCACAGTGGAAACCGAAGCTTTCGATCTCGTCCGCCAGAATCTGAATCACGCCAGTCTTTTTGCCTTTGGCATCGGCTCATCGGTGAACAATTACCTCATCGAAGGCCTCGCCCGCGCAGGGCAGGGCGAACCGTTCATGGTGAGCGAAGCGGCGCAAGGGCCCGCGGTGGCAAAGCGTTTCCGCGAAATGATCGCGACACCCGTGCTCACCCGTGTTGGCGTGGAGTTCAACGGCTTTGAAACTTACGACGTCGAGCCCGTTACTTTTCCCGATCTCCTTGCGCAGCGTCCGGTCGTTGTCTTCGGAAAATGGCGTGGCCCAAAAGCAGGACAGGTAACCTTGCGCGGTCTGACCGGCGGCAAATCCTATTCGCAAACGCTCGCGCTGGACCAGGCGACGATCCTTCCTGCCAACGACACGCTGGCCCATCTTTGGGCGCGAGCTCGCATCGCTGAACTGGCGGACTACGTGAACCTCCAGCGCGTGGACGAAGCGCGCGTCGCACAAATTACCGATCTTGGCTTGAAATACAGTCTGCTCACCAAGTACACGTCGTTCGTCGCGGTGGACGAAGTGGTGCGTCGAACCACTCCCGAACTTGGCACGGTAAAGCAACCGTTGCCTCTTCCTGCAGGCGTGCCGGAGGATGCGGTGGGCGGCCAGGATATTTCCACTGCGCCTGAGCCTGGCTCCACGGCCCTGCTACTTACCGCTGCTCTGCTGGGGCCGCTTGCTTATTTACGCCGCCGACGGGCGAGCGCGAACGTATGACGCGTTTGACGGCACTTGTCGGACTGGTCGTCGCGGGATGGCCGGTGTTGCGTTGGTATGCGCTGCGGTTGCGGGACGGCTCCGACGAACCGCTGGGACTGATTGCACTCGCAGTCGCGTGTTTTTTTCTGCGCGGGAGTGATTGGCGGGCCAAACTTCCTCGACGGCGCGCCTTCGGATTGATCGGTGGAATTCTTGCTTATGTTGTCGTTTATCCGTGGATGCCCGCATCGGCGCGCGCTTTGGTTTTTGTCATCCTGGTGGGTGTTGCCGTCGCGCCCAAGATCAGCGCCTTCGCATGGACGATGCTGCTCGCGCTCTCGCTGCCCCTGGTCTCCACCCTGCAATTTTATTTCGGTTATCCGTTGCGCCTGCCCACGACCCAGCTTGCTGCGATGTTGCTGCGTTGCGGTGGAATCGCCGCCAGTGCGGACGGGACCACGCTCCTCTGGGCAGGAGAACGTGTGATCGTCGATGCGCCGTGCAGTGGAATCCAGATGGCGTGGACGGGAGCTTTTTTCGCCGCCGCGATCGCTTGCTGGCAGCGGTTTCCGTTGCAGGAAACGTTAAGGCTTTTTCGATGGACGGGCGTGATCGTGTTTGTCGTCAACGTCGTTCGTGCAGCGACGCTATTTCTGATGGGTTCTGGAATTTGGCACCTGCCGGCGTACGCCCATGAAGGAATCGGATTACTGCTCTTCGCCGCAGCCATTGTCATGATCGCGTCCCTCGCGTTTCGTTTTCAAAAACCATGTTCCGTTTAAGTGAGACGTTGCAGGAATTGCGAGCCGGTCGTGGTATGGGTGTCGCGCGATCGGAACCGTGGTTTCAAATCGGATTCGTGGAGGCTATTTTCTTCTCGGCCTGCTTTTTCGCCGCTCTGCGTCCGTGGGTCGGCGGCCACGCGTCCGAACCAGTGGATGCAATCGCCGGCGGGTTCCCAGGTTGGACGGTGCTGACGGAATTGTCTCAGACCAACCCGCGCGCACTGAGTCCACGGGATGCAGGATTTGCGCGACAATTTCCCGGAAAAATTTCGGCGTTCGATGATGGCACATACACCTGGGTCGCACGCTGGATTGCCCAGCCGACGCGGAAGCTGCATCCGGCCGCTGATTGTTTACGGGCTTCCGGCTATGTGGTGCATCCTGAACCGATTTTCGCGGGTAACGGCGGAGATCACTGGGGCGTGGTGTCTGCGGTGCGTGGCCCCGAAAAACTGACGGTGCGGGAACGCATCGTCGATCGCGACGGCGGGGAATTCACCGACGTCTCTGCGTGGTACTGGGCCGCCGTGTTGGAAAAAAGCCGCGGTCCGTGGTGGTGCCTGACACGAATCGATGCCGGAGCGACTTCGCGCTGATCATTTCGCGACGACGGGAGCCGGTTGATTGAGCGCTTCCAAAATTACCCGGGCATTCACGACGATTTCGTCCATCGACGTGTCTTTTCCACGGATAGTGGCTAGGTCGAAAATTTCCTGCACAGGCGGGCGCCCATCCAGGTTTTGGATTTGGTGGATGGTCCACCAGGCTTGCTTCCAATAATTGAAACGGGAGCGTAATTCGATCTGCGCCTCGTAGAAACGCGGATCCTCGGCTTTCATTTCATTGAAGCGACGGACGCCAGCGGCGATTTCCCGACCCTCAGCTAACGTGGCTTCAGTGATTTCAGTCGAGGGCGCTCGCAGCGATGGCACTGCAGATAATGCTTTTTCCCGTACGCTCGCATCTGGACTCGAAATCAATTTCGCCAGTTCAGCCTGCCGTGCGCTGAAGACGACCATGGCTGCGGTCGCGCGCTCCGGTACGATATCGTCGACGAATTCCAGCCACTCCGTGAGCGAGGCAGTGGGTGAAAGTGCGGCGAATTTCTTCGCATCCAAATCTTCCTGCGCCGGCTCTGGTGGCGGTGGCACGACGGGCCGCACGCGAAAACGATAGGAAAGTTTCGTGGCCGGCCAGGGCTGGTTCTTCGCCATCATGCGCGGCAGCCAGTCGCTCCATTCGGTAAAACGCGTGCCCGGATTGGCGGGAAGGGAAAAACCAAACCCTTCCATGGGACGTCCATCGATTTGAATTTCGATGACACGCATGCCACGACGGGTGAATAAAAGGACCGATGCCGGAATGATCCAGCGCCCGTCCACTTGGTTCGCCTTCGCAAAATCCATTTTGCCCGGCCACGAACTGGCGCGACGATGACGGGATATCCGGGCCAGCTCAAAACGGTTTTTGTTTTCGTCGTAAACTGCCGGTACGGATTCTCCAGCGGGCAGACGAATCTCGACCTCAAGCGACAACTCTTTGCCATCAACCGTTGGCGGGATATCGGCAAGCATCCAGCACAGGAGCGTCGCCACGCCCGTGAGTGTGAGTGCGATTCCAGTGGAAGTACCGAACGCTCTCAAAAAGCCGAGTCCGGTATGATCGGGGGCCACAAAATATGTGGTCGCAAGTCCGACGATGAAACCTGCGACCGCCCCGAGCAGGGCCAGCGCGATGACGAAATATCCGGCGCCACCTTCACGAGGGGAAACCCGATACCAACTGACGCAAAGACTCCCCAGAAAACCCACACTGAAAAGACCGACGACGCCGGTCAGGAGGCCGGTGATGGTTGCGATGAGCCAATTCATGGTATTGCGATGGGTGGTGAACGACGAGTGGTGATCGAAAAGCGACGTCCATCCTACGCGAGGCTGCACGATTTTCGTATGGGCCATTCGGCGTTCGGATCGGGCAGAATTGCCCCACATCGGTGGACAATCGCCTAGTATCCGAAAAATTACGTCTTACGGCGCAAGGTCCCGAATGCGTCGAAATACTTCCCGTCTTGAATTAGCGTCGGGCATCCAGCCGGGGAACTCCTCAAACAAAAAGCCGTGCAGAATTCTGCACGGCTTTTGTGTTCAAAGGACGCGATCTTTTTTTCGATGAGTGCCACCGAAGAGGCGGAGGATGACCCCTAACATCATTCCGAAGGGGATGATCAGAAAAAAACAAATTGCACCGGCTAACTGCGCCAACGAGCGCAGGGAAGAGAAATTTTTTGAAGAAGGGATCATGGGGTGTTACACCTAATTCTGTTGGGGTAATTTAGCGGAACTTAAATTAAAGTGATTGGCGATAGATAAATCGCATTTCCAGCTAATGTTACAATCGACGCATTCGAGTTACTTCTGAAATCACGAAAATATCCGTAAGTATATATCAAATAGCGGATAGTGATCTGGTTTGATACACATTAAAAACACACTTGGGCGCGCCGCGATGCGTCCGCGCTCTCAGAGTGAATTCAGTGCACTCCTAGCCCTGGCAAAAATTTATCGCTTGTCCGCAATCCGCGCGACTTCCCGCCATTCGCCTTCAGTTAACGTCAGGGCGCTTGCGGCGGTATTTTCTTCCAAGTGGGCGACGCGGGAGGTTCCGGGAATCGGCAACAGCACAGGAGATTGATGCAGCAGCCACGCGAGGCAGAGCTGAGCGACAGTCGCCCCATGCTTTTTTGCGATTTGATCGAGCGGACCGCCGGGTTGCGTAATGTCGCCGCTGTCGAGCGGGAACCACGGAATGAATCCGAGATTATTTTTTGCGCAATAATCGAGCACTGCTTCGCTTTGACGATTCGCGAGATTATAAAGATTTTGCACGCTGACAATCGACACCGTCTTTTTCGCCTGCTCAATTTCCGCGACCGATACTTCCGACAACCCGATGTGGCGAATTTTGCCCGCCTTCTGCAGATCCTTCAGAGCGCCGAGCGAGTCAGCGACAGGCACCTTGGCATCGATGCGGTGAAGTTGATAGAGATCGATGCAATCGATCTTCAGTCGGCGGAGACTCATCTCCACGCATTGCCGGAGATATTCCGGGCGCCCGACCGGAGCCCATTGCTGCGGTCCGGAGCGCGTTAGGCCGCCTTTCGTTGCGATTACCAGTCCCGCCGGATAAGGATGCAGCGCTTCTGCGATGAGGCGTTCGCTCACTTCCGGTCCATAGGAATCTGCGGTGTCGATCAGGTTGATCCCGATATCGACCGCCCGCCGCAGAACGCGAATTGCCTCCGCGTGATCCTTCGGCTCGCCCCATACTCCGGGACCAGTGATGCGCATGGCCCCGAATCCCAATCGATTCACTGACAGGTCACCGCCTATTTTGAAGTTCCCACTTCGCGAGGCATCTGGTTTTTCACGCAGTGATTTTTCGGCCATATGCGGCGCAATGAACCCGCTTGGGACTATTTCGCAAGGGAAGCGTCGGGATTTATCAGAGGTCGCTTACCAGTCGTTCGACTGCTGGCTCGTCTTCGTCGATCGTGGAAAAACGCACAACGCGGTCATCGGCGAAGAAATTATCGTTCGCATCATCGTTCGCAGTCGAAACTTCTCCAATAACGGTGTCGCTCCGTGTTGGCCAGAAACGATGATAGATGCCGGGAGTGAGGGTCACGCGCTCTCCCGCTGTGACCAAAAATGGGCGTCCCTCTAAAACGGTGGCCCACGCACCTGAGCGTTTGATTTGAAGTGGCGAGCCATGTCGCGCTGCATCCGGAATCCCAGCCCATAGCTCCATTTCCATTTCGCCGCTGCGGCAGATAATGTCTTCTTTCTTGCGGCGATGAGTATGCAGCGGCACCGCCTGGCTTTTCCGCATGTAGATCAATTTTTCGCAATATTCGGGTTCGTCAGCGAGGTTGACCAGGACCAGGCCGCAGCGAGCGAATTCGTCCGATCCACAGTCGGTCACGTCCCAACGCGGTTGCGGAGGAAGCGTCCAACCGGTCCGGGCAAAAACCTCCCGTGCTTCGCGGATGGCGGCGTTGATGGATGATCGTTTCATTTTGAGAGAACTGGTTGTCAGAGTCGCTTCCGGCGCCACTAAATAATTACGGGCGGCTCGCTATAGCGGCGCTGGCAATGACTTTGGCCGCGTCCGGTTTGGCGATGGCGCGCGCGGCGGCCGACATCCGTTTCATCCGGGCCTCGTCAAAGAGCCATTGTTCGAGATAGTGCGCGGAGTCGCTCACATCGTAGAGGCGAACGGCTGCGCCTTCCTCGAGAAGATATTCGCAGTTCCGTTGCTCCTGACCGGGGATCGGAGCAACGAGCGCCATGGGTTTTCCTTTCGCGAGAATTTCCGTGGTCGTTAGTCCACCTGGTTTGGTCACAATCAAATCCGCGGCATCCATCAACTCGTGCATGTTCGTCACGAAGCCGTGCACTTTCACCGGAATGGGCAATTTGGCTGCGAGCATTTTGCATTCCTTTTCCAACTCAGCATTTTTTCCCGCGACCACCACGAGCGAGAGATCGCTGCGGCAATCCTTGAACGAGGCGAGCATCTGTTTCATCGGCCCAACCCCAAATCCACCTGATAGCAGCAATATGGTGGGTTTCCCGGGCAGGCCGAGTTTCGTGCGGGCCGTGGAAGCAGGAGTTCGCTGCGAGAAAATAGGGTCGACGGGAATGCCGGTCACGCTGATGCGCTCTGCCGGAAATCCTTTGCGTTGCAATTCGCGCGCAGCCGACGGAGTGGCGACGTAATAGTGCTCGATGTTCGGATAAACCCAAAATGCGTGAGGGCTGACATCGGTGATTATGGCATGCACCGGGGTGTACAACTTTCCGCAGCCCTTCAAATCCGAGAGCAGTTCCAACGGCAGGAAATGGGTGCAGACGATGATTTCTGGTTTTGTTTCTTCGAGGAGTTTTTTAAACGCCCGTGAGTGAAGTTTGTCGAAAGCCAGTCGCGCACGGACACGTTTGCTGTCCGGTGCATGGACGACGTCCGACTTGTCGTAGAAATAGCCCCACAGCGTCGGTGCCTTTTGCACCAGATCGATGTACGACTTTACATACATCCTTCGGAAGAGCGACGAGGTGCATTCAAGCGTGTCGACGACGCGGTGGCTTTCCCCTGACGACGTCAGCGCAGCTGCGATGGCTTGAGCCGCCCGGGTGTGTCCGGCACCTGCGGTGGCGTGAAGAATTAAAATCGAGGCTTGGGGATTCGCTGGGGTGGGCATGGATCTCCCGTTTTTAATCTGAACGAGATCGTGCCTGCAAGCGCGGGCGTGCGGTGGCGCAGTCGATTGTCCATGCTGTTTGGTGTAGCCCGCGCCGGGCTACTTCTCTGAGTCAAATGGAGCGCGCGCGACGAGCGCTCCATAAAAATTTTAAGGCTTCATCGCCCGGATCGATCCGTCTGCTTCGTAGAATAGTTCCTGCACCTTGACGCTGCGCTTGTACGAAATTCCGCCGGACAAAGAGGCGTCGTGGTAATAGAGCCACCATTTGCCGCCGAATTCGACGATCGAATGATGGGTGGTCCAGCCTAGAACAGGATCGAGAAGTCTTCCTCGAAAGGTGAATGGGCCGGTGGGTTTGTCGCTCGTCGCATAGACGAGGTAGTGAGTGTCACCCGTGGAGTAAGAAAGATAATAGGTCCCGCGGTACTTATGCATCCAAGGCCCTTCAAAATAGCGCCGGTCAGTGTCACTGCCGGCGAGGGGCGCACCATTGCCATCCACAATTTTTGCGTCCTGCGGCGTGGTCGCAAACTGGAGCATGTCGGAGGTGAGCTTCGCTACTTTAGGACTTAGCGCTGGAGTTCCATCGAGAGGTTCCTTGGCTTGCGGAGAAAACGCTCCCGTCGACCAGCACTGGAGCTGGCCACCCCAGATGCCGCCAAAATAAAGATAGAACTCGCCGTCGTCGTCGCGAAATACGCACGGATCGATACTGAAGCTGCCACGAATCGGCAGTGGCTCGGGTTTAAATGGTCCTTCGGGTCGCGATGAAGTCGCCACGCCGATGCGAAAAATGCCGTCCCGATCGCGAGCCGGAAAATAGAGATAGTAGCGGCCGTCGCGAAAGGCGGCATCGGGGGCCCAGAGTTGTTTCGAAGCCCAGGGCACGTCACGCAAATGCAACGCCTCACCATGATCGGTCGCCGGGCTTTCGGGATGCGCTTGCGAAATCACCCGATAATCCGCCATCGCATACTGATCGCCGAAATCGTTCTCCACCGCATCAGCGTCGAGGTCGTGGGAGGGATAAATGAATATCCGGCCATCAAACACATGGGCCGATGGATCAGCGGTGAAAAAATTCGAAATGAGGGGTTGTTTGTTCATGGGGCGTGTCGCGGCGGGCGATACGAGCGTAAACTCCCCATCTTTCCCAGTGAATCTTGCGCGACAACGGCGGTTCTAGTCGAACCATAGACTGAAATGGTTGATTATGACTCGAATCCTAGGGGCCGACAGCCCGGATGATGCGAGGTGTGTGGCTATTTTACCGGAAGACTTGCTGCTTTGAATGAGATCACCAAGGTATCGGCCGTGGTTGAAATTGATGCCATCATTACCGCTCTCACCGGCGCTCAAGAACAGCAAGCAGCACTGGCAACGCTTGTTGCGGTGGAGGGATCGTCTTATCGCCGGCCCGGAGCCAGATTACTAATGCTGAGTGACGGCACCCGGGTGGGTTCGATCAGCGGGGGTTGCCTGGAAGAGGACATCCTGCTTCGCGCCACGCAGGTTTTGAAAAGCGGACAGTCCGAAATCGTCATCTATGACACGACGAACGAAAACGATCTCGTTTGGGGAGTAGGTTTGGGCTGCCGGGGTGTGGTGCAAATATTCATCGAACCGATCCCACAAAATCGGCCGCCCTGGGTTGCGATGCTGGCGAAAAATCGAACGGCGAATCGCGCGACTCCACTCGCTGTCGTATACGGGAAGGATGCAGGGGAATTTCGCGGCACCCACCTTTCGGACTCAGTGCCACGCCAGTTGTCCGGCGCAGGAATTTTTTTGGAAACCGTCGTGGCGCTGCCGTTGCTCGTATTGTTTGGGGCGGGCGATGACGCCCAACCGGTGGTGCAGCTGGCGAAAGCGACCGGCTGGCATGTGACGGTGGTCGATTCGCGCGCCACCTATGCGACCGTCGCGCGTTTCCCGCAGGCGGATTCCGTGGTCGTTGCGAGCGCGGAGGAAAGCGCGGAGCGTTTGAGGTTGGACGACGAGACGCACATCGTGGTCATGACCCACCGATATGCGGAGGACGTGAAACTGCTCTCGATTCTCCTGACGCGACCGCTGGCCTATCTGGGTGTGCTTGGACCGCGCAAGCGCACGGATCGAATACTGACACAGCTGGATGAAAACGGTTTCGTCCCGAGGACGGAAACACTGGAGCGCTTGTGTGCGCCGGTCGGTTTGGATCTTGGCGCAACGACGCCGGAAACCATCGCGCTGTCCATTCTCGCAGAGTTGCAATGTTCGCTCACGGGACGGACCGCGATTCATTTGCGTGACCGTGCCGCACCAATCCATGGCTGAGAATTTCCCTTATGCGGTGATCGTGTTGGCGGCGGGGGCTTCGCGCCGCATGGGGCAACCCAAGCAATTGCTGCCAGTGAACGGTCATCCCTTGTTGCGGCGCGTCGTTCAAGCCGCGCTCGATTCGAGGCTGGGTGAAGTGTTTGTTATTCTTGGCGCCAACGCCGAAAAAATCCGGCTTTCGATGGAAGGATTGCCAGTTGAAGTAATTGTTAACGAGGCTTGGGAAGAGGGAATGGGATCTTCAATTCGCACGGCGATGGCGGCGATTGATCGTGATTCGCGAGCTTTGCAAGGCGTGCTTGTGGCACTGGGCGACCAGCCGGAAATTTCCGCTGCACATCTGACCCGGCTGATCCAGACGCAACAGAGCGCGGGCAAATCAATCGTTGCTTCACGTTGTGCCGGCAAATTATCCCCGCCGGTATTGTTCGGGCCGGTGCATTTCGCGGCGTTGCGAAATTTGCGTGGCGACGCGGGGGCCAGGGCGTTGTTACAGGCGAATCCGGATGAGATTGCCGCCGTCGACACCGATAGCCTTGGCGACCTTGATACCCCCGATGATTACGCCGATTTCCTCAGGCGCCACGCCTAGTCGTCGAAGCGTTTTCAAACGTGATTTGTCATTCTGAACGAAGTGAAGAATCCACGGGGAGTACCCCGACATCACCCAGCGGACTTTTGGATTCTTCGCTGTGCTCAGAATGACAGGAAATGCGTGCGGCCTTTTGCAGCCAATTCAATATCCGGGCCGCACGGCCTCCTGAGCTGTTTCCGTCCCGGCCTGGTTGGGTTTTTCGCCGGACTGATCTTCGCGCTTTTGTCCTCCTGTGAGTTCCACAGCAATCGCCGCGGCTTTTTCCGCGGACATGCTTTCCACCCGGCGTTCGTATTCCTGTTCCATTTTGTTATCCTGGCGGCGTAGTTCGATGTCCCTGGGCTGAACCGTTTCCCCGGGCAATTCGACGCGCAATTCCTCGATTAACATCAGCACAGTTGCCGCGAGCGGAAGCGCCAGCAGTGCGCCAACGATTCCTGCCAGCGCCGTGCCAACGAGCAGGGAGAACAATACCACCGATGAAGGCAACCGCAGTGCCCGACCATACACCACCGGCACCAGGACACGGCTTTCGAGTTCCTCGTACGCAAACAACAATACGAATACCACGCCGGCGACGGCCGGCCCCTCCATCGCGGCGGCGATCACCGCAGGACCCATCGTGAGAAAAATTCCTATATAGGGCAGGAGGTCCATCAGTCCCCCAAACACGGCAATGGCGAGGGCGTTCGGCACCCGGCAAACCAGAAGCAAAACGAGGATAAACACCCCCATCAGAAAACAGGTGAGCATCTGGCCGCGAATATACCCGCCCACGATCGTGACCAGGTTGAGCAGTATGCGCGAAAGCCGGATGTGATGGGCTCGCGGCACGACCGCAAACAATGCGCCACGCAACCGGTCGCGGTCCGCCATGATATAGAACGCCAGAAAAACCGCGGCGAAGCCATACGCGACCGTTTCGATCATTCCCGCGCCCATTGAGACGAGCGTGGTCTTAAACGATTTTACGAGATCAGTGTAGTGGATGTTGCGCAAGTCGTCGGCGAGCGGCGCGGTCAGTTGGGACTGTTCGAGATATGCCGCCGCTTTTTCCCGCAAGGCCGGTTCATTTTCCACCACGCTTTTGAGCTGCTCGATCAAGGACGGCACGACGACGACGGTCAGTCCGACGGCGATAGCGATGGCCACCCCGAATACGGTGCTCAGCGCAAATGTACGTCTGACATTTCGTTGCTCGAGCCAGGTAACGCTTGGACTTAATGCGCCGACCAGCATGAGAGCCGTGACCAACACCAACAGGACGGGCACGACGTGGATCAACAGCCATACTCCGGCGATGAAGGCTAGTACCACAAACAAGGATCGCGGCGACAGATCAACTTTAACGACTTCGGATTCTCCTGCTGGAATTCCAGTTCGTTTGGCTCCCAATTGAAATCGATCAAGGTCGAGGGGCATCGACTTTGTTGACCGGGCTTGTCGGTTTTTGTCTCTGGAAATCGGGCGAAAGTGGGGCGGTTGAGTCACCGTCAAATCACGAATGCCTCCGCGAAGGGATGGCCACGGCGGGTCGAGGCGGAGGGCGTGGGGAATGGCTCTTCTTCCATCGGTCAGTCCCACCCGGATTGACGTGAAGGTTTCATCGACGTAGTGGTGCGTGGTGTCGCGGGCAATTTTGCGCGCGAGGCATTTGCAACGATGAAAGAAATCCTGACTGACGCTTCTGCACGAGCCATCCGCTATCTGCAGGGATTGGAATCGCGGCCGGTGGCTCCAAGCGCTGCTGGGATTGCCGGACTGAAAGCGTTCGACGAATCGCTACCCGAAAAAGGAACGGCTCCAGCGGAGGTCCTGCGCTTGTTGGACGAAGCCGGCTCGCCAGCGACAATGGCGATGGCGGGTTCGCGTTTTTTCGGTTTTGTGATTGGCGGCTCGTTGCCCGTTACACTTGCGGCGAACTGGCTCGCGGGTGCGTGGGATCAAAACAGCGCGTTGTATCGTGCCACTCCGGCGACCGCGTACATCGAGCAGATTGCGTTGCGCTGGTTGCTTGAAGTCCTCGAATTGCCGCCAGCATGTGGTGGTGCATTCGTGACTGGCGCCACCGTGGCAAATCTTTGCTCGTTGGCGGCAGCGCGTCACGCGGTTTTAAAACGGGCAGGCTGGAATGTCGAAGCCGATGGATTGTTCGGCGCGCCACCAATCACGGTCATCGTCGGCGCCGAGGCGCATCCATCGTTAACAAAATCGCTGGGGGTGCTGGGTCTGGGCCGCAATCGGTTGTTGAAAATTCCGGTCGACGCCCAGGGACGAATGATCGCCGAAAAATTGCCGCCCATCGCGGGTCCCACGATTGTATGCTTACAGGCGGGGAATGTGAACACGGGTGCGTTTGATCCGGTCGGGGAAATTTGCCGTCGTGTGCAACCCTCGGGCGCGTGGGTGCATGTTGACGGAGCGTTCGGTTTGTGGGCGGCGGCGGCACCTTCGCGAAAATATTTGGCGGCAGGTATGGCCCAGGCGGATTCATGGGCGACTGACGCGCACAAGTGGCTCAACGTTCCTTATGACTGCGGACTCGCGTTTGTGCGCGATGAGTCGGCGTTGCTGGCGGCGATGGCAATTACAGCGGAATATCTGCCGACACAGTCTGAATATCGCAATCCGGCGGACTTCACTCCGGAGCTTTCGCGACGCGCCCGGGGAGTCGAAGTCTGGGCCGCGCTGCGTTTCCTCGGTCGCGCCGGGCTCGCGGAGTTAATCGAGCGAAATTGCGCGCAAGCCCGGCGCTTTGCGGAAAAACTTTCAGGTGCGGGATTCGAGATTCTGAACGAGGTGGTGCTTAACCAGGTGCTTGTCGCCTTCGGTGATGCCAATGAAACGAAACGGGTGATCGAAGCAGTGCAAGCGGAAGGCACGTGCTGGGCTGGCGTTACCGTGTGGCAGGGCAAAACGGCTATGCGAATCAGCATCTCCTCTTGGGCGACCACCGACGCCGATGTGGAGCGCAGTATCGCGGCCATTTTGAAAATCGCGAAACGTAGCTAGCGCGCGGTTCACTGCGGGACTTTGCTCTCTCCATGTAGGGCTGTGCCCTCGTGGCCATGCCTCTGCGTCGAGGGACGGCTGGACGCGAGGTCCAGTCCTGCCCCCGAACCGGGCTCAATAAGAAGTGGCACTTAATTTGGCCTTTGAACATTGGCCTTTGGAATTTTTTTGCCTCCAGTATTTCAATTTCGTTCACCCATTCCATGCGCATCAAAAAATTCATACCGGTCTCGATGTACTTCGGGCGCGGCATGCGGTTTCTCGTCGAGATGCATGACGGCGAACTGGGTTTTGCTTTCGTAACGCGGCCATTCAGGCATGCCGGGGCTGTTTGGATTTCCGGTTTTGGCGAAGTTTGACCAGTACGTCATCATCAAGTCCGACACTGCCCGGTCCTCCGGCTGCCAGGGCACCGTCGGGGTATGGTCAAAAGCGGAGAAAGTATAGGGGATGTCGCTGGCGTGAACGGCTCCGACATCGTTCGCCGTCGCTGGGGCACCGTTGATTTCGCGGCCGGGTTCAATCGGCGCCACGCGGTCAAAAATGTAGTGATAAACGGGAGAACGTCCGGTCGCGATTTGCAGCTGCAGCCACTTCCACGTTTCGAAAATAGTGCCGGTGTCATTTACCAGATCGCCGGCAGAGCGCACAGCTTCCTCGTCGGTGTTTGCCGGATAGAGTCTTAGTACCGCCCTGGCGTTTTCTCCGTAGCGTTGCTGCTCCTTGATGCGGAAGCCTTCTTTCGTGGGACGTTTGTTGCCGAAGGTTTCGTACACGCGAGATTCGTCGGCGGTCCACCCCGCAATCAACGGCACATCATTCTGTCTACCGGCGGCGAACGTTGCATTTGTGTCCTCGCGCAACACCGCGCCGTCGACCACCACCCTGAATTCCGGATGAGCGAGCGCGACTTTTAGCAACTCGTCGGCGGACTTTCCGCGCAATTCCTTCATTGATTTTGCACCCAGGACGGAGACAAATGTTATCGACCGTTCTTCGCCGGTGAGACGGGACTGCGCTTTGGAAACCTTGTTGGCTGCGGGGTGAGCGTAAGAACCGCTTTGGCCAATGGCGCGATGAAAAAGTCCTTTGGCCAGCGGCGAACACATCAGCATGTACACCGAATCGGAACCCGAGGATTCGCCGAAAATGGTGACAGTATGCGGATCTCCACCGAATGCAGCGATGTTTCGCTGCACCCACTGGAGAGCGGCGATCTGGTCCATGAATCCATAATTTCCGGTCGCGCTATCTTTGTTTTCTGCCGCCAATTCCGGGTGCGCGAAAAATCCGAACAGTCCGAGCCGGTAATTCATGCTTACCACCACGACGCCTTTTCGAGCGAGAATCGCCCCGTCCTGCCGGGGTTCCGACGTGCCGCCGGCCTTCAATCCGCCGCCATAAATCCACACCATCACCGGCAGACGTTCTTTTTCAGTCTTCGCCGCTGTCCACACATTCAAAGTGAGGCAATCCTCACTGGGACCAGGATCGCGGAAGACCATATCGGAATAGATCGGCCCTTGCATCGGTCGCGGACCAAACTCCATGGCCTGGCGTACGCCTTCCCACGGGCTTACCGGCTGCGGAGCTTTCCAGCGAAGATCGCCCACGGGCGGTGCGGCAAACGGGATTCCCTTAAATGCGCGGACTCCGGCGCTGTCAGTGGAGAGACCTTCAATCAGACCGCTGTCAATTTTGACGGCTGCCATCGTGATCGATGGGCCCGTCGAGACGAGTAACATGCAAGCCGGAAAAATAATCCGGAGCTGGAAAAAATGCGCAAAGAGGAGGGGCATCGAGGCAGAGGGTTAAGTCGGTGGGCGAATTTTTGAGGGGGACGTGAAACTAAGGGGCTCCATTCGGCCGGCTTTCAGTGTCGCGATTCCACTGTGTGGCGCGTTTTCGCGGGCTTGTTGGAAATAATTTCCTCCCGTACTCGAACGGCCGTGGATTTTGGCTGAACGTCGAGACGATTCGCCAGACGGTAAGCGCGGGTGAATTCGACCCCGAAAAATAAAATCGCGCATGAATAATAAACCCAGATCAACAACGCGACGAGCGAGCCTGCAGTTCCGTAAATCGACGCGACCGTCGAGTGTCCGAGGTAGAGGGCGATCAGGTAGCGGCCGATCGTGAAAAGAATCGCTGTGACCGCAGCACCCAGCCACACATCGTGCCAGCGAAGGATCACGTCGGGTAAGATTTTGAAAAGCAGGGCGAACAATATTGTGATGACGATAAAACCCACGCCCAAGTCCGCCGATTTCAGCAGAGCTTCCGATCCCCATGGCCCCTGATTGAAATGTCCGAGTGCGCCCGTGAGCGCGGTGGTAAGTATCAACGAAACCAACAGCAAAAATCCCACCGTCAGGACCATGGCAAACGAGATGAGTCGATGGAGCAGTAAGATGACCCAGCCACGTTTATTCGGCTTGGCCCGAACACCCCAGATATCATTCAGCGAATTTTGCAGCTGCCCAAAAACCGTGGTGGCGCCCATGAGCAACAACGCGACTCCGATCGCGGTGGAGATTCCACTATTGCCCTGTGATTGGCTTGCTTTCGCCGCGGACTGAATCATCTCCGCGCTCGCGGGACCGACGAGTTGGGTAATCTGTAACTCAAGCTGCCGGTTCGCCGCTTCTTTGCCGAGAAAAATGCCGGCCACTGTGACGGCGATGATCGTGATCGGAGCTAGCGAAAAAAGAGTGTAGAAACTCACCGCGGCCGAGTGCTTGAAGATATCGTCGGCATTCCATGATTTTGCCGCGTTCGTTAAAATTTTTGCCCAGCGTTTCATGGTTTTGCCGTCCCGGAATTTGAACCGCCGGCGTGGGTTTTCCCTTTTGGAGTGACTTCCATTTCGGCACTCTGGGCGGTCAATTCCAGCTTCCCCTTACGTTTATCGAGTATCTTCGCGTAGTGCAGATGGAGGGTTTTAAACTCTTCGCAGTAGCGTGTAAGCTCCTCCTCGGTGACGTTCTCCAGATTGACCAGTTCCGTGCGTGCTCCCTTCATGGCGCGCAGAAGTTCGTCGAGTTTCACCTGCATCGCGCGCGAGTCGCGATTCTGCATGTTTTGCAGCAGGAAAACCATGAGGAAAGTCAGGATCGTCGTGCTGGTATTGATCACGAGTTGCCAGTTTTCGCTGTAATTTAAGCTCGGGCCGAAGGCGGCCCAGACAATTACTGCGAGCACGGCTGCGGCGAAAGCGAGCGGGTGCGCCACCAGGGTGGAAGCGCTGCGTGCGAGACGCGTGAATAGATCGTACATAAAGCGAGGGGTTAGCGTTGGACGGAACGGGAGGTGAACTGGCGTTTTCGGCTAAGTGTTGAAAACGCTGATCAGATTTGGCGGAGGTACTTCTGAAGTTGACGTTGCCGGCGGCGCCTCGGTGGGCTTGGGACCCAAGGCCAAACAATGAGCGAGACTCATCGCGTTAGTATCCATGGGGAATTGCTTAAGCGACTGCGGCCTTATCCTTCGACCCGGCTACCGATCCCCGGTTCGGCGCTTCCGTCGTACGGTGGCCACCGCGTGGAGCTCCCGGGGGTGAAGAGATAGCGAACCGGTTCACGCGGCTGAGGTCTTTCCCTTTGTCGGCGCTCTTGAATTTACCCATGATCCCGTCGCGAATTCTCTCCCCAGTGCACAGGCGCCATTCCTTGGCGAACGACATCTTTTTGCTTTCAGAACGCGGTTCGGTTGCGCGGATACTGCTTGTCGTTTTGGCCACGGTCGCACTGCTTCTTGTTGCCGTGCGATTTATCGGCTCACCGATCGCGACCGCGCTAATTAATAAAAAACTCGCCGGCCTGCCCGAATACTCCGGGCATGTGGAAGCGATCCAACTGGCGTTGTGGCGCGGGACAATTGGCGCAAAAAATCTCGAATTGGTGTCGCGTGGCCACGAGTTGGATGGACCGGTCCTTCGGGTGCAGCATGCCGCACTTTCCCTGGCGTTGCGTCCGCTGCTGTCTGGGAAACTGGGTGGGCGAGGTTCGGTGGATGGCGCCGAAATTCTTATAGCTCCGGGCGATCCGGCCGACACAGCGGATGATTCAAAAGAAGAAAAAGAGAGCAAGAGACAGGAACGCGCTGCGAAAGCCCGGCGTTGGCAGAACGTCCTGCGCGAGGGATTTCCTCTTGAGATTACCCGCTTTGAAATTTCGCGTCTTCGAGTGCATTTTGTCGACCGGACGCGCACTCCCAATCCCGATGTCGTGTTGCAGGATTTTCATCTCCTCGCAACCGGCTTCGGGACTGGTCCCACCAAAACTGGCGGGCTGTCGGCGACGTTGACCGTTGATGCGGCCCTGCCCGGAGGTGGGGTGCTGGCGGTGAAGGTATATGCCGATCCGGGAATGGCCCAGCCGCGCTTCAAGGCGACGATGGAAGTGCGAGATCTTGCTCTAGTACCGCTCCACGACTTGATGCTGGCCTACGCCAATATTGATGTCTCTGGTGGAACGTTTGAGATGTTTGTCGAAGTCAATGCCGAGGCCGGGCACTATGGAGGTTATGTCAAACCGTTCTTTCGTGATTTGAAGTTCCAGGCGGTGCCGGACCCGGAAAAAAATCTGGCGCAGCGGGCCGCGACAAAAGTGGCGAGTGCGGTCACCGACCTTTTGAAAAACAAGGAAGGTCAGGTGGCGACCAAAGCGCCGTTCGAGGGTGACTTCGCCAACAACAACGTAGATCTCTTCACCACGATCGATAACCTGTTGCGCAACGCTTTTGTGCAATCGCTTCGCGAAGGCATCGAAGGACAAAAACCCACCGGGTAACGGCACTCGCGCGTTCCTTGGATCAAGCAGGCGGCGTATGATGTTTGGCGGTTTCGATTTCGTGGCTAGAGGCAACCAACGAGCGATCAGGAGTGGGCTCGTCTGCGGAGGGCTCATCCTGTTGTACGGGTTTGGACCTGATTTCGCCGCGGTTATTTTTCTTGCGGGCAGGCGGAGATCCGCCGCCTAGCGAAGAGAAAGCGAAACCGATCACGAGGATGCCAATGATTGCGGCAAGAATGTATCCGAGCATAGCTCTAGGTTACGCGGTTATTCAAATGCTGCCATCGGGTAGATCCCTGAAGGACCGGTCGGGAAGCGGACACTAAAAAGGATTGTGATTGCGGATGGGGGGTGATGGCTTCGCGACCAAACGCAGGCAGACGTGTCTGATAACAGACGCGGATAAAATCTCCCTCGTTTTTAATTTTCGATCTCCGTGACACAAAGTTGCATTTTTCTTCATGGCCGCACAAACTGACGTGATCGTAATTGGGGCGGGCGTATCTGGCCTCGCTGCCGCCGGTGAACTCGCCGGGAAAGGTTGGTCGGTCCAGATGGTGGAGGCACGCCCGCGCATCGGGGGCCGAATTTATTCAGCGAAACCCAAAGGCTGGCCGGTTCCCGCGGAATTGGGCGCGGAATTTATCCACGGCGGCAATGAGGTCATGAAAAAACAATTGAAGCGGGCGCGAATCTCCACACGCCCGATCGACGCCGCCATGTGGTGGCGGGAAAAAAGCACCGGCGTAACTGCGTTGATTCCCGACTTTTGGGACCGGATTAGCCGCGTAGTTGCCCAGATACCTGCGGACGTCGGCGATCGGTCGTTTGGGGAATTTTTACGGACGTCTGGTGAAAACGTTTCGCCTCCAGACCGGTATTTAAGCGGACTCTATGTGGGGAGTTTTGAGGCCGCGCCGATAACCAAAATCAGTGCCGCGGCGCTCCGGGAAGACCACGCCGGCACGCAAACGAATGACCGCAAGGTGGTGGGTCGCTACGACCTGTTAGTGAAGGCAATGGAAAGAACCGCGTTGAGAAAGCGGGTTGGTCTTCAACTCAACGCCACAGTTGAAGCTATCCTCTGGGGTGAAGGAAAGGTTCAGGTGCAGGGACATCACTGGACTGGAAAACGGTTCGAATATATGGCAGCTGCCGTCGTGATTACGTTGCCGCTGGGGGTGCTGAAAGCGAAACAGGTTCGATTTTTTCCACGCTTGAAGGAAAAGGATTCATTGATCGCAAAAATGGGTTGGGGGCACGTGGTCCGCGTGGTGTGCAGATTCCGGAAAGGATTCTGGGCTGCTCCATTCATGCCCCGGTATCTCGGCGAGGCGCAGGGAAAGAATTTCGGTTTTGTGAACGCACCGGGGCAGGCGATTCCCGTCTGGTGGGCGCTGAACGCTCCCGCGCCCGTGCTATGCGGCTGGGCGGGGGGAGAGGTGTCGCGCCCTCTGCGTAAACTGGCGCCGGCGAGGATTCGGGAAGAGGCATTGCGTTCGCTGGCCGCCATCTTCGGAACCTCGGTGCAGAAACTCCGCCCGTGGCTGGCTGACTGGCAATATCATCCGTGGTCCACCGATCGGTTCTCGCGAGGTAGTTATAGTTTCCCTGCGGCCGGTTACGAGAATGGCGCGGAAGAACTGGCGCGCCCCGTATCGGCGACGATTTTTTTCGCGGGGGAAGCGACGGCGAAAGATTACGGCACGGTCCATGGTGCCTTGGAGAGTGGCGTGCGGGCTGCCGTCGAACTGGATAATGTCCTGCGACGGCGGCACGGCAAAAAATGAAAACGGCGAAATTTTCCGAGGTGGTGAAAAAATGCGGCGAACCCGCTATTTACCTCGCCTGGGTGGATCCGGCACGGGACAAAACGTTGAAGCGGGCATTGTCCGGGCACCGCGTGATGACCCTTCATCAGGAGCTTCACGGCGGGAAAAAGGATTTTGGCTCGGTGGGGTTTTTGAAGGACCGTCACGCTCAACTCCTCGTTTTTCCAAAATCGTTGAGGCGTTTCGCCGAACGCAAGGTGATCGCGATCGACTATTCGCTCATCGCAAAAGACCAGCTGAGCGCCGGCGTGAACTCTTTGGAAAAACTGGAAAAAGAAACCCGCGCGGTCCGGGTAAAATCGCGAATGGAACCGCGACCTGCACGTAGGTCGAAATTTGCGCCGTCGAAAAGCAAGGTTGCTCCGCGATCGAAAGTGCAGCCAGCGAGAAGGAATCCACCAATGAAAACACTACCCGACCGAGACCCGGTTAAAAAAATATTATCCGAAGTAGAATGCGCGGTGGCGGACCTTTCTGCTGGGAAATCCGTTCCCGCTTATAAGCGGCTTACGCGCCTGCTGGAGGCGAGCCGCACTTTGCCGGGGGAGTTAATCGAAATGCGCGGCCGCTCGCGGGGCGGTGACCTGTCGGTTGTAGGGCTGGCCCTCGTGGCCATGCCTCTTGGTTGGGAGCTAACGGCATGGTCGCAAGGGCCAGCCCTACAGCTTTGAGTGGCTTATTGCAGGGGGGATTCAGTCGTGAAGTGTTTCCAACGCCAGAGTGCCGCAAACGTCCTCTGGTTCCCGGTCGGTGAGCTCCGGTTTTCCGCGCGCATGGTAGTGGAGAAATATCTCTGAAAATCCCGTTGCGCCTAACGGCAAATTACCTGCCATCTGAGCCAGATTGCCGCCCCAGACGACATTTCCCTCGAGCAGCATCGGTCCCTTATTCGTGTCGATGACATCCCAGCCAACAAAAATCATCTGCGGAAGATTAGCGTGCGCACGCAGCGCCATCTCTTTCATTTCCGGCCAACGGGATAATTTTCTTCCGGTAATCAGGGCTTTCGACTCCGGGTGGTGGGTAAGTGATCCTTGTTCAGCCTGCTTGACGTCGGCGATACCCAGTTCGCCAGATTCCAAGTTGATCGCTGTGCAAAAAGATTTCGAAGGCTCATCGGAAGTGATCGCCTCGCCCACGCCCATCCGTAACACCGCGAGCAACACGATCACGTTTCCGTCGGGGCTCCGGGCGGTCACCACGCGACAGTTGGCCAGGGCCTTGGCGCTAATGGGGGCGAGGTCGACCGAATTTTCCAGGCGGGGCTGGACGATGAGACAATTTTCTCCGGACTGCGCCGCAAGCCACTCGCGAATTGCCGGTCGGTCCAAATACTGCTTTCCGTCAGTGTGCTGATCCCGTTTTGAATCGTAATGCCAGCAGGCGATGCCTCGGCTGGAATAGGAGCGGGCGGGTTTGGCAAACAGATCCACTTTCCAAGCGTCATCCGAAGACGGTGACACCTCGCATCGACCGTTGGTGTATTGCGCCAGGATGGGGGGAGTCGGCAAGCCGTGCTTGGCGCAGAAATCGTGGAATGATGATTTGTCGTCAAGCACCGTGGTATTTGCGCTGCAGTGGATATTCCGGAGCAGCAGCTGCAGTTCACGATGATCAATTACCTCCAGATAAGCGGAGGGATCGGGCTGCCTGAAGAACCGTTGGAAATAATATCCACGCGGCATCAGGTTTCCGTGCCACACTGTCCGCAGCAGATCGAGAAACTGACGGCTGCGCGTGATTCCGTAGTGCTGGCGGACGCCTTTGTTAGCCGCGCGCCACACAATCACGATCTGGCGGAGTGAAACAGCGAGGTTGAGCACTTGAGCCACGCCGGCTTCGAGGATCGAGGGCCGGCGCAGGCCCGCCTGCTCTAACTCGTGGGCGATCCGCCGCACCTGCAAGGTGGGAGTCATACCGCGGCGCACGGCACACCAAGGCGCGAGAGTTCGACAGTGATCGAAAGCGAGAAGTCGGAGGACAGGCCAAGTCTTTTGCACGCGCTGCCGATGGAGGCAGAACCTTTTCGAAATACAGCTCGAAAGAGGGGATTGACGGCTATACGTTTTCGTCAATTGGTGTTACTTTGAAGAAAGGTTTCGGTAAACCCAGAATGATGAAGGTCATCGGCGACAATAATCGATTGCTGCATTGAGACTCAGGGATACCCTGATTGACCTTGCCCGCCGCTTTGCTGTTGTCGTGATTTCCGGATTTTGGCTCAGCATTTTCTTTTTCGAATGGCAGAAAGCGTTTCCAGTTCACGGTCCGAGAGTGCGGCTCATCGCGAGCTGAAACGGCTCGCGCTTGCGTGGGCGGCGGAACACCGGATGTTGCTGGGCGCGACGGAAGTCCGGCTGCCGCGCGCAAATTATCGGGCGGATGCGGTGGCCGCGACACCGCGAATCCTCTCGGGCAACGCGTACACCGCGGTGTTCGAGTGCAAAGTGTCGCGCGCCGATTTTTTACGCGACAGTGCACCTGAGGAGGGAGCGATCGAAACGATTGCCGGATTAAGCGAGAGGCTCACGGCACTGCGTGCGTTGATTGCCTGTCATCGGCCGGATTTGCGCCGGGGTGAGGAATTGTTTCCCGAATTCGATGCGGTGGATTTGCGCGGCCTCCGCCACGACACCCACGATGAGCTCGAGGCCGAATTGCGGATTGCGCAGAGAAAATTTCATGAGGGGACCAAATTTGCGAAACTCTGCCGCTGGCGGGCCGCGAGCCTGCTGTATATTGTCGCCGAAGAGAACTTGTTTGCTCCTTTTGAACTGCCGGTCGGGTGGGGCTTGCTCGTGAAACGCGGGGATGCACTCGAACTGGTTGTGAAACCCTGTTTGCGGGAAACGACGAAGGAAGAACGCGTCGCTCTGGTGGAGCGAATTGCGGCGGCGGTGACTGCGCGCGAGCGAAAACGCCTCGCGGATTCCATGGACGGATCCGGAAACTCCCCGGATCTTTGCGCGTAGAAGAAAGGAGTTCAGCGGGAGATTGCGCCGCGCCGTTTTTTTGCCACGGTGGATACAGACATGGACACACTTTCTTCGTTTCTGCCCATCATCCAGCTGGCAATCACTCCGGTGATTTTAATCTCAGGCATGGGGGCGCTGATGATCACGTTGACGAATCGCATGGCGCGAATTGTTGACCGCACGCGCGTCGTGGCGGAAGCGATGCCCGCGGCGATGCCGGAGGACCGGGCTCATTTGGAGAGTCAGTTGGATATCATGTGGCGTCGCGCGCTGTTGTTGCGTCGCGCGGTGACGAGCAATGGTTTGAGCATGTTGGTTTCGTGTCTCCTGGTCGTGGCGATTTTTGCTTCAGCGATGTTGGGTCTGCGCTTGCAGGTGCTTATGCTGATTTTATTTTGTGCGAGCATTCTCTTCCTGATCGCGTCGCTGGTGGATTTTCTCCGCGACATTTTTATTTCGCTCCACGCTTTGCACCTGCAAGTGGAGCGGGCACGCAACCGTCCGTCGACATCGGCGCCGTGGCCTCCGCTGAAATAGTTAAACCGCCGGATTACCGGCCCAGGGGAACGGGGTGCGGGTTCGCACCGCCCGGGTTGTGATTTGGGGCGCATGTATTGAGCGGTCTTTTCAAATGCCTTGGCTTCCCGCCCGAGGTTTTTTCCCGCGATGAGTCCGATACCCTAGGCTGACTTCGGCTTGATACGTAGCGGAACTTGCAAGCGAGCTCCTACATTTCGACGAGAAGAATGCGCTGACGCGGTGCGACCAACCCGCGCGAACAAATCCAGGAGTTCGGATTCAGATTTAAAAGCTTCGCGAATTTTCTTAAATGTTTTGCCGTGATCAACATGACGATTGCCACGGGGTCTGATTCGGTCATAACTGCCGCTCGAGCAACCCTAGTTTGTACCCCAATCTTGTTTCGCCGATAATGGAAACCTTCGCCTTTGGTTCTCCGATGCGCCGCCGTTTGCAAAATACGACGTGGCGCCGGCGGATGCGACAGATACTTGTGGCGGGATTGACCTGGGCAGGCGTGATCCGGGCCGAAAGTCATTTTATTGAAGGGGCAAAATCCGGATTGATTGAAACCGGCGCGCCTCAGTTTGATGTTCGCAGCTACCAGACGCTCGGCTTGGACGCGCCGCCCACCGATCTACACGTGCTGCCGGACGGACGACTGTTGTTGATCGCCGGTCAGCAGATTGCGATTGGCGACGGGGTGCGATGGGAACGGTTCCAACAGGCAGCGAATGATCCGCTTGCTCCTTCGGAAACGGTTTCGGTCGATCGTGACGGCAAAATCTACATGGGCGTGGCTGGCGGATTCGCGAGGGTCGAGTTTGGTCACGACGCGCGCTGGCGTTTGCAAATGGTGGCGCCCTGGGCGAGCGAAGAGTCCGGCCGGGTACTGACGCTGCGTTTTGCGGTCCAAATCGGAGACGATTGGTTTTGGCATGGTGACAGTGGTCCATTGGTGGGATGGCATCCCGGTCAGGTGGCGCAGGTGATGGGCCGCGCCGATACCACGGAACAAGTATTTCGCCTGCACGATGCGTTTTTCATGAGCGATCGTACCACCGGGAGTTTGTGGCGAATCAGCGCCAAGGGAATGGAGCCAGTGGAATATACTCCGGGTTTTACCTCCCGTGACACGTTTGCGTGCGCGATTCCTTTCGGGCCGGATCAATTGCTGGTGGGTACTTTCGGGCGGGGGCTGAAACTTTTCGACGGTCACACGATCAAGGATTTTCCGAACACCGGACATTTGGGGGAAAACATTCATGTCAACGCGCTGTGTGAAATTCGGGACGGGCTGTATGCCGCCGCGGTGGAAAGTTACGGGTTGGTGTTTTTCGACCGGGCGGGACGCACCATTCAAGTGCTCGACCATAAACTCGATCACCAGCTGAACCACGTCCGGTTGTTATATGTTTCCGGTAGCACGGTGGTCGGATTGCTCTCCGAAGGAATCGTCCGCGTGGAATTTCCATCGAGAATTTCCTATTATGAACCCATCGCCGCCACGCGTCTGACGACCGCGGATCCCCTGCGCATCGATGGACACCTCTGGCTCAGTGCCGACGGGAATATGATGCGCGGGATCTACGATGCTCATGGCATGATCAGTGGTTTCAAAGTGGATACGCCTCCGGGGAATTTTGTTTTCTCGGTTTTCACCGCGCTGGGAACACCGCTTGTTACCACTGAACGCGGAACCTATGGCGTTGGAACAGGTGATTGGACGATGCTTGCTCCTGAACTCAGTAACATGCGGGTAATTTCCGATGCACCGGTTGATGGGCGGTGGCTGTATGCGATTCCCGGCGAAATCGGCTGGTTGCGTTTGACTGACCGCGGCCTCGCGACCGAGCGGTTTGCGGCTCCGGCACTGGGTAATCCTTACGGCTATGAGACTGCGAGCGACGGAACGATCTGGATTGAACAAGGCAACGCGCGGGTCATTCGCGTGCAGGTAAAAGACGGCAAGCCCGCGGTCGAACCGTACGGGAAAAATGATGGCATTCCGGAAGGATGGGCGCAGATTTTCGCCATTAACGGCCGGGTTAATTTCAATGTGGGCGGCCAGATTCTTCGTTTCAATGAAAAGACCCGGCGGTTTGAACCTGACCCTGAATTCGTCCGGGATTTTCCAGGGCTCACAAATATCACCGGACGTCCTTCGCGGGACGCCTTGGGAAGGGTTTGGATCGCGGCAAATGGTGCGGTTCGGATTCTGGAGGGGGAGAGGGGAAACTGGCGCGAGCTTGATGAGCCGATGCCGCCGGGATTTTTACCCTATTCATTTATCTGCGAGAAAAATGGCGTCGTCTGGATGCACGCCGACCGCCGGCTGGTTCGATTTGATCCATCGCTTCCGCGCGCACCGGTCGTCCCGTTCCGGGCTTTTTTCACCCACCTGAATTTTGTGTCGAGCGGGCGGACAATTTTTCCGACTACAGCTGAATTGCCTGCGCTCGATTCCACTGACAACTCGTTTTCCGCACACTTTGTCGCGCCGAATTCGCCCTTTGGTTCTGCGATCGATTTTGAGGTGAAGCTCGATGGCGTTGACTCACGATGGTCTTCAACCGGTGCCGTGGGTTCGGCCACTTTTAATCACCTCAAGCCCGGCCAATATCTATTGCGTGTCAGACCTCGTGCCGCGGGCATGGTGGGCGGCGAAGCCTCGCTGGGTTTTGCGGTGCTGCCTCCCTGGTACCTGACCAAGTGGGCGTATTTAGGGTACGTGCTGGGCGTGTTTGGTCTGGCCGGTCTGATCGTTCGCACGGTTTCGGTTTTAGAGCGCCGCGAAAAAATCCGGCTTGAACAATTGGTTGAGCAACGCACCCAGGAACTGAATGCGGGTATAGAACGCCGCCGGCGATTGGAAGCACAGTTGCTGCAGGCGCAAAAACTCGAGAGTCTCGGCACGCTCGCCGGTGGCATTGCGCATGATTTCAATAATATCCTCACAAGCATTCTTGGATACTGCGGCCTCGCGGTTTTGTCGGCGGGCGACAACCCCGCTTTGATTTCCGATTTGAATCAAATTCGTGCAGGTGGCATGCGCGCGCGGGACCTCGTGGCGCAAATCCTTACTTTTTCCCGGCAGCGGAAAGTCACGCTGGTCCCCCTCGATCTTTCCGGCGTGGTTGCCGACGCGTTGAAGCTGGTGCGTGCCTCGACTCCCACCACCGTGGAGATGGCCGCGCATCTTGCCTCCGGAAACGTGCAGGCGGATTCGACGCAGATTCACCAGATCGTAATCAATCTCTGTCAAAACGCGGTGCACGCGATGCGGGGGAAAACAGGTCGGATCGACGTCTCTCTCGAACCCGTGGTGGTGTCGGACAGTGTCGCCGCCGAATTACCCGGACTTGAAGTTGGTCCGGCGATGCGACTGACGGTGGCGGACAACGGCTGTGGAATGACTGCGGCAACGCTGGAACGGGTCTTCGATCCATTTTTCACCACGAAATCCCCGGGTGAAGGGACGGGCCTGGGTCTCTCGATTGTCCAGGGAATTATGCACAGTCACCACGGCGTGGTGCGCGTGCGCAGCCAGCCGGGTCTGGGGACAACCTTCGACCTGTTCTTTCCCACCACGACGGAGCCCGTGGTTGTTGCACCGGCCACCGACGGGATCCCTCAGGGAAACCAGGAATCGATTTTGGTGGTCGATGATGAACCTTCAGTGGCGACATACGTGGCCAAGCAACTGGAACACCTGGGATATATTCCCACCGTTTACACGGATCCACATGCAGCGTTATCGGCGGTGACCTCCGAGCCTTCACGATTTCGCGCGATTGTCACTGATCTCACCATGCCCAATCTCACCGGGGTTGAGCTGGTGCAGCGTTGCCGTGAAGCCGGCGCCACGATGCCGGTGATCATCATCACTGGTTATGGCACCGATGCGCTGCAGGCGACGTTGCAAACTCTCGCCCATTGCAAAGTACTGCCGAAACCATTCGAAGGCATCGATCTCGCCCGTATTATGCAAAAAGTGCTACGGGATGGTTCCACACCTCCTGTGGCCACGACGTAAAAGCGAATTGTCGGATCGGATCTGGGGGCAAGGCGCGAGATCGTCTACGCAGGATAATGACTGTCCGGAAATGTTTTTCCGTTTCGAGCCCATTCGCGACAAACCTCGCTTGCGAGTCGTTACATTGCGCTTTAGATCGTGAGTGCTTTCCCATTTGGGAAACTCAACCCCGTTTCCGTTTACCCTATGAATGTTGAACCCGCTGTTGCCGGCGTTGATCGCCGTAGTTTTATGAAAACAATTTCCGCCGCCGGTGTAGGTCTCGCTCTGGCCTCCAGTCCTGCGGTTGCAGTCGTGGAAGCAGTCGCGCCCCGCCGGCGATTCGCCATCGTGGGAGTGGGTTCCCGTCATCGCATGTATCAAGACGCGATCGAGAAGGATTACCCGCAGCATGCGATGCTCGTCGGCATCTGCGATAGCAATCCCGGCCGTCTGCAGGTCGCACAAAACGATTCTAAAAAACATGGTGCCGCCGTGCCCGCGGCCTACGCGCCCGCCGATTTCGAGCGGATGATTACGGATACGAAGCCGGACTTCGTGATCGTGACCACGGTCGATTCGACGCACGACAACTACATTGTCCGGGCAATGGAAGCGGGTTGTGATGTGATCACGGAAAAGCCGCTCACCAATACCGCGGCCAAATGCCAGAGAATCATCGATGCGACGCGCCGGACCGGCCGGCACTTGCGGGTGACATTCAATTATCGTTATTCACCGCCACGCACGCAGGTGAAGGACATCCTGATGAGCGGTGAAATTGGCGATGTGCTGTCGGCCGATTTTCACTGGATGCTCAATACGACCCATGGCGCGGATTATTTCCGGCGCTGGCACAGCCAGAAAAAATTTTCCCAAGGTCTGATGGTACACAAGGCCTCACACCACTTCGATCTGGTGAACTGGTGGCTTGGCGCCATGCCCGAAACGGTCTGGGCTACGGGTAAGCGGGAGTTCTATACTCCGGCCATGGCAAAACGATTTGGCCTGAAGAGTCACCATGAGCGCTGCCACACCTGCCCGGAAAAAGACGCGTGCGGTTTTTTTATGGATCTAGCCGCCAGTCCGGAGTTGAAGGAACTGTACCTCGATCAGGAACACCACGACGGTTATTTCCGCGATCAGTGCTTGTTTCGTCCCGAGATCGATATTGAAGACACGATGAACGTCATGGTGCGCTACGACAATGGCACTACGCTTTCATACTCCCTGAACGCGTTTAACGCATGGGAGGGCTATACCATTGCGTTCAACGGCACGAAAGGCCGATTGGAGCATACTATTGTGGAATCCACCTACGTTAACGGCACCGACACAGTTCAGGGTGGGATCGCGAAAAACGGTGTGACCACACGTGTCATTCCATTGCGCGGTGCCGGGCGCGATATCGAGGCTTGGTCCGGCGAGGGTGGACATGGCGGCGGAGATAAAGTGATGCTCGATGAAATTTTTCTACCTTCGGTCCCAGGAGACAAATATCTGCGCGCGTCGAATGTACACGCAGGAGCGGCATCGATCTTGATCGGCGTCGCGGCCAACCAATGTTTCGCCAACGGCCAGCCGGTGAAAATCGCCGACTTGGTTACCGGTTTGGAAAGGCCACAATATGCTCCGATGCCCTCGCGCACCGGACCAGTGCCGATGCCCGACGCGAATGCGCGACGGGTGTGATGGATTCCCGCAAGGCCGTTGAGGGCAACGGCCTTTACCTTAGTGGTGAGTTTTAGGTTCGAAGCGGCTTTGTGCGCGATTTTTCTTCACACTTTCGGCCGGGGAAATCTGGCCGTTCATTGCGATATAAATTCCGGGCGGCAATACTTGCAACGCGCCGATCGCACAGCCGAGATTGAAGAGTGCGTCGCTTGTGCGAAATCGCGCGGGCACCATCGACCCGGTGAAAACGATTACCTTGTCGGGGATGTCGCGTAGCGCCGCAGCGGTTTCGGTCATCGTGTCAGTTCCGTGAGTGATCAGGATTAACTTTTCCTTCGCCGCCACGACCCGTTCACGCACCAAAGCGCGATCTTCCGCCGTCATGGTCAGGCTGTCTTTTTGCAACACCGACTCGACCTCGTACGCAAACGTCACGTTCGCCTCCTTGAACAGCGGTCCTACCTGTGGTTCCCCTACATCGTAGGTGCTGGCCGCGTCAAAATAAACTTTGTCGATTGTGCCGCCGGTAGTGATGACGCGAATCTGCATAGGTAGCGCGGAAGCTGGCGCCATTCGTTCCGCGGGGCAATCGTCGTTTATTGGTGATAGTATCGTTGGGAAGGGGTGGGACATTTTTTCACGGGGCAACCGGCGGGGTGGACAGATTTTCCCGATGCCTAAAATCCGCTATCTAATTAAGTGCCGTTTTTCCCGCAATTTATGCAGGGAAAGCGGCTGGCACAAATGAAGCAGGAGTCCAACCAGTCAGGTTATCCCAATCATTAATCCAAAACTTAAAAAATAAACCATGAACCTAATCCGTTATCATTATCCGCGCGCAACGACGCTCGCGCACGTCAACGGACGCAGCCCATGGCATGGGCTCGAGTCCGAATTCGACCGATTCTTTGAGTCAGCCTTCGGCGAATTATCCGGATCCGCCCGGCAGGACCGCTTCCCGGTCGATCTTTATGAAGACAAGGATAACTCCTATGTCCGCGCCGATCTCCCTGGCTTATCCCGCGAGGACATCGGCCTCGAACTCGTCAATGGCTACCTCAGCATCAGCGCTGAAAAGAAGACCACCGATGACGTCGGGAAAGTGACCGAAACATTCTCCCTGAATCGTTCGATCAATGTACCGCATGAAACGCAGTCGGATAAAATCTCTGCGTCGTTCGAGCACGGCGTACTCACGGTGACGCTTCCAAAACGCGAGGAAGCAAAACCCAAAAAAATCAGCATCGAAGTAAAATAAAAGGAACCCATCACCATGACACTTCTACAATCTCTCGTTCCCGCATTTGGCCGCGTGACGCGCGTGCCGTCGGGTCAGGGTTCGCAATCCAGCGAACCGCGGGTGAAACCCGTATTCAATCTCCGTGAAGACGACAATGCCTTCGAAGCGATCGTCCAATTACCGGGCGTCGCCAAGGAAGGCCTCGAAATCACGTCAGAAGAAGGCGAGATTCGGATCGTGGGCCGCCGGGCATGGAATCCGCCGTCGGATTGGACGACGCTCTATCGTGAAACTTCACGCTCTCCGTTTGAGCTGACGCTCAGTCACGGCAACGAAATCGATCCAGCAAAGATTAGTGCCGAGCTGAAAAACGGCTTGCTCTACCTGACCTTGCCGAAAGCCGAGGCGGCGAAGCCACGCAAGATCGTGGTCAGTTGAACTGAACAAAACACGTATTCGCGTCCGCTAGTAGCGCGCGCCGTGCGCCACACACCCGGCTTTTCGCCGGGTGTTTTTTGTGTGGAAGAAAGTACAGGGAATGAATTCAGCGGGCTGTTGGCGTTAAGACTCCGCGGAAAGCATTGACTGCGACGGGTGGACGTCGATTTCCATATCGACGATTCTGGTATCAGGCGTGCAGCCCAACGGAACGGACGGCCCGGCGGTCCGCCCTACCTCAAAATAGCTCGAGGTGAATAGACGCGCGAAAATAAAAAAAGGCCGCGTGTCGGCGGCCTTGGAAAACTAACTGAAGGGGAGAAAGCGTGCTCAGTTCGTGATGTCGAACGTCGTGCTTTCGCCGCGGATGGGGAGGTAAACCTTGTACCACTCCTTCTGGGCGGGACTGTCGGTGTAGGCTTTGAACGCCGCTTCATCAGCAAACTCCATGACGATCGCGTTGGCTTTGCCGCCCTGGGCTTTGAGCGTCTTGGTCCACACATGGGTGATGCCTTTGTAGCTTTGCGGCAAAGCTTGGGCACCATCGAGCGCGGCCTTGATTTGTTCAGGAGTAGCTTCCGCCTTCCAAGCTACGGTGACCACGTGGACAATGGTTTTCGGAGCGGTCTGATCCGAAGCGTGAGCTGCACCAAGCGTGAGAAGCATTGAAGCGAACAGTGTGACGATTAACTTTTTCATAGGTATTCCTGATGGGTTGGAAGGTTCGTCTCGTCGGTGTCTGTAGACAACCGACTTGCGCTTCAGATGTGTCGCTACCAGCCGCGACCTGTCAACGGTGGAGTCTGGTGATAATCGCGCGGATCAGGCTTTTGCGTTTACTTCGCGGAATTCGGTTCGACTGGCTTTCGATTCACGATCGTGTCCAGGGCGCGGAAAATTTCGGGACCGAGTTGCTGTAATTCTTTCCAATGGGCGGCGGAAAGCCGGTTGATCAACGCTTCGCCGCGGGCAGTGAGCGTGACCTCAACGCGGCGTTTATCGCTGGTGGAGGTGGTGCGGCGAACCAGTTGCCGTTGCACGAGGCGATCAACCAATCCCACCGCGCTGTGATGACGCAAGTGCAGCTGCGCCGCCAGTTCCCCGACTGACACATAGTCGCGTGCGGGATATCCTTTGATCGCGAGCAGCGCCTGGTGTTGTTGCGGAGTCAGTCCGGCCGCATGGGCCTCCTCCTGACTGAAAAGGAGGAATTTGCCCAAGGTGTGGCGCAACGCGGCGAGCGTTTCGTAGTGCGACTTGGTGATGGTGCGGCGGGCCGGCATGACAACTGCCCGTCATCGAAGTGGTTGGAAGGCTCACTGACAATCCTGATTGCAATATATCGTAGTACGATACAAATCTCACCTTTCACTTTCTCATGCATAACGTCACTGCCGATCCGACCGACACTCTTTCATCCTCCGGCCACGCGCCCGACGCGCTGGCCGATTTCAGCACGGACCGCCGGGTTCTTCTGCTCTGCGTACTGGCGGTACCGATTGGGGTGCTGGCCGCGTTCGTCGCCAAGGGACTGCTGTGGTTGATCGCGGTGATTACGAACGCGGCGTTCTTTCATCGGTTGTCTGCGGAATCGGTGGCCGCGCAGGACAATCATCTGGGCTGGTGGGTTGTCGCCGTGCCCGTGGTGGGCGCGCTCATCATCGGGTTGATGGCGCGCTACGGCTCGGAGAAGATTCGCGGTCACGGCATTCCGGAGGCACTGGAGGCAATTTTGCTCGGTCGCAGCTTGATCAATCCGAAGGTGGCGATTCTCAAACCGATTTCCTCGGCAATTTCGATTGGTACCGGCGGACCGTTTGGGGCGGAGGGACCGATCATCATGACAGGTGGGGCAGTGGGCTCATTGTTCGCGCAACTGTTTCATCTGACCGCAGCCGAACGAAAGACCTTGCTGGTGGCTGGCGCCGCAGCCGGCATGGCTGCGGTATTTGCCACTCCCGTTGCAGCGGTGTTGTTGGCGGTGGAACTTCTGTTGTTCGAGTGGAAACCTCGGAGCTTCATTCCGGTGGCTGCGGCGGCGGTCGTGGCGTCGATCGTTCGCATCCCGCTGCTCGGATCCGGACCGATCTTTCCAGTCGTGGCGCACCTCGCACCCAGTGCACTTGGCGTGGGACTGGCGGTGGTGGTCGGAGTTGCAGCTGGACTCGGCTCGGGGCTGCTCACGGCGCTCGTTTACGCCTGCGAAGATTTGTTTGCGAAGCTTCCTCTTCATTGGATGTGGTGGCCCGCCATCGGGGCAGTGGTCGTCGGGATCGGAGGTGTGGTCGATCCACGCGTTCTGGGGGTGGGCTATGAAACCATTCACGGACTCATGCGGGGCGAACTGCTGGGCGCAGCGTTGGTTGGATTGCTTGTGGCGAAAGGCATCGTGTGGGCGATTGCACTGGGTTCGGGGACTTCCGGCGGCGTATTGGCTCCATTGCTCATGATCGGCGGCGCGGTCGGCGCGTTGCTTGGTTCGCAATTTGGCGGATCACAGGGCGACGCTGGCCTTTGGGCGATGGTGGGAATGGCGGCGATGATGGGGGGCACGATGCGATCACCGCTGACCGGCATGGTTTTCGTTTTGGAACTGACGCACGATTTTAATGCTTTGCCACTTTTGTTTGTGGGAAGCGTTTCCGCGCTCTGTGTTACAGTGCTGTTGTTGCGACGCTCGATTTTGACGGAAAAACTGGCGCGTCGAGGTCAGCATATCGCGCGGGAATACAGCGTGGATTTGTTCGAGCTGATGCGTGTCCGTGACGTCATGGATCGCGAGCCCCCGGTGGTCTCCGCGGATACTCTGGTTTCGACGTTGTCAGATCGGATTGCCAAAGGAGATCCGGTTCTGGCGCGCCGCCAGGGAACGATCGTGGTCGACGCGAAGGGAGAACTCGCGGGCATCGTCACGCGGGCAGACATCCTGCGGGTGCTGCAGGAGGGCGGCGCGGTTAACACGCTGACTGTTCGCGAAGCCGCGAGTGCCGACGTGGTGGTCGCTTACCCCGAGGACACGCTCCACGACGCCATCGCCAAAATGCTCAAACGGAACATTGGCCGCCTGGCGGTGGTGGACCCGGCGAAGCCGCGACGCGTCGTGGGTTATATCGGCCGGGCGGACATTCTTGCCGCACGTCTTCGCCGTCACGAAGAGGAGGAAACGCGCGAACGCGGGCCGATTCTGGCGCGCTAGTCTGACGTTTTATTCCTATCGTACTTAAGCCTGCTCTGCAAAGTTGCCCTGCGCGGGCTACACGTTCCAGTGGATTTGGGATTTTTCGATAACGCAAAAAAACGGCGCACATTCCGGTGCACCGCCTACATTCTGAAATCTGGCAGTTTCTATTGTGCTTTCCGAATCGCCTGGGCGAATTGTTTGGAGATCGCGTGCAGCAAGGTGAGGCTGTCGGCTTTATAATTTTCCGGGCTGGCGATTACATTGTAGCGGCCGGGGCTGCCTTGAAGATCCTGCACGAAATCTGAACCGGCGGTCACGTTGGCGTTGAGCTTGATCATTCCGCCTTGAGTGTGCTCAGGAGTGAAGACTGCGACGTCGGCACTGACGATACGGAGAACATTTTTCCCTTTCACGTAGTTAAACACTAATCCGTTTTTTCCTTCCAAATCGGTGAACTGAACTTTGAACCGGTAGAGGAAAAGGGAAATTTTCTTTTCACGCGCGGTTCGGATCAGAGCAGAAGTTTCGCTCAAGGCCCCGGTCGCGCCCGCGCCAAAGAGGGGACGATCCCCGGCGGTAAACCAGCGATTCATGCTCCCATTGCCCATGAATCCCGACATGAAATTGTCCTTCACGTCTTCCCCGGTTTTGCCGTCTTTCGTGATGCCCAGCCACCGTGCCTCGGTGTCGATTGATTCCTTCGGCAAGATCTCAAAGCCCTGCGCGGCGAGATCTTTCTCAACGATCGATTGCAATTCCGCACAGATGCTTTTCAAAACAGTGTCACCCACTGTCAGACGAAGCTGCAGACTTTTTGTGGTGATTTCAGTGCGACTGCCGTGGCTGATTCTTGCTTCGGCCGACGATTCAAACGCCACCGCAATCAAGGGCACCGCCACTTTCGTTGCTCCTTTGATATAGCTTCCCTGCGCCATCATGGGCGAAGCCACCGATCCGGCGACGGTACCATCGGCTTCGACCGCAATCGTTTTGGGCCCGCCGATCAGCGGTTTGGCGTTAAGCTGAAGGGCAAGAATACCGGTTAATAGGAGGAGTGCGGGGATTTTGAGGTACATTCTGTCCGACAAAATCGCCGAAATTTCGGACTGCAATCCACAACCTGCGATTAAACCCCAAACCAGCGATGGATACGGGAAAGGCGCCAACTCCGTGGCACACGCTCCACCTCAGATCCACGGAGCGAGGTGATCGTTTTTTACCTGGCTGGAGCAGGTTTTGCCCCGGTGGCTTTCACGCGTTTGGCGACGATTTGTTCGGTGGCGATGTCGCCGACCACGCGGGTGAGTTTGATTTCATCGCCGGAAATTTTTCCGGAGTAGGTGACGACGAGATCCATATCATTAATGCGCAACGATTCGGTGAACGAAACATCTTCGCCACTTTGTTTGATGTTTTTCAAAGCAGAATCTCCCTTGCCCATGGAGTGCTCATAGCTCGCTTTTCCAGCAAATGAGCCCGCGTCCTGCTTGAATTCGAACGAATATTTTTGAAGTCCGATTTGCGAATCGAATTCCGAGGTCCACGTGCCGGCGAGGTCGGCTGCGCGGCCCAGGGTGATGCTCGCGATAAATAATGCTACGTACGAGATGAGACGGGCAATTTTCATAATGGCAATTTTTGGGGGGTGGAGATCAGATAAAAAAATCATCAGTGCGCTGCAAGCGCTGGCGAGGATTTAGGGCGTGTCTTCGAATCCCGTTTGTCATCCTGGGCGGAACGAAGGATCCACGGCATCGAAGGCCACATCGCGAGCGAAAGCATGGATTCTTCACTTCGTTCAGAATGACAGGTGCTGGGTGTTTGAGAGGTTTGAAAACACGCCCTAAACGTCATGGTAGTGAGGCAGAACTGATCTAGCGAAAACAGTTTCGCAAAAACGCGTCGATGGCGGCAAGGCGCGAGTCATCGGTGAATGCTTTTCCTCCATGGCCCGAGCCGTGCAGGACTTTGAATTCCACCCTCAAGCCCGCTTTTTCGTAAGCGGCTTGAAATTCCTGCGACTGGTTAATGGGCATCTGTGGATCCTGATCTCCGTGCATAAGCAGCAGCGGCGGATCGCCCGGATCGACATGAAACACCGGACTAGCCAGTCGAGCGAGGTCGGGCTTGGCGTCGGGTTGGCCGCCGAGCAGAAGGTCCAATGCTGGCTTGCGCATCGCGAGTCCGGGAGGAGTGGATTGAGCGAGAATAGTCGTGAGGTTACTCGCTCCGTAGAGATCTACGATTGCCTGAACTGACGAAGATTCCTTCGTGAATTCGCCTTCGCTGCCTTCAAGTTCGGCTTCGCCGTTGGTTACACCGACGAGTGCGGCGAGGTGTCCACCTGCCGAGGAACCCGCGATGACGAACCGGTCGGCCGGATAGCCGTAGTCACTCGCATGCGCCCGCAGAAATCGAATAGCGGCTTTGATGTCGGAAATTTGGGCGGGAAATTGCGCGGTAGTGGATAACCGGTAGTCGACGCTGGCAACGGCCCACCCGTGACCGGTCATTTGCTTAAGGTCGACATCGCTGCGTGAACCCCCGCGCCAGGCTCCGCCGTGAACCCAGATAATCAAACCTGCCGACGCGCCAGACTCGGGAGAATAAAGATCGAGTTTAAGCGTCGTGTCACCGACGACGGCGAACGGCACGTCGCGCTGGTTCTTTTCGCCTGCGGCGATTGAAACACCGGTTAGCAGTGTGAGGAAAATCACGAACCCTGGGTAAGACGTCATGAAATAAAAAATTGAGTGAAGCGGGCGGGCGGCGGACGTTCTTTGCGCCCAAGACGCTTTGACGCTCGCTTCATTTCCTTCGCGAAGCAAGTTTACGGTCGTTATGGTAATTTGGTCTTTTATTCTACCATGAATCGACTCATCCGGATTTTGATCTGTGGCGTTGCGTGCGGATTAGCCGCTTGTGCGCCAAAAGAAACTCCACCGCCTGCACCGCCGCAGGTTGATGAAACGGCGCAGCATGAGGCGATGTTCGGCCCCGAAGCCAAGGCACCAGATATTACCTGGCGGTCGAGCGGTCTTGGGGTGCGCATTGTCATTCCCGGCGAAGGGCAGACGCCAAAGATGAGTGACACGGTACGGGTGCATTACGTGGGGCGGTTGAAAGACGGACAGGTATTTGATGAATCGCGTTCACGCGGTAAACCGAAGGATTTTGTCGTGAATCAATTGATCGGCGGATGGTCCGCCGCGATGTCCACGCTCCGCCCGGGTGGACGCGCGATCTTTTTTATTCCGCCATTGTTGGGCTACGGCGGGCGCGCTGCCGGAAAAATTCCGCCCAACTCCGGTCTGATTTTTGAAGTCGAATTGATCGCCATCAATCCGGAAGTGCCCGAGAAGCCGTAGAGCAGAAACTGGCCGCGAAACACGCGAATGGGTGCGAAATAAAATCGCAGCCGATTCCGTTCGAAAACGTAGGGCCGGTGTGCCGACAACCGGCGGCCTGTGACGATCCCATTTGTAACGTAATGCGTTACAAATGGTCTTAGCGACGCCGCTCGCCGCGATTTCGTTCGCGCGGTGCGGGGGCTTCGGTAGGCAAAGCGTCTTTGCAAAGTTCGAGCACCTCGATCGTAGTGAGTCCAGTTTGGGATGCTTCGTTGGTGTTGACGTCGGTATCTTCCTCGGCGGGCGCGAGTACGTCTGGTCCACGTAGCAAAACGGGTTTGGCGAATCCGCCGCCGCGGCTGAGCATGCCGGTGACCGCTTTTTGTGCGAACGCAGCACTGCGAGTGTGTGCATACGCATAAGCGGCGAGACGTGGGCCGCTCTGTTCGTTCAGAATGTAACGGGCGTCGGCGCCTTCGGTGCCGGTGGTTTTGTCGAGCGTCAGAACCTCGGCAGGAGCACCGCCGATGCGGCAGTATTGTGCCCAAGCGGTTTCGAAATCTTTTCGCCCGAGCAAGGGGACGAGTTCGAACATCACTTCACCGCCGCCTTGAATTGTCGCGAGATTGTAGCTTACCGGCACCGAGCCTTTCGTCAATGGATCGCGGATGGGAGTCAATTTTCCGGTGGCGAGATCATAGCCCACGATTTGTGCTCCGCCGCCTTTGAGTTTGCCGATGCCACCGCCCGGCAGATCGGGATTCAGTCCGTTCAACTGGCCGGTTTGCAGCCAGAATGGCATCTGCATGATCGAGTCCACGCCTGCAACGATACGGTCGCGCCAGCGATTGTCGCCTGTGCGTTCCCACTCGGTCATCCAATTTCCGGCAAGTGCAAACCAGTCGGGTCCGATGCGAATGCGCATGGGAAATTCGGGCTCGCCGGGAACTTGCGGCGCCGCGAGACGCATCGGATCAAATCTCGCGATCGCCTCGTCTGAATGCACCATCGCGCGCATGATGTCGCCGGTGCGTTCGTCGGTGGTAAGATAATAATACGGACGCCAGTGCGCGGCCTGGCTGATCCGCGCTTCCTTCGCGCCGCAACCCCATTTGACGACATTGTGTCGTGAGCCAAGGCCGGCCATGGGTCCGAGGGAATAGACATTGGTTTCGCTCGTGTTGCGCGTCAGCGCCTCAGCGAGGCGAAAAACGTCGCTGCGACCCGAACGCAAAAAGCTATACCAAACCCAAAGCGGCGTCCCGAGTTCGGTGTTGTCCCATGCATGGCCGCCCCAGTCGTAGTGCCACACGTGACGCGGGGCCGAATACGAATGCATGAAATCGCCGAATTGCCAGAAGCCATACCAGCGCCGCGAGTCCACTTGTTTGAGATAAAAATCGAGCACGAAATCCAAGCCGTCCTCGATGGCCTTTTTGAAAGGCGTCGATCGATCAGGCAAACTCCACACGCCCAGAACACCGGTGGAGTGAATGTATTCCGGCGTCGCAGCGAGAAGGGGAAGCTCGGAACCTGTCCTGGCTTGAGCCGCGGTGACCGCCCGCGCCGGCAATCCAGGGCCGTTCGGATAAAGAGTGAGTTCGCTCGTGCGGGCGACGCCATACGCAGTGCTCATGCCGGGTTGAACGTCTTCGTAAGAGGCGAGCAATCCATGTGCGACGAGGTCGTAGTGTCGCATATCCATCTGTGGACCTTCGGGTGACCAGAGCCATGCGATCAGTTCAGCGGTAGGCGTGCGGGCGTGTCGGACCTCGAGACCCGCAGGGTAGGATTGCCAGAAATTTTTAACACTCACTGCGAATCCACCGGTGAGATCGCCGACAAAGGCGAGTCCCTCAGCGCGCTGACCGGCAGCGGAGAAAAGCCAGGTGCTTTTCGGGTTGGTCCGCTTCACGATCGTGAAGCCATCTGGAGTTGGTTGTGAAAGTTTGAAGTCGTCCCAGATGGCATTTTGGGCGAATTCACCGCGGCCGGTAAAAGGCTGGCCGGTTTCCTGGGCGACGCTTCCACCGCCGGGCTGGAGTGGTTCGGACCATACGCCGTCATTCGCTCCTGAGAAACGCACGGTGCGATTGCGCGGCTCTTCACGCAGCGGCACGGCGAACTGCATGCCCAGTCCGCGGACAAAATCCTTCTCCTGGTCGCCATCGTAAATGATCGAGTGAACCAACCGTACTGCGGTTTCGCCGCTGTAGAAATATAATCGAACGGTGAACGGCAGCCAGTCGCGACCTGATGTCGTGCCATGATGAAAACCCTCCAGTTTGATTACTGCACGTACCGGTCCGGATTGTTCGATCGTGACCTGATTGACGGTGCTCAGAAATTTTTCCCGTTTCGGGGAGTCTTCATTTTCAGTTGTCGGACCCTCCTGCAAAATGCAAACGAGTTGCCCGTCTCGAGCGACTTCGGTGCCCGCGATGCTGAACGAATCGATGAGATTGCTTCCGCTGAGCGGAATCACGCAGCGCAAGGCACCGGTGTCGACGGTGATGGCTTTGCTGTCCTGTGCGATTTTCAGAGAGCCAGCGGTGGCCGTGCTTTTAGCATTAGCGGAAAGAGTCAGTTCTCCATCGAGTCCAGCGGGAGCGACCGTCGCCAGTCCGCTCCACTTAAGTGACCCGTCCGGCCAGTACGCGAGCGGCCATGTCTGTGCAGGTAGCGATTTTCCCGTGGCGTCTGTCAGTGCGAAAGACGCGTCACGTGGTACGGTGCCTTGTGGCCAGGGTACGCCCCAACTGACGCCGCTGGAAATCGCCGCGGCGGGCTGATTGACCCAGTGCAATTTAACAGGCGCGGGCGCGGCATGGGAAAAACAAGCGAACGATAGACATGCGGCAAATGCGGTCGCGGCGACTTTGAGATGGGGCGTCATGGGAGGAGAGGGGCTGACGGAAACGAACGGGTAATTTCCTTGTGAGACGTTCGCGCCCGGAAAGGTTACTGCAATTCGTCATCCATCGTACTGTCAGATGGAAATGCGGTCGTGGCGTTTTAGCCGCTGGCGTCCTGACTACGAACCGTCAGTTGTCTCGCAATGTTGCGCTGAGTTCGGCGGGGATTTTTGTGCCGGGAATGTTGCGCGCGCCCCACTGGCCGAGAAAAGCGAGCAGAGGTTTCAAGGTGCGACCCTTCGCGGTGAGGGCGTAAGCGTAACGGGTGGGATTTTTCTGATAAGGTTCGCTGGAGATGAGGCCGTTCTCTTCAAGCCGCACCAGACGGTCGGCCAGGATGTTCGTAGGAATCCCTTCCGGCGACGCGGCAAATTCACCATATCGCGTCGAGCCGCTAAAAAGATCTCGAACGACCAGCAGACTCCAGCGATCCCCGAGCAGATCGAGCGAGCCCGCGATCGGGCAGGACGAACGAAGATCGGCGGAAAGACTTTTTTTGGCTGGTGGCATGGGAACAAAATGGCTTTTAACTTGCAAAAAGCAAGTGACGATGCAGCCGTGTTACTTGCAAAACAAAAGTTACTAAACTAACCCAAAACCCTTGTTTATATGAAAACTTCCTGTGCCCGTCTGGCTGCCCTGCTATTGGTATGGGGCCTTGCCGCCTCCTTCGCTGGCGCGTATCATTTGCTGGCTCATCTTCCACCGCGAATGGCCCCGCTGTTGATTGCAGGGCTTTCGATTTCGTTCTCGATCAGCCTCGTTGCTGTCGGTTGGCTGCGCGAAGCCATGGCGTCGCTGAGCGTGCGCGTCATTCTGGCGGTGCACTTGGTGAGATTTGCCGGGTTTTATTTTCTCTGGTTGAACTCCGAGGGAAGATTGCCGTTGGAATTTGCGCAACGCGCCGGATGGGGCGATATCGTGGCGGCGAGCGGCGCGCTGGCATTGCTTTTTTGGCCTGAAGGTTCCCGTTTTCGAAGTGTGCTCTTCTGGTGGAATATCATTGGGGCGACGGATTTGCTCCTCGCCGTGGGTACTGCCGGTTGGTTGAACGCAACGCGTCCAGGCTCGATGATCGAGATCTCCCAACTACCTCTGACACTCGTTCCGCTTTGGGCGGTGCCAGTGCTGCTCTCGAGTCACATTTATCTTATCCGCCGAAGTCTCGGAGGTCGATGCTCCTCGGGGACGCAGGCCTTGAGTGACCGGGTTGAGCCCGCGTTGTTTTCAGAATAACAGGTCTCGAAGGGTTCATTTTGCAATGGGTTTGATAACCACGAAGCGTGCTTCGGCTTGGTTTGATGTAGGAGCGGCTTTACGCTGCGACCCGGACGTGGCGGGTTACGGCAGCCGAGCAGGCGGATATTCGATCTGAATGAACGTGGGAATCCGCCCGCTTTGTGGAGCGAATGGCCTGGTGGGGATGTTTCGCCTTGAGCGCGTGTGCGCGGGCAACTTCGCAATTGCGCCGGGTTCTGGAATCGATATCGGTTTTCCACGAAACCCCACGCAATCCGACTCCGATCGAAGGGATTGCCGACCCCCAATGAAGGCATTTCTCCGCGTGATTTTTATACTGGGGATATGCTTCCTTGGTATCGTCTCGCGATCCCTCGCCGTTGACAACGAACAGACGCCATTATTGGTGGGAATCACCTGGCCGGTGGAGGGTATGGTTGCGGTTGAAAAAGCAGCCAGCATCAACCGGTTTGAGGTCGACCTGGCGATTGCTGTGGCACGCACCCAGGGCCGGTCAGTCAAGTTTCGCCTGGCACCGCTGGATCTGTTATTGCGAGAACTGAACGAGGGTAAGATCGACATCCTTCCCGGCATCGCCCGCACTCCTGACCGGCAGAAATTCCTGGATTTCTCAGTTCCCCACAGCCGGCTCCAGACCCAGATTTTTGTCCGGCGTGGATCCGACCCAATCAATTCCCCTGCGGACCTTCGCGGGCGCAAGGTCATCGTGGTGCGGGAAAGCTATTCGTGTGAATGGGCGCTCAAACAGAGTTTCGCCGGAGATGTGATTCAGGTCGCGGATTTGACCGAAGGTGTGCGTCGCCTGTCTTCGGGCGAAGGTGACTGCCTGTTGGCGAAGCAGCTCAATATTTTCGCGGCGATCCAAGCCGCTGGCGTGACGAACATCAATGTCCGCGGACCGCCGATTCCTGAACTGATACAGGATCTCTGCATTGCGGTACGGGGCGGCAATCGCGACCTCCTGGCGGCGATGAACGAGGGACTCTTTCAACTCAAACAGACGGGTGAGCTCGATCAAATCTACGAGCATTGGCTTGGCCTTTTGGACCCGGCCAATGGACCGTTCACGCGTTATGCCCGCTACCTGGTGTTTGCATTGGTGATCGTGGTCCTGCTGGCCACGGCTGCCTGGGCCGCGCATGTGATTCAAATCCGGCGGACGCGGGCGCGCCTCGCCGAGATTGAAGTTCGCGTGAAGGAACGCACCGAGCAGCTGGCGTCCGCCAAGGCGCGACTCGAAGCGGTGCTGACCAGCACCCCGGCGGCCATCCTTTTGATGGATCCATCCGATTCAGAGGCGGCGGGCCGGATTGTCGATTGCAATGAAACGGCGTGTCGGATTCACGGATACACGAAGGCCGAACTAATCGGCCAGTCGATCAATCTGCTTCGCGTCGAGACATTTTCTGTGGAGGAATTCGCCGCCATCGCGGCTGAGTTGAGGATCAAGGGACGGCGCAATGGTCTGTGTCATCACCGCTGCAAGGATGGCACAATCCTGAGTATCGAATTTTATTCCACGCTCATTCAAATCGATGGACGCGAGCGGGTGCTGGCAGTCGATCTCGACGTGACGGACCGGGTTCGCACGGAAACAGCGTTGCGACGCAATGAAGAGTTTCAACGGCTGGTTTTGCGGGCGACCAATGACGGCATTTTTGACTGGGATGTTGTCTCCGATAAATTCGTACTGAGCGAACGCGGCTGGCAGTTGCTGGGCTGTCCGCGCCATGAAGAAGCGGTGAGTCGCGCGGCCTGGTGGGACCGGTTGCATCCGGACGACCGAAAGCAGTCCGAGGAATTGCTCGACCGCGATTTGCGCGAAGGCGTGCCCTTTGTTCATACCGCCCGCTATCTCCATCAGAACGGTTCGGTGAGATGGCTTCTCTGTCGTGCGGACACTTTGCGCGATGCGGCCGGTCGCCCGGCTCGTATGGTGGGCAGCTATTCCGATGTCACCGACCAGAAACGGACGGACGAGGAACTGCAGCTTTCCCGCCGGCTTCGCGCGATGGGTGAACTGGTCGGGGGTATTGCGCACGAATTCAATAATCTGCTGACGCCGATCCTGCTGCAATCGAGCTTACTGGCGGAAAATGCGCCCAGACCGACGGAATCGGCGGGGCAGATTGATTCCGTCCTGGATGCCGCCCGGCGTGCCCAGGCGCTTACCCGCCAATTACTGCAATTCGGCCGGCAGCAGGACGACGATCCCGCACCTCAATCGGTGGCGGCGGTGGTCGATGGAACGCTCAGTTTGGTCCGCAGTACGATTGACCGCCGAATCGAAATTTCCCTGGAACAGGAACCGTCATTGCCGCCGGTCCGACTCAATGCCACCACGTTTGGCCAGGTGGTGATGAATTTGGTGCTGAACGCGCGGGACGCTTTGATGGAAAAAGCGGCGGGAACATCAGCTGGATGGAAACCGCAACTTACCGTTCGGCTTGCGGTGTGCGAAGCGCCAGAGCGTGGAGGTCGCGGTGTCACTCAGGATATGCGGGTCAGATCATGGCTGCGGCTCAGCGTGATTGATAATGGTGCCGGCATGCCACCGGAAGTGCGCGAGCGTATTTTCGAACCGTTTTTCACGACCAAGGCGGTGGGGCAGGGCACAGGTCTCGGACTTTCCATGGTCTGGCGTGTGGTCGAGGACCTCGGCGGCAGGGTAGAAGTGGAATCGGTTACCCAGCGCGGGACGGAATTTCATCTTTATCTTCCTGCAACGGTGGACCCCGTCATCACCTCTGAGCCCGCTGCACGCCTTCAAACGGCGAGTCCGGTTGGCCGGAGGCGCCTGTTACTGGTGGAAGACGACGAATTGGTCGGAAGTGTCCTTTCGAAGCTTCTTCAGCATCTCGGACAGGAAGTCACCTGGGTTCACAATGGCGATGAAGCGATGCGTCGTTTGAAAGAGAATTTTGCCGGTTACGATGCGATGTTCACGGATTTGAACATGCCGGGAATGGATGGGAGCGCGTTGGTGATATGGGCGCGCGAGGCGGGTTTTGGCGGCAAAATAGTGGTGTTGAGTGGAAATATTACCGCGGAGGCCGAGTCCCGTCTGAGAACAGTGGGTGAGGTCCTGTTCTTGCAAAAGCCGTTTGAGTTCGAGCGGGTGAAAACGTTGATGGAGCGACTCTGGTCTGCCTAGAATATCCGTGCCAGTCTGCGGTTGAAATGTTAAGGTGTGACGTCCGCCCTCTATGAAAAACGCGATTCGGCAGCTGGTGAAAAATCCAGGATTTACGATCGTGGCTTTGGCCACTCTTGCACTGGGAATCGGGATCAACACAACGACGTTCACCGTCCTGAATCGATTGCTGTTGCAGGGTCTGCCGTTCCATCAGCCTGAGCGTCTCGTCCAGGTTTGGGCATCGTATTCTCAATATGGTTTCGGAGGGCAATCACCCGGTGACTACTTCGATGAGAAAGAGCATAATGCGGTTTTTGAAGACATGGTGGCCTATGTTCCGGGTATCCAGTGCAGTCTGTCCGAACCCGGGAAAACTCCCGAGCGGTATGGAGCGATGGCAGTAACCGCGAATTTCTTTCCGGTGTTTGGCATCCGTCCCCAACTGGGCCGGATATTTACCGCTGATGAAGAAAACCGTTTCGAGCCCGTGACGATGATCACGAATTCGTGCTGGCGAGAACACTACAACGCCGATCCCAAAGTGCTGGGCACGACGGCAAAAATAAATAGCAAGGTGTACACCATTGTTGGGGTGCTGCCGCCCGCGATGGACGAACCGACTTTTTTTGGCGGGAAGATCGCGTTCCTCTGGCTGGACGCAACCCGGCAGAATTTGAACATGCGTGACCTGACGTGGTACACCGTGGCGTGCCGTTTGAAGTCCGGCGTTACGATCGAACAGGCGCAGGCGGCGATGACTGCGCTCGCGACGAGCATGGGCAGGGATCATCCTAAAACCAACGAAGGCCGGGGTCTCAAAGTTGTGCCTTATCCATCGAGTATTGTCGGCGGTTCCGACAAGCAGCTGGCGTGGCTCGTGATGGCGCTCTCGGGCATGGTGTTGTTGATTGCGTGTGCAAACCTCGCGAATCTTCAACTCGTCCGCACGATGCGTCGCACACAGGAGATTGGAGTGCGTTTCGCCTTGGGATGTTCACGGTCGGCGCTCATCCGCATGTTGCTCGCCGAAAGTGTTATTTTGTCCGTGGCTGGGGGTTTGCTGGGACTGTTGGTGGCAAAATGGAGCAACATCTATGTCGCGAATTTTTTCGGTTTCGACATGCCATTGGACCTTCGGGTATTGGGCTTCACCTTTGTGGCGTCGCTGGTGACCGGGGCTATTTTCGGCACGGTGCCCGCCTGGATCGCGTCGCGCACGGACATTACCGTTTCATTGAAAGCGGGCGGCCGCGGCAGTACCTCCGATCGTTCACGGCATTGGTTGCGGCAGGGATTGGTCGTGGTGGAGCTGGGCCTGGCGCTGGTTCTTCTCTCCGGCGCGGGCTTTTTTGTCACCGGCATCTACAAACTCACTCATCAAAAACTCGGCTGGAGCCAGGATCACCTGCTCACGGGATATATCGAACTAGACCACGATAGTTATGGAGAATTCCGGGATCCGCGGTCGTGGGTTTTTACCGGGAGAATGACTCAATCACTTGAAGCGTTGCCCGGAATTGAAGCAGTGGGGTTTGGCGATACTCCAGCATCGGCGTTTAATCGGACTCCGCTCGTCATTGATGGTCAACCCGCGCCGGCGAAAGGTAAGGAAATATTCACGGCGACGGGCCGCGTGAGTCCGGGATTTTTCAAGCTGTATGGAGTACGGCTTCTTCAAGGCCGCGATTTTCGGGAAACTGACCGTGTCGGCGCGCCGAACGTGGTAATCGTCAATGAATCTCTTGCGAACAAGTTCTGGCCGGGCGAAAGCCCGCTCGGAAAGAAGATTGTGAGTGGTGATCAGTCGAATCCGGCTTTGGCGGAGGTTGTCGGAGTGATGCAGGATTTTAAATGTGCGGCAGAATTCTACGATCCGCTCCAAACCAGTTTCAAATATCTCGTGCCGTGGGCGCAAAATAACCACCGATTTGTTCCGTTCAGTATTCGCACCACGGGCGAACCAGCGGCGTTGAAGGACACGGTTCGAAAGGCAATCGGGCGCCTCGCTCCGGATATTGCCCTGAGTTATTTCGCCACCGTGGAGGACACCGTCGCGGGTACCGTTGCGTATTTTTCCTTTCTGCGACGCGTGTTGATCCAGATTTCAGCGATTGGCCTTTTGCTCGCGGTCATCGGTATCTATGGCGTCGTGGCAAATCTCGTTTCCGAGCGAACAAAGGAGATTGGCATTCGGATGGCCTTGGGAGCGGAGCCGCGGGATGTCATTTGGCTTTTTCTCAAGAATGGCGTGATTCTCGCAGTGATGGGCGCGGTGTTCGGTTCGGTCGCCTCTTATTTTCTGGTCAAAATGTTGGCGCGAATGGTCCCGGCGGTCCCCGGCATTAATCCATGGGTCATCGCGGGTGTGGGTGCGCTGCTGGTCGTGGTCGCGGTGATTGCGTCCTGGCTACCGGCGCGACGTACGACCGAGGTCAATCCGGTTATCGCGTTGGGAGCCGGGTAGTCGACAGGGTCCATGCCCCTTGGCGATTTTTCCGGCAAAACAGGCCTACCCGTTCAGACAGGATAGGAGGTCCTAAAATCGCGATTTTAGACGCTGCTTGCGCGACATCGGTCGAGAAAATCCATGAATGGAAATGATCGAATCCATCAAATTTATCGTGGAATAAGCGGTGATTGATGAATTTTATCGATGGCGATTTTGCGCGGATTGATCGGCTTCGGTGGTGTAATGATCGTGTTGCGGGCGAGGTGGGACGTGGAGAAACAGCTTCACTCAACTGCGAGTAGGCGGGATTTGTTTGGAATGTATTTTTCGCGAACACAGATGGCGGACAAGATTAGTATATATTTGATATATAGTATTTAACATATCAATCGGCTCCGTGTATTTTATTTGTCGGGTTGTTGTGCGAGCACATCCAAAAATATGACCTGGCGGGGAAGTCTTAGGTTTTTAGCCGTGAATATGGGGCAAGGAGATGGGGTGGAGGCCGGCCATTGGTGCTTCTGCTAGCGATTTGGTTTATGACATCGATGAATTTATTAGATGGCAGGCATCCTGCTCAAAGGCTTGTAAATCACCCCGTCGCAGTAGGCAGGGTGGTTCGATTAACAAACCTAACTCAGACCCACTCATGACCAAGTATTCATCCAGACTGACAGGCTGGGCAGCTGCCCTCCTTGTTCTCGCTGTCTCAGCATCCGCCGAAGTTAAGATAAACGATAATTTCTCGGTGAGCGGATACGTTGAAGGATCCTGGCAATATACAGACCCCAAACCCGGTGACTCTACCGACAAGTTCAACATCGACTCATCCCAGTTGCTGTTCACGACCAACTTCAAGCCGGTTACCGGTGTGGTCAGCTTGTTCTACGTCCCCAACGCTACGCAGGAAACCACCGTCCTGGACGCCTACGTGACCTATGATGCGGGCAATGGTATCACCGTTACTGGTGGTAAATTCCTCAGCTATCTCGGCTACGAATCGTTCTTCACCGTCAATAATCCGGAAATTTCCTTCGCGAACGGCGACTTTCTTGCGCCGATTCCCGGTTATCACAGTGGCGTGAAGGTCGACTATTCGACGAAAGAATTCGGTGTCGGCTTCGCGCTCGTGGATTCGATCTATTCACCATTCTACCTGAAAGGTGACGGAGAGCTGAAGCACAACGCCGGCTTCGAAGGCTATGTTGCTTACAAGGCCGTGGAGAATCTGACCCTCTGGGCCGGTTTCGCCTACGACACCAAAGGCAGCCGCGACATCAGCTCCCAGTTGCACTCGGTGTTGACGCTCGATTTCTGGGCTCAATATCAGGTGAACAAGACCATCATGGTCGCTGCGGAATACGCTCACAAAGACGGTGGTTTGCCCGGCACCAAGGGCTACAACTGGCTTGGTTTGCTCACCTATTCGTTGACGGACAAGGTCTCCACCGCGTTCCGGATTGCGGGTGAAAAAGTTTCCGATGGCGGCCCAAGCTTCACCAAGTACACGGTCGCTCCCGGCGTCGCGATCACCGACAAGCTCACCGTTCGTGCGGAGTATTCGTATTACAACTACAAGGATGCTTCGGTTGACAAAGCCAACTTCTTTGGCGTGCAGGCTTACTTCAAATTCTAATCGGTTTCCGATTAATTAATGCTTTGACGGACGGCTCCGCGGGAGTCGTCCGTCCTCGCGCCGGCGCAATAATGCGCGGCGCTTTCTTGCCCCTCACTTACCTCACTGTTCCACCGTTTTCGCGGGTCGGCTGGCCACGCCTGTGGCTGCTCGATCCAATTCGTTTAGCTACCACACCTCCCAGATATGATTACTAAAATCTCAAAACTGCTCGGCGCAGGAGCTTTTGCTCTCAGCGCTTTGTTCGGCACCGCTCGCGCGGCCGACACCGTCAAGGTTGGCGTTCTTCACGATCTTTCCGGCACCATGGCAATCAGCGAAACCTCGCTGCGTGACATTCTTCTGTTCACCTTTGACGAGATCAACGCCAAGGGCGGCGTGCTCGGGAAAAAAATTGTGCCGGTGATCGTCGATCCCGGCTCGGACTGGCCGACCTTTGCGGAAAAATCGAAGCAACTGTTGGAAGTCGACAAGGTGGCGGTCACCTTTGGCTGCTGGACCTCGGTAAGTCGCAAATCCGCCCTTCCTGTTTTCGAGAAGGACAACGGACTGCTGTTCTATCCGGTGCAATATGAAGGCGAAGAAGAGAGCCAGAATGTTTGCTACACGGCGGAAGCGGTCAACCAGCAGGCCATTCCTGCGGTCGATTACTTCATCGCGCAGGGTAAAAAGAAATTCTACCTGCTCGGTACCGACTACGTTTATCCACAGACCACCAATCTCGTCTTGCTCGAATATCTTTTGAGCAAAGGGGTGCCGCTCGCGAACATCGGTGGCGGGTACAAAAAGGACAGTTCCGGCAAAATCATTTCGGCCGGTAAATACACGCCGTTTGGTCACAAGGATTACCAGCAGATCATTGCTGAGATCAAAGATTTCGCGGCCAGCGGCGACGCTTGCGTGATCAGCACACTCAATGGCGATACCAACCCGCCATTCTTCAAGGAATACGCTGCCGCCGGTCTCACGGCCGATACCTGCCCAGTCGTTTCCTACTCGATTGCCGAAGACGAATTCCGCAGTCTTCCCGCCAAGGATCTCGTTGGGCAGATCGGTTGCTGGACTTACTTCCAGTCTATCGACACCCCGGTCAACAAGGCGTTTCTTGCTGCGTTCCAAGCTTGGTTGAAAGACACCAAAGCTGACGGTGTCGTCAAGGAAGGCCGCGTGGTCGATTCACCGATGGTGCTGAGCTACGATGGCGTCTATCTGTGGAAAGCTTGCGTGGAGAAAGCCGGCAGCTTCGACGTGGACAAGGTTCGTGCGGCTTGGAAATCAGGTGTCTCTTTCGTTGGACCCGGTGGCAAAGTCACCACTCAGCCCAACATGCACTTGACCAAGACGGTTTATATTGGCGAATCCAAGGCGGACGGTCAGTTCAAGATCCTGAAGACCTTCCCGGATGTTTATGGCGAACCGCACCTGAAGGGTACGTTCAAAGCCAAGGAATAACTCCTTCCAGTCGAGTATCCGGTGAATCCACCGGATGCTCCGTTTCCATTCTCCGAGGGCGGTTCCAAAAGGATCGCCCTTTTTTTAATATTCTTTCCACTGTTTCGCTCGATACCCCCAATCGGCATTCAGCCTGCTTGATAGGTTTTATTCCACAAAGAGCGATCACACTGTAATCCCATGGCTTGGAAATCATCTTTTCGTTTCGTGCTCCGGCTCTTTGGTCTGAGCCTTGCGCTTGGGAGCGCAGCGCAAGTAACTGCCGCTCCGGAAACAGCACGTGAAACGATTACGCAGGCCATTCTCGTCACTGACGACGCGAAAAAACGGGAAGTCATCACGTCCCTGATTGGTCAGGGTGACGATGCTATCCGTGAACTGTTTACTGCCTGGCGTGAAGATCGATTGTTTATCTACACGGCAACCGGTGGCGCAAAGATCCCCGTCGAGCTTCTGGGTGATAAAGATGCCAACGGTGGTCAAAACACCCTGCGGGTTGACACTGGCGAATCACTCAAGGACAGCGCAGGCCAGCCGCTCCGCTTGATTGCCGCGGACCTTGCTGCGGTCGAACACGACGCGGCGCTCCGCCGCGCCATGAAAAATGTCGTCGATCTGCTCGACCTCGGCTCCCCGATACTCGCGAAACGGCTTCGCGCAATACAGACGATCGGTGCCGCCCAGAAGCCCGATAAATTACCGGCGCTGGAAGCTCGCAGTAAAATTGAAACCGACACGAAGGCCAGGGTCGCCTTGCGCGAGGCCATTGCGCTCATCGATCTCGCCGATTCGAACGACGCGGTGAAACTCAAGGGCCTCGCTGATCTGCGCGATTTGCACAGCTCGGCTACTTATGACCTGATCAAGGCTGCCAGGGAAAAAGCAGAAAAGGCCGGAAATCCTGCAGTCGCAGAAGCCGCGTCGGACGCGCTCAAGGCAATCGATCAGCACAAGTCGGTCGTCAATTTTTTCGGTACACTTTTTCGTGGAGTCAGCGCTGGCAGTATTCTCCTCGTCGTCGCGCTGGGTCTTGCGATCACCTTCGGCTTGATGGGCGTCATCAACATGGCCCACGGTGAAATGATCACCATCGGTGCTTATGCGACGTATATCACCCAGAATGTTTTTGGGAATGGAATGAATTTCACGCTTCCGTTCATCAAGATTGCGATTCACCTCCCAGGCCTGCATCTGACCGGTTGGGCCTACCAGTTGTATTTTCTGGCGGCGATTCCCATCGGCTTCCTGAGCGCGGCGCTGGTAGGCATCGGTCTGGAACGCAGTGTGATTCGCTTCCTCTATCGCCGGCCGCTCGAGAGCCTGCTTGCGACATGGGGGGTCTCGCTCATTTTACAGCAAGTGCTGAAGCTCACCTTCGGTTCCAACAATGTGGATGTGGGCAGCCCGATTTATCTGAGCAGTAATTGGACGATCTACGACATCACTTTCAACTGGAACCGGCTTTTCGTCATCGGATTCGCGATCGTGATCGTTTTCAGCGTGTGGCTGGCATTGACCAAAACCTCGCTGGGTTTGCTTATTCGTTGCGTGATGCAAAATCGCACCATGGCATCCTGCATGGGCGTGCGCACTGAGCGGGTGAACATGCTCACCTTTGGCCTCGGCAGCGGGTTGGCGGGTTTGGCGGGCGTGTTTGTGACGCAGCTCGGCACCGTCGGCCCGTCGATGGGACAGGAATATATTGTGGATAGTTTCATGACGGTCGTCGTGGGCGGCGTGGGCAGTATTTTCGGCACCGTGGTCAGTGCACTCGGCATCGGTCTCGCTGACCAATCCCTGCAACAAATTCTTCTCAATCCCGTCCTCGGAAAAATTTTGGTGCTGCTTGCGATCATTCTGTTTCTGCAGTGGCGCCCCACCGGGCTTTTCTCTGCCCGCAGTCGCAGTTTGGACTGATCGAATCAGCCCGCACTAAACGCATGAGTTCACCTTTCACTGCACGTTCCTATCTCCGCTCCCGCCACATGGAGTTCACGGTGGTGGGCGTGCTTCTGCTGTTGTTGACCGTGATCCTGCCCGTGCTCAACGCCAACGGTGTGCTGAGCGATTTCACGATCACGCTTTGGGGCAAATATCTCTGCTATGCGCTGCTGGCGATTTCGGTGGATCTGCTTTGGGGATACACCGGTCTGCTCAGCCTCGGGCAGGCGTTGTTCTTCAGCTTGGGCGGTTATATGTTCGGCATGTACCTGATGTTGCAAATAGGAATGTTGGGCAGCTACGCCAAAGCCGGCCAGAATCCGAACGGACTGCCGGATTTCATGGTTTTTCTTGGCCATACGTTTCTGCCGCCATTCTGGCGGCCATTTAACTCCTTCGGGTTTGCGGTCGCGATGGTCTTCATCGTGCCGGGACTCCTCGCGCTTATTTTTGGATTCCTGGCTTTTCGCTCCCGGATTAAAGGCGTTTATTTTTCCATTCTAACGCAGGCACTCACTTACGGGGCGGCGCTGATGTTTTTCCGCAACGATTTCACGATGGGCGGCAACAATGGCTTCACCGATTTCAAGTTCATTCTGGGCCATTCCCTCGTGGAAAAAGACATTGGTCCGGCCACGATGCGCGGACTGTTCATTACCAGTGCGCTGGTGCTTTTCACGGTCTGTCTTTTTTGCCACTGGCTGAACGGCACAAAGTTTGGCCTTGTTCGTCAGGCGATTCGCGATGGCGAGAACCGTGTCCTTTTCAGTGGCTACGCGACGGCGCATTTTAAATTATTTGTCTTTGTGGTGGCCGCTTTTATTGCGGCGGTGGGAGGCGCCCTTTTCGTTCCACAGGCGGGTATCATCAATCCTGACCAAATGACGCCGCAAAAATCGATTGAGGCCGTGGTCTGGGTCGCGGTGGGCGGACGAGGCACTCTCATTGGTCCGATCATCGGCGCCATCAGCATCAATGCACTCCGGAGCTGGGCGACCCAGGCCTATCCGGATTCCTGGCTTATCATCCTCGGGTTTATTTTCCTCATCGTGGTTCTTTTCCTGCCAGGAGGTATGGTCAGTCTGCCGGCCAGGATTACGGCGTATCGGAACCGCAACCGCAAACCTGCCGAAACGGTAGTTGCCCGCGCATGAGTCATCCCATCCTGACGGTCGAGGACGTCTCGAAGACCTACGATGGTTTCAAAGCCATTTCGGATCTCAATTTTTATCTTTTCGAAGGGGAGTTACGCACGGTGATCGGTCCAAACGGCGCGGGCAAATCCACGTTCTTCGATTTGATCACCGGTCGGGCCAAGCCGGACAAAGGCAAGATCGAGTTTGGTTTCGAACCAAACTCGTTCGATCTGACCGCATTGAATGAATACGAAATCAACCGGCTGGGCATTGGCCGGAAATTCCAGACGCCGAGCGTCTACGTCGAGCACACCGTTTGGGACAATCTTGTCCTTTCGCTGAAAGGACCGCGCGGTGTTTTTGCCTCCTTGTTCAAACGCCAGACGTCGACTGATCGCGATCGTATCGCCGATCTTCTCAAACTCATCCGGCTCGACGCCAAGAGTGATTGGAAAGCCGGCCTGCTCGCGCACGGTGAAAAGCAGTGGCTGGAGATCGGCATGCTGCTCGCTCAAGACCCCAAGGTCTTGCTCGTGGACGAACCTGCTGCCGGCATGACTGACGAGGAAACTCATCGCACGGGCGAACTGTTGATCAGTCTTTCAGGTAAACACAGTATCGTGGTGATCGAACACGATATGACTTTCGTCAAACAGATCGCCCAGGACAATCCGGTCACGGTTCTCCATCAAGGCCATGTGCTCTGCGAAGGTAAATTCGAGGAAGTGCAATCCGATCCCAAGGTCCGCGAGGTTTACCTGGGTCGCGGCAAACACGGGACCCGATGAGCGCGCTGCTTCAACTTTCGTCGGTTGAGACGGACATCGGGGGCTCGCGCATATTGCGAGGCGTCACACTGGAGGTAAACTCAGGGGAGGTGGTTGCCCTGATGGGCCGCAATGGGGTGGGCAAGACCACCACGTTGAAATCCATCACGGGCGTACTGCCGGTTCGTGTTGGTTCGATTCTCTTTGACGGACAATCAATCGAACGCCTCCCGATAGACGTCCGAGCTCGTGCCGGAATTGGCTACGTGCCGCAGGGACGGGACATTTTTCCTCATATGACGATCGAGGAAAATCTTCATGTCGGCCTCGTGGTACACGGTCGGAAAGGGGCGGAGGCGCGGCAGATGCTGGATCGGGTTTATTCATTATTTCCCGTGCTGAAGGAAATGCGTTCCCGCAAGGGCGGCGTCCTGTCCGGTGGACAACAGCAACAGCTCGCGATTGGACGGGCGTTGCTGACGAATCCGAAACTTCTTATCCTCGATGAGCCAACAGAGGGTATTCAACCATCCATCATCGATCAAATTGGTGACACGCTCAAAAAATTAAAGGCACCCGCAGCACCTGCGGCCGTCCTGGCCGAAGCAGATCAGGCCGTGCAGGAAATCAAACAGGCCGTGCAGCAACTCAAAACCGAACGGGCCCTTGCCATATTGCTGGTGGAGCAATACGTCGATTTTTGTCGTGAAGTCGCCGATCGCTTCTACGCCATGGATCGCGGAGTAGTAACGATCTCCGGCCCGATCGCCTCTTTGACCGACGAAGTGGTCAAGGAGCATTTGCAGGTATGATTTTTTTAACCGCTAATCCGCGCTAATTCTCGCTTATTTGGAATCGTTGGTTTTTTTTATCAGCGTCAATTAGAGAAGATTAGCGGTTTATCCTCATGCACCTCACTCCGCGCGAACGCGAAAAACTTTTGATCGTTACGGCTTCCGATCTGGCGCGTCGCCGTCAGGCGCGGGGCCTGAAGCTCAATTATCCCGAAGCCATCGCAATCATCACTTATGAGATCATGGAAGGCGCGCGCGATGGAAAGTCGGTGGCTGAACTGATGAGCTTCGGGACGACAATTCTGAAGCGCGATGAAGTGATGGAGGGGATTCCGGAAATGATCCATGACGTACAGGTCGAAGCGACTTTTTCCGACGGCACGAAGCTGGTGACGGTGCATCATCCGGTTCGATGAGACGAATGACGAATGACGAATGACGAATGACGAATGACGAATGACGAATGACGAATGACGAATGACGAACTTTTGCTATTACCAATCTTTATGTTACTCCACAATTAGTCATTCGATATTCGTCATTTTTAAACCATGATCCCCGGAGAAATCATTGTCGCAGCTGAGGAAGCGCTTCCGGCCAATCTCGATTTGGCGACGGTGACCATCGACGTGACCAACACCGGCGACCGGCCGATTCAAGTGGGATCGCATTATCATTTTTTCGAGACCAACGAGTCGCTGAGTTTCGATCGCGGTGTGGCGCGGGGATTCCGATTGAATATTCCAGCCGGTACGGCCGTTCGTTTTGAAGCGGGCGATACCAAGCGGGTTGAGTTGGTGGCGCTCGCGGGCCTGCGCGAAGTTTACGGTCTGAACGCAAAAGTGAATGGGCATCTCGACGTGAAGCCGAAAGCGAAAGCGGCAAAAAAGAAACCGGCAAAGGCCGTGAAATCCTCCAAACGAAAATAGTCCTGCCATGCCGCTCAAACTTACCCGCCGCCAATACGCTGAGATGTACGGACCGACCGTTGGCGACCGCGTGCGTCTTGCCGACACGGAGTTGTTTGTGCAGGTCGAGCGCGACTTGATCGCCGAAGGCGGCGGCTACGGTAACGAAATTAAGTTCGGCGGCGGTAAGGTGATCCGCGATGGCATGGGGCAGTCGCCCACTGCGCGCGATGCGGAGTCGCTTGATCTCATTATCACCAATGCGCTCATTATTGACCCGGTCCTCGGCGTCATTAAAGCCGACATCGGCATCAAGCACGGTCTGATCGTGGGCATCGGCCATGGCGGGAATCCGGGTATTCAAAGCGGACTCGGTTCAATCCATGTCGATCCGCGCACGAAGAAAAAGAATCCGATGATCGTCGGAGCGGCGACGGAGGTCTTGGCTGGCGAAGGTTGCATCATCACTGCCGGCGGTATCGACACCCACATCCATTTTATTTGCCCGCAACAAATCGACGAAGCAATCAGCGCGGGCATCACCACGATGTTGGGCGGCGGCACGGGCCCGGCGCACGGGACTTTTGCCACGACGTGTACCCCGGGCGCATGGAATCTTCACCGCATGCTCGAGGCCGCCGAATCGTACCCGATGAATCTCGGATTTCTCGGCAAGGGCAATTGCGGCACGGCAGCTCCGCTACGCGAGCAGGTTATTGCCGGCGCCATCGGGCTCAAGCTCCACGAAGACTGGGGCACGACACCCGCGGCGATCGACACGTGTCTCGGAGTGGCGGACGAACTCGATGTGCAAGTCGCGATCCACACCGACACGCTCAATGAATCGGGTTTCGTCGAAGCGACGATCAAAGCCTTCAAAGGTCGGACGATTCATACTTTTCACTCGGAAGGTGCGGGCGGCGGACATGCGCCCGACATTATTCGGGTGTGCGGTGAGGCGAACGTTCTGCCGTCCTCGACGAATCCGACGCGGCCTTTCACGGTCAACACGATCGACGAACATCTCGATATGTTGATGGTGTGCCATCACCTCGATTCGAAAATTCCAGAGGACGTCGCATTCGCAGAGTCGCGCATCCGCCCCGAGACGATCGCCGCTGAGGATCGTCTGCACGATATCGGAGCTATTTCCATGATGTCGTCCGATTCACAGGCGATGGGACGCATCGGCGAAGTGATCATTCGCACATGGCAGACAGCGCATAAGATGAAGCTCCAGTTTGGTGCGCTGACCTCCCCGGCGCATCCCGCGGCCGATAATTTCAGGGCACTGCGGTATATCGCGAAGTACACGATCAATCCCGCCATCGCTCACGGTATCTCTCACATCGTTGGTTCGATCGAGGTCGGCAAGCTGGCCGACTTGGTGGTTTTTAAGCCGGCGCTTTTCGGAGTGAAGCCCGAGGTCGTGTTGAAAGGGGGATTCATTGCGTGGGCTAACATGGGCGATCCAAACGCGTCGATTCCTACGCCACAGCCCACATTTTATCGTCCGCAATTCGGTGCGGCCGGCCGCGCGATTGGTTCGACCAATCTTACTTTCGTCAGCCAGGCATCGTTGGACAAAGGTTCACTCAAGCATCTCGGCCTTCGTCGCCGGCTCGAGCCGGTCAAAAACTGCCGCGACATCGGCAAAAAAGACATGCTGCACAACGACGCTCTGCCGAAAATCGAAGTCGATCCCGAGACCTACACGGTGAAAGCCGATGGCGTTCATCTCACCTGCGAGCCAGCAAAAGTGCTGCCCATGGCTCAGCGGTATTTCTTATTTTGAGGATAGGCGTTTTTAGAAATCACGGGAGGCAATGAAACTACTTTCCGCGGCTGCATGCTTGGGGATGGGAATGGCTTCGGTGACGTTGTTCGCAGATACCGCGACACTTGAGCAGCGGGCTCGGGATCAGATTAAAGAGGGACTGACTTACGCTGGCAGTTGGCATGGAATGGGAGAATCCTGGTGCTTCGAAGATCCTGCATTCCGGGAACGCGATCAGGATTTTGAATACGTGGAACTGCAGGGTCTGACTTATCAAGTGAACACCATCAAAATGACAAAGGCCGCGCGGCTTGGCGGCTTTGGTTGGATGGCTCAGGTCAAGTTTACCTCGGAAAAATATCGAATGCTCCAGTACGGTCCCCGCACCCAGTCCGAGCTAAGCGACTGGTTGCCTTCCAACGGAAATGGAAACCCGACCGGACGGCAGCCTGCTCTTCTCAAACTTTTTCAAAAAGGTCCGGTGGTGTGGATCGTAGTCGCGGAAAGAAAAGGGTCGCTTGAATGGTTCCAGAGTGACGGAGACCAGCCTGATTTTGGTCGGAGCTACCGTTCGTTTTATGAAGTGATTCGCGATCGTGCGTGGCATCAAAATACAAGCGAGATATACGTCATCCTGACCGGACTTCTGAAGAAAATCTCACCCGGATTTCATCAACACGACCTTCACGATTCCACCTTGGTGGTCCGCAGTGCTGCTGCACCTGGTGGCCGATTCGCCCTCCCTAATTTTGCGTTTGAAATAGATGCGTCTGCTTCGCCGCCAAAGACTCTCCCTTCAAGATCCCAGTGGTACTACTTTGCGCGAATCAGTTTTCCGGATAAAAGGTGCGCCACGCCGGGTTCCAGCGCGGAAGCCAGGGATGCGACCGTATCGATTCCGCCTGAATTTTCCCGTCCCATCTACGTGGGCGCTAAAATTGGGAAATTGGAATGGTATGACGCCGACGGAAACCCAATCATCCCGGATGAATATTTTTCCGCAAAAAAGCTGGCTGCGCCGGATATTTAATTGCGAGCCGGCGAAAGTGCTGCCCATGGCTCAGCGGTATTTTCTGTTTTACGGCCCGGGTTTCTTCTCTACCAGCGAGCTAGGCGGCACGGCCTGCTCGGGTCGTGGGTCGGTTAAAAGAAAGGGGCTTACCATGTCGAGTCTTGGTTGATATGCAGCGGTCTTGACTCCGAACAGACTCAACAAGGTGTGGAAGAGGTAGTCGTGGGAATAGGGATCGTTTGCCCTGGCGCGCAGCCCGGCGCGATCGATTGGAAAACTCGGACCAAACCAAAATACCGCCGGGATATGTTTTTGTTCTACGGGCGCCAGAGCGTAAGGATATCCGTGCAAATACATGTTGTGCTCACCAAGGGACTCGCCGTGGTCGCTGAAATAGAGCAGGGCGGTTTCGAAGCGATCGTCGTTGCGTTTGAGCAGCGCGATGGTTTGGGCCAGGAAATAGTCCGTGTAGCGGATGGAATTATCGTACGCGTTGTTAATTTCTTCCCGGGTGCAGTCCTCCAGCTGGTTGGTGTATCGGACGGGAGTGAAGACTTCAAAAGCTTTGGGATAGCGCTTATAGTAGGCGGGGCCGTGACTTCCCATTTGATGTAGTACCACGAGTACATCGCCGGGCTGTCGGTCGACATAGCCTTGCAGGTCTACCAGCATGCCTTCATCGCGACATTCCTCATCGCAGATGGGATTGCGTGCGGTGGTTTTGAAATCCTCGTAGGTGACGCGCACGGCCACCCCTTTGGAGTCGGAGTTGTTGTCCCGCCACAAGACCGAGACCCCGACACGATTCAGTATATCCAGGATGTTCTCGGTGTGGGCTGCGACTCCCGCGTTGTATTTTTCGCGGGGGAGATGGGAAAACATCGCAGGAACCGAAACAGCGGTCGATGTCCCGGCGGACATCACATTGGTAAAGCTGACGATATCCTCCTGTTTGAGCAGTGGATTGGTTTCGCGTCCGTAACCATTGAGCGAAAAGCGGTCGGCCCGGGCGGTTTCTCCCACCACTAGAATGATGAGCCACGGCTTTTTCCCGGTGGGCGTGCGCCGGGCGTCCTCGGCATAGGGCAGGATTTTCCCGGGAGCCTTATGATAAGTTGAACCAATGAGCTTGCCGGCTGCGTAGATATAGGCCGCAGGATTGACATAGGTCCGCAGTGATTTGTGTTCCCGTAGAAAGGAAGCGAATGCCGAGGCCGAGCTAAATAATGCCACGCTGATCAGGAGCAGCGATCCTACGGCGAGCACCGATTTAGCCAGCACGCTCCGGAAAAATGGACGGTATTCGATCCGCAAGCGCAAGACGACGATGCTTGGGAGGACACCGAGAAACAGAACGTGCAGGACAAGTGGGACGCTCAGCAAGTCCAGCGTTTCTGCGAGATTCGTTTGCAGGATATTGCGCAGCATGTCGGCGTCCACGACGACGCCGTAGTGAGTGACGAAATAATTGACGAGGGACGACGTGATAAAAAGAACCACCGCGAAGGGCTTGGTCGTGTACCTCGAACTGACCAGAGCGAACAGAAAGACCGTCAGGCCGAACACCGCCGCGAAGAGCGCGACATGAAAGCGCAGGTAACGCCAGCCAACCGGATAAATTTCGAACACCTTGGCGAAAAATCCCGTGTTGTAGGCCGCGACCATGAAAAATGAAATGGCCAGGAGCAGAGTGATTTCCTTGATCCGAAACGGTTCACCACCACCGAAGACGCGTTTAATGGTGCCACGGAAGTTCGCCATCGTGCCCGAATGCGCAGGGTGGGAGTCTTGTTTGCCGGAAGGATCCTGCCCGTGAGTCATTGCCGGATATTCAAACAGGCAGAGAGCCGGGCGGGTTGGAACATGTGGGCCATGAATCCACGGAGGTTCACCGATGGCAAGACTCGCGCGGTCGGAGACCCTGGACTGGTTTTCATGCTCAGGCGTCGACTTTTTCGCGTTCTCGCGGAAGGCCATCGATAGGTGGTCGTCGATTTCTCCGTTCGACAAGCCCGTCGAGGGGCGCATCGACGATCTGCGTCGGTGCGGAGACCGACGCCCACCGTGCTGCAAGGGTGTTGAAAACACTCCGTGGACCGCCCGTGAAACCATTGGCTTGCCTGAATGGCCTGCCGGCAGCTTTCATGGGGTCGTCGCCATGCAGTTGATCAATGCCTCCCTTCCTGTCCCGGATCTCCACCTGCCGGAGATCGCGTTCAAGGTGGAGCGGATTACGGTCGCCAAAAGACTATGGCGCGGCTCGGCCGAGGATGGCACGGAGTTTGGATTCGAACTGGAGCGGCCGCTACGGCATGGAGATGCTTTCTGGCAGACACCAACCGCACGCTATGTCATTCGGCAAAAACCGGAAGCGGTCGTGGAAATCGCGCTCGATATCGCACCTTCTGCTGCGGCTGGCATCGGCTGGGCGGTCGGCAACCTCCACCTTGAACTGCAAGCCGAGTCTGCGCGCTTGCTCGCTTCGGACGAGCCGGCGGTGCGCCAGTTATTGGAACGTTTGCAGGTGCCTTTTACTCCGACCACCGCCATTTTTCGTCCGGGTCGGTTCGCTCGCGGTAAACTGTCCGCCGATGAACTCGGACCCAGCCACAGACATTGAAAAAGACGGAAAAACTGTGAACCTGCATGGCTAAAAAATCACAAGCATCCCCGAGCGTTACTCAACCCCGTTCGCCTGCTCCGGTTCAGCCTTTGGCTTCCTGGCTCGTTGCTTTGCTGCAGGCGGGGGATTCGTTTTATCCGACGGGCAGTTATGCGCACTCGTTCGGCTTGGAAGGGCTCGTGCAGGAAGGAGTCGTGCGGGACCGCATCACACTCCGGGAATTTCTATTTCGCTCGGTATTGCCTTCGCTTCAACGCGTCGAGCTCCCGCTGGCCGCGCACGCATGGCAGGCGTTTGGGACCGAAGATTGGAGTAGAATTGGCGAACTCAGCGAGTTGTCGGCAGCACTCAAGGCACCGCAGGAGTTGCGTGCGGCTTCGTTCAATATTGGCCGTCAGCGCGCGGAATTGATCGGGCTGTTGCAAGCGCATCCCATGGCGAAAGAATATCTCCGACGGGCAGGAGAATCAGAATGGTCATTTTCGGCGCCGGTATCAGCGGCGTTGGAAGGGCGGATTCATGGAGCGCCTCAAGTCGCGGTGCTGTCTGGGGTGTTTTATGCGAGTGTGAGTTCGCTTCTGTCCGCGGCAATGAAAGTGCTGCGGCTTGGCCAGAATGCTTCGCAGTCATTGCTCACCGAAACATTGTCCGCCGCTCCGGTGATTATTGCATCAGCGGAAAAAATCCCGGTCGACGAGATCGGGTGGTTCAACCCGTGGCTGGATATCGCGTCCGCCCGCCATGAATCCGCCGATTCGCGCATGTTTATTTCTTGAAGTAGCGAGTAGTGAGTAGCGGGTAGTGAGCATATGACTCTAAAAAACTCAGTTGAAACCACGGATTTCACGGATGATCACGGATGACCAATCAAATACCGATCAGTAAAACCTCACCTCGCAGGTGAATGAATATGATTCGAAGTTTCAGTCTGAATTATTTCTACATCCGTGTAGATCTGTGAAATCCGTGGTTAAACCGATCGGTTGATCTGAGGATTTTAGGATGACTGAAATTTGACCGCCGTTATTTCTACTCGCTACCCGCTACCCGCTACTCACTACTTTCTTCCCATGATTCGCCCTCCTCGTATTGGTATTGGCGGCCCGGTTGGGTCCGGGAAAACCATGTTGTGCCTCAAGCTCAGTCAGAAACTGCGCGAACGCTACTCCATGGCGGTGGTCACGAATGATATTTATTGTTCGGAGGACGCGCAGTTCCTGATCCGTCACAGTGCTCTGCCGGCCGAGCGTATCGTGGGCGTGGAGACAGGCGGCTGCCCGCACACGGCGATCCGCGATGACACGACGATGAACGAACAGGCGTGTCGCGCGATGGAGACAAAATTCGCCGACCTGCAACTGCTCCTCGTGGAAAGCGGCGGCGACAATTTGACGGCGACTTTTTCGCCGGAACTAGTCGACGCTTTTATTTACGTAATCGACGTGGCGGAAGGGGATAAGATTCCACGCAAGGGCGGTCCGGCGATTCGCTTTAGCGATCTGCTTATCATCAATAAAATTGATCTCGCCCCGCTGGTGGGAGCGGACTTGGGCGTGATGGAACGCGACGCGAAAATGCAGCGAGGGGCGCGTCCGTTTCTGTTTTGCGACCTCAAGCGCGAGCACAATCTCGATCAGGTGATCGCGTGGATTGAGCGCGAGGTGTTGTTTGGGAAAACGGCGAAGGTTTGAGGAACATTGGCCACAAAAAGTCACGAAAAGGCACAAAAACGAACATGCCTGATAACGATTTTGCGGAGACGGTTGGTGTGGGAGCGGCTTTATGCCGCGAAGGGACGCTCTGATCGCGGCGTAAAGCCGCTCCTACAAATAATCTTTGAACCATCGATGGCTGAATTTTCTGGAAATCTTTTTTTGCGGGCGGAGGCGCGAACCAATGGACGCACGATATTGGCCGGGCAGTCATTTCGGGCCCCGTTCCATTTGAGCAAACCTTATTGGGATGAAGACGCCCGGACCTTGCTGGTGCAGGTGGTCAATCCCACGGCCGGAATCCTTTCCGGTGATCGACTTGAGTCCACGATCGAAGTGGAGGCAGGAGCGTCGCTGCTGGTCACCACGCCGAGTGCGAGTCGGGTTTTCAAAATGAAAACTGGCTCGGCCGAATGTCATCAACGCTTCGTCGTGGCGAAAGGCGGCTGGTTGGAAATGATGCCGGAGCCGCTGGTGCCGCATCGCGGCAGCAGTTATCGACAAATCACTCATGTCGACGTCGAGTCGGGTGGCGGTCTGTTTTTCGCGGATTTGTTGATGCCCGGGCGCGTGGGGCACGGCGAAGCGTGGGAGTGGGCCAAGCTGTGCCTCGAAATCGATGTGCGTATTGGTGGGAAGCTCGTGTTGCGGGAGCGACTGCAACAAACCGGCGAGGAGTTGCGCGGCTTGGCCGAGCTGGCCGGTTCAGGCAACGCTGCGTGTTTTGGCAACGCCGTGCTGATTGGTGAGGAACTCGCCGGCGACGAATCGTGGAAGAAAGCGTTGATCGCGCTGCACGGAGATGGGCTGTGGCTCGGCCTCAGCCGGTTGCGGTTTGGTGGTTGGAGTCTGAAGCTGGTGGCGCCGGATGGTATCCGTTTGCGCCAGGCGTTGAGGGATGCGCGTAAAATTCTGGCGGAGCGATATCCGCGATTGAGATGCGATCCGAGGAAGCTTTAGGTAGGGATAATCCGCAGATCGACGCCCACCGATTGCGCGGTAACGGCTCAGGTCAAAAAGCCCAACGTACCTGCGATCGCGATAGCACCGCCGGCAAAGCGGGCGGCTTTTTGCTGATTCTTAACGGCGATGCCGAGTGCGATGCCGCTTAAGTGCAGCACAATCGTCGCTGCGACAAAACCAGCGCCGTAACTCAATTCATTCGTCGATAATGGCATTTCTGCGCCGTGAGCGATGCCGTGAAAAAACGCAAAAAGGCCGGCGATGCTCATAGCCGTCGACGTGCGCACTTTTGTGGCAGCGGCAATCAGCAGTCCGAGTACGAGAATTGAAGCGGCGATTCCTTGTTCGACGCCATACAGGTGGAATCCTGCGCTGCCCGCCGCTGCGCCGAGGGTCATCACGGTCACAAATGCAGCAGGTACAAGCCAGCGGCTGCGGCCACCGAGTTGCGTGGCCCAGAGACCAACGGCGATCATAGCGATCAAGTGATCCCATCCGGAGAACGGATGAGCCGCACCACCGACGAAATCCCACGTCAGCTCATGTCCCTCATGTCCGGGGTGAGCATGGGCAAGCGCGGGCAGGATGAAGGCGGCCAAGGCGAGAAAGCGGCTCAGTTTCATGGATGGGGAAAAGCAGTTTATGCGCCAGATCGCAATCCCATCGTTTACCGCCGGATTGGGAAATCACTCTTCACTGCCCCTTGCAGCGGAATGAAGCGTTCACGCACGGCTTTTGCCAGGAGCTCCGGCGGCAGCAGTCCTTCGCCGATGACAAAATCGTTAAATGCCTGCCGATTGAACTTCGGTCCGAGTGCGACTTCCGTGGCGGTGCGCACTTCCATCAAGCGGATGTAACCGTAGAAATAGGCGGTTGCCTGTCCGGGAGCGCGGAAAGTGTAACGATCTACTTCCTGTTTCGTCATGGCCTCGGACAGGCCGACGTCCTGAGTCAGGATATCATGGGCGCGTTCGGGAGTCATGAGCCCCAGGTTGAGCATCGGATCGATGAACGCGCGTGCGGCTCGTTGTAACCGGGCTTGGAGCGCGAACAGTTGGCCGTCGAGTGGTTCATACGGTTTCATCTCGGCTTCGGCGTAGAGTGCCCAGCCTTCAACGTTCACGCTGTTGAAGGCGAAATAACTCCGTGCGAGCGAGACGCCGCGCTCGACCATGGCTGAAAATTGCAACTCATGCCCGGGACGACCTTCGTGTGCGGTCAGCGTCCATGCGGCCGCCCGATGTGTAAAGTCATCGTAGCCGTCGGTCTTTGCTCCTGCTGCCGCGGGAGGATTACCCGTCGTCAAAATAAACTGACCTCGTTCACCCTTATTGTTGACCAAGGGTGGCGGTTGCATGTGCGGCGCGGGCTGCCCTGCATTTTCCGCCTCGGAGGCGAGTCGCATGATCATCGCGCGTTCCGGCAAGCTGACAATATGCTCGCGGCGGATGATCTCTTCGATGCGGGTGATGACCTCGTGATAATATGGCTCGACCTTGTCCTTCGTGAGCTGGTCCTTTTTCAATTCGCGAATCACGTCGCGATAATCGGTCACCGATAAATTATGCTCTTTCGCGACCAGCGGCGCGATGGCTTTCATTTCATTGCGAATTTCCCCGAAGGCCAGCAGGGCTTTGTGCATCAACTCTTCCGGTGCGATGTCGAGGCCGACGTTCTTTAAATTGTCCGCGTAGATCTCCGCAGGGAGCCGGAAATCGGCCTGGGCCCGTGGCATCACGGTGTTTTTCAACCACTCATTGTAATCCTTGAGCTGTTGTTCCAATGTCTTCAGCGCGGCTTCGGCGCCGTCGCTCTTATCGAGTTTGTATTGAACGAAGAGCTCGCGAATACCCTTGGTGTAGCGATCGGTGTTGGCGATGGCCTGGTCGACTCGATTCTTGAACGGCCCGATGAGAGCAGCATTCGTCGCCACCTCGTTGTAGCGGGCTTTGGTCAGCTCGGTGATTGGCGTGGAACCGGGTTCAAGCCCGGTGTAACGCTTCAAACGAACCAGGGCGGCGGGTTGACGCGCAGGAGCGACCTGGTCCTGCAACAAGCCGAACTCGCCGTAGAAAATGAGCTGTCCCAAGTCGATGAATGGCAGAAGATCCTTATTGGTGAGGCGATTGGTTTCCAGTAGATCGCTGGCGGATTTGATCAAGATTTCGAGATCCTGCCGGATCAGCGGATCGGTTTCCCCCAGAAGGCGTTTCTGCAGTTCGTTGCGCGCGCCGATCAAGGCTTCGTCGGTGCGCTCGTTGATGCGTGGCCCGAGATCCGTGACGTACTCATCAAACTCGGCAAACCCAGTCGACGAGGCATTTTCCGGCGCAAACTTATTGGTGGCGTCGAGCAGCACCTTGGCGTTGAGATTGCTCTTTTCGATCCACGCCGGGCCATCGGCATGAGCGAGGTGAACACTTCCGAGGAGCAAAAATCCGCTGGTCGCGCGGTACAGATTTTGGAGAAAAGAACGGGCGAGTACGGTGCGTTTCATGGGCAAGTGATTTTGGTTTGAGACCGCTACCTGGCTAAGTGTTTGTCGAGAAATTCTGTCTGCTGCATGGCCAACTCCTCCAGACCAATCTTGGCGAGACTGAGTAAAGCCTGTAGTTGCTCATGGGAAAAAGTCGACTCTTCGCCACTGCTTTGGACCTCCACGAACTGACCGCGGCCGGTCATGACAACATTGGCATCCACCTCGGCATCCTTGTCCTCGATGTAATTCAGATCGAGTAGCGGTTCGCCGCCGAAAAGGCCAACGCTCACCGCGGCGACGGTGTCAGTCAGCGGATTTTCAGCAATGCGTCGGGCATCGAGCAATTTTTGAATGGCGAGGCGCGCGGCGATGTAAGCGCCGGTGATTGACGCGGTGCGGGTGCCGCCGTCGGCTTGGAGGACGTCGCAATCAATCCAGAGCGTGTGTTCGCCGAGTTTTTTCAGGTCGAGTACGGCGCGCAGCGACCGTCCGATCAGACGTTGGATTTCAACCGTGCGTCCGTCGATTTTGCCCTTGGTGATGTCGCGCGGTTTCCGCTCGAGCGTGCTGTAAGGCAGCATCGAATATTCTGCGGTGAGCCAGCCACCGCTGACGCCTTGCTGGCGCATCCAGGAAGGCACTTTAGCCTCGATGGTGGCGGCGCAGATAACCCGCGTGGCGCCGAAACCGACCAGCACGGAGCCGGAGGCGTACGGAGCGATGTTGGCTTCGATGGTGAAAGGGCGGAGCTGATCGGCGCGTCGACCGTCAGTGCGGGCGGATAAGGACATGAGTTTAAATTAAACAGGTGGCCGCGCCGCTTTTGCCTGCGGCTTTCGGAGTCGCATTACGGAGTAAGATCTTGAGGGATTTCCTCCTCCGGCTCATCCGGAGCAACGAACGGCGCGAGCGTTGACGACACCCGGTGAATCGTCGGCTTCGGTGCCTTTTGTTCGGCCATGTGTGCGATGAGGCGGTCGTTAAAGGTCTTCGCCGGATCGTGCCCCATGTTCTTGAGCGCTTGCACCATGGCAGCCACCTCGACGAGGCGCGCAATGTCGCGACCGGGGCGAACGTAGAATTCAATGTGCGGCACTTTCACGCCGAGGATATCGTAGAAATTTTCCTCGAGTCCGGTGCGTTCCTCGATGACGTCGGGCGTCCATTCACGGAGGGAAACCACCATGTCGATGCGTTTCTCCAGGCGGATGCTTTTCACGCCGAACATATCGGCGATATTGATGATGCCGATGCCGCGGCACTCCATGTAGCCGCGATTGAGCGGACGGGAGCTGGCAGAAAGTTCGCGTTCGTCGAGCAACTTGATGCACGTGAGATCGTCGGCGACGAGCGAGTGACCACGCTCGATCAAGGCAAGGGCGCATTCAGATTTGCCGATGCCGCTGTCGCCGCGGATCATCACGCCGATGCCTTTCACGTCGAGGGTCGTGGCATGTTCGGTGCCAGAGGCGGCAAACTCGTTGTCGATACAGAGCGTCGCGGCGTTCACGAAATTCATCGTGATCATCGGCGTGCGGAAGATCGGCAGTTTCATCTCTTCCGAAACCGCAATCATCGGATGCGTCGCGACGAAATTACGCGTCAACACGATGGTCGGGATGCCGCGCTTCACCATCTCCTGAAACGTCACGATCTGTTGCCGCTGCGGCAGCGTTTTCAAATACGTCATCTCAGCAGCGCCGAAGACCTGAATGCGTTTGTTGGCGAAATATTTGAAGAAACCGGTGAGCGCGAGTGACGGACGGTTAATCGACCCTTCGCGAATCAGGCGGTGCAGACCCGGGGCGCCGGTGACCAGTTCGAGTTGCAGCTTCTCGCGGTAGGTCTCGTAGAAGTGCGCGACGGTGATGCCGTGAATTGCTTTGGTGGGCATGGTGCTCGAAGAAGCGAGGAGTGGTGACAGTTAGTGAGTAGATGAAGATTCCAGCGGCGCCAAGCTCCTACTCGCTATGTAATCCCGCTGTCGCTCCTACATATTAAAGTCTTTTCCGAGGTAAAGTTCGCGCGCCTGGGGATCGTTGATTAGGAATTCGCCGGAGCCTTCCGTCATGACCTTGCCGCGGTGAATGATGTAACCGCGATCGACGATGCGGAGCGTTTCGCGGACATTGTGGTCGGTGATCAATACGCCAATCCCGCGCTGTTTCAGGTCGAGGATGATCTTTTGTACTTCGGCCACCGAGATCGGGTCAACGCCGGCGAAAGGTTCGTCCATCAACAGAAAACGCGGGCGCGTCACCAAGGCACGAGCGATTTCCAGCCGGCGACGTTCGCCGCCGGAAAGCGTGTAGGCTTTTTGCTTCGCAAGATGGACCAGGCTCAGTTCATCGAGGTGATGCTTCACCAACGCGGGACGTTCGCTCGATCGCACCGCGAGGGTTTCCACGATAGCGAGAATGTTTTCCTCGACGGTTAGTTTACGGAAAATCGAGGCTTCTTGCGGAAGATAACCGACCCCCAAGCGCGCCCGGCGATGCATACGCAGGTCAGTCGCGTTCTGGCCGTTGATGGAAACTTTGCCTGAGGTGGGGGGAACGAGTCCGACCACCATGTAGAACGTAGTGGTTTTTCCCGCACCATTGGGGCCGAGCAAGCCGACGACTTCGCCGGCCTTCACGTGGATGCTGATGCCATTCACGACGGTTTTTGGACCGTACGTTTTGACCAGGTTCTCAGTGCGGATATCGACAGAATTTTCCATGCTCGACGCGCTCACGGTTGCTTGGGTGCGGCGGTGGCGGGTGGATTGCTTTGCGGCGCGGCGCTGGCAGGCTTCGATTCTTTTGTGGCCGGTGCGGCGCCTGTGGCGGGTTTTGTTTCCTTATCGACGCCGAGATCCTTGATTGGTGGTGCAGTGATCACGGGATCTTTGACAAATGCCTGTCGCTGACCTCGCAGGAGTTTGATTTCCGATCCAGCTATGCGCATGTTTTGGTCGTGGTCGACCATCACCGGATTCTCTGTAAGCACCACTTTTTCTTCGCCGGGAAAAACCTCTGCACGGCCGCAGGCGACTTCTCGATCACCGAGTGTCATCAGAACATTTCCGGTAGCGACCATGGATTTGAATTTTTCGGCTTTGCCGATGGTCGCGGTTTTATCTCCACCGCGCAGAACCACGACTTGGAGGAAATCGCAGGTCATCTTCACGTTCGTGCCTGTGACCACGACATGATCCTTGAAAGTGAATGTGGTTTCCTCGTCTGTGCTGACCATTTCGCCCGGGCCATCGCTGGTGATGACGGTGTTTTTCGGTTCGGCGCTTTGCGCCTGGCTAATCGTGGAAATCACCAGAGCGAGTGCGCCGGCAGTAAGAAGACGAAAATTTTTCATTTCAGGAAGTTTTGGATTTCGGCGTGGAATGTGACCCGCACTTTTTTCTGAATCGTCGTTTTCTTTTCCTTGTGGACATAGCGCCAACCCGTGCCCGTGGCTTCAAAATCGTCGTTGATCACGCGGATGGTGCTATCACCGGTTACTACGGATTCTGTAGGCAATACGGTCGCGGCAGGACTAAGGATTAGGGCGGTGACTTTGTCGTCGGCTTTGCCGGAAAAAACCGTGAGGGTAAGTTCTTTGATGTTAATCTGGTTGTTTTTTGGATTATAGAACGCTTCCGATCCTCGCACCAGCCAGGTGCGGTAGCCTTCGGGAGTAAAATTAGGGAGACGGAAATTGATCACCGGTTTATCCGCGGAAATTTGTGTACCGGCGGCTGAGGCGGACGCCGCGGCGGCGATGGCCGTCGACAAAACAAGAAGTCGTTTAAGAAAGGAAAGCACTGTGGGGCTTACTGACCGCGACTTTCGAGAATATGTTCACATACTTCGCGCACGGCGCCCAAACCAGCGGCGCGCGACGGGACGTAAGCGGCGGCCTTAAGTGCTGCCGGCATCGATTGTTCGGGAGCAACGCCGACGCCGGCCCAGGCGATCGCGGGCGCATCGATATCGTCATCTCCCATGTAACAAACTTGGGACGCGTTGAGACTCAAGCGGCTGGCGAGTTCCTGCAAAACCATGAGCTTGTCGGTGCGCCCCTGGATCAAATGCGGCACTTTCAGTTCCGTTGCGCGCACACTGGTGGCTTCTGATTTGCGACCGGAGATCCACGCGACGGCGACGCCGGCTTTGTTCAAGCGGACGATGCCCATGCCGTCTAAAATCGAAAAACGTTTCGATTCATTGCCATCCGACGAAATTGATACGGTCCCGTCTGTGAGCACGCCGTCCACGTCCATCGCGAACAATTGAATGTCGGCCCAGCGTGATTGGGGGATTTTGGCAGAGCGGCTAAGCATGGAGCTGCTCAAGGTTCTCCGGCGGCCTTAGAATGACAAGAGTGAAGCAGACATGCCTTTACTGGACCTCGCAGGCTGGCACTCAACCCATCCACGCCGTAATTGCGTCCACAATTTTATCTTTGCTCGGTCGATAGGCAGTTTCCAGTTCGGGCGCGAATGGGACGGGCGTGTCGAGTGAAGCGATACGTAGCGGGGCGGCCTTGAGCTGGCCAAAATGTTCCTCGGTGAGACGGGCAACCAATTCCGCTCCGAAGCCGTGCGAGCGCCGGCCTTCGTGAATGACGATTAACCGGCCGGTGCGAGCGAGCGATTCCTTGATCGAATCGAGTTGAAGTGGTGCCAGTGCCCGCAGATCGAAAAGATCGAAGGTGGTTTCGTATTCCTCGGCGAAATAGTGACACGCCTCGCTGGTGCAGAGTACCATCTCGCCATAGGTGACGATCGTGGCGAAATCACCGTCGAGAAGCTTTTTAGGTTTCCAAATGTCCCGATAGTCGGGATCCCATTTTACCGGATGTTTGCCCCGCCGATAGAGCGCCTTGTGTTCGAGAAGAATGACTGGATTGTCGTCCTCATAGGCAGCCAGCAGTGCGTTGAACGCATCCTGCGGATTGCTTGGGTACAGCGCTTTCAGGCCGGGAAAGGAGAGGAACGAAGACTCGAGTTCCTGTGAGTGAAACGAACCGAAGGTCAGGCCGCCGCCACAAGGGAATCGTAGCACGAGCGGCACTTTTTGGCCGGAACGATAGTGATAAGTGGCCGCGTTCAAGGCGATCTGAGTCATTGCCTCGGTGGAAAAATCCGCAAATTGAAATTCTTCGATCGCGCGATGCCCGTTGATCGAAAGACCGATCGCATAGCCGGTGCACGCCGATTCGCAGAGGGGCGTGCTGAAGACTCTGGGGCGTCCAAAATCAGCGACCAATCCCTGCGTAACCTTAAACGCGCCGCCATAGGTTCCGATGTCCTGGCCGAGAATAACCGACTCGGCGCGCTCCGTGAGAATTTTGCGCAACCCATGATTGAGCGCCTGCGCCATCGTCACGTTTTCCGGAACGGCGGGTTCGGCTTTCCACGCGATCGGTGGTGGGGTGGGGGCAAATACGTCGTTTGCCACTTCGGCGGGATTGGCAGGTGGAAGTGCGAGTCCCGATTTAATCGTGGCTTCGATAAATTCACGCACCTCGGCATCGATCGCATCGAGCCGGGCACTGTGGCCGGCGGCGCCGAGTAGGGCGCGAAACTTGGGCAATGGATCCTGCGCAAGAATCGTGTCGGCTTCGCCAGGCTTCATGTAGTCGCACGTGTCGTACGCGGCATGGCCGCGCAGTCGGAACGTGTGAGCTTCGATCAGCAGCGGACGCCCGGTTTTACGGACCTGATCAATTGCTTTGCTCAGTGTGTGGAGAACATACGCCGGGTTCGAGCAGTCCATCGCGAACCCTTCCATCCCGTAACCTTTGGCGCGTTCATGCAGGGTTTCGGACGCAAACTGTTCCGAAATCGGTGTCGAGTACGCGTACTTATTGTTCTCGACGATGAATATCACCGGAGCGGGGAGAACGGCGGCGAGATTCAGTGATTCGTGAACGTCGCCGGTGCTCGAGGAACCGTCGCCGAAAAATGCGAAGCCGACTGCGGGCCGGCCCAGGCGTCGCTGGGAATCGGTACTGCCGATCACATTCGAAATCATCACGCCCAAATGTGAAATCATCGGCAGGCTGCGATTGGCCGGATCGCCGTGATGAATATTGCCTTCACGCGCGCGTGTCGGGCTCCCGCTGTTCGCGATGTACTGGCACAGATGATCGCCAAAATGGCCGCTCCAAATGAGATGCCCACCGAATCCACGATGCGAAAACGAAATTACGTCGATCGATTTGTCCGCCAACAAGGCAAGGGGGACGATCAAAGCCTCGTTGCCCTGCCCGCCGGTCACGGTACCGCGAATCAGCCCCTGGCGGAAAAGGTCGAGGATGCGGTTGTCCCCTGTACGAGCCAGGACCATCCATGCGTAGGTGAGCAGGAGACTTTCCGGCTGATCCAGTTCGGAGGGCCGGATATCACGGCGTTCGAACAGACTGGGCGGATTAGGGAAGCTCATTGAGTGCGGGAAAGTTGCCCAGCGCTTGCCACGGCTTCCAGAAAAAACTTTGGGTAGCCTATTATCTCAGGAAATGGAGGAACCCCCGGCTCGCCCGGCTGCCTTGCGGCGCCGGGAAGAGGGAGGCGACCGTCATTGCGAGAGAATCAGTCGTTTGGCCGCAGTTAAATCAGCGGAAGTGAGCCCATGGCCGGTTGGGGGGAAACTCAAAGTGACTGTGGCGCCGGCGTTCCTTAACAATGTGGCGATTTGCTCCGGCTGCTCGGACGGAACCATCGGGTCGTTCTGTCCGCTGGCGATCAACACACGTTTTCCCGATAAATCGGGTGATTTCTTCGGTTCGCCGATCCACATCGGACGCAAGAGTGCGGCCCCCGCCATCAATGACGGATGATTGAGCAGCACCGACAGGGCGATATTGGCGCCGTTGGAATAGCCGACGGCGATCAATTCCCGGGCGTTGAGGCCATAGGTCACTGCTGCGTTGGCAATAAATTCGGCGAGGGTCTCCGTGCGCTTTGCCAGATCGGCAAAGTCCAGTACGCCAGGCGAAATCCGTCTGAAAAACCTGGGCATGCCATTTTCGAGCACGTCTCCGCGGACGCTTAATAGGGCCGACCCGGGTGAAATCGATTCTCCCAACGGGAGCAGATCGTTTTCGTCGCCGCCCGTTCCGTGGAGGAGCAGCAAGGGTGGGGCGGTCGGATCGCCGCCGGGTTTGAATACGTGTTGGTAGGAAAGTTTCATGGGATTAATCCGCGCCGTTTGAGCGGCACGGATGGGCGAAGTGGACGTTAATCAATTGCTGGCAAACCGGCCTCAATTTCGGCGCGGTGTGGCTCAAGATGGGGCGGCAAAGATAATTTGCTGCCCAGTGTTTCCACGGGTTCATCGATCGCGAATCCCGGTTGATCGGTGGCGATTTCGAACAACACGCCGCCCGGTTCGCGATAGTAGATGGATTTAAAGTACGCCCGGTCGATGACCGGACTCACCGCCAACCCATCATTGACGATCTGGCTTCGCGCTTTCACCTGACTGGCATCGTCGGGCACGCGGAACGCAACATGGTGAATGGTCCCGGCGCCGCTTAAGCCGCGAGGCAAAGCGGGATCGGTCAGCAAATCCACGTAGGATCCCGGTCCGCCCCCATTCGCGGCATATCGTGCGCGATGGCCGGACTCGGTGACCAAGTGATAACCCATGGTCTGGGTGAGAACAGCCGTGGTCGGTGCCGCATCACTGAGGCCGAGCGTGCTGCTGTGAAACCCGCGGATGGCAAACGAAGCGGGGACCTCGCCCGACGGCGCTGGAGCTCGGGAATCGACCTCGGAGGTCGACACCAATTCCAGGCGCAGCCCATCGGGATCGAAGAAAGTCAGGACCTCGTCATTGAAGCGTTTTTCGGGCCCGGTGTGTTCGATCTTCAATTGGGTGAATCGCTGTTGCCAGAACGGCAGCGTGCCGGTCGGTACCGAGAATGCGGTCGCGTAAGATTGCCCCGTGCCCGGACGTCCGCGGCGGAGTCCGGCCCAAGGGAAGAATGTGAGGATGGTTCCTGGCGACCCGGCGTAATCTCCGTAGTAGAGATGATAGGTGCCAACGTCGTCTTGGTTGACCGACTTTTTCACGAAGCGAAGTCCAAGCACCGACGTATAGAACTGCTTGTTTTTTCGCGTATCGGAAGAGATCGCAGTGATGTGGTGGAGACCGTTGATGTTTGTTTTCATAAATATGATTTGATATTGAAATATATGGAAATAGAAAACTACCTTTGTAGTCCGATCTTCTTGCACAGTCGCCCCAGATCCGCGAGCTCAGTGGAAGAAAGTGCTCCCATCTCGCGAGTAACATTGGCGACTACCTTGGGGAAAAGCGCTTCAATGAAAGATTGCCCCTTCGGCGTAAGTTTCACCACCACGAATCGGCGATCAGAGGTATCGCGTTCGCGTAAGACATGCCCCGCTTTTTCCAAATTATCTACCACTAGGGTCAAATTTCCGCCGCTTTTGAGAAGCTTCTCCGCCAGTTCACTTTGGCAGAGTGGCCCGAGGTGAAAAATGGCTTCAAGAACCCCGAATTGGGTAATGGTGAGAGCCTCGGGCAAAACTGCATGGATCCGCACGGACACAGACTCGGCAGACCGCTGCAGTTTAATAAACGCGTTGAGGGCGTTTATCTCTTCAATCGTGCCACGGTGTCTTGTTCCCATGGCAAAATAATTTGATGCGATATGTTATGATGTCAAATCAATTGTGGCCGTGCATCTCATAGCCTACAGATTTCCTACGGATGCTTATCGAACCGGATCGATTTTCTGAATACGGGCAAGATGGCGGCCACCTTCGAAGGGCGTGCTCAGCCAGATCCGAACGATCTTAAATGCTTCGTCTTCGGTGATCGTGCGCTGGCCCAAGGAGAGGCAGTTGCCGTCATTGTGGGAGCGATTCCAGATCGCGACCTGTTCGTTCCAGCAAAGCCCGCAACGCACGCCGCGCACGCGGTTGGCGACGATCGCTTCGCCGTTGCCTGAACCGCCAAGCACGATTCCGCGTTCCACGTCACCGCGCGCCACCGCTTCTGCCACCGGCCGGATGAAGTCCGGATAATCGCAGGCTGCGTCCGAAGCCGTGCCGCAATCCCGCACGGTGTGACCCTCGGCAAGGAGCATGGCCTTGATTTTCTCTTTGTACGCGAAGCCTGCATGGTCCGATCCAATGGCGATGGTGAATTTTTTCATGGAGTGTAAATAAATCGGCGTGAACTGGGGAAGGTTGCGGTTGTCGTTATTCAGTCCACTTTGTTTTTCAGCAAACAAAATTCCACCATGCGCCCCATCCATACCCTGACTGTCCTCGCGTGCCTGATTTTGCTGGCGGGCTGTGCCTCTCCGGAATCACGCATTGCCGATAATCGCAGCATTTTCGAGCGATACTCGCCGGAAGTTCAGCAAAAAATCAAAGCCGGACAAGTCGACGTGGGTTTCACGCCCGAAATGGTGATCATGGCGTTGGGCGAACCGGCGCGAAAGTTTATGCGCAAAACCGAAGTGGGTGATACCGAGGTGTGGAGCTACCACGACGACAGTCCTAAATTTAGTTTTGGCCTGGGAGTTGGTTCCGGCGGACGCGGTTCCTCGGTCGGTGGAGGAGTCGGCGTTTCAACCGGCGGATACGATCCTGAGGAAAAAATCCGCGTCGAGTTTCGCGGGGGCGCGGTCACTGCCGTTGATCTCTTGAAAAAGAGATAATCCTCAACCTTCGATCACGCGGAGGAAAGACGCCTGATCGGAAAAATCGGCGAACACCGCAGTGGGTTGATGCCGCTGCAGCACCTCGACGCTGAAATTTCCGGTGGCGACCCCGATCGTTTTTGCACCGATGGTCTTGCCGCACTCGATGTCGTGCGGCGTGTCGCCGATCACGAAAATATTTTCGGGGGCGAATTCCACTGAGTGATTGGCATTCGCGCGTTTGACGGCGTGTGGGCCGAGTTCGTTGCGGATGGGGCTATCGTCACCGAAAGCTCCAAAGGCAAAGTAGTGCCACACTTGGTAGTGCTCGAGTTTGATGCGTGCGCCCCGCTGCAAATTTCCCGTCAAGAGTCCTTGGGCGATGTTGGGATCGGTGCGGAATCTTTCCAAGAGACCGAGAATGCCGGGTAGAACACGTCCGGGACGAATCTGCAGTTCGCCTTGAAGACACGCGAGGTAGGCTTCGAGGTAGGCGTGAATGTTTTCTGCACTGGCTTCGATCCCTTGTTGCTCCAGTACCTGCCGCGCGATCCATTTATCTGTGCGTCCGGAAACATCGAGCTTCGAAAAGTCCGGTTCGCGGCCATGCATTTTTCCGAAAGCTTTCGCCAACGCAAAAATTCCGGCGCGTCCGCTCACGATCAAGGTTCCGTCGATATCCCAGAGAATTAATTTTTTCACGCAGGGGATGAAGCGAGCGGATCGGGAAGCGGCCCGCAAGTCCCGAGTCGAAGCCGGCGTGGGCCGTTGTTTGTGGGCGAACAATAAAAAGCGCAGTGCGATTCGGTGAATCGGGCACTGCGCTGAAAGTAGCGAAGACTTATGTCTACCCTGCTTAGTCCTTCGAGGCGTTGATGAGGAATGGAATCACCACAGAAGAACGGACTGGCTTGCCGTCCTTCAAACCTGGTTTGAATTTCCACTTGGCCACGGCGGCCATGTAGATTTTGCCGATTTCAGCATTCGATGCCCGGACCAGTTTCAAATCAGTCGGCACGCCATCGCGTCCGATCGTCATTTGGATAACCACCTTTCCGTCCACGAGGGTCAGGCTCGCTGGCAAATCAGGAGTTTTTGGCGCGATAGGTTCAGGAATTTTATCCAGATCGTTGGGCCCAAAAATGATGTCGGTGGTCGGGAGCTGGGCGGTCAGATCGAGCGTCTTCCCTTCTTCGATCGTTCCGGAAACCGTGGCGGGATCATGGAACGCCAGTTTCAGTTCATACTTCACCGCGCCGGGTGGCTGGCGAAGGGTGAGTGGAGTGACGCCCACTTTGACGCCGTCCTGCGTAACAGTTGCCCCGGCGGGCGAGCTGGAAATTTTCACGCTGCCGCTGGGGAAAGTCCACGCTGACTTCGTCGTGGCGTCGCGAGCGACGGTGACCGTCTCAGTGTGCGCCGCCCAACCTGGACGCGTGTAGGTGACAATGTAATCACCCGGATCGAGTTCGCCGATGGTCGCCGGAGTAACGCCCGTGCGTTTGCTGGCCGAGGTGACGAGGAACGCAGCGGCCGGCCGGATTTCGAAATTGGAACCGGTCGGCTCGCTGGTGAACGCGATCGATCCGGCGGTATTGGCGAGCGGAATCACACCCGACTCAGTCGTGTTGTTTTCCGTGACTTCCAATTCCAAGTTCACCGTTTCGCGATGAGCCATGGTGATCGTGACCGGATATTTTCCGATCTTGATATATGAGAAGGTTGCCGGGGAAGTTTTTGGCTGCTGATCGCCGACAGTGACGGTGGCGCCGGCGGGATCCGTCGTGACAACGAGCGTGCCGCGTGCATTGGCGAGGCGGGTAGCCGCCTGGTTGCGCGCCTCTTCCTCGGCTTGACGCCGGGCGTTTTCGGCCTGGGCGAGCTTTTGGGCTGATTCCAGTTCCAGGCGTTTGCGATTCGCAGCTTCCTCCTGAGCTTTTTGTTCCGCGAGTTTGGCGCGTTCGGCCTCGGCTTTGGCGCGTTCCTCAGCCTTTTGCTTTTCAACGGCAACGCGAGTGGCTTCCTCTTTTTGCGATTGAGCGTAAAAGAAACCGCCGCCGGCGAGGGCTAGCACGAGAACGCCAATGCCGATGAACATTGGCATCTTGCTCTTGCTTTCTGATTTGGTCTGACCGGCGGATGAGCCAGGGGAAGAGCTGGGCTTTGAATACGCGACGGAGGACGTCGCGGCCGCGGGTTTTGCAGCTGCGGCTGCCGGAGTTTGCGCAGCTTTGGCGGGGGTTGCCGCCGCCGGGGTGGGCGTTTTTTGCTGGGCAGCCGCTGGTTTGGCGGGCGTAGCGGCGGGTGTGCCGGGCTTGGCGGCCGTCGCAGCGGGAGCGGGCTTGGCGGGAGTCGGAGTCGCCGGGCCGCCTTTGCCTGCTGCGGTTGCTGGCTGTGCGGGCGCGGGAGTTGCAGGTTTGGCCGCGGCCGGTGCTGAAGCGGCGGATACAGGAGGATTCGTTGCGGGCTTTCCCGCCGGCCGTTGGGCGCCGAGTGCCACTGGCGGCGTGGTGGGTGGTCTGGCGGCGATCTGCGCTTTCACTGAAATCCATTCTGCCTGCCAGGCGACTGCCACCGGCGATTCCAGCGTCTGTGAATTGATGAAATGAAGGAAATTAAACCAGGAAGGCGAAACGCTCGAAGCGAGAGCTGGGGTGTCGAACGTGACCCCCACCGCGGAGCTCCATCCCTTGAGATCGGGCACCAAAGGGGCGAGGCCGAGAACGCTGGCGAGCTGGGTTTCCAGCCAGCCCTGCAGCGCGGGAAGTCCCGAACAAGCGAGAGCGGTCGGCGCGGCTTGACCCGCGAGGAGTGGAGCAAGATCGGTTTTGAGGGTGGCTCCGACGCGAGCAGCGATCTTTGGCCCGGAGTCGGTGAAATCGCAGTCCGGATTGAAGAACAATTTGGCGGCTGATCCGCGGAACTTCAGGTTGAGTTCGCCTTGGACCGCGTCCGCAATCTGGTCGAGATTCAGTGAGACGGGCCGATACGCGATGATCCCGTCGGGGCCGATCAAAAACGCATGAGAACTCAGTTCGCCGATTTCCAAGAGCAGCGTTGTACCGGACGCGGTCGATACAAATGCTCCGACTGTGGCGAGCGTGGCATCGAGGCAGCGGGCAGGCTTGACCTTGATCGTATCGAAAATTGTACGGGCTTGCTGTTGTGCGGGCGCGGAGTTGAGCGACATCAGCCACTGGGCACTCGTGGGAATCGCTCCATCGGAAGCCTGAACGCCGGCAAACCATGCTGGTTCTACTTTGGCGAACGCGGGAAGCTGCGAAAATTGCTGAAGGCCGGCCAAACCGGGATAACGTTTCGCCTCGTCGATCGTTGCCAGATGCAATGCACGCGGTTTTGGGCGCAGTGCGGCGACAGCCTGTGTGCCCGGCGGTGCCAGCTGTGGAATGGCGGCCGGATCGGCCGTCAGCACCTCTTTCAACTCCTCAATATGGAGGGATGTTTCGCTAATGACGCATCTCGCAAATCGCAGTGAAAAATCCGTTTGCTCGAAAAAGAAGAGGTGGTCGTTGGTCATAGGGTGGCTGCTGGCGGCAACTAAGTGCGGTTTAAAGTCATATGATAGACGGACCCATGAGGGATCAATAGCAAGATGCTTATCATGGCAAATTATTACGCTATTTTATCACTGTGACGCTGGTTTTTGGACAATAATATGTTATCTCAATTTACCCCTCCATCAAGCTCCCCGGATCGATGTCTTCAAAAAAAATTCTCCTAGTCAAAAAGTTCCCCCAAGAAATTCGTGTCAGTTCCGTCGCCGTGGGCGATACCAGCTTTAAGTGGCGCTCCTTTCCCACCGCGCAGGAAACCGGGGCCGCACTGAAGTCAGAAGAATTTGGACTGTTGTTTTTCGATCATCGCGGAGTAGCCGGCGACCCACTCGCGTTTATTGAGTCTGTGCGCGACCCGCAGAAGAAAATTCCTGTTTTCCTGATCAGTGATCCGCTGGAAATGGTGAGTGTGATCCAGGCAATCCGGTTGGGCGTGAAGGATTACTTTCAACCTCCGATTGATTTTCGCGTGATTGTCGAGCGGTTCCAGGCAGCACTCCGCCCCGGCGGCTTGAATCCCGACTCCGTGCAAGTCGACAAGTGGGAGGAATTCATGAAGTTCCTTACGGCGGGCGCGCCGGTGGGAAGTGCACCGCCCATCAAACCGGCCGCTCCAGCGGTGGCGTCCGCTGCGGCCAAGCCCGCGAGCACGCCCGCGGTCGCAGCGGGTAAAGCGGAAGGGAAAAATTCCGGGGAAGGTTCTGATTCTCCCGCGGCGCTGAAAGCGGAACGAGAAGCGTTGCTCGCCGAGCGCCAGCAGCTCGAAGAGGAACGACTGCTGCTCGCGCAGGCCCAGAAGAAATTTGAAGTGGCAAAGTCTTCGACGACTCCCGCAGTGCCTGCGGCGGAAGCCGATTTAATCCGGCGCGAACAAACGCTCGCAGCGGATAAGAAGATTTTCGAAGAGAAAAACCGGCAGCTGACCGCGGCGCAGGAAAAAATGGAGGACGAGTTGATGCAGCTCGTTCAGTCGAAGGCCAAACTGGAAAAAGAACGCGTCCAGAAAATGGACCAGGCCAAAACTGCGTACGACGAGAATGTGGCGATGCAGAAAAAGCTCGCGGCGGAAAAAGCGGAATTCGAAAAAGCCCAGCTCGAGTGGGACCAGGCGCAGGGCGCCTGGCAGGTCGCAAAGACCAAGGCTGAAACGGGGTTTGTTGAGCGCGAGAAAGCCCTCGCACGCCTCGACACGGATCTGCAAAAGCTGGCCGACGGCCAGAAAAAAATGGCGGCCGAGCAGGAGAAATTGGAGACCGAGCAAAACCTGCTGGCGCAAACCAAGGCGAAGCAGGAGAAGTTGCGCGCGGAAACCGAGGCGAAATTCACGCAGCGTGAAAACGCGCTGGTCGACCGGGCGCTGGCGCTCGACGTCCAGCTGAAAAAGCAGACCGAAGCGGAAGATCAAATTTTGACGGAGCAGGAAAAACTGGATGGGGCCCAGGCGATGATTACGCAGGGTAAGCAGGCTCTCGAGCAGGCGAAAGCGCAGTGGGAAAAAACCGTGGCGGCGGAGAAGGCTGAAAAAGCAAAAGCCGACGCGGAACTCGCCAGGCGCGAAAAAGCGGTGGTTGGCCTCGAAGCCGAAGCACAGAAACTCGCCGAAGCCCGCAAGAAACTTTTGGCGGATCAGCAGAAAGTGGAAGCGGATCAGAGTCTCGTTGCCCAGGGCCAGTCCAAGCTCGACAAGATTCGCGTCGAAAACGAAGCCAAGGCGGCCGCTCGCGAAAAAGAGCTGATGCAACGCGCCCAAGCGCTCGAGGCGAAGCAGAAGGAAATCGCCGACGGACAAAAACAACTGCTGACAGATCAGGAAAAATTGGATTCCGCAGCGCTTCTGAACAAGCAAACCCAGGCTCGCCTGGAGCAGGAAGCAAAAGCCCAGACCGAGGCAAAATCACAATGGGATAAAGCGGTCGTGGCAGAGAAAGCGGAACGAGTCAAAACCGAGGCGGGCTTGCAAAAGAGAATTCTCGACCTCGCCGAGCGCGAAGAACAGATCGCGCAAAAGGAAAAGGAAATCGCGCCCATCAAGGCGCAGCTCGCGATCGAGCAGGAAAAATTGGAAACGGATCAGCTGGTCATCAAGCAAAGCCTGGCCAAGATTGCGACGGAACGCGCTGAAGTAACGGCGGCCCGAGCCAAGCAGGAAATTCTCCAGCGCGAACTCTCCGAGCAGGAAGCGGCCATGCAGGAGTCCGAAATAAAGACCCGGACGCAGCTGGCGCAGATCAAGAAAGCGCAAACGCAACTCACGGCCGATCAGACCGTGCTGGCTGCGGACAAAGTGGCTTTGGAAGCCGAGGCAGCGTCGCATGCGGAACGTCTCAAACAATTCGAGGCGAAGCAGCAACAGTTCAAGGAGCAGATGAAGCAAATGCTCTCAGGCGGTTGATTGGATTGCGGACGAAATAAATATTCGTGCGCACTATCCTGCGCAGCGAAGGATCTCTGTGCGATAACGCAGATTTCTCGGTGCATGCCATACGAAACGGAGTGATTCGCTTTCGTGCGAAATATCCAGACGGAGCGTTTTCATAAAAACTGCAGCCGTGCATCCAATGACGGAAGGGAACGGGTCGTTGCCCTTGGCCACCGGTGGTAGGGCGGATTATCCCTAATCCGCCGTTCCCCGATGCGGACGTCATATTCGGTATCGCACGTAGGCGGCGGATTAGGGACAATCCGCCCTACCACTGACTAAAGCGCGTGGATGGCGCTCTTGCTTACGGCCAGGCCGGCTTCCTTGATCGCTTCGCTCATCGTGGGATGAGCGTGAATCGTGCGTCCGAGGTCTTCGGCACTGCCGCCGTATTCCATGTGGGTGACGATTTCGCTGATCAATTCCCCGGCATTCGCCCCGAGGATTTGAGCGCCCAGAATTTTATCGGTTTTTGCGTCGGCAATGATCTTCACGTAGCCGTCGATTACGTCGGCGGCGATCGCACGGCCGTTTGCTGCGAAATTGAATTTGCCAATGTTCACCGCGAGGCCCTTCGCCTTGGCTGCATCCTCACCGAGGCCAACGCTCGCGACTTCGGGATGAGTGTAGACGATCGCGGGAACGAGGTCCCAATTAATATGGCCATGTTTGCCTGCAATCCACTCCGCCACGGCGGCGCCGTCTTCCTCTGCTTTATGGGCGAGCATCGGCCCGGCGATCACATCACCGATCGCCCAAACGCTGGGAACAGTGGTCCTCAAATGATCGTCCACTTTAACGCGCTTCTTGTCGTCAAGTTGAACACCGATTTTTTCCAGTCCCAGGGAATCTGCGTAAGGACGGCGGCCTACCGCGACGAGGACTTTGTCTGCGGGGAAGGAGAGTTTGTCGGTGCCGCGTTCCGCGGTCAGTACACCATTGGCAAAACCTGTGACCTTGGCTCCGACTTCAATTTTAATGCCTTGTTTTTGAAGGATGCGGGTGAAGTTGCGGACCACGTCGTCGTCATACGCAGCGACGATCTTCGGAAGAAATTCCACGACGGTTACATCGGCGCCGAGGCGCGACCAAACGGAACCAAGCTCCAAGCCGATGGCTCCTCCGCCCACCACGACGAGTTTCCTGGGCACGGAATCGAAGGCGATGGCTTGATCGCTCGAGACGACAGTTTTGCCGTCGAATTTCATAAACGGCAATTCGACCGGCGCTGAACCCGTGGCAACGACGATATTTTTTCCGGTGATTTGAGCGGTTTCTTTTTCGCCTTTAACTGAAAGCGTGGTCGCGGACACAAACGATGCCTCACCGGTGATTACGGTGACCTTGCGGGCCTTCGCGAGCAGCGCCAGACCGCCGACATTTTTGGCAACGACCTCGTCTTTGCGTTTCAGGAAAGTGGGCAGATCGATCTCGACGGAGCCGATTTTGATTCCGTGCGCGGCAGCGTGGGTCTTGGCGAATGCAAAATGCTCTGACGAATGAAGCAGGGCTTTGCTCGGGATGCAGCCAACGTTCAGGCAGGTGCCGCCGAGAGTCGCGCGTTTTTCAATGAGTGCGACTTTGAGGCCAAGTTGTGCCGCACGGAATGCGCAGACATAACCGCCGGGACCAGCGCCGATGACAATGAGATCAAATTCAGAAGGCATGGGAAAGAAGTAGTGAGTAGCGGGTAGCGGGTAGTGAGTAGCGAGTGGTGAATAGTGAGAGTAGCCGAGGGTGTACGTCGTGTGATATGCTCGCTACCCGCTACTCGCTGCTCGCGACTTTAGCTTAGACTCCAACGATGAGTCGGGTTGGATCCTCGATGGCCTGTTTCACTTTGACCAGGAAGGTGACGGCCTGTTTTCCGTCGACCAGGCGGTGGTCGTAACTCAAGGCAAGGTACATCATCGGACGAATGACAACCTGTCCATTAAGTGCGACCGGACGATCGTTGATCGCGTGCAGTCCGAGAATCGCGCTTTGCGGCGCATTGAGGATTGGCGTCGATAACATCGAACCGAAGATCCCTCCATTGGTGATGGTGAAGACACCACCATCCAGATCGGTGAGCGTAATTTTGCCTTCACGGGCCTTTTTTGCCGCATCACCGATGGCTTTTTCCACGTCAGCCATGCTGAGTGTGTCACAGTCCCGAATGACCGGCACCATCAGGCCTTTGTCGGTCGAGACGGCCATGCTGATGTCGTAGTAGTGATTTTGAATGACCGTGTCACCGTCGATGCGCGCGTTGACGGCGGGAACTTCCTTGAGCGCATGGACGACCGCTTTGGTGAAGAAAGACATGAAGCCAAGCTTCACGCCGTTTTTCTTCACAAAATCGTCCTGATATTTCGCACGCAGGCCCATGACCGCGGACATGTCCACTTCATTGAAAGTGGTAAGCATGGCCGCCTCGTGTTGCGCTGCGACCAGACGAGTGGCGATCGTCTGGCGAAGCTTCGTCATCTTCGTGCGCGTCTGACGTTCTCCCGATGGAACGGCTGCGGGAGTGGGCTTCGAAGCCGGGGCGGAGGCGGCTGGCGCAGAGGCAGCCGGAGCCGCCGGTTTTTCCGCGACTGCCAGCATATCACCTTTTGTGACGCGGCCGCCCTTGCCGGATCCTTCGATCGAAGCGGGGTCGACGCCTGTATCCGCCGCAAGGCGACGGACCGCAGGCGATTGTGCGTCGCTTTTTGGTGCATTGGCCACGGGCGTGGGAGCGGCTGCGGCGGGAGTCGATGAGGCGGCTGCACTCACGGTTTCGTCGATCGTCGCGACGACTTGACCGATTTTTACTTCGGTGCCGGCGGCGACTTTGAAGGAGATTTTCCCGGCCGATTCTGCGGTGCCTTCCGAGGTGATTTTATCCGTCTCCAGTTCAAAAAGCGCCTGGTCTTTCTTGACCACGTCGCCGTCTTTCACGTGCCATTTTGCGAGCACGCCGGAGGTGATGGATTCGCCCATCGGGGGGATTTTAACTTCAATAGCCATTGAGAAATTTTGGAATTAGACGGTGAAAGCTTTCTGGGTGAACGTGGCGAGCTGCTGGCGATGCAATGCGAGGAGACCGACCGCGGGAGACGAGGCAGCATCGCGTCCGCAATAGACGGCTTTGCGTCCGAAAATTTCCTCGAGCTGGGGAGCGATGTAAGTCCACGCGCCCATGTTTTGCGGTTCTTCCTGGCACCAGATCAATCGTGCGTTGCGACCGTAAGCGTCGGCGAGTTCGGCGAGGCGGTCGCGATGGAGCGGATAAAGCTGCTCGACGCGGATAATCGCCGTGTGCTCGATCTTGTTTTTTTCGCGATAATCGCAGAGGTCGTAGTACACTTTGCCGGAGCACAAAATGAGGCGTTCCGCTTGGTCCGAATCGGTCGGATCGTCGATCACTTCCTGGAAATTGCCCTGCGTGAAGTCGGAAAGTTTCGAGACCGCCGCCGGATGACGCAGCAGCGATTTTGGAGACATGACCACCAATGGTTTCTTGAAGTCGCGTTTCATCTGTCGGCGCAAGGCGTGAAAGAGTTGCGCCGGAGTGGTGAGATTCGCGACCTGAATATTGTTTTCCGCGCACGATTGCAGGAAGCGTTCGAGGCGGGCGGAGGAGTGCTCGGGTCCCTGGCCCTCGTAACCATGGGGCAGAAGCAGCGTGATGCCACTGCTGCGCTGCCATTTTGATTCACCGCTGACGATAAATTGATCGATGACGACCTGCGCGCCGTTGGCGAAGTCGCCGAACTGCGCTTCCCAGATGCAGAGCATCTGCGGATAATCCATCGAGTAGCCGTAATCGAAACCCAGTACCGCGGCTTCGGACAGCAGCGAATTATAAACGCAGAATTTTGCCTGCTCCCCGGAGATTTTGTTGAGCGCAGTATATTTCTCGCCGCTTTCGACGTCGTTGAACACTGCGTGGCGGTGAGTGAACGTGCCGCGTTCGCAATCCTGTCCGCTCAATCGGACAGGCGTGCCATCGAGCAACAACGTTCCAAACGCGAGAGCTTCGCCCATGCCCCAGTCATATGGGCCGCCGTTCTTGTGTGCCTCGGCGCGACCGTCGATGAATCGTTTGATCTTCGGATGAAGTTTAAAGCTGTCGGGAACGGTCGTGAGTGCTTTGACGACTTGATCGATCGTCGCGGCGCTTACGGCTGTTTCAACCGGCTTGTGGGTGAACCGGGGCTGAAAGACGGCGGTCGATCCTTTGAACGCGTCTGTCGAAGCCACCTCGGCAGCGGCCGCCTTTCGCTTTTCGGCCTTGGCGGCTTCGCGTGTCTTGGCCTTGACCAGATTTTCATCGAGCGCGGCCGAATATTCGGCGCGAATCGCATCTGCCTCGTTCGTGGTGAGCGAACTGGCCGCGAGTAATTGTTTCGTATAGGTCGCAGAAATCAGTTCGTGCGCGGCGATTTTCTTGTAGAGCGTTGGCTGGGTGAAGGAGGGTTCATCCGTCTCGTTGTGGCCGTGCCGGCGGTAACAATACATGTCGATGAATACATCGCGTTTGAACTGCACGCGAAAATCCATCGCGAGTTGGGCGACCATGCAAACCGCCTCGGGATCGTCGCCATTGACGTGAAAAATCGGCGCTTCGATCATCTTGGCGATGTCGGTGCAATAACGAGTCGAGCGACCGTCGACCGGATCGGTGGTGAAGCCGACCTGATTGTTGATCACGAAGTGCAAACTGCCGCCTGTTCGATAACCGGGGAGCTGGGAGAACTGAAGAGTTTCGGCTACCACGCCTTGACCGGCGACGGCGGCGTCACCGTGGATGAGTAGCGGCATCACCTTGCGTCGGTCCTTGGCATCGCCGCGGATGCGCTGACGTGCGCGGGCCTTGCCTTCGACGACTGGATTGACGATTTCCAAGTGCGAGGGATTCGCTGCGAGGCGAACCTCCACTTTTTTGCCGGATGTGGTCGTGAGAATCGATTCGTAACCGAGATGGTATTTTACGTCACCATCGCCTGCGACGGTGTCTGGGACATAATTTTCGGAAAACTGTTCGAAGAGCTGGTCGAACGATTTGCGCATGAAACTGCACAACACGTTCAGGCGGCCCCGGTGAGCCATGCCCATCACGACTTCCTCGATTTCCGACTCAGGGCAGTGGTCGATCACCGCATCGAGCGCGGCGATGATGGTCTCACCGCCTTCGAGCGAGAAACGTTTTTGTCCGACGTATTTTGTGTGAAGAAATTTTTCGAAGAGCTCTGCTTTATGCAGACGGCGGAGAATGCGGACCTTCTGTGGCTTGGTGAAATTCGGCTGAAGTTTGCTCGATTCAATGCGCTCCTGGAGCCAGCGACGGCAATCCGTGTCCTGAATGTGGGCGTATTCCACGCCCACGTGGCCGCAGTAGGTTTTTTCGAGCGAGGCAACGATGTCGCGGAGCTTCATCTGGCCGCCGCCGAGATAGGTGCCGGTGTCGAAAGCGGTATCGAGGTCCGCGTCGCTCAGGCCGAATTGAGAAAGTTGTAGCTTCGGTTGGGCCGGTGGAGGGCCGCTGAGTGGATCGAGGTGTGACTGCGTGTGCCCGATCGCACGGTAGGCATTGATCAGATAATGAACGTGGGCCTGCTTGAGGCTGTCCACGATACTGACGCCTCCGACTGGAGCAGTACCCGCTGTGATCTGCCCGTTGCCGCCACCGAGGGTGAATCCTTGGAAGAATGCACGCCAAGTCGGGTCGACGGAGTCGGGATTGTCCAGCCAGCGCTGGTGATATTCCTCAATGAGCGCCGCATTGGCGCCTTCAGAGACAGAAACGGGATTCATGGAAAATAATTTTGGAAAATGAGCAGGATAATAGCTGGCTTGCGTCCCGATGGAGTGGGACTAACTACGGGAGGTAAATGGGAGCATTCAGCGTTGTCCGACACAAGTTGATTCAAGCTGTGCCAAATCAGTGCAGGGCAGAATCAGATGGCGCTAAACAACTCATTAACAGAGCTTAATTAATAATTTCCAAAATGCCAGAGGCGAAGATCAAAGAGGCGCTTATCCAATTGCACGTTGGGATAAAAAATTCTGATGGGCCGGCGATTTCCGCCGCGCTGAATCAGATCGAAGCGTTGCAGGCCGAGCATGGCCGCGAACTTCATCCCCAACTGCAGCATTTTCTTTCAGGTCGGAGTTACGCCAAGGCGCTCGCCTATTTAGGGGGAGGCATGGATTCCGCCGCCAAGCCATCATCGCCGCCGGGAGGTTGCGGAGGAGGACGCTCATGAGCACATCGGACAAAATTCCCACCTCGGGCGGACAATCGCTCGGGCAAAATCCTTTTGGAAATTTGAGCGGAGCAGGACTGCCCACGGCTGTGCCTCAGGCGAATTCAAACAAGACTGCTGCGACGGGTGGCGCAGTTCCGGCGAAAAATCGCGGCCGGGTCGACATCAAGCGTACGACCGCCGGACGCGGCGGAAAAACCGTTACGATCGTGACGGGCTTTGTTGGGATTGGTTTACCCGAAAAAGAATCGCTCGCCAAAAAAATGCGCAATGCCTGCGGCTGCGGTGGCACTGTGAAAGACGGCGACATCGAAATCCAAGGCGACCAGCGTGAAAAGATCGCACAGATCCTGACCGAAGCCGGCTTCCGGCCGGTGTTCGCGGGCGGGTGACAAAATTGCCCGTTCAATCCGCGCTCCCGAACGCGTCGGCCGGAATGTTGAGCATGGCGTGCTTTGCACTTATGCAGCCAATCCTGCTGCCAGGGCCAGTGCGCTCTTCGCGCGATTCATAATATAAAGATGATAGCCGGGTGCACCGCGTCCGAGAAGATCGCGGATTTGGGTGAGCGCCCAATCGATGCCGATTGTTTCTACGATTTCGGGGGTATCTCCCGCGGCTTCGAGTCGTTTGATCAATTTCTCTGGCAGGGTAGCGCCGCACATTTCAGTAAAGCGGCGGATTTGTTTCAGTGAAAGCACCGGCATGATGCCCGGCACGATCGGCACGCTAATGCCGCGTCCGAGACATTGATCCACGAAGCGGTAATAAACGTCGTTGTCGAAAAAGAGCTGGGTGGTAACGAACGAGGCCCCGGCGTCGACTTTGCGTTTGAGTGCATCGAGATCTTGCGAAGCGGATGGAGCTTCCGGATGTTTTTCAGGATATCCCCCGACACCCAGGCAAAAATCCGCGTGACGCGCTTTCAATAGCGCAACCAGATCGCTGCCATAGCGAAGGCCGTCCTTGTAGGGTACAAATTCCGTTTGTCCTTTGGGTGGATCGCCTCGCAGCGTCATGATATTGCGGTAACCGCCCGCATGAAGTTGGTCAGCGACTCCGTTGAGTTCGTCACGAGTGTGTCCGACGCACGTGAGATGAGGCATCACCGTGAACCCAATTTCCTCGCGCAGTAATTTACTCACTTGAGCCGTGCGCTCGCGAGTCGAACCACCCGCGCCGTAGGTCACCGATACGAAGTCCGGCATGATTCGCTTCAACGCACCAGCCGTCTGCCGCAGAGCATCAACCCCAGCGTCGTCCTTCGGCGGGAAAAATTCCAGCGATCGCACCGCTTGTTTAGTGGCGAGTAATTCAGAAATGGGCCGATCAGGATTCATTGTGTATCAATACATGCGCATTTGATGATATGTAAAGCTCAGTCTTGTTGCTACGGTTCATTCCCAGCATTCCCGACGACCTGCAAGATACGCAAGCCGTTGGCCTCCATTAGCGGGACAACGGTGAAATAGGGGGAAGGCCATCCCGCATGCTGATTTAGAAAATCCGCTGTTGGACTGTTTTTTGCGATGCCGATGTAGACAAATCCTGACTGTTGCCAAAGTTGCGCGCGTCTTCGAGGGCTTAATGTGGAATCGAATAACCAGGCAACATCAGGACTCCACAACGGAACGGCGTCGATTCCAAGAGCCGGGAGTGATCGCGGCAGTCCTGCCACGTCTGTGAGGACCTTCCGTTCGGCGAACGAAGGGAGTAATTTAATCATCGTCATTATTTTGGGCTCGGCCGCTTTGAATTGGGATCCGTCTCCAGCATGCGACCACTCATTAATTCCGATACGGTAAGGATTCTCCGGTAACACCAGGGTTTTGGGCAGCGCTTCCAGTGATACTATAGCGACACCGACGACGACGATTTGACGGGCGATGGCGTTGCGTTGAAGCAGGGTAAGACAATAGCTGGCGGTGACCACGAGCAGTGCAAACGCGGGACTAAGCACACGTAGGGAATAAAACAAACCCCCGGCGGTATGTGGGACAGATAATGCCCACAGCATGCAAGCCGTAGCCACGAAGACGGCGATTAACCGGGATTCTTTCAACCCGCGAGCGACAAGAAAAACGACAGCGATCAGGCCGAGCAACGAGGGGAGTGCCCAAAGCGTGAGATATCGCGCTAGCGATCTCCAGCTCTCGAGCGAAGAAAACGTATTCGCAACCGGATGATGAAACATTTCGGTCCATTGGATAAATACGGGATTCGTCGGAAACAGTCCGGCAACGTCCAGGCTGAAAAAAGGGTTACCCGTGAGCAACCACACCCGCAACGGCCACGCCAATACGAGTGGCAACGATACCGCACTGAATAACAAAGCATGACTGCGCAGAGTGCGCATAAATAGGAAGGGAAGAATCCCGACGATCGCGAACGCCGGCCCATATTCCCTCGTGCTCGCGGCGACGATCGCGGAAATCGCGGCGAGTATCGTCCACCGCCAGCCGCCGCGCTCGCCGGCATTTTGGAGGCACCATACCATTCCTGTGACGGACAGCGCCGTCATTCCCGTTTCCTGTCCGATCAGCATCGACCAGGTGAGCAACGGACAAGCAGCAGCGAGTAATACCGCGCGCCGGGCGACGATTTCGCCGCCCCACCGGTGGGCCAGGCGCCAGATTAATTCGTGTAACGATATCAGTTGCAGCGCGACGACCGGCGAAGTCCACAGCGCGTCTTTGTTTCCACCGCAGCCATAAGCCCACGCGTAGAGGCTCGCGATTCCTGGCGGAATACTTTCCGCCCAAAAGTATTTCAAAAAATCCTCCCCGCTGCGCGGTGGATAAAAATCGAGCGAACCAAACCGGAGCATTTGTTCCGCGAGATAACTCCAGCGGAAATAAACATCCGGCCCGGTGAGCGGCTGGCAGGCGAGCCGGTAGAAAACGATCGCCCAAAACACGAGATAGAGCGGAAGCCAGCGGCCCATGCGCGAGATGAAAGCACTCGAGGACGTGGTTTCCGGCGTCGAATAATATCTGGTCGGAACGAATCGTCCGGCTAATGTCACCACGCCCAACGCAGCGGCGAGCGTGACGATTGAAATTGTGATTCCCGTGCAGGCGAAGAACAGAATTGCAAGATAGAGGGTGGCGCTCGAAATGAGAAACGCTCCCGCGAGGGACCATGGTAGGCGCAGTGCACGCAGCACCATCGAACCCGGTGCGATCAATCCCGCGATCAGCAGCAAAAGCCTGGCGGGAATTTCGATCAAGCTGGGCAAATGCATGGGGCGCTCAACTGACTAATGACACTCTTTCGCGACGCAATGACGGAGCGGCGAAACAGGTGTCCTGCGTCGCGGTTCCACGCCCACAGACTTCACGCCGTCGCCGCTTCCCGCGCTTTCTCTGTCTTCAGACGCAACTGGCCGCATGCCGCATCGATCGCGTGGCCTTTTTCCCTGCGTAATGTCACCGACACGCCGCCGTCGAAAAGAATGCGCGCGAATTTTTCCTGCCGGGTGAGGCTGGGGCGTTTCCACGGCAGGCCTTCCACGGTATTGTAAGGAATGAGGTTCACGTGGGCGTGAAGATCGTAGGCGATGTCGCGCAATTTCTCCGCTTGCTCGATCGAGTCGTTGATTTCTTCGATGAGGATGAATTCCAGTGTGACCATGCGCCCGCGCTTTTCCGCAAATTCCTTCACTGCGGGCAGTAGTTTCTCAAGTGGCCACGCTTTATTGACCGGCATGATTTGCTCGCGCACTTCGTTGGTCGCGCCGTGCAGGCTGATGGCGAGACGTACTTGAAGCGGCTCATCGGCGAGTAGTTTGATTTTAGGAACGAGGCCCGAGGTCGAGAGCGTGATGCGGCGTGCGCCAAAGCCCAGACCCCATTCGGCATTCAAAATTGTGAGCGCACGAATGATTGCATCGTAGTTATGCAGCGGTTCGCCCATGCCCATCACCACGAGATTATCGAATGAAACCAGTTCCGCATGCGCGCGCGGAGTGCGACTGTCTTCCTGCCGGCACACCTGGATGAGCTGGTGAACGATTTCTCCCGCGGATAAATTGCGCTTGAGTCCTTCGAGGCCCGAAGCGCAAAAGCGGCAGCCCATCGCACAGCCCACTTGCGTGGAAATACAAATCGTCTTGCGCGAGTCTTCCTGGCCGACGCCGGTCTGCGGAGCGCGAATAATGACCGTTTCGATCAGTGATTTGTCCGCGAGCTCGAGCAAAAGTTTGTCGGTCACATCCTCGGATTGCCTGGTGAGGACAAACGCGGTCGGTTCCAACTCGAATTTTTCCGCCAGCCACATGCGCAAAGGCCGCGAAAGATTGGTCATTTCATCCCAACTTTTGGCGCGTTTCTTGTAAAGCCAGTCGGTGATCTGCCGCGCCCGAAAAGCCGGATGGCCATGCTCCCTGAGCAACGCGGTGAGCGAGTCGAGGGTCTCACCGTAGATGGCGGGCTTGGCGGGAGTGAATTGCATGCTGATCGAATAGACTTGGACAGAATTGGAAGGTTTGCCCAGAGTTCAAGATAACCATGAACCTTATTCATCGGCACATCTTCCTGAACGTGGTTCTGACCTGCGGGGCTTCGGTGGGATTATTTGGGTTCGTGCTGATGCTGGGTAACGCGCTCAAGGACGTGCTCCCGCTCGTTCTCGCGGGACAGCTGGCACCCGACACTTTTTTTCGCCTGATCGTTTTGTTGGTGCCGTTTGTGATTTCCTATGCGCTGCCGATGGGAATGTTAACGGGCATTTTGTTGGTATTAGGCCGGATGTCCTCGGATCGCGAAATCACCGCATTGCGCGCCTCGGGGATGAGTGTGGCATGGTTGTCGGCGCCCATTCTGTTTTTTGCCCTTATCGGCGTGGCTCTGGCGACGGTGATCAATTTTCAATACATGCCCACCACGCGGCTTGCTTATCAACGGGAGATGGTGGATGCGGTGCGGCAGAACCCACTAAACTTCATCGTGCCACGGACTTTTATTCGCGATTTTCCCGGGGTCGTAATTTACGCCGGCGAGCGGAAGGAAACCCAACTAAAGGACTTTTGGCTCTGGGAGCTTGATGCGCAGAACCGGGTGAAACGTTTCGCGAGAGCTGATTCGGGACGTCTGGTAGTGGATGAAGCGAACAACAAGCTTGTTCTTACGGTCGAGCACGCCCAAGTGGAATTGAGGAACGAAAAGGAGCCCGAGAATTTTTCGACCGATACCGGTGCGCCCTCGATGGATCGGGCGACGTTTGATCTTCCACTGGCAAAAATTACTGGTGCACAAAGTGTGCAGAAGAAATTAAAGTGGTTTACCTTCCCGCAACTTATCGCGGAGTGGCGCCGGCTGAATGTCACTGATCCCGAGGTTCCCGCCGCGGAACGTGCCCAAAAACAAATGCGGGTGCAGATCACCATTCATGAAAAATTTGCCACGGCCTTTTCAGTGCTTTCCTTCGCGCTCGTGGCGATTCCGCTGGGAATCAAGGTCTCGCGCAAAGAAACCTCTGCAAATTTGCTGATCGGAGTGGCTTTGGCACTCGCCTACTACTTCGCATCGATCGTGGTGGGCTGGTTTGATAATCACCCGGCGTTGAGGCCCGACTTGCTCATGTGGCTGCCAAATATCGCTTTTCAAAGCCTCGGACTGTGGATGTTCTACCGCGTTGACCGGTCATGAAGAACCCAATCGAAAACAACGACTTTTCTCCGGGGAATATTTGCGGAAATACCTGTATTCCAGCGGCTGAATTCATGGTAACTCCCCGAAGACTGGCACCGTCACTTGATTTGTGCCTGCTCTCTACACAATTCCATGGGTGATGATCCGTTCGATCTCGTTGCTTGCCTTGAACGCGTTCGGCAACGCGACCAAAAGGCTTCGCGACAGCTCGTGGAGCATCTTTACCCGCTGGTCATTCGCATTGTTCGTTCCCATTTGCCCCGTCGTGTCGCCGAGGAAGACCTCGCCCAGGATATTTTTTTAAAGATGTTCACCCGCATCGCACAGTATCAGGGCAATGTCCCGTTCCCGCACTGGGTGTCGCGGATCGCGGTGACGACCTGCATCGATCAGTTGCGGGCGCAGAAGCGTCGCCCCGAGTTTCGCTGGGCGGACCTTTCCGAAAACGAAGCCGAGGTTTTGGATAACGTGCTGACCGATTCACGCGATACGACTCCGGGCGATGCACTGGCGGCACGGGAATTGGTCCATAAACTGCTCGACCAGCTCAAGCCGGACGACCGTCTCGTGATCCAACTGCTCGATTTGGAACAAAGAACCATCGCAGAGATCAGCGCTCAAACCGGCTGGAACCAAACGCTTGTCAAGGTGCGTGCTTTTCGTGCCAGACGGAAATTGCAAAAACTGTTTCAAGAACTACAAACCAAGGAGAAGTCATGAACCAATTCGACCAACAATGGCGGAAACTCACTTCCCTGGCCCGACAGGCGGAGGATGCCCGGGGCAGCAGCGCGCCATACGGTTTTTCAACGCGCGTGGTCGCGCATGCGGCAGGAATGCCGCTCAACTCATTGTCCATTCCATTCGAAAACTTCGCGTTTCGTGGTTTGTTGGTGGCCGCGGTGTGCGGCATGGCAGCCATTGCATTTGATTACGCCACTTTTGTGACTTCGACCCAGACGGACGCTTATGTGGCCGCAGACATGGTAGGAGACCTGTTGGATCTCTCGTGAAATGAACAAACCGTGGAAGCTGGTCCTCGCGTTGCTGGGGATTTTTCTGGCCGGCGGCGTCACCGGTACGTTCGTGACACTGCGTTTCGGCCGTGAATGGGTGGTGAAGCGTCCCGGTCCCGAGCAATGGGAGGTCAATCACATGAAGCGGCTTTCCGAGCGGTTGGGGCTGGAGCCAACTCAGCAGGAAGAGCTGCGCCCTATCGTCCGCCGCAATATGGAGGAATTGAGCCAGGTGCGGAGTCACTGCATTACTGTTACCAAAGCGGTATTCGAGCAGATGGAGCGCGAAATTTCGGCGAAACTCACTCCGGCCCAGCTCGTCAAGTTCGAGCAACTCAACAAGGAGATGCGCGAGCGGGCGAAAAAAGTCGTACCAGAGAAAAACAACCGGCCGCCACCGCCGGGCGACCCGGCCAAACCGCCGGGCGAGCCCGCAAAAAACAGCAGCGAGTCGCCGCCTCCGGCGAAGTCAGCCAACGGAATTTAACTGATGTTTCGTCCCCGATCTCCCGCTTAAACGCGGGAGATTTTTATTTTAGTTGAAAGGCGGATAGTGCGGCCTACGTTCCGCCTTGGCCAGGCGCCATGCATGCGCAGGCGCGTGAACCCCGCCAGGGCCGGAAGGCAGCAACGGTGACGACGTCCTGCCAGTGCCGTGGATTGCCTGGCCACTTTTTTTGAGAGGAGGAACGCGGAGACACGGGAAAGACCGAAAGAATTTAAAACGCAGGCTGGATTTTTCAGTCCTTCAGCCTTTCAGTCCTTCAGCTTTTCCATGTCCGGCACTTATCAAGTTATCGCCCGTAAATGGCGCCCCCAGACTTTCGACGATGTCGTGGGGCAGGACCATGTGGTGCGGACGTTAAAAAATGCGATTAACCGGAATCGAATTGCCCACGCCTATCTTTTTGTCGGTCCCCGCGGCACAGGAAAAACCAGCACGGCCCGTATTTTCGCCAAGGCGCTCAATGCCACCGGCGGCCCGAAGGCTGACTTCGACGTTAATGACCCGATCTGCGTTTCCATTGCCGAGGGGTCGTGTCTCGACGTGATCGAAATCGATGGCGCTTCCAATAATGGCATCGAGCAAGTGCGCGAGCTGCGCGACACTGTTCGTTACGCGCCGGCGCAGGGTCAGTACAAGGTCTACATCATCGACGAAGTGCACATGCTTTCGAATCAGGCGTTCAACGCCTTGCTCAAGACGCTCGAAGAGCCGCCGCCACACGTGAAATTTATTTTTGCGACGACCGATGTGCAAAAGGTGCTGCCGACGATCATCTCCCGCTGCCAGCGTTTCGATCTCAAACCGATCCCGAGCGAACTGATCATCCAGCGCCTCAAGAAAATTGCGGTCGCGGAAAAAATCAAAGTTTCTGACAGCGCGCTGGCGAGCATCGCCCGCATGGCGGACGGCGGCATGCGCGATGCTCAATCGATTTTTGACCAGATGATTTCGTTTTGTGGAAACGAAGTGGGCGAGGCGGATGTGCTCGACGTGTACGGACTCGTCGCGGCGGAGAAAATCGCCGCTCTCGCAGCGGCATTGGCGGCCGCCGATCACAAGAAAATTGTCGAGATCGTCGATGACTGTGACGAGAATGGACGCGATCTTTACCGGCTGCTGGTGGATGTGCAGTCGCACGTGCGCTCCGCGTTGCTCGACTCGATCGCCAAGGGCGGAAATAGCGTGACGCTTGGAACGTCGATGACGACCGAGCAATTGACCCGGCTGTTGGACGGATTGAGGGAAGGAGAGAGTGGCGTGAAGCACGGTCTCTCTGAAAAAATCAATTTTGAGGTCGCACTGCTAAAGGCCGTCGACGCGAGCCGTGCGCGCGCGATCGACAGTTTGATCAAGGAAATTTCCGCACTGGCGGACAGTATGCCCGAAGACGGCTCAAAAAAAAACGGCTGACGTTCTTCTCTAGCGGGGGCGCGACTGCCGAGGTCGCGTCGCCTGTTTTGGCCAAGCCCGCTGACGACGAAGAAAGTGCGCCGGCAGCAATCATCACGGACTCCCCGCCAATCGACACATCTGCTCCAGCTGGACCATCCCCAGACGAGGAGAGCGCGTTCCTTTCGGCCGAACGGGAAAATGACGGTGCGGCAGTGGTCGCCCAAGTGACGGCATCCAGGGTTGACGACGAGAAAAGCGAACTGCCACCGATGGAGGACTTGGTGCAGCGCATCCCGGTTGCGGCCCGGGATTTGATGGAAGATTTATTCCGTGCGCGTTTCGTGACGGTGAAGCGGATTCCAAAGTCGGCCTTGAAAAATTGAGTGTGCGGCTACGTTGGCCAGCTTGAGCCGAGTATCGGGCGGCCATCCAAACTGCGAAGATAGAAATAGGTTTCGACGCGGTGCCCGTTAAATGGCGGCGCAAGTTCGACGGTTTCACGCGCATACAATCCTTCATCGATGCCCTCGAGCGCGTCGAGTTGGGCCAGGCAGGCGTCGTTTACCCTCCAGACTTCGCCGGTGACGAAATAGGTGCCGTCCGTGGATCGAACCATTCCGGGATAGTCGCCGAGGGAGTAGAGAATATATCCTCCAGTGGTTTGTGCTTCACCAAGAAATTCCTGGCCGGCGAGGAATCGATGATTGCTGCCGTGTCGTTTGAGTGTGCCGTAAACAAAAACCCGGGTCATGGCGCGGAGGGTGAGGGAGGGATTGGTGCGAGAACTTCGACAACTAGAGCCGTGATGTTATCGCGTCCTGCACGCTCGAGAGCGGCGTCGATCAATCGTTGCGCAGCGTGCGGCGTGTCGGTAGCGCGAACCATTTCATCCAGGTGATGGTCCCATAGTCCTTCGATGAGGCCGTCTGAGCACAGTAGAAAACGGTCTCCCGGTGCACACGGTACGGCGCCGGTTTGCGGTTCGATGAATTGATGCCCGGCGCCAAGCGATTGGTGCAACGCATTGCGCATCGGATGCGAGCGCGCTTCGCGTTCGGTCAGGCGACCGTTTCGGCGCAACCAGCCGACGTGGCCGTGATCGTGCGAGAGTTGGATTAGGCCACCACTTCCAGGCAGCTGATAGATACGGCTGTCGCCAATGTGTCCGAAATAAAGCCATCCTGGAGTCAACCAGATCATGCTGAGAGTGGTGCCCATGCCCCGGCACTCTTCGTAAGATTCGCCGAGTTTGATCAGTTCCTGGTGAATTTCGCGAAAGAGCCCAAGCAAGGTTTTATCATAGCCACTGTCGGGACCGGGATGGGCGTTTCGAAAGCCCTTGGGCAGGAGCTGGGTGATTCTCTCTTTCGTGATCCTGCTGGCAAACTCGCCAGAGTTGGCGCCGCCCATTCCGTCACTAACGGCAAAGGCGAAATCGGTTTTCGTTGAACGCGCCTCGCCCACCTTTCCCATGTAGCGAACTTCGCGTCCGTCCAGTTCCAGCGCGAGAAAAGTATCTTCATTGTTCGGTCGCACAGGGCCCCGATCAGTAAGCGCCGACCAGCGCAGTCCCGCGCTCGTGGATGGATTTTCGATTTCGCTGAGCAGCGTCGCGAATTCAAAATCGATCAGGCAAAAGCGTCCGTCCGTTCGCCGGTAGGTGACATTGCGAATTTCCGGATCGTCGTGACGCACACCGAACGTCTCGAGTTCCGTGAACAGGGATTTGAGTTTTTCCGGATTAACCTGATCGACGCGGGAGCCGCAATTCGTTGTAACGATTTTCAGATCGCTTTCGTCGACCTCCAGCAAGCGCGGGACAAATTCACAGTTCCGCGCTTCGAGGTACCGCAGTACCCGCACCTCATTTTCGAAACGCGCATAAGCTTGGGGGCCGCGAAAGGTTTTGTGGACATTCCCATCGTAGGCGATCCGGACCAGGGCGCGTTGAGTGTTTTTGACCTCTTGCATCAGTTGAAGACTGACGATTTATGACTTGAGGGCGGTGGCAAGAGCGCGGTCGGTGAGTTTTTACGAATTAGCCGCGTTCACTTGTAAAAGCTGAGTCATGTGCCGAATTTCTCGTTGCCTCTGGCATATGAGGTGCTGATTTCGGACTTGGTTTAGAGAGGTGCTCTTCGGCTCCATTTCGCCGGGTTGCTTCACTTCGAAAGCCCCAATAAAACCCACCTATTATGGCCAAATATAAACTGGAATACATCTGGCTCGACGGCTACACGCCGCTGGCCAGCCTGCGCAGCAAAACTCAAATCAAGGAATTCGCCAGCTTTCCGAAGCTCGAAGATCTTCCCGCCTGGGGTTTCGACGGTAGTTCGACCCAGCAAGCCGAAGGTAAAAGTTCGGACATCGTCCTGAAGCCGGTGGCATCCTTCCCGGACAGCACCCGCAAAAATGGCGTGCTCGTCATGTGCGAATGCTACCAGCACACCGGCGTGCCCAGCCCGTCGAACTCACGCGCCACCATTCCGGATGATCCGGATACCTGGTTCGGATTCGAACAGGAATACTTCTTCTATAAAGACGGCGCTCCACTCGGGTTTCCAGCGGGTGGTTTTCCGGCCCCACAGGGTCCTTATTACACCGGTGTCGGTTACAAGAACGTCGGTTGCATTGCTCGTGAGATCGTCGAGAAGCACATCGATATCTGTCTTGATGCCGGTATTAATCTCGAAGGCATCAACGCCGAGGTCGCCAAAGGTCAGTGGGAATTCCAGATCTTCGGCAAAGGCTCCAAGAGCGCCGCTGACCAGATGTGGGTTGCCCGTTATATCCTGACCCGTCTGACCGAATCCTACGGTGTCGACATTGAATGGCGCTGCAAACCGGTTCTTGGGCCTTTCAATCAGGCTCTCGACTGGAACGGTTCGGGCATGCACTCGAACTTCTCGACAAAGTTTATGCGCGAAGTCGGTGGCAAGGAGTACTTCGAAAAGCTTATGGCTGCTTTCAACCAGTACCGCGACGAGCATATCGCCGTTTATGGTCCGGAGAATCATCTCCGTCTCACCGGTCTGCACGAGACCCAGTCGATCGACAAGTTCAGCTATGGTCTCGCCGATCGTGGCGCGTCGGTCCGCATGCCGCACAGCTTCGTCAATGCCGGCTACAAGGGTTACCTCGAGGACCGTCGTCCGAATTCCGCCGCTGACCCCTATCTGGTCGCCGGTCGCATTCTCAAGACGATCCAGACGGTTCCGACCAAGTAATCGTTTGAGGAATTAATTCTCCAAGCCGCCCGATCTTTTGATCGGGCGGCTTTTTTTATGCGACGATCTGCGCGAAAGGGCGTATGCCGCGGATTTGATCCTCAATTCCTCAGATCAACAGACCGGTTTAACCACGAATTGCCGATGTCGCTTCGCTCGGAAACACGGATCATGCGGATGCAGAAATAATTCATTCTGAAATTCCGATTCAATTTCATTCACCTGCGAGGTGAGGTTTCACTGGTTGGCCATCCGTGATCATCTGTGAAATCTGTGGTTTCACCTGCGTTTTTTAGGTTGGTCTGAGCACAAAAAAGCCGCGTTAAGAACGCGGCTCGAAAGAGTGTAGTGAGCTGTCGAATCCTTATTTCGTCGCGGCGGCGTAATTGGCTTCAGCGGCGTCCCAGTTCACCACGTTCCAGAACGCGGTGATGTAATCAGGGCGGCGGTTTTGGTAGTTCAAGTAGTAAGCGTGCTCCCAAACGTCGAGACCGATGACTGGTTTGCCTTCGATGCCTGCGACGGCTTTGCCCATCAGCGGACTATCTTGATTCGCGGTCGAACCGATCGAAAGTTTTTTGTCGGCGCCCACCACCAACCAAGCCCAGCCTGAACCGAAACGGGTCGCACCCGCCTTCGCGAAGTCTTCCTTAAATTTGGCGAATCCACCGAGCTGGCTGTCGATCGCTGCGGCGAGTGCGCCTTTTGGTGCGCCGCCTTTGCCGGGGCCCAGAATCGTCCAGAAAAAGGAGTGGTTGCTGTGTCCGCCGGCGTTGTTGCGGATCACACCGCGGATTGCTTCAGGAACTTTCGAAAGATCGGCAATCAGAGCGTTCACATCCAAGGCCGCGAGGTCGGCGTGATCCTTCAGCGCGTTGTTGGCGTTGGTGATGTAAGCTTGATGATGCTTGCCGTGATGAATCTCCATCGTCTTCGCGTCGATGTGTGGCTCGAGGGCGGCGGGAGCATAGGGGAGCTGAGGAAGTGTATAGGCCATGGTATGGAGTGGTTTGATTTCTTTCTAAGTAAGGAAAATCCAATGTGCACGGGACAGCGATTCCGTCAACTTCCCATGATGTTAATACTGAACGACGACCATCTTCGCGCGGGTTGTTGCAACGAATGAGACCACTTTGACCGCCATCAGTTCGGCCTCCCTTCGAGGATCAGTCTTCTTTTCGTTTCAACTGAAAATAAGCCCGCAGCAGTTCCAAGCAGGGTTTTTCGAGCACACCGCGGGTTATCTCGAGATGATGATTCGATTGCGGCAATCCGTTCAGGTCCAGCGCTCCGCCCAGACACCCCATTTTGGGGTCAGAGACCGCGTACACCACCCGTTTCAGTCGCGACATGAGGGTTGCCCCCGAACACATCGGGCAGGGTTCCTTGGTTACGTAGAGGGTCGCCCCAACTAAACGCCAATTATCCACCGCCTTCGCGGCTTGGCCGAGAGCCAGAATTTCAGCATGAGCGGTGGGGTCGCGTGTTCCGTCCCGCTGATTGTGAGCCGCCGCGATGATTTCCCCATTGAGTTCAATGATCGCCCCAATGGGAACTTCGTCTTCGCGCCAGGCGTCTATCGCTTGGTTGTATGCCTGCCACATGTAAAATTCATCGTCCCGCCGTAGCTGCGAAGGATGGGTCTTTTCGAAAGGACAGGGCAAAGGTTTATAGGGTGAATCCATGATGGCTGCGTAAAGCCTTGACTTACGCGCGGTGTGACGCACTTACAACGGTTTTTCCATTGATCAATTTCTGCATGACCCAACTACCAGCCAGCCCCTCTTTTTCCAATTATGTCTGACGGCAAAGTGATTGAAGTAGAGGGTAAGATTACCACCGTGCTCCCGGGCACGATGTTTCGGGTGCAACTCGATAACGGCCACATGGTGTTGGCCCATATTTCTGGCAAGCTGCGCAAGCACTTCATCAAGATCGCCGCCGGCGACAAGGTGAAGATGGAAATGAGCCCTTACGACTTGGATAAGGCGCGAATCACATACCGTATTCGCGAGACGAATCTGCCGCCTCCGGGCCCGCGTCGTCCCCGTCGCTTCTAAGTAGTTTGCCGGCGGTCCTTGCCCGGTGAAGACACGCAGTGAAGGCAAGCCCCGCGAGAAAGAGGATCCCATGCCGCCGGCTCCGCCCGCGTTTGCGGACGAGATCGACCGTTATCTGAGCTACGTGGAGTTGGAACGGGGACTGTCGCGCAATACCGCGAGTTCCTATGAGAGCGATTTGCGACAGGCCGCCCATTTTCTCTCGAAACACGGCGCGGCTACGTGGCCGAAGGTAACAGCGACGCAGCTGACCGCTTGGCTGCATTGGTTGAGCGACGAAAAGTTTTCCCCTTCCAGTCAGGCGCGAAAGTTAAGCGCAGTGCGGATGTTGTTTCGCCACCTGAAAAAAGAAGGCGCCCGAAGCGATGATCCGACGGAATTGCTCTCCGGCCCGAAATTGCGGCGAAAACTACCGCAAACTCTTTCAGCAAAGGACATGGAGAAACTCCTCGCCAGCCCAATAGGCGGCGATGCCTACGCACTGCGCGATCGGGCGATGCTGGAGCTTTTTTATTCGAGCGGCTTGCGCATTTCCGAGTTGAGCGGCCTGACCCTTCAGCAGGTTGATCTTGAAAACGGGTTTGTGCGCGTTTTCGGCAAGGGCTCGAAGGAGCGCGTAGTGCCACTCGGCGGGCGCGCAGGCGAAGCGGTGGCGGTTTATCTTTCGTCAGGCCGCGGTCGCCTGGTCAAGGCGAGGACTGGAAGCGAACTTTTCATCAGCGAACGCGGTAAAGCCATCTCTCGAAAAACAGTTTGGGTGATCGTTAAGAAATACGCCCTGGCTGCCGGTTTGGGGAAATCGGTGAAACCGCATTTATTGCGTCACTCCTTTGCGACCCACCTGCTGGGCGGCGGGGCCGATCTGCGCGCGATTCAAGAAATGCTCGGGCACGCGAGCATCGGCACGACCCAGATTTATACCGCAGTGGAAAATTCCCGGTTGCTCGACCAGCACGCGAAACACCACCCGCGCAATCGCGCGAAATAGAAAGCACAGGTTCCGGGCAGAGCCGACGGATCCGACAATCAGGGCCGTTACTGATCCGCTCGCTTTTTCTTTTCCATGTCGTTGAGCGTGTCGTTAAACTCATCCTGCGCACGCGCCTTGTCTGCTTGGGAATTGGTCGACCAAGTGGTCGTTACCGAGTCACCCGGGTTACCGCCAAAACGAGAGTTAGCTTCTTCGATGGCTTTCTGTTCGGCCACGGCACGGTCCTTGAACGGTCCACCCATTTGTCGCAGCTGTTCTGTGCGCTGTTGCACGAATCCACCATAAACAATGCTCTGCGTCGGGTTGCCGCGATGTTCGGTGGTGGTTTTCTTCGTCTTTGAAGAACAGCCCGAAAGCGCGGCGGCGATGGAAATCAGCAACAGGATCTTTTTCATGACTTGCGTTTCATTTTGTCCAAATCGGCTTCAAATTTTTCCTGCACCTTTACCTGTTGTTTGAACTGGTAGTAGGCGGCTTCCTGGGCGCTTTCATCCGAATTGACCACTGGTGGATATTCTTTTTCAGCAGCGCGCCGGGCGTCGGCCGAATTTTTATATTTTCCGGAATCGATTAATTGACGCGCCCGGACTTTGACTGCGTCTCGTTGCATGATTTCTTCCGCCGTGGTGACATGGGGGCCGGGATAAGGAACCGATTTCCTTGCCGTTCTGGCCTTCGTTGCGCAGCCGCAGGCCGTCGACACCACGGCACTGGAAAACAGAAGGACTACGAACATCTGCGCGGCCGATCGACCGGGGTCAGTCTGCATGCAGAACAACATGGTTGAAAAGCCGTGCGCGTCAACCGTCTGCTGCCCGACGCGGATACATACTGGTCAGGGAGGCTGTAACGATTCCAGAATATCGAACACAACATTTCGGACAAATATCTCGAAACGGAATTTTGTGTATCGCATGCTGGCGGGATTGTTCTGATTCCCCGGCGCAACGCCCAATATAGCCATGACTGAAACCTATGCCGAAAAACTTATCGCCGAAGTCATCCGGCTATTTCCCTCATTTATGGAAGACCCCGTTGATTGGGAGATGTCCAAAGGCAACGCGGCCGTTGTCGTCATCGAGCCTGACGGTTCCATCCGCGGTCACATTTTCGGAGACAATCGCGCGAAGGGTCGCTGGTGTTTTGGAATCGCAAATCGAAAAGTGATTCAGGTGTGGAGCACAGGATATCATACCGGTCGCTTTGAGGAACTGGTTTATGCGGGTAAACTCGACGAAGACCAGTTTGGGGTGAGCCGGCCGGATTTCATCGGCTGGCAGGGTGGAGTACCGCTGCTGACGCCCGACGGGAAATTAATTGCCGCGGCATTTTCCGGTATTCGGGGGATCAATGATATTGCGATTGTGGAGCGCGCCGCAGAATCCGTGAAAGGACTGGCGGTTAAGCGCGACTGACCGACTGGCCCATCAGCCCCGGACGATTCTCACTCGCCACGGGAGGTGGAAATTCCAAGATCGGGAAAACTTCGTTTAACGTTTCCTTCTTTTCTTATGGCCTCTTCAGACGTTCCTCCCGCCGCGCCCGTACCTGCGCCAGCACCCGCACCCGCTCCTGTGCCCGCCAAAAAAAGCAACACGCTCGTGATCGTGCTGTGTGTCGTGTTTGGTTTTTTGTTTCTCATATTCGCCAGTTGCGTCGGCACATGCTTCTACTTCGGAAAAAAAGCCAAGGACAAGGCCGCGGAATACTCCAGTGAGAATCGAAAAAATCCCGCCATCGCGCAGATCGCACTTGCCGCTGCTCTTGCGCCGGGAATCGAGGTCGTCTCCAAGGATCTCGATGCCGGTACGATCGTGATCAAAAACAAAAAGACGGGTGAAACGATGAAGTTCGATTCCAAGGACTTTTCGCAGGAAAAAATGGCCGCGATGTTCGAGAAAATGGCGAGGGGGAAAGGGGTGAATGTGCCGGTTGACGCCGAGTCCACGTCGAGCGCCACCGAATCGAAACCTGCGCCAGCGGAACCGGTCGCTGAGGAACCGGCTGCTCCTGTGGAAAAAGAAGTGGGTGCGAGCCCATCGTCTGAACATACATTGACGCTCAAATCATTTCGCCCGGATTTTCCGGTCTACACCGGTGGCAATGTGGTGACGAGCGAAGCCTCACAAAACACCTTTGCAGGGGTGTCGACTGCCCAGCACGTTTTTGAAACAAGCGATGCGCCCGACAAGGTGGCGGCGTTTTACGATAAAAAACTGGCGGGCGACGGCTACACGGTTCTGGCTAGCGAGAACGCTACTGACTCAAACGGGCCCAAATTGAGCCGCGTCTTTCAGAAGAGTGGAATGAGTGCCACAGTTAACTTCGAAGTCCGGATCGAAGACGGGAAAACGCATGTCGAGGTAAACCAGGTGGTACTCAAGCAGCAGTAGAAGGCTCGCTCCAAGTCTGTCAGACAAACGCAGCTTCGTGTGGTGAAGCTGCGACCGTCTTGGCGACCGTGTCGCGACTCCCAAGTCGAGGTCGCGCTATTCATTTGTCTCAGCTTGAATAATGACTCATCTGAGTGCCTATGTCTGATACCCTGAAGTCGTCGTACGTTAATCCGGCTGCAAACGCTACAGGAGCAGTGAATTTTTCTGCTCCTGATCTCACCCGGCATCCGCCGCGCAGTCCGCGCACGAGATTGGGAGGATACGCCCATTTGCCTCGTTTGATCGACAAAGCGCGTGCGCTCGCCGCCGGACGCAACGGTGACTACCATTACGAATGTCCATTTGACCAACGTTTCTTCGCTTACACCGGAATCTCCGCGGCGGCGTTTATGGCTGAGGTGAAAGCCGGTAAGAGCGACAGCGAGTTGCTGGCGTATGTTTCTGCCAACACGCAACCGCAACGGCATGCGAGCGAGATAGTGGCTTGGTCGGCTTGGATGGAACAGTGGACCGTGACGTCGCCCGACAAGCGCACCTTCTTCAACGACGTCCATCGCCAGAACGCGGCGAATCGCGACGACGTTGCCACGTGGTTTGATTGGGTCGAACTCGACGATTACGTGACGTTTGGCGGCAAACCTTAACTGTCGATGCGTGGCCGGACGAATGCACTTTCCCAATTAGTTTTGTCAGGGCTGCATCTTCCGGCTTGGGTCTGGGTTTGACTGTACGAATAAGTGATCGGAGAACCTAGGTTGTGGCTCTTCAACTGCGACCAACCTGTGAGAACTGTAACAAGGCGCTTCCGCCGCAGTCGACGGAAGCGATGATTTGCAGCTTTGAATGTACGTTCTGTCGAAGCTGTGTGGATGAGGTGTTGGGGAACGTCTGCCCAAATTGTGGAGGAGGCTTCACACCGCGGCCAGTACGGCCGAAAACGAATTGGAGGGAGGGTAGTTATTTGGGGAACCGTCCACCGACGAGTGCTGTTACCCACAGCCCGATCGATCGGGCAGTTCATGAAGTCTTTGCTTCGCTCATTAGGAAAATTCCGCCGGAAAACCGCTGACCACACGAAAAACTGCCCCGGCAGAATATGCCGCCGTAGTTCTTAAGAAGGTTATTATATTAATATTGCTTTTTGAATCAATCGGTTGCGCAGTGCTATAAAAAGATGGAATCGGAATTGCATAAGGAGGGTTAAATCCCACATCCCATGACCCTCATCCTTCTCAAAATCTGTGTTTCGCTAGTACTTCTCGCCTTCGGCAAACTGCTCACCCTGGGGCTGAATTTGCCCGAAGGCTATGAGGACGAACGAGGCTTTCACCAAGTCCGCATTCCGGTTCGCACTCGCGAATAAGTCGGCGCAGGTCGCTCGTTTCGAAGCAAATTGTCTGGTGCCGTCGCGCTGGATGAGTTCCTGCGGGAGACGATCGAGAATTTTATTTTCTGTGAGTCTGCCTGTCGCCCGGTTTCAGGGTTTGGACGGCGTGACGCGCGGTGCCAAATTTTTAGCGAGGAAAGCTTCAATGGCGGTGTAAAGCTCCACCTGATGATCGAGTTGGTGAAAACCGTGTCCCTCGCCCCCTTCGATTAACTTTTCGTAGGGCACGGCATTTTTTTTCAGCCCGGCGATCAGTTTTTTCGACTGGCTGACCGAAGCGACGGGATCCTCCGTGCCGTGGGCGACGAAGACCGGAATTCCGATTTGGTCGACGTGCCTGAGCGGCGAAATCTCGTCGAATTTTTCCTGGCTCTTTTTCGGATCGCCGAGAAATCGGCGCAGAGTGCCGTATTGGCTGCGGAAAACTTCGCTGTTTTTTGCATTCCGCATGACCAGTGCCCAATCGAACACGCCGGCGATGGTAATGGCGCAGCGGTAAAGATTTTTTTCGTTCACGGCACCACAGAGCGCGAGGTAACCGCCGAACGAAGCGCCCATGATGGCGATGCGGTCGCGGTCGATCATTCCGGTGGTCAGCACGGCTTTCACTCCATCGGTGACGTCATCGTGCATTTTTCTGAATGCCCATTGGTCTTCCTCGGGGAACCGCCACCCGTAGCCGGTGGATCCGCGATAATTGGGTTGGAATGCCGCATAGCCGCGGCTGGCGAGAAATTGCACTTCCGGGTTGAATCCCCAGTGGTCACGCACCCACGGACCACCATGAGGCAGCACGACAAGCGGCGCGGGATGTTCCCTGGATGCACCGGCGGGCAGGGTGACGTAGCCCTCGATTTCCCGTCCATCCCGCGCTTTGTAGCTTATCAGTTGCATCGGCTGCATCCGCTTGGGGTCGATCCAGGGCGCAACATTTGCGATCGTGCCAAATGCTTTGGTGGCGAGGTTCGCGAGAAAATATCTGGGGGGCTGCACATCGGAAGATACGCTCACGAAGAATTGTTTCTCCGGCCGGTCGCTGCCGACGATGTGAACCACTTCTCATGGAAACGCATTTTCCACGGCCTCCTGGATTCGGGCGTAGCCTTCGTCGCCCCATTTGCTTTGTGGGCCGCGACGGGAATATTGGACCCCGAGAATATGGTGGTCGATGGGATGCCGGTAGAGGCGCACTCCGACAAAATCGTATTTTTCGTCTTCGAAAAGTTTTTCCCCGAATTCCCCGGTGGCGGCGTTCAAGCGATACAGCGCACGCGGCTTGCCTGCGATCTTCGGCCCGAGGGCGAGTAATTCGTCGGCTTTGTCGCCAACGTCCACGATGCTTGTGTCCTCGAGATTGACCGGGCAACGGATCCATTTTCGAGCCGCGTAGCGCGAAAGCGTCGGCACACCATCTTTCACCGTGATCGCAAACGCGAGTTCCCCATTGCGGTCCGCCAGGTACCCCGTGGTGTCGCCACCATCGGGGTTCGGATAGGTTTCCAGGATGTCGGCGCGAATTCCGTCGTGATCGACTGCAGAAGCCATGTTCCAACTGGTCGAGAAGGTGCGGCGGGTGTCGATTCTGATCACCCCGCCATCCACCCCTTCGTGTCTCGCGCTTTGACGTATCCAAAGTATAGCCTGAAGCGGATGTTCCCTGGGAAAACCGATTGGGATGATTGCGTTGTAGGCCTGTAAAGGGTACGCCGCAGAAAAGTGACCAAGTTCGGCGGCGTAGAGCCCGTAGGAATAGAGTTTGTCCTGGATGACGCTGAAGAAAAGGCGGCTGTCGTTCAGCCATTCATATTGGTTGATATCCAGGCCGCTGCCGCCGGTAAGCCGCTCGATTTTTCCCGTAGCAAGCTCGAGTGCGATGAGATCCGTCAGGTCCTCCTTGGTGGAAACCATCGCGGCGAAGTGGGTGCCGGCGGGATTCAGTTCCGGATTTCGGAAAAGCGGAGGACGGAAAAAATCGATGATCGGAACCGGCTGGTCTGCCGGCACCGGTGTCGTCCGGCGCAGCGCACTGTCCTTCTCCTTCGCACCGGCAGAAATCGCAAGGAGGACCAGGGTGAAAGTTGAAATGCTCCTCCGTAGCGAGAAAATCATCTGGGGATCAAATCAGCGCAGCGTCTCTCCTCAAGCGCATAGTCTGCCGGTGCGTCGGTGGGCCGACGGTGGCTCTGCGGGCTGGCGAAACTCAGTCAAATTAGCGCACTCAGAAATCAAACTGATCAATATTGCCCTTGTTGAAGATGAAGGGCTTTCCGAGGAGGATGTTGTCGCCTTTGATTTCGAAGGTGCCGAGCGAGCCGGCTTTGAAGCTTTTTGCGCCGGGTTTGAGTTCTTCCTTCGCGAGCGCGACGCCGGCATACACCGTGAGATAGCCGAGATCGCCGGTGTTCCAGAGGACTACGCTGTCGGTCACGCCTTCATGGACGTAGCGCTTGTTCTCGTTGGGCAGACCGAGGCCGATGACTTTCACCTTGCCGGTCTTGCCGGCTTGCTTGACGGCTTCCGCGGCGCCAGGCGTGCCCGGAGTGCAAATGGCCATGAGCAATTTCAGGTGGGGATTCGCGCTCATCAACGCGGTGGCTTCGGATTGTGCCTTGTCCTTGAGATCGTCGCTCGGCCGCACGGCGACGAGTTTCATCTTGGGATATTTTTCGGCGAGACGGGCGTCGATGTGTTTCAGCCATTCGCGCTGGTTGCCGGCAGTGAGCGTGGCGGTGATGATGGCGAATTCCCCCTCGTTATTGCAGAGCCGCGCGGCCTCATCCATCAGCCCATAGGCGATGCCTTCGGGTGTGGCTTGGTTGACGAAGAATGAGCGTGCATCGGGTAAAGCATCCGCATCGTACGTGAGGACCTTGATGCCTTGTTTCTCCGCTTTGCGCAGCGCGGTGGAGATGCCTTCCTTGTTTTCAGCGGCGACCGTAATCACGTCGACGCCAAGAGTGATCCAATTTTCCACGATCTCATTTTGCTTCGCGGCGTTGGAATCGGTCGGACCGTCGAAGAGCAGGTCGACGCCGAGTTCCTTGGCGGCCTTGTCGGCACCGGCTTTGCACGAAATGAAATACGCGTTGCCCTTGGCCTTGGGCATCATCGTGACAATCAATTTGGAATCAGCGGCGAAAACCGTGAGCGCGCTGGTGGCGAGCAAGACACACGACACAGAGAGGAAGCGGGGGAGTAGGTTTTTCATAAGGGGAAATTAATTTTAACCACGGATTGCGCGGATGCAGCGAGTCAGGGTTGCCCACGAAATACACGAAAGGTCACGAAAACAAAAAACAGCGTATGCTCAGCAAGCCACGGTTTGTTACTGTGATTAGTTTCGTGTTTTTTCGTGTGTTTCGTGAGCAACTCCTCAGCGGGTTCGGAGAGTGGACAGCATTTTTGGCAAAACGCTCCCCGTCAAAGCGAGCAACAGCAGCGCGCCGGTCAGCAGGCCCGACATTTCCTCGGCGGCATTCATGCGCATGACAACGGGGAGCGTCGCAAGGCCGCTTTTTAGGACGGCGATGGCCGCCACCCCGAGCAGGGTTCCGGTGATGCTGCCGCGTCCACCGAAGATGCTCGTGCCGCCGAGTACGACCGCCGTGATGGCGAACAATTCGTAGCCAGTGCCGGCATCGGCTTTGGCCTGGCCGAGCCGCGCGGTATAAATCAGCGCGGCGACAGCGGCGATAACACCCGCGAGAGTGTAAACCAGCGCCACCCGCCGCTCGACGGGCAATCCGGCGTAGCGCGAGCCTTCCGGTGAAAAACCAATCGCCCGGAACGACCGGCCAAATGTCATGCGATGAACTAACAACCACATCGCACCACTGATGATGATGAACACCCACGCTTGAGTGGGAAGACCGAGCCAGCGTTCCTGTCCGATGAAAAGAAAACTCTCGGGGAAATCCGTATACGTCACGGCCCCGTGCGTGATCGCCTCCGCGAGTCCGCGAAACAGCGAGTACGTGCCAAGCGTGACTATCAGCGGTGGCAGTCGCAGGGTGGTGATGAGGCTGGCATTCAATCCCCCGGCGAGAGCACCACAGACGAGGGTGAGAACGGCCGCGATCGGAATGGAAAGCCCGGCGTCATGCCAGAATTTGCCAAACAAAATGGCACATAGTCCGAGCAATGATCCGACAGAAAGGTCGATGCCTGCGGTGAGAATAACCGGCGTCAGAGCCAGCGCGAGCAGGCCGATCTCGCAGGAGTGACGCAAAATATCAAACTGGCGGTCAAAGGTTCCGAAGCCAACGATCACCCCGCGGCGATTGGTGGTTGTCCCGTAATGATAAAATAGCAGCCACTCCACGACGAGCACGACGGCCAGCAGCGTCTCGTGGCGAAACACGATCGCTTTCCATCCGGTATGTTGTGGCGAGGAGGAACGCATCAGAAAATAAAACAACCACGGATTGCACGGATGAACACGGATAAGGCTTCCGATTTTGTCATTCCGAGCACCGCGAAGACCCCATCGGCGCATCGGTGCGTGCAGGTCATCATGGAATCTTCGCGGTGCTTAGAATGACAGACCGACTTATTCGTTTTTTTATCCGTGTTCATCCGTGTAATCCGTGGTTAATTCTTGCTTCGTTTCTGCCGGATTCCGTCTGCCACAACGGCGAGCAGGATGATGGCGCCCTGGATCGCTTTTTCCCAGTAGGCTTCGATGTGGAGGTGGGTTAGGGCGGGGGACACGCACGTGAGCAACAACAGGCCGACAAATCCGCCCCAGAGATTCCCGCGTCCGCCCGAGATCGCAACGCCCCCGACCACGACGGCGGCAATGACCTTCAACTCCAACCCTGCTCCGACCATGGGCTGGATTTGTGGCGACTGGACGAGATTCATGATTGCCGCGAGTCCGGTGAGACCGCCGAGGAAAACAAAAACCGCGAACGTGATGAGCTGCGGTTTCAACCCGGCGAGGCGTGCCGCTTCCGCATCGGTTCCGACGGCATAAATCCAGCGCCCGACCGCCACGTGACGCAGTGCGAGTCCCAACGCCACGAGGAAAACCAATGCGGCAACGACCAATGTCCACTGTCCGGAACTTTGGCTGAGTCCGAACCACTGCACATTATCAGGAAGGTTAACAAATTCCCCCTGTCGCACCAAATTCAGTCCCTGCCTAAGTGTTACCATGGTCGCCAATGTGACCACGATTGACGGCAATCTCATTCCCGCGACCAGCACGCCATTGATCGCGCCGAGCAAGGCGCCAGCGCCGATCGAAACCGGCAGCACCGCTACCAGCGGCCAGCCGCGGGCGGCGAGCAACCCGGCGCAAACACTGCACACGGAAAATTGCGAGCCGACGGAAATGTCGATCTGTCGCGTGATGATGACGAGGGCCATGCCGCACGCGACGATGAGCGTGGGAGCTTCGCGCGTGACCAGCGACAGCAACGGCTGTGGTTGAAAAAACGCCGGAGCTAAAACCGCGAGCCCGAGCAGCGCCACGACGAGCGCCACCAGCACGGAAAGTTCGCGGAAGTAACGATTCACGCGAACACCTCCAAGGAGCCCATCCCGATTTTTTCCAGTCTGTTCGCCAAAGCGCAGCGAAGGAGCGTGGGGACGGACCGCGGTGCCGTCCGTGGCAACATTCCCGGCGCGCCCAGCGATCGCGCCCTGCCTTCAATGCAATCCGGAAAAAAACTCCTCGCGGTCATCATGCGTCTTTTCCTCCGCTTTGCCCCAATGCCGCTGCCATCACGAAGGGAGCGGTGCTTCCGCCGGGCAGCAGGGTGGTCATCGTGCCTTCGCGCATGACGCCGATGCGGTCACTCATGCCCAATACTTCCGGCAAATCGCTGGAGATCATGATCACGGCGAGGCCTTCCTTCGCGAGGCGGCGGATGATTTTGTGAATCTCGCTTTTCGCGCCGACATCCACGCCCTGGGTGGGTTCATCGAGAATCAGCAACTTTGGTTTCGTGGCCAGCCAGCGGGCGAGGGAAACCTTCTGCTGGTTGCCGCCGCTCAAACTGCCGCCGGGTGCGTCCGGTCCGGAGCATTTTACGGCGAGGTCCCGAATGAAATCCAGCGCCAGCGAGTGTTCGCGGCCGAACCGCAACCAAGTCGCCGGAAAGACGCGCGGATGAATTGCCATCGTCATGTTTTGCTCGATCGGCATTTCAAGAATCACGCCGTGTCGCCGGCGATCCTCGGGCACATAGGCAATTCCGAGGGCAATTGCGTCGCCCGGTGAGTGAATCTTCACCGGTTTTCCATCAAGCAGGATTTCGCCAGAGTCGGCCGGCGTGGTGCCGAAGAGCACGCGGGCAAGTTCGGTGCGGCCGGCACCGACGAGTCCGGCGATGCCAAAAATCTCTCCACGCTTCACATCGAAGCTCACGCGTTTTACCCCGGAGGAGATGCAACCGAGATTGCGCACGGTGAGAATGGTTTCACCCGGCAACGATTCGGCCGGCGGATAAAGTTGTGCGACCTCACGGCCGACCATGAGCTTGATCATGGTGGCTTCGTCGAGCGATTTCACCGCGTGGGTTCCGACGCTCGAACCGTCGCGCAACACCGTCACGCGATCGGCGAGCGCGGCAATTTCTTCGAGACGGTGGGAAATATAGATGACGCCGACGCCGCCCGCGCGGAGTTCGCGCACTACGGCGAACAACTGCTGCTGTTCGCGCTGGGTAAGCGACGCGGTGGGTTCGTCCATGACGACAATGCGCGCCCCGGCTCCCACCGCGCAGGCAATTTCCACCAGTTGCTGCTCGGGCATCGACAGCGCCCTTACTTCGGCGTCTGGCGCGAGCGATGCGCCCACCCGGTGCAGCAATTCCGTCGCGCGCTGGCGCCGGCCGGTCCAGTTGATCCGGCGAAACATCCCTGCAGGTTCAAGCCGCAGACCAATATTTTCCTCCACGGTCAGGTCGGGAAAAAGCGCGGGCTGCTGGTAAATGCACGCAATCCCCAGTTGCTGGGCCAGGGTCGGGGTGAGTCCGTGAAACGACTTTCCCGCGACGACGATCTCACCGCCGTCGGGTTGATGTGCACCTGTGATGATTTTGATCAGCGTGCTTTTGCCGGCGCCATTTTCGCCCAACAGCGCGTGAACCTCACCGGCTTGCAGTTCGAAATCCACGCCGCGCAAGGCGCGCACGCCGCCAAAACTCTTGGTGGCACCGCGGAGTGCGAGCAGGACCGGAAGGGAATGGGGCGGGGTGGGTGGCATCGCGGCGATACTCCGGCGGAATTTTCGCCGGAACTTTCCGACTAGTCCAAATGAAACACCTCGGTGAGGCCGCGCGAAACCGGGCTGTGGTCGGGATTGCCGGGCATGATGTCGCCCATAAAACGCCACCAGCGCTGACACACTTCGGTTTTAGCCACGGCCTGCCAGCGCGCCTCATCTTCGATTTCCACGTAGGCGAAAAGCTGGTGCGTTGCGGGGTCGAAAAAGATCGAGTAATTATGGCTGCCGTGGGCGCGCAACGTTTTTGCCAGATCGTCCCAGATGGGTTGATGGCGGGTCGCGTATTCCTTTTCACGGCCAGGGTTGACCGACATGACGAACGCTTTGCGAATCATAGACGGGGGTAGCTTGTGGAGAATGCAGGCGGAGCGTCACGCTCAAACCGGCGGAATTGCGAGTAGATGAAAAATGTTGCCGCGCGCTCCAACAGGGCAAAGCCTGACAGTCAGATATGCCTGCCCCTACTCTTCGGTCGCTCGCCCGCACCCTTGGCGTTTCGCGTACCACCATCTCCGAGGCTTTGCGCGGATCGCCCCGCGTCCGGCCCGCTACCGCCGAGAGGATTCGCGCCGCAGCCGAGGCGGTCGGCTACCACCATAATCCGCTCGCGGGGGCGATCATGTCTGAGCTGCGTCGGTCACGGGGCGAACTTTTCCGGGGCGTGCTGGCGATCGTTGGCGTGGACGAACCGGATCGTCCTCCTTATGCCGTGCGTTTTTATGATGAGCTCGTCCGTGGGGCCACGGCGCGCGCGGCCGAACTTGGCTTTAAAGTAGAGCGTTTCACGGTGGACGCCACGGTGCTGCCGTTGCGGCGGCTCAATCACATTCTGCAGTCGCGCGGCATTCGCGGGGTGATGTTGCTGCCGACGTGGCAGGATCCGGATTTCATGAAACTCGATTGGTCGCGGTATGCCGGCGTCTACATGGACTATCACATCGAGCGGCCGGCTTTGCTGTGCATTTCCTCGGATCATTTTCGCTCGATGATGATGGCGCTGCAAAAATTGCATGCGGCCGGCTATCGCCGCCCTGGCGTGGTGCTGTTGCGACATCAGGACGAGCGATTGCATCATCGGTGGGAAGGAGCATACCTCGCGTTTCAACGTCACCACGCAGCGCCCAATCCCGTACCGCCGTTGATTGCCGATACCATGGACGCAAAAACTTTCTCCACCTGGTTCCGCCAGCACAATCCCGATGTGGTGCTCAGCCATTTTGTCGAATCGATCGAATGGATGAAAGAGTGCGGCGCAAAGGTTCCTCAAACGCATGGCTATTTCTGCCTGAATCTCGTGCATGCGGACCGTCCTTGCGCTGGCCTGGACCAGGCGCCGCATCTCATCGGTGTGCGCAGCGCCGAATTGGTGATCGCGCAACTCCATCGCAACGAGCGGGGCGTGCCGCCTTCCTATTCGCTGACGACACTGCCATCGACGTGGGTGGATGGACCCACGTTGCGACGTCGCGTGGTCAAACCAGAGTCCGTAAAGGAGCCGGTGGTCTGACTGTCCGGCGTGAGCGGGCTTACGGACGCATCATCTTATCCACCACCATCCGCGTCGCTTTACCCCACACGGCTGTCGCGGATTTGTGCGAAAAGCCCGGGCTAAATCTTAAATGAAGAAAAAACGCATCGCGTTCGTCGGCACCGGCGGTCGCGCCCTCAGTTTTATTGAGCCACTGGCCACCACGTATCGCGACGCGAACGAACTGGTGGGGCTGTGCGACGTGAGCGCAGCACGCATGGCCTACTACAACCGCATGTTGGTCGGCGAGCTGGGCTATCATTCCGTGCCGGCGTATTCCGCCGAGCGTTTCGATGCAATGCTTGCGGAACAAAAACCCGATATCGTTTTCGTCTGCTCACAGGACAACACGCACCATGACTATATGGTGCGCGCCATGCACGCGGGGTGCGACGTCATCACCGAGAAGCCGATGACGGTCGATGCGGAGAAGTGCCGGCTGATCCTCGAGACCCAGCGCGTGACCGGTCGCAGTGTGCGGGTGGCTTTCAATTATCGTTGGGCGCCATTTCGTACGAAGGTAAGGGAATTGATCGCGACGGGTACCATTGGGCGGGTGCATTCAGTTAACCTCGAGTATCTCCTCGATACCAATCACGGCGCCGATTATTTCCGACGCTGGCATGCAACGGCGGCCAACTCCGGCACCTTGCTCGTACACAAGAGCACGCATCATTTCGATCTGGTGAACTGGTGGCTCGACGCCATTCCGCAGCAGGTCTTTGCATACGGCGACCTGGTTTTCTACGGGAAGAAAAACGCGGACGCGCGCGGAGATGGTGCTCTGGCGACGTATCCCCGCTATACCGGCGAACCCGCGGCGAAGGACGATCCCTTCCGGCTCGATCTGGCGGAGAGCGGACCATTTCGCGGACTGTATCTCGATGCCGAAAAGGACTCGGGTTACGTGCGCGACAGGAATGTGTTTCGCGAGGGCATCGATATTCCCGACCAGATGTCGCTGAACGTCCGCTACCGCACTGGCGAAGTGCTCACGTATTCGCTGGTCTGCTACAGTCCGCGCGAAGGTATGCGCGTATGTTTTAACGGCGATCGCGGCCGGATCGAATATCACGAATTCATCGGTACGCACATGAACCGTGCGGTTCGGGCCAAGGACTACAAACTCGACGACAAGCCCGGCGCGGAAGCCGAGGGCGAATGGATCAAGGTGTTTCCACACTTCAAGCCCAGTTATGTGGTGCCCATGCCGCCGGCCCAGGGAGCGCACGGTGGCGCGGATGAGATTTTGAATCGTTCCTTTTATTCGCCGGATGCACCATCGAAAGACGAATGGGGCCGTTTTGCCGGTCACGAACAAGGGACGGCGTCGATTCTGGTCGGCATTGCAGGAGTCGAATCGATCAAGCGCAATATCCCGATTACTCTCAACGATCTCGTGCCATTGCGGCCCGAGGCGCGGCATTTGAGCGAATTGGTGTGAGATCGGAATGTGAGGCTCCTGCATTTCGATCGACTCGTTCCGGTAACAACCGGCTCTTCACAAAACGCCTTCTTTACCCGGGACGAAAAGTGTGGGTAGTGTCGTAAGTTGAATCGTTCTTCCTTCGGAAGGAAAAGACATCCCCACACTATGAAATTCATTTCCGTTTTTCTCGCTGCCATGACTGCCACCGCTGCGTTTGCGGGTCTCCCACCCAAGGTAATTCCTCTCTGGCCGGAAGGCGTACCCGGGGCGAAGGCCAATTTAGGGCCGGAGAAACAGGACAATGGTCAGATTTCCAATGTATCCGAGCCCACACTTACGGTTTATTCCCCGGCGGTGGATAAGCCGAACGGGACCGCGGTGATTATTTGTCCCGGTGGCGGTTATGGTTACATCTCAAACGAGCGGGAAGGGGTGCAATACGCGAATTGGCTGAGCACGCTCGGCGTCACTCCTTTTATCCTGAAATACCGGCTCAAGGAATTTGGGCACCCCGCTCCGTTGCAGGACGTGTTGCGCGCCGTCCGGCTTATCCGTTCGAGATCGCTTGAATTTCAAATCGACCCGACCCGCATCGGCGTAATGGGCAGTTCTGCGGGCGGACACGTGGCGGCAAGCGCTGGAACACTTTTTGATGAACCCGCCGGGAGAACGGGACCGGCGCTGGACGATACGAGCGGTCGACCCGATTTTTTGATCCTGATGTATCCGGTGATCAGCATGGACGATCCCGTGGCTCACACGGGATCGCGCAAGGCACTGTTGGGGCCGGAACCGTCACCGGTGTGGTTGAAACTGTTGTCGCTTGAGAAACAAGTGACGAATGCCACGCCGCCTACGCTCCTCATCCATACGCAGGAAGACAAATCGGTGCCGGTCGAAAACAGTATTTTATTTTTTCAAGCGCTGACGAAAGCAGGCGTGCCGGCTGAAATGTACCTGTTTGAACATGGCTCGCACGGCATGGGCATGAGGGCTGGATTGGGAACCGCCTCCGAGTGGCCGCGCCGTGCCGAAGAGTGGCTGCGTTACCGCGGCTTGCTCGACGCCGCGAAACGCTGATTTTCTTTGAAATCATGTTGTAGCCCGCTGGGGAGGCGCGGGACCCTGCGCTCCCGCGCAGGGCCACATCGCTGAGCAGGATGGGCGTGGGCGAAGGAGAAACGAAGAATCGAATCCGGAAGGCTGATCGTCCGGCAATTAACCACCGCGAGAGCACGCGGGTTTCAGAGTTTTATTTTTTGCGCTTCCTGTGCTTTTTGTGGCCAATCCCTCTAAGGTATTCGGGGAGTTTACCCGCCGAGATACGCCGCTTTGAGTTCGGGATTGGCGCGGAGATCGGCGGACGGGCCTTGCAGCACCACGCGCCCGGTCTCCAGCACATACGCGTCGTGGGAAATCTCCAGCGCGAGCTTGGCGTTCTGTTCGACGAGTAAAATGGTCAGGCCGTGAGTGCGGTTAATCTCCACGATCTTTTCAAAAATGGTGCTGATCAATTTCGGGGCGATGCCAAGCGACGGTTCGTCGAGCATCAGTAGTTTCGGGTCGCTCATGAGCGCGCGGCCGATCGCAAGCATTTGTTGCTCACCACCCGACAAGGTGCCGGCGGCCTGCGCGAGCCGCTCTTTCAGGCGGGGGAAAATGCCAAAAACGTAGTCCCGGTTTTGCGCAATACGCGCTTTGTCTGTCTGGAGATAAGCGCCCATCGCGAGATTTTCGTTCACCGTGAGATTGCCAAAAATCATCCGGCCTTCCGGCACGTGGCAGAGTCCGCGGGCGACGATTTTATGAGGAGGTAGCCGGGTGATATCCTCTCCCATGAAGGTGATGCTTCCGGACTTTCCCCGCAGGAGACCCGAGATTGTTCGGAGCGTGGTGGTCTTGCCTGCACCATTCGCCCCGATCAACGTCACGATGCGTCCGGTCTCGATGGAAAAGGAAACATCGCCCAGCGCGCTAATCGCGCCGTAACAGACTTCGAGATTTTTAACGGAAAGCATCAGTGAAATTTTCGATTTTGGATTCTGGATTTTCGATTATCCGGATCAGCGGCAACCGTTCAGTCGGGTATTTTAGCCCGGACGCATCGTTTGCGACGTCATCTCGCGATGCAGAGGCGTGGCCGCGAGGTCCAGCCCTGCAGCGTCCGGGCGGCTTACTCCACGAGCAAGTTTGCGGTTCGATTGCGGGCATGGGCCTGTAATCGAAAATCGAGAATCAAAAATCGAAAATTCCATGGTCAATGATGCGAAAGCGACTTCTGGTGATCTTCGCCAAGGTAGGCCTCGATTACCTTCGGATTGGCCTGGATTTCCGCCGGACCGCCTTCGGCAATTTTCACGCCGTAGTCGAGTACGGCGATGCGTTGGCAGCAGCTCATGACGACTTTCATGGAATGCTCGACGAGTAGTACCGACAGCTTGAATTCCTGCTGCACGCGCTGGATCAAATTGATGAGTTCAACCTTTTCAGTCGGATTCATGCCGGCCGCGGGTTCGTCCAGGAGAAGGACCTTGGGACGTGTCGCGAGGCAGCGCACGATTTCCAGGCGCCGCTGCTCACCGTAGGGCAGGCTTTTAGCGGGCGCGTCGCGGAATCGACGCAGATTGAAAATGTCGAGCAGCTCCTCTGCCTGTTTGGTGATGGTGGCCTCGTCGCGTTGAAAGCGCCCGAGCCGGAGCAGCGAATGGATCGGGCTGGTTTCCCGATGCAAATTCATCGCGGCGCGAACGTTGTCGATCACGCTGAGTGAGCCGAACAACCGGATGTTTTGGAACGTCCGGGCCAGGCCCAGTTCGGCGCGCTCGAAGGGTTTCAATCCGGCGAGATCTTTTCCTGCGAGTTTGATGGCGCCTTCCGTTGGTGCGTATACGCCGGTGATCAAGTTGAAGACTGTGGTTTTCCCTGCGCCGTTCGGACCGATCAGGCCAAGCAACTCACCTTCGTACATCGAGAAGTCGACGGCGCTGACCGCCGTCAGTCCGCCGAATCGAATCGTCACTTTATCGAGTTGAAGCAGTGGCGCAGGCATTACGATTTCGCCTTTCCGAATTTGAAGTTAAAGAGTCCCTGCGGACGCACGAGCATCAGCGCGATCAACATCGCGGAGTAAATAATCATGCGATAATCCGCGATCGGACGCAGCAACTCGGGGAGCAGGGTGAGTAAAATGGCGGCGAGAATTACGCCGAGAGTATTACCCATGCCACCGAGGATGACCATGACTACGATCTCGATGCTTTTGGTGAAGTCGAAGCCGGTGGGCGTGATCGTCATCTTGAAATGTCCGTAGAGTCCTCCGGCTATGCCGGCGAAGAAGGCGCCAATGACGAAGGCCACTATCTTGTAGCGTGTGGTATTCAGGCCGATGGCTTCCGACGCGATTTCGTCATCATGCGTCGCCAGAAAACCCCGGCCATACGTGGAATGGACGAGGCACGTGATGGTGAAAACGGACACAGCGACAAACGCGAGCACCCAGAAGATTGAGGTGTAGGCAGGGATGCCATTGAGCCCGAGTGCGCCACCCAATACTTCGAGGTTCTGGAAAATCACGCGGATGATTTCGCCGAAGCCCAAGGTCACGAGTGCGAGGTAGTCGCCCTTGAGGCGAAGGGAGGGTACACCGACGATCAATCCAGCGAGAGCGGCACTCACGCCGCCTGCGAGCAGGGCGCCGAAGAAGAGCAGACCTTGTTGCCAGGCCGCACCGCCATCTTCACCGAGTATTTTTGGTCCGAGAAAAATGCTCGTGGCTGCGGCGAGGTATGCGCCCACCGACATGAATCCTGCGTGACCGAGGGAAAATTGGCCGGTGTAGCCATTCACCAGATTGAGGGAGACGGCGAGGATGACGTTGATGCCGATGCCGGTCAGCACATCCAGGTGATAGGGATCGATGTGATCGGAAAAATAAGAAATTCCGAAAGCCGCGAGCAAACTGATGAGAAGATAGAGATGCGGGCGCGGCATGGATCAAAGAGTGCAGGCGGCAGGCCAATGCCGCAGGAGACGAAATCCGACCGGACTGTTTGGCCACGAAAAGTCACAAAGAGGATTTGAGGCTTCGGCGGAAATTCCCCGTACGCCTATAGGCGCGACGCACATTTGCGTCGGCAACCATAACCTTTTGTGACTTTTTGTGGCCATACCGGTTTGGAAGTTCAGACTTTTTCCACGGCGAATTTCCCGAGCAGTCCGGCGGGACGGAACAGCAGGATTATGATCAGGATCGCGAAGGCGATGGCGTCCTTGTACGTCGACCATTCGCTTCCGCCGACGAAGGTTTCGACCGTACCGAGTAACAATCCGCCGAGTGCGGCTCCCGGAATGTTGCCGATGCCGCCGAGGATCGCTGCGACGAAGGCTTTTAATCCGGGCAATACGCCCATGAGAGGATCGATGGAGGGATAATTCAGCGCGTACAGAATTCCGCCCGCTGCGGCCATGGCGGAGCCGATGGCAAAGGTGAATGAGATCACGAAGTCGTTGTTGATTCCCACCAGCGACGCTGCTTTGGGATTCAATGAAACCGCCCGCATCGCGGTGCCGATCTTTGTTTTCATCACGATGAAGTTGAGCGCGAGAAGCAATATGACCGTTACGCCGATGACGATCAGCTGATTGCTGGAGATGCTGAGTTCGCCGAGGTGAAAATTCGTTGCCGGGAAAATTGCGGGAAAGGTCCTTGGAGCCGCCCCGAAGACCAGTTGCCCGCTGTATTCGAGCAGCAGGGACACGCCGATCGCCGTGATCAACACGTTCAGTGTCGGGGAACTGCGCAGCGGCCGATACACGAGGCGTTCGATTAACATGCCGAGCAATGCACAACCGATCATCGCTCCTGCCAGCACCACGACTCCGCCCCAAACGGTTCCTTCTGGAACGTGTTTACCGAGGTAATAGCCGATGAAAGCGCCCACCATGAAAACGTCGGAGTGGGCAAAATTAATAAAACGCAGCACTCCATAGACCATCGTGTAGCCAAGTGCGATGAGCGCGTAGATTGCACCTAGCGACAGGCCGTTGAGCAGTTGTTGGAGGAATTCGGTCACTGAAGAAAAATTGAGAGGGGAGGGGGGAAGTTGAGAGTTGAGAGGTGAGAGTCGGAAACGAGCTATTCACGGGATTTTCTGAGCCCGCTTAGCATGCGGGAAATCTCGTCGGCCTCGCGGTAGAGCTGATCGAAGTCAGTGGATGCTAAAAAACCTTCGTTCCGTGCTAATGTGCTTTGTGTGACAACTTCGTAGAGCGAACCCGATGCGTAACCAATAAATTTGGCATAATCGGCCGGTGGGCGGGCCGAACCTTCCGCGACGTTGGAAGAAATCGAAATGGCTGCACGCCGTATTTGGTTCGTCAGCCCAAAACGTTCGTCAGCTGGAAATGTCCGCGTGACCCGATAGATCGTACCGGCGAACGCGATGGATTTCTGCCAAACCGCCAACTTCTCGAAGTTGAACATCCAGCGAGTCGACTCTCTCAACTCTAAACACTCAACTCTCAACTGGGCTTCAGCCCCCCTCACGGCGCGACCGTTTTAAAGAACGTCAGCTTGGCGCCTTTGATCGCGATGATCGCGGCGGGTTTGGAAGCGTCACGGTTCGCGTCGATATTCGTAACTCCCGTCACGCCTGCGAAATTTTTAGTTTCTGCGAGTGCGTTCCGCAATTTGGCACTCTCTGTGGTGCCGGCGCGTTTGATGGCATCGGCGAGTACGTAGATGCTGTCGTAGCCGAGCGCGGAGAAAGCGCCGGGTTTTTCGCCGGACCAGCGGGCTTTGTATTTCGCCACGAATTCCACCACGCGCGGGTCGGTGTTTTCAGCGGAGAAGTGAGTGGAGTAGTAACAACCGTTCATCGCTTCGCCGCCGATGTTGAGCAGCTGCTCATCTTCCCAGCCGTCGCCGCCGAAGAACGGTACCGTCATGCCAAGCTCGCGGGCCTGCCGGACAATCAGCGCTGCTTCCGTGTAATAACTGGGGACGAACACCGCTTCCGCACCGGAAGATTTCACGGCAGTGAGTTGTGCACGAAAATCCTTGTCGCCTTCGGAAAAGTTTTTGTCGGTCACGATTTGTCCGCCCTTGGCCGTGAAAGTTTCCTTGAAGAACCGGGCCAGTCCGACGCTGTAGGCATTTGATACGCTGGAGAGAATCGCGACCTTGTGGACCTTCAAGTCGTCCTGGGCAAACTTGGCCATGACGGTGCCTTGAAAAGGATCGATGAAGCAGACGCGGAAAATATAATTTCCGGTTTGGGTGACTTTGGGATTTGTCGCGGCCGGGGCGATCATCGGGATCTTGTTCGCTTGGGCAATGGGTGCCGCCTCGAGGGAGCGTCCCGATGCGACCTCGCCAATCAGTGCAATTACCTTATCGCGGGAAATCAGTTTTTTAACGGCGGTCGCGCTTTCGCCGGCCTTCGTCTGGTTATCTTCGTATTTGAGCTCGAGCGGGCGACCCAGTACGCCACCGGCGGCGTTGATTTCTTCGATGGCGAGAATGACGCCGTGATGGGAAGTCTGGCCGAACCCGGCTTCCTTGCCGGTGAGCGAGGCGTACTCGCCAACTTTAATGGAATCGGCGGCGTGAACAGTGATTGCGAGAGCCGAGGCCGCGAGGAGCGAAAGAAGACGGATTTTCATGGCAGGTTGGGTTACTCAGGGAGCGATGCTCTGGACGAATTCAAATTTTCCGTTTTTCACCGTGATGATGACGGCGTTTTTCGAGGCGTCGCGTTTTTCGTTGATCGTGATGGTGCCGGTGACGGCTTCGAAATTCTTCGTCGCCGCGATCGCGTCGCGGATGGCGTTGCGATCGGTTGAACCCGCGCGCCGAATGGCGTCGGCCAAGACGAGTACGGAATCGTAACCGAGGGACGCATTGGAGTCGGGAGCGTAAGCGTCGCCCCAACGCTTACGGTAAGCGCTCACGAAATTTTGCACGCGCGACGACGGATCTTCGGGAGAGTAGTGGGAACAGAGAAACGAACCTTCCATGGCTTTGCCGCCGAGATTGATCAAATCTTCCGCTTCCCAGCTGTCGCCGCCGAAAACCGGTACCGCGATGCCGAGATCGCGGGCCTGCTTCACGATGAGTGCTCCTTCATTGTAGTAACCCGGGCAGAAAATCGCATCGGGGTTGGCGGCTTTCACGGAGGTGAGCTGGGCCTTGAAATCCTTGTCGCCTTCGGAATATTTGGGCTCGGCGACGACTGTGCCGCCGCCGGCGAGGAATGCTTCCTTGAAATATTTGGCCAGGCCAACGCTGTAGGCGGACGAGTTGCTCGAGAGGACCGCGATGCGTTTGGCTTTGAGTGTTCCCAGTGCGAACTTGGCCATGACCGGGCCTTGGAATGGATCGATGAAGCAAACGCGGAAAATGTAGTTTCCGACTTCGGTGACCTTGGGATTCGTCGAGGCGGGTGAAATCATCGGCACCCTCGACAGTTGGCAAATGGGCGCGCCTTCGAGGGAACGGCTCGAAGCCACCTCGCCAAGGATGGCGACGACTTTGTCGCGGGAAATCAGCTTTCGCACTGCGGTGCCGCTCTCGCCGGGCTTGGATTGGGTGTCCTCGGTGATCAGTTCGAGTTGTTTGCCGAGAACGCCACCAGCGGCGTTGATCGTTTCGACGGCGAGCACGGTGCCTTGGTGGGAGGATTGCCCCAGGCTGGCCTCCTTGCCGGTGATCGACGCGTACTCGCCGATTTTGATGGTCTCAGCCGCTTGCAGTGAAGCGGTCGTGCCAATGGTCAACACACACAGAAGCGAACTCAAAACACGTTTTAACATGGGCGATGAAGGTGGATGCCAGCCAAAAGGACTGTACCGGTGCTTTCAACCTGCAAGTGCATGGATTAACCCGAACAAATCACACGCTGAGGTGTGAATTGTTCGCCCTGTCGGGCCGACTCTGTCGGGGTTAACCGCGACAAAGTCGCTTTTCTCCGCCGCAGCGTCGGAGAAAACGGATGTTTTTCTGTGCGGCTTCATGGTGTGAAATATCCGGGTTAAGAGGAGGCGGAAGCAGGACTTGTTCCCGGGGAAACGGTAGATTCGGCTTCCCGCTGGGCTTCCGGCTTGTTTCACTGCCCAAGGTTGAACCTCTTTGATCGATATCTTTTGCGCGAATGGCTGAAAATGCTCGGGTTGCTGCTGGTCGCGACCATGGGCGTGCTGCTGATGTCGGCGCTGTACGATAATTTCCGCGAGCTGGTTCAAACTGGGGCGGACGCCAGCGCCATTTTGCTCTATTACCTGACGTTGATGCCGAGTTTCCTTTCGTTGGTGCTGCCGGTCTCGATGCTTCTGTCCCTTCTGTTTGTGCTCGGCAAGTTGCACCGGAATAATGAGCTCACGGCGATGCGCGCGGCCGGGCTGAATATTTTTTCGACGACCCGTGCGCTTTGGATGGCCGGAATCGTCCTGTGCGGCGTTCAACTTCTCTTGAATGCCCGCGTTGTCCCCTGGTCGGTGGAGGCCACGCACAGCATGGATGAGACGATGAAAATTCAGGCGGAAGCGGCGAAAGCGACAACCCCCGGCGGTTCGCTTGGGCTGGTTTCGAGCGTGGCGTTCGATAACCGCAGGCAAAACCGGATGTGGTTTATCAATCGCTACAGCCGTGTGACCGGCACGGCGTTTGGCGTTACTGTGTCGGAACTGGACCGGTTGCGCCGGGAGAAAACGCGAATCATGGCGACCGAGGCGCGGTATGATTCGGTGCGCCACGCCTGGACGTTCACGAGTGGTCGTGAAATGTGGTTCGATCCCGACCAAGGGGAGCTGATCCGATCGGTTACGTTCGCCGAAAAGACAGTGCCGTATTTTAGCGAGGATCCGTCATTCATGCTGATCATCGATCGCAAACCGACGGAATTATCATTCAATCAACTGCGACGCATCACCGAGTATTTTTCGGCTGAGGATAACCCTAAGTTCCTCCGCTACGAAGTGCGCTACTACAGTCTGTTGTTCGACACACTCGGGCCGTTGATCATTATCGCGATCGCGATTCCCTTTGCGGCGTCCGGCATGCGGGTAAGTCCAGCGGTGGGCGTGTCGAAGTCCGTCGGACTCTTTTTCATCTATTTCATTTTGACTAATATCGCGACGCCCCTCGGGGCGAAAGGAATTCTCGAACCCATGTGGGCCGCGATGATGCCGAATCTTGCGATGGTCGGACTGGCGACCTACTTTTTCGGACGGATGCGATAGGTGGGCGAGTCGCCTGTCGGGCTGGCCCTTGTGGCCATGCCTCTTTCGTCGGGGGAACGGCATGGACACGAGGTCCAGCCCTACGGCTGAGGTTATATCGTTTGGCGATGGTGGACAAGAAAGCCGCTCCTGCAGGTCGGAAAATGCTACGGCAGAAACGGCGGTGGCCACGAAAGGAATTCCAGCTTGGCGATGCGGCCCCAATTGGAAAAGAGAATCACGGCCCACACCGTGAAGCAATTGACGTAGGCGATGAAGACGGCCGCGCTGCCCATGTCTTTTGCGTGTTTGGCAAACAGCCGTTTTTCGAGGGAAATATCGTCGATCGTCCACTCGATCGCGGAATTGAGCAGCTCCGCAATGACGATCAGGAAAAGGGACATGATCATCACCGCGGTCGAAACCGCGTTGACCGGAAGGATGATCGCGAACGGCGTGAGAATGGCGACGAAGAGAAGATCCTCGCGAAACGATGGTTCGTGGCGCACGGCGGCCCAAAAACCCTCGAGAGCGTATTGCACGGATTGGATGAAATTCCGGAAGTCGCGTTGCTTCGATTCAGGCGGAGGAATGGTTTCGCTCACCGCAGGAGTTGAATGACGTCGGCCCGGGCGGACAATCCTAAAGCGGCGGTTCGGTATCACGGGTATCAGGCGTTAGGGCAGGCCCTCGTGGCCATGCCGCTTCGTCGGCCGCTAACGGCTTGGACACAAGGGCAGCCCTACAAACGGAGAAGGCATCGGATTTTTGCACCACTTAGCCACACTAAGATTTTACCAGGGTCCGGAGTATTAAAATTAGTGAGGCATTAGTGTGGATTAGTGGTTAACCCATCCGGGTCCGATGCCCCTTTTCCAGATCTGTGCTCAAAAGTGTCGATCAGTGGTTGCCCTGTTTTCATCCCCGATTTTGTAGTCGGTAAAATCGTTCAACACGTCCGGGTGAGGGCGGTCCTGTTTATAAATTTGGAGGATCCGCCCATGTTCCTGATGACTGGTCGGAAAAATTCTTGGTGCCTCACCGGGCAGAAAAATTGCGGTGTAGGAGCATTTGCCGTCGTCCATTCGTCTGATTACGACCATGGCGCCATTGAAGTACGGTGCGGGAAAAATGGCAAATTTGTCCCGTGGCTTGCGGTGAGGAATGCGTTGATGCACGTTGCGTCCGAACATGAGCACAGCATTGATCGCCGGCGCCAGCGGCTTGGTGGGAGGACATCTCCTTCGCCAGTTACTTGATCATGCCGACTACACGCGGGTTGTCGCGCTGGTGCGTCGTCCTCTAGCTCTTTCACATCCGAAGTTGGAGCAGGTTATGGTGGATTTCGTCGCCTTGGAAAAAGTGACGGTCGATTTGAAATGTGACGACGCGTTCTGTTGCCTGGGCACGACCATTAAAGAAGCGGGTTCACGGGAAAATTTTCGCGCAGTCGATCATGTCGCGGTGCTGGCGTTCGCCTGGGCGGCGCAGCGCAATGGCGCACGGCGTTTTTTTATGGTGTCGTCGCTCGGTGCGAATGCCGGGTCCCGCGTTTTCTATACCCGCGTGAAGGGCGAAACGGAGGAAGCGTTGATGGTGTTGGGCTTTGGCACGCTGGCAATTTTCCAACCAAGCTTGTTGCTGGGCGTGCGATCAAAAACACGCCTTGGCGAGCGTCTGTGGGCAAAAGTCATGTGGTTGTTCGATCCCTTGTTGTTTGGTGGGCTGCGAAAATTCCGGGCGATTGAAGCGGAGGTGGTCGCAGGTGCGATGCTGCGTTGCTCGTTTGGCCGGGCCGACCAGGGCGTACTCGTTTTCCCCTCTGACGAAATTCAGGACCTCGGACTTTTCAGCCGTCATCGTTGAGTGGACTGTGACCGTTGAGGGTTGAGAGCTGAGAGTAGGAGGTGAGAGACAATGTTGCCGTCACGCGAAGTCCTGATCCTCCCGGCGCGTGCCATAAGATGAACAGTTGCGCGACATCAGTGCGGAAAACGAACGTAAGGTGGTCGTCGATTTCCACATCGACGGTCGGCGTCGGTGCGGAGACCGGCGGCCACCTACGATCCTACTTTGCCGGAGGTGTTGCCTCTGCGGGTTTTTCCTTCTCCGCGATCAAACGCAGCGTGACGATCTTCCGTTCCACTTCGCCGTTCTTGACGCGCACGCCGACGGTAACGGGAATGGCGCTGCCTTCCACGCCAAGGCGCGAAGTCATGATTTCAGAAATCGCGGACTGGCCGGCTTCGAGCTGATACGTGGCGGGGAATACGGCGAAATTTCCCAGCGACGAACTGAAATCAACCACCTCGCAGGAAATGGTTTCACCGGTCGTGTTCTTCAGATGCAATTTAAGTTGCGCGGGAGGGAGTGTACTGCCGACGACGCGGGGTGGTGGTGCCCCATCCTCGGAATCGCCACCTGACGGAGGTTCTCCACCGTAGCCGCCCATGCCTCCACCGCGATGACCGCCACCCCGATGATGGCCACCACTTCCACCACCAGGGCCCTTGGCTCCGCCGCCTTTGCCGGGACGGAAATCCGTCGGCATGCCGAGCGTGACCTCCACCACTACTTTTCCGTCGATGAAATTTTCCGTACCGGTCATCGCTGTGGGGTAGTCCGGTACCGTGAGTGGCCCGTCGCGTTCAGGTCGGGAATCGCTGCTGCAGCCGGCGGCAAAACCGAGCCACAAGGCAAACGAAACTAAAAGAGACAAATGGAGCCGGGCAGGTGAAAGCATCGGCAGTGTGACGCGAATTTCACCGAAAGGTTGCACTCATCCGGTGCAGAAAATGCACTAACTCCAATTGTAGTTAAAGCTGATGCTGATACGCTCGGCTTTCGTGCGATTGGCGGCGACTTCGTGACGAAGCCAGCTTTCGAACAAAATTACGTGTCCCGCCCTGGCAGGATAGGTGATGTGTGGCTGGTTCGCTGGCCGGACCTTTGGCGTCTTCGGCGGTGCTGCCATGAACTTGCTGAGGCGTGGATCTTCAAACTTCAATCCCGGGCAACCTTGTGGAGTTACGACATAATATGTGCCGCTAATAAAAGAGAGCGGATGCAGATGCAGGCTATGGGCCGCGTGTTCCGGCATGATATTTACCCACAAGTCGGTGAGGTGAATTTTCCGGGCGCGCAAGTCCATGTCGAGGGCAGTGGAAAACCGCCGAACATGACTCGTGAGCTTGCGTTCCAGCGTACCGAAGGTGGAGGAGAATTTATGAAGCTGGTTTAATGAGGCGTATGAGGTGTATCCACCCGGATAGTTCTTTTCCGACCACTTCCGTCCGGCGTCATCATAGTCGCGTAGATTGCGACATTCATCGGCAAGATCCTCATTGAAGCGTTCCAAGCCTTTGTTTTGTAGCGGCTCGTGATAAACATAGGTGGGAAACCAGGCGCGAATCGGCATGTGGTCAGTTAATTGCTTTAACGGGCGAAAGCGCAATTCGGAAGCAGGGAACCCCCCTAAAACTTACCGGTCAGGTTTATCGGTTGAAAATCACCCAGCAGCCATGTTTCGTCACCGACTCCTATGAAATCCAAGCATCACTCATTAGCTCACTTGATCCGGAGCGCCATGGCCGGCGCGTTTATCGCATTCGCGAGCGTCGCGTATGCCGACAGGATTGAACTGAACGACGGTTCAGTCGTCATCGGCAAATTACTTTCTGCTGACGCGGGAAAATTGAAGGTCGATACGGCTTTCGCTGGCACAATCGAAATTGCGCAGAACAAAGTGAAAGGTTTTGTCACCGACGAACCCGTGAATGTCGAAGTTGCCGCGGGCAGCACGGTCTTGGGCAAAGTGGGGATGACTGACGCCGGCCTCGTCGTCGTCGCCAGCGACGGCCAGATCGCTACGCCGACGGACAAAGTGACGGCCGTCTGGCGGCAGGGTCAGATAAATCCCGCGGTGAAGAAATTGCAGCGCGCGTGGAAGTATGAAGCCGCAGTTGCCATCAACGGCCGCACCGGCGTGTCGGAGAAATTCACTGGCGCACTCGCGTTCAAGGCGACCCTCGAAAGTTCGCAGGACAAGTTAATCTTCAATCTCCAGGCGGAAAAAGCCGAGGATAACGGCGTCGAGACCGCCAACCGCCAGCTCGCCGGTGTGGACTACTCATCCTTTTTCTCCAAAAAGAACGTCTGGTATGCCCGCACCTCGATCGAGAAGGACGGAATCAAGGCCCTCGATCTCCGTTCGAGCACTGCGTTCGGTATCGGTCGCAAATTGATCAATAATGACATCCAGGATCTCGAGTTCCGCGCGGGTGTGAGTTACATCTATGAAAACTACGCGGACGGCACGAAATTCGATTCGCCCGGCCTCGATTTCGCCGTGATCCACAGCTATCAATTTAAGACCGGCAAATTGAACAACACGCTTACCTACACACCGGCATTTAAGAATTTCAACAACTACCGCGTGCACCACGAGTCGTCCTACGAAATGCCGATTACGGCTTCGCTGTGGAAGTTGAAGACCGGAATTTCGAACGACTATCAATCGAAACCGCAGCCCGGGATCGAACGCCTCGACACGCTTTATTTCACCAGCCTGATTCTGAACTGGGAATAAGCGGCAAAGCAGACGAATATTTTTTGCACTTGAAAACGGGACCTCACGGTCCCGTTTTTTTTGTGAACTGGTACAGGTTACCCTGAAATGTTACTCGGACCTAAATTACTCAGATCAACAGACCGTTTGACCACGGATTGCCCGATGTCACTTCGCTCGGAAGCACAGATCCACACGGATGCAGAAATAATTCAGTCTGAAATTTTAATTCAAATTCATTCACCTGCGAGGTGAGTTTTCACTGATCGGCATTTGATTGGTTATCCGTGTACATCCGTGAAATCCGTGGTTTCAACTACGTTATTTAGACTGAATGTAGCCCTGCGCGGGAGCGCAGGGATCGCTCGAATACGCTCAAATTCAACGCTAGTACATATCGCGTTGATTCAGTCACAACCACCATCCTCCGAGCGCCGCGGCGCCAATCACCACCGCCCACACTGGAATTTTGTTGGTCTCGAGTGCGATGAAAGTGATGGCGGCGATGGCGAAACTTTTGCCGTTGGTGATGCCGTTAACCCAAACCGGATTATAAAACGCCGCGAGCAACACGCCGACAACCGCGGCGTTCGCTCCCTTGAGGGCCGCTTGTGCACCGGTTTCCCGTCGCAGATTCTGCCAAAAGGGCAGGGTGCCTGCGACCAGCAGTAAACCGGGGAGAAAAACTCCGCATAGTGTCCATATGCCCCCAACCCAGTTTGCGACAGGATGTGCAGTCGCTGCGCCTGGCTGCGTTAACGGTGACGCAAGGCAGCCCAAATATGCACTGAATGCGAAAAGGGGTCCGGGCAGCGCCTGCGCCGCGCCATAGCCGGCCAGAAATTGATCGTGGGTCAGCCAGCCGGGGGAAACCACTTCACGTTCCAACATCGGCAGCACTGCATGGCCACCGCCAAACACCAGTGCGCCCGAACGATAAAACCGGTCGAACGCCGACAGCCAAACATTGCCCGTCACGCGGCTCACCGCTGGCAGCAGTCCCAGCAAAATAAAAAACAGCGCGAGACAAATTGCCGCCGTGGCACCGTGCCTGCGCAGGAGCGGCTTTACGCCGCGATTTTCCGGCGAAAGTTTGGTTTGCGCGGTGACACTTTCCGATTTGAAGCACAGTCGTCCGACGGCTGCTCCAGTCGCAATGATGGCGACCTGACTCCATGCGTCCGTGAGCCACCACACCGCCACTGCGGCGGCGACCGCAAGCAAACGGCGGGGCCAGTCGGGCGTGAGGCTCCGGCTCATCATCCAGACTGCCTGCCCCACCACAGCGACGGACGCGGCCTTCAGTCCTCGCAAATATCCCGTCGCCGCCAGATCGCCCAATGCATTTACACCGTAAGCGAAGGCGATCATCAGAATGGCTGAGGGCAAAGTGAAACCCAACCACGCCACCGCTCCGCCCATGATTCCCCGTTGCAAATAGCCCACCCCAAAGCCGGTTTGGCTGCTCGCGGGACCGGGCAGAAACTGACACAAAGCCACAAGGTCTCCGTACTGGGCATCGTCGAGCCATCGAAGGCGACCGACGTATTCTTTGCGAAAATAGGCCAGATGCGCCAAGGGCCCGCCGAAAGACGTGCATCCAAGTCGTAATGCGACCAGGAATATTTTTAATAACGACGGACGCGGGAGCACCGGCGAAATATGTCATTTGCTTTCTCCCGCGCACGCCTTTCTTTTCGCCGATAATGCGCAGACGTTCTGCGCATAAAGCCGATCTCGTGATAAAACAAAAAATTTCTTCCACAAACTTGAAACATCGGCATGACGGGTGCGTCGAATGCGGAATGATGCCAGTCAGTTTCATCAAGGTAGTTCGGCAGGTTGCCTTCCTATTAATTTGTTGGTTTTTTGCACTCGTTGCCCGGGCCGAGGAGCCCACTGCCGCTGAAACCCACGGTCGCGACGTACTGGTTTTTAAGGACGGCGATCGCGTGCAGGGACACCTTGTTGAACAGACGCCGGAGAATATTGTTTTTCAATCCGACCGGTTTGGCACGCTGCGGGTGCCGGCGAAAAATGCCGTGGTGATCAAATCTGCAAAACCGGCGGAAAACGTGGCTTCAAAGACTCCGAGCCGGGTGACTGCCCCTGCCACCACTCCTGCGCCCAATCTTCAGACGGCGGCCGAGCGCGCGGAAGCGGAAAAAGTTTCCGTATGGGATTGGTTTTCCCCTGCGGTCCTTACGGCCAAGATGGCCAATTTTTTCGGGCCGTGGCATGGGCGCGTCGCTTTTTCAACCGAAGTCGTAACGGACACTTCGGACCGGAACAATGTCGCTTTGGAGGGTATACTTACGCGCAAATGGAAGAACGATGAAGTGCAGCTCAAGGGTCGCTACGATTACAGCAAAACGAACGAGCTCACGACCACTGACATGGTGAAAGGCGATGGATTGTGGCGTCACGATTTTCCGCGTCTGTGGTTTGCGCAATACCGGCCGACGCTTGAATGGAATCGGGCGAGCTTCGACAAAGTCACCGGAGCACCTACCGATTACCTGCTCGCCCAGCAGGAAATTGGTATCGGTCGCAATCTGGTATCCACGGCGACTCGGAAAATCCGCGTCGGTATTTCGGAGAACTTGTTCGATATCTGGAACACCACAACGGGGACGACGGATTCCCACAGTTCACGGGCGGTCGAGTCGGCATTCTTGGAAACTGAATTCAAGTTTCCCTGGCGAATGTCGCTCACGCAACGCGCCGTTTACTATTATTCAATCGGCTCGGCTACGGACGGCTGGGAAAGCCAGATTGAGTTGAGCAAAAAATTCACCGAAACGCTCAGCACCTCGATCCGTCACGAAATCCGCCGCGACAATCCCGACGGTCGCGCGCCCGATTATACGCGTCTAAAGCTGCTCTTCGGATTGGATTTCTAACCTCGGCAGAAAATTGTCTCGCGAAGTATTCGAGGAAAATGAAGGAATGCTGCTTTGCTTTGGGTATTGGGAAGGTCGGGCGGATTATCCCTAATCCACCGTTCAGGATTTTCCGCATCGCGGAAATCTTACCTGCCGCGTCGGCGCGTTAGGGATAACGCGCCACTGCTGTCCGGTTAAGAGCGGAGAAGAGCTTTGTTAGTGACGGAAAGAGAGGGATCTAAGATGCGGAAGGGGTGTGAGCGGTTTGGCGCTGACAAGCATTGAGGAAGGGAGTTGGTGGCAGAGA